>Ga0335084_10005861_pt1 | contig 12189 bp, 6 predicted proteins | sample Lox_Sample_44_FD_206721 | JGI IMG/M metagenome (GOLD analysis project Ga0335084, IMG submission 206721) | Soil microbial communities from Loxahatchee National Wildlife Refuge, Florida, United States - Lox_Sample_4.4 | ecosystem: Environmental > Terrestrial > Soil > Wetlands | place: USA: Florida...
AAAAGGACATCAAGTCAGGTTTGCTCCAGACCGCGTGTAGGTCTGAATTTGCCGACTCCTGGTCTCGGGCCAGTCAAATCAATCATGAGTGAGACGAACCAATGGGTCACGATGGCCGATGTGGCCAAGCAGGCCGGCGTGCACACGACGACGGTCTCGCTGGCCCTGCGCAACCATCCCAGTCTACCGGATTCGACCCGCCGGCGCCTGCAGACGCTGGCGGAGAAGATGGGCTACCAGCCGGATCCGGCGCTGCGCGCCCTCATCGCCTGGCGTCGGCAGGCGCGCCCGCGCAAAGACGCCCCCACGCTCGCCTACCTGACGCATTGGGATACGAAGTGGGGCTGGCAGAAGGCGCCCGCCCACGCGCAGTTCTTTGCCGGAGCCACGGCGAAAGCCCGCCGGCTGGGGTACAAGCTCGAGCATTTCTGGCTGGGCGAACCGCGGCTCAGCCCGCAGCGGATGAGCGGCATCCTCCGCACCCGGGGCATCAACGGGGTGATCGTCGCCTCCTGCCTGCCGGGGAGCGACGGGTTGCAGGCCGTGGACTGGTCGCGCTTCAGTGCCGTGCGCATCGACTATTTTCCCCAAGAGCCGGAGCTGCACACGGTGACCAATGATCAGCGGGCCATCATCCAGTTGGCGATGCGCCGCGTCGTGGCCGCCGGCTACCGGCGCATCGGCTTTGTCATCCCGTCGTGGTGGGACCGTTTTTCCGACCTGGCGTGGTCGGCGGGATTCCTGGCGGAACAGCACGAGCTGCCGCCGGAAGGGCGGATTCCGATCCTGCGTTTCGATGATGGGCCCCAAGGCGGATCGGTGGCGCCCACGGAATTCAGGGGCCGGCTGCCGCGAAAGGCCTTTGAGAAATGGCTCCAGCGCTACCAGCCGGAGGTGCTGATCAGCCGCGAGGAGTTCGTGGAACCGCAGTTGACGGAGCTGGGGCTGGCGGTGCCCCGCGACATTGCGCTGGTCGAAATCTTCCTCGAGCCGGATGGACGAACGGCCGGGGTGCGCCAGAACTGCGATCGGGTGGGGGAACTCGCCGTCGAGATTCTCGCCGGGCAGCTGCAGAATTATATCCACGGGATTCCGACGTTTCCGACCACCACGCTCGTCGAGGGCACCTGGTTCGACGGCTCCTCCCTGCCGCCGCGCCGCGCCCCGGCGCCAGCGGTTGCCCGGCCGGGCCGCCGGGGTGCTCGCCCGGCCCCGGACGCCCGGCGGGTCGGGTGCGCGCCCGACAGGAGGCCGGTCCGTCCCGCCGCGCCATGAACCGGCGGCGTTTGGTCGGGACCATCGCGATGCCGGTGCGGGGCGGAGCGCCCGCAGGCGGGACCGCTCGTCCGGTGGAGGGGGCCGGTTGACCCGGGGGAGGTTCACCATGCGCACAATCCATCTCGTCTGGGTCGGGGCGCTGGGCGCATGCCTGGTCGCCGGTGCGTGCTACGGCTGGCTGCAATCGCGCGAACGGCAAAGGGCGTCGCTGGTGCGCGCCGCCGTGCCGCCGATTCCGAATCTCGCGGCCTGGCCGCGCGAGTATGCGTCGCGCGTGCGGGCGGCGACCGCCGCTGCGAACCGGTTGGAACAGCCCACGGCCGCCCTGAGCGAACTCGCCGGTCTCTACCACGCCAACGATCGCTACCGCGAGGCCCAGCAGGCGGAAGGCGGCTTGCATGCCTTGGAGCCAAAGAACCCCCAATGGACCTATCTGCTCGCCGACGCCTGCGGGAAGCTTGGCGACGTGGAGGGGCAGCGAGCTCTTTTGGAGCGAACCCTGCAGCTGGCTCCCTACTATGCGCCCACCCGGATCAAGCTCGCCGAGCTGCTCCTGAAACTGGGATTGCCTGACGAGGCCCGGGCGCAATATGAGTGGCGCCTGACCTTGGCGCCGAAGGACCCTTATGGTCGGCTCGGCCTGGCCCGGATCGCCCTGCAGCGCGGCGACAGGATCACCGCCCTGCGGTATCTGGAGGCCATCACGAGCGACTACCCGGATTTTCCCAGCGCCCACAACCTGCTGGCCGAAATCTACGCCAACATGGGCGAGATGGCACGGGCCGACGCGCAACGCCGGCTCAGCGGCGGCACCGGCGAGTGGCGCGAGGCGGACGACCCGTGGCTATCCAGAATCTATGCCTGGAGCTTCGACCCCTACCGCCTCGAGAATTTGGGTGGAAACCGTCTGCAGAGCCGACAACTCGAGGCATCGCTGCCCTTTTATGAGAAGGCCGTGCGCCTGGCGCCCGGAGACGGATCGGCCTACGACGCATTGGGCAACCTTTACCTGCAGCTCAGCCGGCTCGACGATGCTGCCGCGTCGCTCCGGGCCGGGCTGGCGGCGGCGCCGCGGACCGCGGAGCTCTACTCGACGCTTGCCCAAGTGCTGCGCAAACAGGGACAGGTGGGCGGTGCCATCGCGGTCCTGCAACGCGGCATCGGCGAGCTGCCCGCCCAGCCGGAGCTGCGCTGCGACCTGGGTGCCGTGCTGGAGGAAAACGGCCGGCGCGAGGAGGCGGCCGCGGCTTATCGCGAGGCGGTACGCCTGAACCCCGCATTGGCCGCGGCGCATTGGAACCTCGGACTCTGCCTGCTCGGCTTGGGGCAGGAAAATGAGGCGCAAGTGAGCTTCGGTCGCGCACTCGAGCTTCAGCCGCGCAACGCCGATGCGCTGATCACGCTCGTCCAAAAGGCCCTCGATGCCCGACAGTTTAACCAGGCTGGGTGCTGGCTCCACGCGCTGGTCGACTCCGGCCCCGGCATTCCGGTCCGGCAACTCGTCGAGCGCGCGCTGGCCGCCGCCCGGCAGGCGGGAGACGAAAAATGGGCCAGAGATTTTGAGCAGCTCCTGACCCGGGCGCCGCGGTAGCGCCTGCTCCCTGCAACAGCGGAAAGGCGCGGCGCGCGGGCGCCATACCCCCGGGCGAGAAACGAAGGACGCATGGGGCGGCCGGAAAACGGCATCGCCATGCAAGCTTCATCGATCTTGACGATTTCTCCGGCTGGGTCCGGTCTTGGCACCAAGCGGTTCCCCGCCCGTCCGCCTCCATGCGCACGACTTCCCTGACTTTCCCTGCCTTGAGCTTTGCCGGTTCGCGGAAACGGACGATGGTGCTGGCGATGGTCGCCGTGGTGGCGACCGCCTGCGAGCGTTCGGCTCCGGTGACGAGGATGGTGCCGTCCCGGGCGGCCCCGGTGGAGGACCTGGCGTTCATGCAGCACCAGGAAATCGGCAAGCCCATCACCGACCACCCGTGGATCGCGCACGTGCGGGCGGTCGACCTCGATGGCGACGGACGCATGGACATCCTGGCGTGCGAGGCGAAGGACAACCAGCTCCTCTGGCTCCGCCAGACCGCGCCGGGGAAGTTCGAAGAGCATCTGATCGCGTCCGACCTCCCGGGCATCGTCCACGTCGAGGCGGCCGACATGACCGGCTCCGGCCATCTCGATCTCATCGTCTCCTGTATGGGGGTCGTCTTCCCCAACAACGACAAGATCGGCTCCATCGTCATCTTCGAGAACGACGGCCGCCAGCATTTCACCAAGCACGTCATCGCGGAGAACATCGCGCGGGTGTGCGACGTGCGCGCGGGCGACTTCAACGGCGACGGGAAGCCCGATCTCGCCGTCGGGCAGTTCGGCTACGACCAGGGGGAAATCCAGTGGATGGAGAACCTCGGCAACTGGAAGTTCCAGAGCCACCACCTCCTGGACCTCTCGGGGACGATCAACGTCTGCGTCGCCGACCTGGGCGGCCGCGGCGCGCTCGACATCGCCGCGGTCGTTTCGCAGCAGTGGGAGGAGATCTACCTGTTCCAGAATGACGGCAAGGGGAACTTCACCACCAAGCTCCTCTGGGGCTCGACCAACGAGGACTACGGCAGCAGCGGCATCAGCCTGGCCGATCTCAACCGTGACGGCCGTCCGGACATCCTCTACACGAACGGCGACGGCTTTGGACCCGCGGTCGTGCCGGGCCCGCGCCCGTGGCACGGCGTGCAGTGGCTCGAGAATCTCGGCGGCGGCAACTTCAAGTATCATCGCATCGGCGATCTGCCGGGCGCCTACAGCCCGGTGGGGGTGGATCTCGACGGCGACGGCAACATGGACGTCGTGGCTTGCAGCGCCTATGCGGACTGGGACAAGAGCAACCCCAAGATCGTTGCGCTGATGTGGTTTCGCAACGACGGCCGGATGAACTTCACTCCCCATATCCTGGCCTATTCCCCCAAGGATTTGATCACCCTGGACGCCGCCGACCTCGACGGCAACGGGAAGCCGGCGCTGATCACGGGCGGGCTCTACGTTTATCCGCCGTACGTGCGCATGAGCCGCGTCGCGGTCTGGCGGCGCCCGGCGTCGCCATGAACAGGCGCCGCGCCATCCGGACGGTCGCGGTGGTCGCGCTCGGCGCCGTGGCGGCGGCCGGTTATCTCTGGTGGCGAGCCGGTGAGCGGCGCGCGGCCATGGCGGGAGGAGTTCCGCCGCGGCCGGACTTGAGCGCGCTGCCGACCGAGATGGCCCAGCGGGTGGAGGCATGCGAGCGGCGCGTGCGGACCGGGCCCGACCGGATTGCGGCATTGGACGAACTGAGCCGGCTGTACCACGTCAACGGCTTCTTTCCGGAGGCGAGCCAGTGTTATCAGGTGCTCCTCCGGGTAGACGCGGCCAACCCGCGCTGGCCGTACCGGCTGGCCACCATCGTCGCGGGCTACGGCCAGCTGGATGAGGCGCTGCCGCTGTGGCGGCGCACCGTGAAGCTGGCGCCCGATTACGTGCCGGCGCGGCTGCGGCTCGGCGATACCCTGCTCAAGACCAACCAGAACGCCGAGGCGGCCAAGGTCTATGCCGCGGTGGCCGCCCGTGAGCCCCGCAACCCGTATGCGCTCCTCGGCCTGGCGAGAATCGATGTCGAGGCGGGACGATGGGAGGCGGCGCGCGCGCGGCTCGAGGTGGTCGTGCAGCAGTCTAACTATGGCATCGGCTACGATTTGCTGCCCACGGTCTACGAACACCTCGGCGAGGCCGGCCGGGCCGAAGCCATCCGGGCGCGCGGCACGTCCGGGGCGTTCTTCGACGTGCCCGATCCGTGGATGGACGAGCTGATCTACGACTGCTACGACACCTACCGGATTTCCGCCGCGGCCGGGACGGCCGACCATGCGGGTGACACGCGCACGGCCATCCGCATACTCGACCGGGCGCTCACCCTTGACCCCAACCGGGCGGTCTTCCAATTCCAGATGGGGGGCTTCGCGCTGAAGCTGCGCGATTACGACAAGGCCCGCCGGTGCTTCGAACGCTGCACGGTGCTCGCGCCGGACTTTGCTGACGGTTGGGCCCAGCTGGTCGACCTCCTGATGAAGCTCGGCGATCGCGCGGTCGCGGAGCGCATCTTGGCGGCGGGCCTCGCGAACTGCCCGAAATCGCCCGGCCTTCATCTGCAACATGCGCGGCAACTCAGCGGGGCCGACTGCTTCCCGGAGGCGATCGCGGAGTTTCAAGAGACGATCCGCCTGCGGCCCCAGGAGGCGGAAGCGTACTTTGCCCTTGCCATGCTGTATATCCAGCTCGACCGGACGGGGGAGGGAATCGCGGAACTCCACAAGGCGCTCAAGGTCGAGCCGGAGCACCCCGGGGCCTTGTCCACGCTTGCATTCAACGCCATCAGCAACGGCGACGAGGCCGGTGCGCGGGAATGGCTGCGCCATATCAAGCAGCAGCCCCGGGTCGCGCCGGACGTCCGCGACGTGCTGGCAAAGGCGTTTGCGGAGCGATTCGGGCGGTCGCCGGAGTGAAACGGGCGAGGGGCTCGCCCGTTCCCCGGCCGGGCGCCGCAGCGGGCGCGCCCCGGGGAGCCTCCGGGAAGGGAGAAACTCCGGGCAAAATCCTTGAGTGACGCCCGTCGGCGGTTGGTCGGCCCACGCCGACGGTTCATCAATTCTATAGTGAGAGCAAAAATAGGAGCGCAATCCACCCCGACTGCGCGCTTTTTTGACCATCGTTCCAGAGCTCTTCACCACGGTTATAGAGCTTTTCACCCCCACCGAACCTCCACCGGAGCGACTACCTCCGTCCTCCGTTTGACAGACCGCCGTAAGCACCACCGACCGCAGTAATTTCGTGGCCTGACCCATGCGAATGGTGTCCCCAGGCGCGCTTTGGCGCGGCTCTGAAGACCCCCTCGCGGCCGGTCAGGTTACAGACCCCGCCAAACCCATGTACCTAGTGAGAACACAGCCCCCCCATCGGACCTCGGTAATCCTGGTCTCGGCCGCCTTGCTCGTTTGCGGGGCCGCGACCTCCCGTGCGCAGCAGGCTGCGCCCTCCCCGACACCCGTCTCCTCCGCGCCGGAACGGACCTCGCCCCTGACCACGCCGACGACCGTGGCAGCCTCGTCCGCGACGAGCGAGGAGGTGGTGAAACTCTCCCCGTTCGAGGTGAAGGCCACCGCCGAGGAGAACAGCTACACCACCACGGCGACTCTCGCCGGCAACCGCCTCAACACCGAAATGCGTGACATCGGCAACGCGGTGACGGTCATCACCAACCAGTTCATGAGGGACATTGGAGCGACGGACAACCAGACGCTGCTCCAATACACGACCAACACCGAGGTCGGCAACGTCTTGGGCAATTTCGTCGGTGGCGGCAACGGGTCGGTGGTGGACGAGTCGGTCCACTTCACGAACCCGAATCAGAACACCCGCATCCGCGGATTGACCTCGGCCGACAACACCCGCGACTACTTCCTGAGCGATATTCCCTGGGAAGGGTACAACATCGACGGCGTGGACCTGCAGCGCGGCCCGAACTCAATCCTGTTCGGCCAGGGCAGTCCGGCCGGCATCATCAACTCGCGCACCAAGGCGGCGTCCTTCCGGGACTCCAACGAAGTCTCCTTCCGCGTCGGCAGCTGGGGCAGCACCCGCACCGCGGTGGACTTCAACAAGGTGATCCTGAAGGACGAACTCGCCATCCGCGTGGACGCCGTGCGGAACGACCAGGAATACAAGCAGGATCCGGCCTATTCGCTCGACAAGCGCATTTATGGCGCCGTCCGGTGGGAACCCGCCTTCATGAAGAAGGGTTCGGCCCGGACGATCATCAAGGCCAACATGGAGTTTGGTGACATCAGCAGCAACAACCCGCGCCAGCTCCCTCCGATCGATGCCATCACACCGTGGTTCTACACCGGCACTTATCAGGGCAAGGACGTCGCCGGCAATACCTTCACCTTTAACAATCTCAACCGGCAGACCTTTACGCCGGCCCAGAACGAGGACGACAACACCGGGCTTCCGAACCACGGCCAGAACCGTCCGTCCCATAACGGACCGGCGGAGATTCAGGGCACCCCCAACCAATATTATCAGCCTTGGATTGGCCAATCCCTGGGCGCGCAATTCGGCAATCCCGCGTGGAACTTCGACTGGAACAACCCGGCCCAGGGCACGGGCATCGATTGGGAGCCGCAAGGCTTTCACGCGATGAGTCCGAACGGCGTGAACAACGCGCGCACGAACACGATTGCGGGCACGCCCTTCCAGCGGCCGGCCGGCATTGCCACCTATGCGACCTTTGCCACCAACGCGCACCTTCCCTATTCCGCGTCGGGTGTCTACCGGGACAAATCGCTTACCGACCCGTCGGTGTTCGATTTCTATAACAAGCTGCTCGACGGCCCGAATAAATGGGAGTGGCAGAATTTCCGGACGTACAACATCAGCCTGGACCAGACGTTCCTAGATGATCACGTGGGCTTTGAAATCACCTACAACAACGAGTGGTACAAGAACGGCAAGGTGAGCCTGCTCGCCGGCGAACAACAGGCGATCGGCATCGACATGAACAGCGTCTACTCGGATGGGACGCCCACCGGCCGCAACGGACAGACCCGGGCCGATGGCACGCCCAATCCGAACCTGGGCCGGCCGTTCATCAGCGACAACTACCAGAACGGGAACAATTCCTACCAGAGCAACCGCGAAGCCGGGCGCCTGATCGTTTTTGGCGACTACGATTTCAATGAGAAGAAATCGGGTTGGCTCGCGCGTGTGCTTGGCCGGCATGTCATCACGGGAATGCTGAACAGCGACCGGCAGAATACGGACAATCGCGCGTGGCAGCGGTACGGAGTCGATAATGCGTGGGAGTATCTGAAGAACAGCAGCCCCACGGATTCACCTAGGCTGGCGTTCACCAACAATTACACGACGCCCTATACGTACATTTACCTAGGGCCCTCGCTGATGAATGCTTCCTCGGCCGCCGGCGCCAACATCCCGAATCCGACCGCCCGGATCACCTTGACCAGCGGCTCGGTGAGGACCTTTGACGCGACCTGGAACAAGCCGACAAATCCGAGTGATCCCAACTACGTGGACCCCGCGGCCTACTGGCATAATGATTACTATCCGCTGCTGAATCCCATCACCGGCGCGCCCATGACCCAGGGCGACAGCACCCAATCGGAGAACCCCGCCAACTACGTGGGGTTCCGCAACGTGCCGATCACCCTGACCGACTCGGAGGCTTCCCCGGCCAATCGCGATTTCCTCACCCGCGACGCCCGGCTCACCAAGTCCCAGGTGTCCACCAAGGCGTTCACCTGGCAAGGCCACTTCTGGGACAACGTTTTCGTGGCCACGGCCGGCTTGCGCAAGGACACCGCCAAGTCATGGCAGTTCTCCGAGAATACCTCGAGTGCCTCCAGCTTGGTCAGCAACTACAGCCATCTGAATCTGGACTCAAGCAACTACCGCCTGCGGGACAATCCCGACAACACCCTGACGGTGAAGTCGCGTGCCTGGAGTCTGATGGCCCACCTGACCAAGCTGCCGTACTTCAAATGGGTGCCCTTCCAGGTAAGCATTTACTACAACCATTCGTCCGACTTCCAGCCGGCCGCGCAACGCGTCGACGTCTATGGCCTCCCCTTGGCCGCGCCCTCGGGCAAGACGAAGGACGTCGGCATCTGGCTGGAGACGAACGACGGCCGTCTCTCCCTCAAGGTAAACAAATACGAGACCAGGTCGGTCAACGCCAGCAGTTCGGCCCTGAATTTTTCGTGGTTCATCGGCTCGTCCCAAGCTTGGGCGGCCAATTGGGTGAATCGTTTCGAGTTCAACTGGACCAGCGATACCGTCGGCGGCGCCGTGGCGGTCCCGGATCCGAACAACAATGAATATAACTACAGTCCGGCTCCGGGCGAAAGTCTCGCTGATGCGCAGACGCGCGAAGCGAGCGTGATCCACGCCTGGCGCGCGTGGCAGGCCCAGGTCGATCCGCGCTTCTATGCCGCTTGGGGCATCAATCTGAACGACCACAGCAGGTCGGTGACCGCGAGCACGCCGAATGGCTTCGCGGTGACCGAGGACAGTAACTCGGAGGGCTACGAGGTCGAGCTCAACGCCTCCGTGACCCGGAATTGGCGCGTCAGCCTGAATGGCAGCAAGGCCACGGCCCAGCGCACAAACATCGGCGGCACCAACCTGCGGGCATTTGTGAACGCGTACAACGCCCAGCTCAATTCCGGCCAAGGCGGCGTGGGCGATCTGCGCATCTGGTGGGGCGGTGCGGGCAATGAGACGACGCTCCAGGAATGGTATTCAGGGAACCAGCCGTTCGGCTCAAACTGGATCCAACGGGCGCTGCAGGAAGGCACCAACGTGCCCGAACTCCGCGAGTGGCGCTGGAATGCCATCACCAACTATGACTTTGATCACGGATGGATCAAAGGCGTGAACGTGGGCGCCGGCGTGCGCTACGAATCCTCGATCGTGATCGGTTACAAGCCAATTGGCGTCGATCTACCTGGGGTTTCGACCTACGACCTCGCCAATCCTTACAAGGGGCCCTCGGAGACGAACTTCGATATTTGGATCGGATACAAGCGACCGATCTGGAGAAAGGTCATGTGGAACGTGCAGTTGAACATCCGCAACGTCGGCGTGGGAAATGAACTCATTCCCATCACGACCGAGCCGGATGGCACCGGGGCCGCGTATCGAATAAGACCTCCACAGGTCGTTTATTTGACCAACACGTTTAATTTCTAGCCCGAACCAAAGAATCCTCGAGGCGCCTGCAGACGGACTCACCGCTGGAGGCGCCTTTGCTTTTGTCGGTTGTATCGAGCATGCTCCGAAGATCTTCGTGGTCGCGAGCGTGGGTGGTTCCGGTGGGCTTGCTTGTGGCCGCGGCGGCCGACCACGCTCCGGAGGGACAAAACGCACCGGCGGAATCGACTCCGCCAGAAACGGCAGCGCTTTTTGCCGATTTGCGGACTCCGTTGGCGAATGGTTTTTGCAGTGGATCCTGGCAGGGGCGGGTGGCCGTGACCAAGAGCGGACTGCTGGTGCAAGGCAACCGGGGAGCGGACGGGAGTGGAGAATTCGGCCAGACGCTCGCTGCCGCCCACGATCTGTCGAAAGCGAAATTCGTTGAAGTCGCACTGGGCATCGGGACTCGAAACGAAGTGCCGGAGTTTACCATTGCCTTTGATGATGCGAGCGAAACCCAGTACACGGCCCGGGTTCGCATCGATCAAGTCATGCCGGAGCAGCCGGTTTGGTTCCGAGTCCGCCTGGCCGATTTCAGGCTGAACAACTGGCAGGGCAATCATGCTTCCGCCACCATAGATTGGAGCCGGATCACCAAGTGGCATCTGCAGGGCGACTGGAGTAAGGCCGTCCCGTTCCAGGTCATGTTCATTGCCCTGCGGGTCAGGCCGTAGAACCCTTGGGCCGCCGGCTGGGGTTCCGCCCCCGGATCCGGCGATGCCTTACGCGCACCGGGGCTACAACTGATCAAGAATCTCCTGGCAGTGCTTCGCGGTCGTGAGGTTGCCGTCGTGAGTCGCGAGTTGCACGCCTTCGGCGAGAATACGCCGGGCCTCCTCCCGCCGCCCGGTGGCGGCATAGGCCTGACCGAGAAAGAGCGAGGCTTGGGGATTGGCCGGCTGGAGCCGATGGTAAGCCTCCAATGGCGCGATCGCATCCGCGAAATGTCCCTGAATCAGGCAAAGCGTGCCCAGCCGGGACTGGAGTTCGGCGTGGTTGGGAAGGATCGCCAGGCCGTCTCGATAATGTCGCTCCGCCGCGGCAAGGTCCGCCTTCTTTTCCTCACCCATTCCCGCCAGGAGATGCCAGAACGCCATCAACTGCCGGGCCTGGGGCATCTCGGGGTGCGATTCAAACAGCGGCTGCAGGTACTTGCCGGCTGCTTCCCAACGTCCCGAATCCATCTCGATCTGCGCGAGCAGCGCCAGGCTCTCCGGGAAGGTCGGCTTCAGCGCCAGGGATTGCTGCAGGGCGGCAATCGCGTCGTCCAGGCGCCGGACGGCCAGCAGGGCGACGGCGAGGTTGTAATTCGAGTTCGCATCGTTCGGATTGCGGGCGACGGCCGCGCGGAGTGCCTCGACCGCCTCCTCGTGCCGGTCGAGATCCCCGAGCGCGACGCCCAGCGCGTCGTACAGCTCGAACTGATCGCCCAACCGCTCCAGTCCGAGTCGGGTGACCCGCACCGCCTCCGCGGGCTGTTTGAGGACGCGATAGGCGTGGGCTAGGTCGATGAACAGCATTACCGACGGTCTTGAAGTCGGCAGGAGGCGGAGAGCTCCTTCGAGCGTGTCGCGCGCCTTGACGGCGTCGCCGGCCTGGAGGTCCATGCTGCCCAGAAGCTCGTAGCCCGTCGGGTCGGCGGGTTTCACCTCAATGGCGCGTTCGTAGAAGAATCGCGCCCGGTCGCGGTGCCCGGTCTGGGCTTCGATCGCGCCCAGGACGCAGAGGCGGTCGAAATCGTAGCACCAGTCATGGAGCTCGTCCAGCCAAGCGTCGTCCGCCTCGCGGAACCGGCCGGTCTCCCGGCCGAGCCACCGCTCCCGGCTCGCCTTGGCCGCATCGCCGTCAGCCAGGAGCATTTCGGCATAGAGGTTGTGGGCGGTGGGAAACTCCGGGGCGTCCTTGACCAGCTGCGCGATCAGGTCCCGCGCCTTGTCGCGGTGCCCCTGCTGGAGGGCGACGCGTACCAGGCCGAGGCGGGCATAACGGTCGCCCGGCAGGAGGGCGAGGCGCCGCTGGTAGTTGCGTTCGGCGTCCTCGATGTGTCCGGTCTTGAACTGCAGATCCGCCAGATGGAGCCAGGCCGGTGAATAGGTGGGCGCGAGCTCCGTCGTTTTTGCA
>Ga0335084_10005862_pt1 | contig 12189 bp, 10 predicted proteins | sample Lox_Sample_44_FD_206721 | JGI IMG/M metagenome (GOLD analysis project Ga0335084, IMG submission 206721) | Soil microbial communities from Loxahatchee National Wildlife Refuge, Florida, United States - Lox_Sample_4.4 | ecosystem: Environmental > Terrestrial > Soil > Wetlands | place: USA...
CCGAGCCGCAAGGCCTCCGCCTGAAGCCGCGCGTTGAGCTCAGTGTAGATGCCGCGATACACGACCTGGGGGATCGATTCGCCGACCGCGACCGAGCCGTGGCCGCGCATCAGGGCCACCGCGTTCATGCCCAAGGTCTGGGCGAGCGCCCGGCCCTGCTCGCCCGTGCGCACCAGCATGTCGGTCATGCCGGACACCTTGCGGATCTCAAACACGGGCGCGCCGGCGCCGATGAACGAGCTCATGTGATAGATCGGCCGTAAGGGCACCACGGACACGCCGAACGGGATCACCGACGGCGAATGGCTGTGCACGACCGCATTGACCTCGGGACGGGCCTTGTAGACTTCGCCATGGATGAAGCGCTCGGTGTACATCGCCTGGCCGCGCGCATCGACGGGCTCGCTATCGAGATTGAATTCCAGGATGTCGTCCGCCGTCACCAGGCCAGGCGCCAGGCTCCGCGACAGGAAATAACGGTTCGGATTTTTCGGACTGCGCACGCTGACATGCCCAAACCCGTCGACCACGCCCTGGTCGAAGAGGATGCGATTGGCGAGAACGAGATCGGCGACGGCGGCGGCCTCGTCGTCCGAGCGCCCAGGGTCACGGCCTACCATGGCGGTGAAGAACGGCACGACCGAGGCCAGGGCTACCGAGGCGCTGTGTAGTCCGAAGATGTCGTGGGCGGGCATTCGCGTTTCCTCTCGCGTGTTAGTCGATTGTCATCTCAAGCTAGCGGATTCTGCGCGCGCGTTCGAGGCCGGTCACTTGCGCTTTTCGTCGGCATCGGCATCGAGCCGATGGAGGAGCCGGTGGACCCAAGGCGCCACGAGAATGGCCGCGGTGGCGATGAAGACGAGCCCGCTGAACAGCGCGTAGAACGACGCGAAGAGCTTTGCCCCCACGGTCGTCAACGGAAACACAGGACCCATGCCGCCAAGGATCATCGTGGCGTCGACGAGCGCGTCGATCCACGCCTCGCCGTTCAGGAAATGATAGCCCGTTACACCGATGGTCACAGCCAGGACCACCGTCCCGCCCGCGACGACGACCGAGCGGATGAAATGACGCCGTGTGGGTGCCTTGATGCGGGCCACCTGGACTCCGTCCTGAAACTCATCAACGATATAGGGAGTTCGCGGAGGGCCACAATGCTTCATATCGATCTGCACGGCCGGAAGATGCCGGCGCTGGGGCTCGGCACCTGGCAGATGAGCGGTAGCGGCTGCGAGCGTGCCGTGCGCACCGCACTCGACATCGGTTACCGGCACATCGACACGGCCGAGATGTACGGCAACGAAGCCGAGATCGGCCGGGCGCTGGCGGCATCCGGCATCGACCGCGGCTCGGTCTTCGTGACCACCAAGATCTGGAGCAACCATCTGCGCGCCAAGGATGTCGGCCCGACCGTCGAAGCCTCCTTACGCAAGCTGCGCAGCGACTACGTCGATCTTCTGCTCATCCACTGGCCCAACGACGCCGTGCCGATGGGCGAGACGCTGGCCGCGATGCAGAAGCTGCTGGACGCGGGCAAGACCCGCGCGATCGGCGTCAGCAACTTCACGGTGAAGCTGATGCGCGAGGCCATCGAGCGCCATAAGGCGCCGATTGTCTGCAACCAGGTCGAGTACCATGTGCGCCTCGACCAGTCGGCGGTCCTCGACTATGCACGCGGCCGCAAGCTGGCCGTCGTCGCCTACTGCCCGCTCGGCCGCGGCCGTCTCGTGCAGAACCCGGTGCTCGGCCGGATCGCCGCGAAGCACGGGAAGTCGGCGGCACAGGTGGCGCTGCGCTGGCTGGTGCAGCAGGACGGCGTCGCGGCGATTCCGAAGTCGTCGAGCGAGGCGAATCTCCGCGCCAACTTCGACATTTTCGACTTCGCGCTGGACCGCGACGATCTGAAGGCGATCGCGACGCTGTCGGCCAAAGATCGCGTCGTCGACCTCGGCGATATCGCCTGGGACTGAGCGCCACCGTCAGGGCGCAGCGTTCGACCGCCCGCCGAACCACCCCGCCACGGTCTGCGCCAGGCGGCGCACGGCAGCGAACAGCTTCGGCAGCAGCCAGATCAGCAGTCCGACGAACAGCGCCAGCAGGACCAGGAGCGCCACTGGGTGCGCGAGCGCGACCCATACGATCGCGACGGCGCTGAAGTCCTCGGCCAGTGAGGCGGCCAAGCCGGTGAACGGAATGAGCCCGACCGCCAGCCGTGAACCGGCTTTGGCGAAGTGCGTACCGGCGGCGACCGAACCACCGATCAGCGCGGCCGCAAACGCCCAGCCGGGATCGATATCGGCGACCGAGGCCGCGGCCAGGAGCGCCGCCGCCGGGATGCGGATAAAAGTATGCGCAGCATTCCAGGCCGTGCTGACCCCGGGCACCTTGTCGGCGAAAAACTCGACCAGATACAGGACCGCGGCGACGGTCAGCACCACCGGCGAGCCGAGGACCTGCAAGTGCGACGGCAATGCCACCCAGCCCGCATCCTGGAGGATGCCAAGGGTCAGCACCGCGGCGTAGAGGTTGAGGCCGCTGGCCCAGCTGGCGCCGAGACTTAGCGCGATAATCGCGATAGGGTCCATGGGTCGGTTTGGCTATTCTAACGCCAACCGGGCACGGACTGGGTCATCGGAACGACGGATATGCGCGACATTCTGAAGGTCTACGGGCCGGCTCTCCTTCTCATCATAGCCCTGTTCGCGGTGGCGATCCGCTTCGTAGCTCCGCCGCCGCCCAAGGTGCTGCGCGTCGCCGCAGGCTCCGGCGACGGCTACTACAACGCGGTCGCCCGGCGCTACAAGGCCGCCCTCGAGCCCGAGGGCCTGGATGTCGTCGTCGTCGACAGCGACGGTTCCGTCGACAACCTGCACAAGCTCCTCGAGCAGCCGGACAAAGTCGACGTTGCGTTGGTCCAGGGCGGACTTGCCAACGAGGTGGACGGCAAGAATCTCGTCGCCATCGCCGGGATCTTCTACGAGCCGGTCTGGGTTTTGGTGCGAACCGGCGTGCGCGCCAACCGCCTCGCGGAGCTGAAGCACCGCCGGATCGCCATCGGCTCCGAGGGCAGCGGCACCCGCGTCCTGGCTCTGCAGCTGCTGGCGGCGAACGACGTGGACGGCAATTCGGCAACATTGGTCGAGATCGGCGCCGGCGACGCGCTGGCAGCGCTCCGTGACGACGAGGTCGACGCCGCGTTCTTCGTCTCTTCGACTCCCTCACGCGGAATGACCAACTTGCTCTCGAAAAAGATGGCGCGCGTGATGCCGTTCGATCAAGCCGATGCCTATCGGATGAAATTCTCGTTTCTCACGCCCGTGCAGCTCCCCGTCGGATCGGTGAGCCTGCCGGCGAACGTGCCATCGGTCGAGGTGACACTCGTCGCTCCGACGGGCATGCTGGTGGCGCGCGACGATATCCATCCCGCTCTCGTCAACCTGCTCTTGCAGGCGGCGCACAAGCTTGAGAGCGGCCGCCAGCTGTTCGCCGCCGCCGGTACGTTTCCGACTGGCAGGCATCTCGATTTCCCGATGCACGGCGACGCCCAGCGCTACTTCGACCGCGGCCCGTCCCTGCTGTTCCGCTATCTGCCGTTCTGGATCGCGGTGTGGATCGAGCGGCTGACGGTGCTGCTCATCCCCTTGCTGACGATGGTGCCGATCGTGCGCCTGGCTCCGTCGGTCTATCAATACCAAGTGTTGCGGAAATTCTACCGCTGTTACAAGCGCCTGCGTTTGCTCGAGCGACAAGCCGACAGTCCGCTCTCAACCGAGGAACGGGAAAAGCTCGAGCGCGAGCTGGACGACATCGACGCCCATCTGGTGAAGCTCAAGGTGCCGCTCTCTTACGCGCAACGCCTGTATGACCTGCGTCAGCACGTCGTCTTCGTTCGCGAACGTCTGTCCGGCATCATTCCGCGGCGCAGCGCGGCGGCGGCCCAATGAGCCTCACAACCGAGCTGGTCCTCGAGGCGCGCGTGACCGTTGCGGCGCCGATGGAGCTCGGCCAGACGCCATACGGCCGGCGGCGGGTCATCCCGATCACAGGCGGCACGTTCACCGGCCCGCGAATCAAAGGCACGGTCGTGCCCGGCGGCGCCGACTGGCAGGTGATCCGTAGCGACGGCGTCACCGAGCTGACCGCCATGTACGAGCTCAAAGCCGATGATGGAACGCTGATCCACGTGACGAACAAGGGGCTGCGCCACGGGCCCGACGCGGTGATGCAGCGGCTGGCGCGCGGCGAAGCCGTCGATCCGGCGAGCTATTACTTTCGCACCGTGCCCGTATTCGAAGCACCAGCCGGCGCCTACGACTGGCTCAACCGGAGCATTTTCGTCGGAACCGGCGCCCGCTATGCGAGCGAAGTGCACGTCCGCGTGTTTCAGGTGCTCTAACCCGCTCGGCTCCGGCGTGTCGCCCGTCCCCGAGTCCGTCATCACTTGTCCGGCCTGCGGTGCGTCCAGGGCGGAACCGATGCCGACGGACGCCTGCCAGTTCTTTTATGAATGTACGTCCTGTCACCGCGTGCTGCGGCCACGGCCGGGTGACTGTTGCGTATTCTGCTCCTACGGTTCGGTGCTCTGCCCTTCGCGACAGGAAGGCGAACCCGGCTGACTCATTCCTCGAGCGAGACCAGCGACGCATTGCCACCGGCGGCCGTCGTGTTGATCGTCAAGGTCCGCTCGGTGGCCAAGCGCGGCAGATAATGCGGACCGCCGGCTTTCGGACCGGTCCCGGAGAGCCGCTCGCCGCCGAACGGCTGCACGCCGACGACCGCGCCGATGATGTTGCGGTTGACGTAGATGTTTCCGGCCCGCGCCCGCGCGCGGATCTGTTCCACCGTGGCGTCGATCCGGCTGTGGATGCCCATGGTCAGGCCGTAACCGGTGCGGTTGACCGCATCGACGACCGCATCAAGCCGGTCGCCAGCGAAGCGGATCACATGCAGCACCGGCCCGAAGACCTCGCCGGTCAGCGCGTCGATGGAGTCGATCTCGAAAGCCGCCGGAGCGACGAACTCGCCGGGCGGCAGATCCTTCGGTAACGGTCGGTCGTGGATCGGCCTCGCTCGCGCGCGCAGCGCGGCGATGTGGCCATCCAGCTTCGCCCGCGCCTTGGCATCGATCACCGGGCCGACGTCAGTCGAAAGCCACCAAGGATCGCCGAGACGCAGTTCCGCCATGGCTCCGGCAAGCATGCGCTCGATCTTGTCGGCGATCTCTTCCTGGACGAACAGCACGCGCGAGGCGGAGCAACGCTGGCCGGCGCTGTCGAATGCCGAGGACAGGGCATCGGCCACGACCTGTTCGGGCAGGGCTGATGAGTCAACGATGATCGCGTTCTGTCCGCCGGTCTCGGCTATCAACGTCGCGATCGGCACGTCGCGTGCCGCGAGCGCGCGGTTGATCGACCAGGCCGTCGCGGTCGAGCCGGTGAAGACCACGCCAGCGACGCGAGCATCCTGGACCAGACGGCCGCCGACGTCGCCGCCACCGGGCAGCAGGTGCAGCGCGTCCGGGTCCACGCCCGCTTCGAGGAGCAACCGGACCGCCTCGGCTGCGATCAGCGGCGTCTGGCCGGCGGGCTTGGCTACGGCGGTGTTGCCGGCAGCCAGCGCCGCCGCGATCTGGCCGGTGAAGATCGACAGCGGGAAATTCCACGGGCTGATGCAGACGAAGACGCCGCGGCCATGTAGCGACAGCGCATTACGCTCGCCGGTCGGACCCGGCAGCACAGCGGGAGCCGCGAAGACGCGGCGTGCCTCGGCCGCGTAATAGCGCAGGAAGTCAACCGCCTCGCGCAGTTCGGACAACGCGTTCGGGATCGTGCGCCCTGCCTCGGCGACGATGCGCGCCATCAGGGGTCCCCGGTTGGCTTCGAACAGATCGGCGGCGCGCTCGAGCGCGGCGGCGCGCTGCGCGACCGGACGCGCCGACCACGCGGCGTGCGCGGCTGCCGCCCGCGCGAGCGCCGCATCGACCTGCGCGGCGCTTGCATTGACGACGTCGCCGATGGTTCGTGCGCGATTGGCGGCCTCCGCGACCTCGACGGCCGGACCGTCCTGCCGCGTCCCGCCGATGACCGGGCGCGCCTGCCAGCGTACGCCGCGCGCCTGCTCCAGCTCGGGCGTCAGCCGCGCCAGCGCCTCGACGTCGCTCATGTCAAACCCGGCGCTGTTGCGACGGGACTCGCCGAACAGGCCCACCGGCAGCGGAATTCTCGGATGCGGTGTGGCCCCCCGTGCCGCCAGTGCGTCGAGCGGATCCTCGACCACTTTTGCAAGCGGCACGGCCGGATCAGATACCTTGTGGACGAATGAGGTATTTGCGCCGTTCTCAAGCAGCCGCCGCACCAGGTACGGGAGCAGGTCTTCGTGGCTGCCGACCGGACAATAGACGCGGCAAGAGCGCCGCGGCGCCAGCAGGTCCATCGCGACACTGTGCAACGCCTCGCCCATACCGTGCAGGCGCTGGAACTCGAATGCACGGTCGGCAGAAGCCATGTGGTGGATCGCCGACAAGGTATGCGCGTTGTGCGTGGCGAACTGCGGATAAATTAAATCGCCGGCCGCCAGCAGCCGGCGCGCAGCGGCGAGATAGGAAAGGTCCGTCCAGCTCTTGCGCGTGAACACCGGATAGCCGGCGAGGCCCCGCTCCTGCCCCCGCTTGACCTCCGCGTCCCAATAGGCGCCCTTCACCAGGCGGACCATCAGCGGCTGACCGCGGCGGCGGGCAAGTCCGACCAGCCAGTCGATCAGCGGCAACGCCCGCTTCTGGTAGGCCTGCACGGCAAGCCCGAAGCCGCCCCAGCCGGACAGCGACGGCTGCAGGAACACCGCCTCGATGACGTCGAGCGAGAGATCGAGGCGGTCCGCCTCCTCCGCGTCGACGGTCAGGCCGATGTCGCGGGCCTTTGCCGCCGCGGCAAGCTCGGCCAGCCGCGGGATCAGCTCACTCATCACGCGCGAGCGCTGCGCCAGCTCATAGCGCGGGTGCAAAGCCGAGAGCTTCACGGAAATCCCAGGCCCGTCGATCGGCCCGCGGCTTGCGGACGCGCGGCCGATCGCCTCGATCGCGCCGCGATAGGCCGCCATGTAGCGCGCCGCGTCCTCGGCCGTGCGCGCCGCCTCACCCAGCATGTCGAAGGAGTGGCGCCATCCCTTCTCGTTTTGGCCGGCGGCGCGCTCCAGGGCTTCGTCGATCGTGCGTCCCATGACGAACTGGCGGCCGAGGATGCGCATCGCCGTGCTCATGGCCTGGCGCATCAACGGCTCGCTTTGACGGCTCATGATCTGGCGCAGCGCCGCGGCGACGCCCGCCTGCGAAATGTCATCTTCGCGCAGCAGCCGGCCGGTCAGCGCCAAGCCCCAGGTCGCCGCGTTGACCAGCACCGACGCGCTGCTGCCGACGTGGCGCTCCCAGTCGCCGGCGGCGAGCTTGTCGCGGATCAGCCGGTTTGCCGTTTCCGCGTCCGGAATGCGCAGCAGCGCCTCGGCCAGGCACATCAGCGCGATGCCCTCGGCCGTGTTCAGCTGGTATTCCTGCAGCAGGGTCTCGATGCCGAGGCCGTGCGCCGGCCGCGCCCGCACCCCGGTCACAAGGCGCGTCGCCGTCGCCTTGATGCCGGCGCGCACCGGCACATCGAGCGCCGCCGCCTCGGTACAACGGCGCACCGTGTCCGCCTCATCGGCGATGAAGGCGTCGCGGATTCGCTGCCGGTCGGGGCTTGGCTCCGGAAGCGGCGCGTCGAAGATCATCGCCGCCGGACGGTCAGGCCGGCCCGAAGCTTGGCCGGATTGTCGGAGAGGATAAGTCGACGCGTTCCCTCGTCGGGCGCCCAGTCGAGCAAGGTGTCGAGCAGCACCGCGTCGTCGGGTGCTTCTGCCGCGGAGACGGACGGATGCGGCCAGTTACTCGCCCAGACCATGCGCTCCGGCGCCAGCTTCACCAGCGCCTTGGCCAGCGCGCCGACATCGTCGTAGTTCGGCGGCCCCTTCTTCGAGACCTCGTACGCCGCCGACAACTTTACCCAGGTCCGTCCGCCTTCGACGAGACGCGTCAGGACCTTGAAGCCCGGATGGCTCACTGGCACGGGCTCGAGGAACTTGCCGACATGGTCGACGACCAACGTGCCGGGCAAGCGCTTCAGCATCGCCTCACGATCGGGCAAGTCGCGGCCGTCGAGCTGCAGCTGGATGTGCCAGCCGAACCCATGCACCCGCGCCGCCATCGTCTCGAGTATCTCCCAGGGCAGCGCGCCGCCCTTGAGCATGTGGAATCGGATGCCGCGCATGCCGGCCTTCGTCAGACGGTCGAGCTCGGCGTCGGTCACCGACGTATCGACGACGGCCACTCCGCGCGCGTTCTCGCCCAGCGCCGCCATCGCCTCGAGAGTGCAACGGTTGTCGGCACCGTAGGTCGAGGGCTGCACCACGACCGTCCGCGTGAGGCCCAGCCGCTGCTGCAGCTTGCGATAGTCCGCAACCGTGGCATTGGGCGGCTTCAGCAGCGCCGTCGGCGCCATCGGGAACCGATCGTCGTAAAAATGCATATGCGTATCGCAGGCGCCGGGCGGTGCCTTCAATCGCGGCCGCGAATCCTGTGGTGCCATGTGTCCCTCGTTCGCAATCAGACGACAGGATACATGGGAGCCCGGCAGCCCAGAAGAGGGCGCCGGGCGGCGTGTCTACTCGGCGGCCTGCACCTTGGGACGGAACGCCGGCCCGGCCGCCGTCCGCGTCTGCCGCGCCTCGAGGTCGTCGAGCAGGCGAGAGATGCGATTCGTGTACGAGTCCTTGTCGTACATCTGATACAGCGTGCCGGCGAGGCGGACCGGATCGCCCGAATAATAGCGCTCGTAGAGCTGCTGACGGCCCGAGAAGCTCGAGACCGCAGCGTCGAACGCGAGCCGGAACAGTTTGATGCGCGAGGCCGAGTCCGCATTCGCCGACTGGAAATACTTCTGCACGTCGTCAGCCAGCGGTCCTTTCAGTTCCGCGTACGACGGCACGGCAACGAGGCCGCCGGCGCCCAGGGTCTGCACGATCTCGCACATGCGGATGAACATCTTCGGAAACATCATCCGCACGGTCCACAGCGGCATCGCCGCCGGGGTCATGATGCCCTGGGCGTTCGGCTCGGCATCGACCTCGCTGGCCCGGAGACAGGCGCGGACGAACTCGGTGAACTGGATCATCTCGGCGAGCATCCCCTGGACATGGAGATGCTCATCAACCTTGGTCGATCTCGCGATGGCGAAGGCCAGAGCCATCATGAACTCGGCCTTCGACAGGTTCTTGGTGCTGAACTGATGCATGATCTGCGGCATCAGCCCGGTGCGGTTGTAGAGGCCGTTGCACATCTCGACGTCGCGGTGGATGAACACCCGCTCCCAGGGCACGAGCACGTCGTCGAAGATCATCATCGCGTCGCCTTCGTCGAGCCGCGACGACAGCGGATAATCCATGGCCGAAGCGGCGTTCTGGTGCACCACCGACGGCCGGCAGATGAACTTCACGCCTTTCGTCGCGACCGGCACGCTGAAGCCGAACGCGTACGGCTCGGCTTCCTTGCTGTTGTTGAGATAGGTCGACGGCATGACGACGCAGTCGTGCGAATAGGCGCACAGCGTGGTCACCATGCGCGCCCCACGGATGACGATACCGGCGTCGGTCTCCTTGACGATCTTGGCGGCGAGGTCCTTGTCCTGTTTCTCGACCGGCTTCGAGCGGTCGACCTGCGGGTTGATCAGGGTGTGCGTCATCGAGACGTCGTTCTCGCGCGCGTAGACGTAGTAGTTCCAGACGTTCTCGGCGAATTTCTTGTCGCGACGTCCGAACTCGAGATTGGCGGAGGCGTACCCCGTGACGTTGATGTTCATGAAGTCCGGGCTGCGGCCGAACATGCCGCAGGTCGCGTCCATCCACGTCTTCACCATGTCGCGGCGACGGACGAGGTCGTCGACGGTCTTGGGCTGGATGAACGACAGGCCCACGCGTTCGCCCGACGTGGGTGACGCATAGGTGAGCTGGTCGCGCAGCACGGGATCGTGTTGCATGTCGTAAAGCTCGGCCATGCTCTGGGCGGCGCCCGCAAAACGCCGGTCAGTCGTGACATCCTTCACCCGCTCGCCGTCGATCCAGATCTCGCGGTCATCGCGCAGCGATTCGAGAAACGCCTTGCCAGTGCGGATGCCCATGTTCGTTCTCCCTCAGGCGTCCTCGAAGACGACGAGTCCGTAGCCCGTGATCAGAGGCGCGTAATAATGGCGGTGGATGCGGCGCACGGCTGGCGTGAGCGCGCCGCGCATCGCCAGCCACATGATCATCTCGACCGATTCCGCCCCGCCCTGGCGCATGTATTCGTCGTGGCCGGTGCGCGCGAGAACCGAGGGATCGTGCTCCAGGAGGTCGAGAAAGCGGTTGTCCCATTCGGGGTTCATGAATCCGAAGCGCTCCCCATGCAGTTGATGCGACATGCCGCCGGTGCCGACGACGACGACGCGCGCGTCCTTCTCATACGTGTCGATGGCATGGCGCAGCGCGTGTCCGAGCTTCCACAGCCGGCGTGCGGTCGGGATTGGGTGCTGGATGACGTTGACGGCGAGCGGCACGATCGGCGCTGGCCAGGGCGCGTCCCAGAGCAGCGGCAGAACCGACAGGATGCCGTGGTCGATCGTGATCTCCTGACAGATCGTCGGGTCGAACTCGTCGGCAATCAGCGAGCGCGCGAGATGCCAGCCGAAGGCGCTGTCGCCGGCGAGCGCCGGAAACTGCCGCTTGCCCCAGCCCTCGTCCGCCAGCTCATGGCGCTCGCCCACCCCCAATGCGAAGGTCGGATACGCATCGAAGAAGAAGCGGTTCATGTGGTCGTTGTAGATGACCACCATGAGGTCGGGCTTGACCCGGGCAAGCCAGTCCTTGGCCGGGCGAAAGCCGTCGAAGAGCGGCGCCCACAGCGGATCGGCCTGCAGCTTCTTGTCATAGGCATGCGCGATCGATGGCGCATGCGAGGTCCCGATGCCGCCCAGGAGATGTGCCATCTCAGTGCCGCCCGGCGAGTCCCGGCCGCGTCGCCATGAACTGCTCGAGCGTTTCGCCGCGCATCTGCGCGCCCATCTGGAGCAGGGTCTGGCCGACAGTGCCGGCGATCTTCAGCATGAGATAGATATTGCCGCCATGGTCGATCATCGCGCGCCAGTCGCGCCGCCGCACCATGTCTTGCTCGCGCTCGCTCAATTCGAACGTCGCCATATAGGCCGCTTCGTCGACGAGGAATTGCTTGCGACGGTCGGGATCTGCAAGCGACATCGCGAACCGGTTCAGCCGATAGCCCTGGCGCGAGCGCTCGCCCGTGAAGACGGTCGTCCCCGGCAAATTGTCGCAGCCATCCGCCATCGGCCCGCCGCCTCCCGGTTAGGCATGCTGTTTTCATATACGAAACAGCATATCGCTGTGAGAAACAGCGTAGCGATCCGCCGCGCGCGGTGTCAAGCAACCCACGACCGTCCCGGCGCTACTGACGCAAATAGAGAATACGTTATTATCGAGCCCAACTCGACTGTCACCACGTAGCAAGGCTGATGAGTGCCGAACGTCTGATCTACATCGTGGACGACGACGACGCGGTCCGCGATTCGCTGCACGCGCTGCTGGAAGCCAAAGGCTACCAGGTCGCGACCTACGGCTCTGCCGAGGCCTTTCTCGAGGCCTACCGGCCCGGCCCGCCGTGCTGCGCCGTTGTCGATATCCGCATGCCCGGCATGGACGGCATGGCTCTGCTGGCCAAGGTCAAGGAGCTCGGCATCGCGATGCCGATCATCGTCGTCACCGGGCACGGCGACATAGCGCTCGCGGTTAGGGCGATGAAAAGCGGCGCCGTCGACTTCGTCGAGAAGCCCTACGCCAACGCCACGATCCTCGACGTGGTCGGGCGGGCTTTCGCGGCCGCCGAGGAGCATGGGCATCATGGGCCGGCGCCCGCCGAGGTCGCGGCCCGCGTGGCGGGGCTGACCCCGCGCGAGCGCGAGGTTCTCGAACAGCTCGTCATCGGCAATCCGAACAAGATCATCGCCCATGAGCTGAAGATCAGCCCGCGGACGGTCGAGATCCACCGTGCCAATTTGATGAAAAAGATGCAGGCTGAGAGCCTGTCGCACCTGGTCCGAATGGCCCTGACGGCCGGCATCC
>Ga0335084_10005863_pt1 | contig 12187 bp, 14 predicted proteins | sample Lox_Sample_44_FD_206721 | JGI IMG/M metagenome (GOLD analysis project Ga0335084, IMG submission 206721) | Soil microbial communities from Loxahatchee National Wildlife Refuge, Florida, United States - Lox_Sample_4.4 | ecosystem: Environmental > Terrestrial > Soil > Wetlands | place: USA...
GAGATCTTCGTGAGCTCGCTCGCCACGGACTTGGAGCCCAGCGTATTGGCCTCGCGGTTGAGCTCCTGGCAGAGGAAGTCCAGGCGCTTGCCGCAGGCCCCGCCCTTGTCCAGCACGCGGCCGAATTCGACGATGTGGGTGGCGAGCCGCGCGAATTCCTCGTCCACGTCGATTCGCGAGGCGTAGAGGACGATTTCCTGGTGCACGCGCTCGTCGGAGGGCGAGGCGCCCGCCTCGGCGATCTTCGCGGACAGCTTTTCCGTGTAGGCCCTGGCGGCGGCGGGCAGCATGGGCCTCGCCTGCTCCACGAGCCCCGACATGCTCGCCAGGCGCTCGCGCAGCACCGCCTCGAGCTTCGCGCCCTCGCGCCCGCGCGTCTGGTCCAGGTCCTCGATGGCGCGGGCCACCAGCGCCATCACCTGCTCCTTCGCCTTGTCCGCGGAAAGCGACTCCTCGCCGAGCACGCCGGGCCAATGCAGGATCTCGGCCACCGAGAGCTTGCGCGCATCGGGGAAGCGCGCCATCACCTGGCGGGAGGCGGCCTCCAGGGCGTGCATCGCCTCCGGGTCGGGAACCAGGGCCCGGCGGCCGCTCGCCACCGGCGTGAAGGTGATCCGGCAGTCCACCTTGCCCCGGGTGAGCCGCCCGGCCACGGCCTCGCGCATCGCGGGCTCCAGGGGCCGCAGCTCCTCCGGAATGCGCGTCTGGAACTCCAGGTAGCGGTGGTTCACGGTCTTCAATTCGACCGAAAGGCTGCCCTGGGGGCCATCGGCGGCGGCGGCCGCGAAACCGGTCATGCTCGAAATCATGGATCCGAGAGCCCCTGCAGTGTGGAATTGTCGCCTTTACAAGGCGCTGGCGAGTGCCGACAATTGACTGGAATTATATCGGAAGCTCCCCCGCTCAATGCCCCAGCAGGCGAACCAGCCGTTGCCCGCCGGCTACGTGCTGAATGGCTATCGGATCGAAAAGCCGCTTTCCTCGGGCGGGTTCAGCATCGTCTATCTCGCGCGCGACGACAAGGACACCCCGTACGCCATCAAGGAGTACCTGCCCTCGTCGCTGCCCCTGCGGACCGACGGCGTCGAAGTGCAGATCAACGACGAGGCCAACCTCGCGGTCTTCCGGCACGGCCTGAAGTGCTTCTTCGAGGAGGGGCGCGCGCTCGCGATGATCTCGCACCCCAACGTCGTGCGCGTGGAGAATTTCTTCCGCGCCAACGAGACTTGCTACATGGTGATGCAGTACGTGCGCGGCCGCACGCTGCAGTTCCACATCCAGCGCCACCGCCACGAGTTCACCGAGGCGTTCATCCGGCGCATCTTCACGCACCTCATGAACGGGCTGCGCGAGGTGCACGCGAGGAAGCTGCTGCACCTGGACATCAAGCCCGCCAACATCTTCATCGCCATGGAGGGCCGGCCCGTCCTCCTGGATTTCGGGGCGGCGCGCATCACGCTCTCCGAGGAGGCGATGAAGCTGAAGCCCATGTACACCGCGGGCTTCGCCGCGCCCGAGCACTACCGCTTCAACATCGAGGAGCTGGGCCCGTGGAGCGACATCTACTCGGTGGGCGCGACGATCTACACCTGCATCGCGGGCACGCCCCCGCAGGCGGGCGACCAGCGCGAGGAGAAGGACCGCATGATCCCGCTGCGCACCCTCGCGCGCCAGCAGTATTCGAACGACCTCTACGACATCGTGGAGTCGTGCCTGCAGGTCGACCGCATGAAGCGGCCGCAAACGGCCTTCGACCTGCAGAAACGCCTCATGGAGCCGCCGCCCGAGGTTGAGAAGAAGAGCCTGCTCGACACGCTCAACATGCCGTTCGCGAAGCTCCTGCAGAAGCTGAACAGCGAATAGGCGAATGCGCTTCACGATCTTCCAGGACAGCCGGCTCGGCGACCGCAAGAACAACGAGGACCGCGTCGGGTACTCCTACAGCCGCGACGTGCTGCTGATGGCGGTGGCCGACGGCATGGGCGGCCACCACGGCGGCGAGGTGGCCGCCGAGATCGCGGTGAACGAGCTGGTGCGCCGCTTCCAGCAGGAAGCGCGCAACAAGCTGAAGAAGCCCTTCGAGTTCCTCGTCTCGGCGATCCAGTCGGGGCACCGCGCCATCGTCTCGCACGCGGTGGAGCACAACCTCCTCGAGTGCCCGCGCACCACGATCGTGGCCTGCATCGTGCAGAACGGCTCGGCCTACTGGGCCCACGCGGGCGACTCGCGCCTGTACGTGCTGCGCAACGGCGAGGTCGCCGCGCAGACCCAGGACCATTCGCGCGTGCAGATGATGATCGACGCGGGCGAGATCACGCGGGAAGCCGCCGCGCGCCACCCGGAGCGCAACAAGATCTTCAGCTGCCTGGGCGGGGTCGTGCCGCCCCAGATCGCCACCGGCCGCGAGTTCCCGCTACAGAAGGGCGACACCATCATGCTGTGCACCGACGGCTTCTGGGGCCAGATGCCCGGCGGCGTCGTGGGCAACCTGCTGAAGAAGCAGAGCCTGGTGGACATCATGCCGGGCCTGCTCGGGGAAGCGCAGCGCCGCGCGCGCGGCGAGTCGGACAACCTCTCGGTGGTCGGGATGACCTGGGAGAGCCAGGACGACCCCAACGTGGCCGACACCCAGGAGCTCGACACGGGCTTCACCAGCTCGTCGAACACCACGGAGCAGCTCCCGGGCGAAGAGCGCGACCTCGACGACGTGACCGACGAGGACATCGAGCGCGCGATCAACGAGATCCAGGACGCCATCCGCAGGGTGCCCCGCTAGATGCCGCGATCCTTCGGGCGCTCCGCCGCCGAGCTGCGGCCGGTCCGGTTCCAGCGAGCCTTCACGCAGCATGCCGAGGGCTCGGTGCTGGTGGAGGTGGGCGCCACGCGCGTGCTTTGCACCGCGAGCGTCGAGGAGAAGGTGCCGCCGTTCCTCAAGGGCAAGGGCTCGGGCTGGGTGACCGCCGAATACGGCATGCTGCCGCGCGCCACGCACACGCGCGGCTCGCGGGAGGCCGCCAGCGGCAGGCAATCGGGCCGCACCCACGAGATCCAGCGGCTCATCGGCCGGAGCCTGCGTGCCGTGACCGACCTCGCCGCGCTCGGCGAACGCCAGGTCACCATCGACTGCGACGTGCTGCAGGCCGACGGCGGCACGCGCTGCGCATCGATCACGGGCGCCATGGTGGCGCTCGCCGACGCCGTTTCCTGGCTGCGCGCGCAGGGCCTGCTGCAGAAGGATCCGCTGCGCGATTTCGTCGCCGCCGTTTCGGTGGGCATGGTGGGCGGCGAGGCCGTGCTCGACCTGGACTACGCCGAGGATTCGGCCTGCGAGACGGACATGAACGTCGTGATGACCTCCGCCGGCCGCTTCGTCGAGGTGCAGGGCACCGCCGAAGGCGCGCCCTTCACGCGCGCGGAGCTGGACCAGTTGCTCTCGCTCGCCTCCGGCGGCATATCCGAGCTCATTTCCCTGCAGCGCAAGTCCCTGGGGTCTTGACCGCGCCCATCGGCGCCCACCTGCGGATTCAAAGCCCGTGCTGAACAAGATCGTCATCGCCTCGAACAACCCGGGAAAGCTGCGCGAGCTCTCGGCGCTGCTGGAACCGCTGGGCATCGAAGCCGCCCCGCAATCGGATTTCGCGGTCACCGAGGCCGAGGAGCCGCATCCGACCTTCCTCGAGAACGCGCTCGCCAAGGCGCGGCACGCCTCCAACGTGGCGGGGCTTCCGGCACTCGCGGACGACTCGGGCCTTTGCGTGCGCGCGCTCTTCGGCGAGCCCGGCGTGCATTCGGCCTACTACGCGGGCCGCGAGGGCACGCGCGAGGAGCGCGACGCGCGCAACAACGCGAAGCTCGTGGAGCAGATGCTCGCGGCCTCCGACCGCTCCGCGTTCTACTACTGCGTGCTGGTCCTCGTGAGGCACCCGGACGATCCCACGCCGCTGGTGGCCGACGGCGCGTGGCACGGCGAGATCGCGCCCGAGCCGCGCGGCACCAACGGCTTCGGCTACGACCCGTATTTCCGCGTGCGCGGCGGCATCTTCACCGCCGCCGAGCTCGATCCCGCGGCGAAGAACCGCGTGAGCCATCGCGGCCAGGCGCTGGTGCAGCTCGCGCGCAAGCTTCGCGAGGCATGATCCGCCAGCCGCCCCTTTCGCTCTACGCGCACATCCCGTGGTGCCTGCGCAAATGCCCCTACTGCGACTTCAACTCGCACGAGGCGCGCGGCGAGGTGCCCGAGGACGAATACGTGGACGCCCTCGTGGCCGACCTCGAGGCGAGCCTGCCCGACGTGTGGGGGCGCGCCATCCACACCGTGTTCATCGGCGGCGGCACGCCGAGCCTTTTCTCGCCGCGCTCGATCGAGCGCTTCCTCACGGCGCTCGCCACGCGCATGAAGGTGGGCCCCGAGACCGAGATCACGCTCGAGGCCAACCCGGGCACCTTCGAGATCGAGCGCTTCCGGGGCTTTCGCGCGGCGGGCGTGAACCGGCTTTCCATCGGCGCGCAAAGCTTCGACGACGCGAGCCTCGCGGCCATCGGCCGCGTGCACGGCTCCGGCGAGGCGCGCCGCGCGATCGAGGCCGCCCTCTCGCTCTTCCCCACCGTCAACGTGGACCTCATGTACGCGCTGCCCGGCCAGCGCCTGGAGGGCGCGTTGCGCGACGTGGAGACGGCCGTGTCGCTGGGCGCGCCGCACGTCTCCGCCTACCACCTCACGCTCGAGCCCGATACGCATTTCGCGCGCTTCCCGCCGCCGCTGCCCGACCACGACCTCGCGGCCGACATGCAGGAAGCGATCGAGGCGAAGCTCGCCGCGGCGGGCTTCGAGCACTACGAGACGTCGGCCTTCGCGCGGCCGGGTCATCGCGCGCGCCACAACGTGAACTACTGGACCTTCGGCGATTACCTGGGCATCGGTGCGGGCGCGCACGGCAAGCTCACGTTCCGCGACCGCATCGTGCGCACCGAGCGCGAGCGCAAGCCCCGTTCGTACATGCAGGCAGCGGCCGCCGGCCGCGCCGAATCGCAGCGCCGCGAGGTGGCGACCGGCGAGCTGCCGTTCGAGTTCATGTTGAATGCGCTGCGGCTCGTCCACGGATTTCCCGCCACGCTCTTCAGCGAGCGCACGGGCTTGCCTCTCGGCGTGGTGGAGCCGCAGCTTCGCGCGGCCGAGGCCGCGGGACTGATCGAGGCCGACGCGATGCACGTGCGGCCCACCGCGCGCGGCGCGCGGTTCCTCAACGACCTGCTCGCGACCTTCCTCGGCCCGGCGCCGCGCCGCCCGGTGATCCCGATCAGTACTTGCCCGCCGGGTACACCCCGTCCTTCATGAACGGCGGCTCGCGGCCCACCAGGGCCTCGAGCATGATGAGCTCGGCGTCGGTGTGGTTGCGGAACGGCCCCGGGTCGGCGTGCATGATGCCGCCTTCCTCACGGATGATCAGCGGCGACTCGTGATGCCTGGTGTGCACCTCCTTGGCGGACATTCCCGGGCCCTCGACGAGCGCCTCGCCATAGCAAAGGCAGAAGTACACCTCCGTCCCGTTCACCTCGAGGTATGCGCCGGTGCCGCGGATGCCGATGGACGCGCTCACCGCCTTGATCGCGACGGGCTTCTTCGAGAAGACCGAGAGCACCTTGCCGCTCGCCACCAGCATCCCGGAGAGCACGCCGCCCGAGTTGCCCTTGAACTCGATCGTGGTCTGGCCGCGCATGAGGAAGGCGTCGCTGCCGATCACCACCACCGCCTGGCTGGAAGCGCCCGTGGCGACGCGATCGCCCACGACGACCGGCGAGCCCACGCGCGCGGGCTTGCCGTTCACCGTGGCCGTGCCGTCGAGCTTGTGCACGCCTTCGGGCAGGTCGCCCTTGGCGAGCGCCTGCGAGACGAGCCCGCTCGCGCCCGCCGCGCCGCTCGCCGCGATCCATTGCAGCCACTGCCGTCGCTTCATGGCCTCCGCCTTTCGAATACGAGGTCCCACACACCGTGGCCCAGTGCCCGCCCGCGCTTTTCGAACTTCGTCTCCGGCCGCCACGAAGGGCGCTCGGCGAAACCCCCGCATGTGTTGGCGAGCGAGGGCGAAGCGCCGAGGATAGCAAGCGCCTGGTCGGCATAGTCGCGCCAATCGGTCGCCACGTGAAGCACGCCGCCCGGCACGAGGCGCGAGGCGGCGAGCTCGACGAAAGCCGGCTGCAACAGCCGGCGCTTGTGGTGGCGCTTCTTCGGCCACGGATCGGGGAAGAAGACATGGATCGCGGCGAGCGAGCCCTCGGGGACCATGTCCCGAAGTACGTCCACGGCGTCGTGCTGGATGATGCGGATGTTGGTGAGCCCGGCCTGCGCGATGCGGCGCAGCAGGCTCCCCACCCCCGGCCCATGCACCTCGATCGCGAGATAGTCGGTGCCGGGATTGTCCGCCGCGATGCGGGCCGTGGTGTCTCCCATGCCGAATCCGATCTCCGCCACCACCGGGGCCGTCCTCCCGAATGCCTGCGCAAGGTCGAGGGGCGCGGCCTGGTAGGCGATGCCGTGGCGGGGCATGAGCTGCGTGAGTGCTCGCTGCTGCGCCGGGGAGAATCGCCCCTGGCGCAGGACGAAGCTGCGGATCGGCCTGTAAGTCACGGATTTTGCGGGGAGAATAGTTTACGGATGATAGCTCGGGCGGGCGAGTCATTTGCGCAACAGGCCCGGTTGACACTCCTGGAGGGGCGGCCTAAATTGACTACAAAAGGTCGAGGAAAACAATGGCGCTCACGTCGAGGCTCGCCGTGCTTGTTTTCGCTGCCCTGCCAATCGGGGTAGCGGCGGCGGACAACAACTACTTCGGCGTCCTGCGTCTTCCCAGCAACGCGCTTCCTCCCGCGGGCAGCTTTTCCTTCCAGTCGTCGCCGGTCAACGCGTTCTCGCCGTGGCGCTCGGATTCGCTCTGGCAGGCCGATAGCGGCCGGCGCATGAAGCTGGGTTACAACTACACGCGCTACCTCGCCTTCGAAAGCGAGTTCGTCGACATGGGCCGCGCGCCCAACGACGTGTTCGCCAACCCGTCGAACCTCGCCACGGCGTTTCGCAGCACGGGCTTCGGCGTGGACACCGTGGCCACGCTGCCCGTGTGGCGCAGCCTGTCCTTCTACGGCCGCTTCGGCGCCTACCGCGGCGACCCGCGCAACACGTTCGCGACCTACTCGACGTCGCTTCTCGCCGATCCCACGCGCGGCACGCGCTGGCGCTACGGGCTGGGTGTGCGCTACGACTTCAACAGCGCCCTGGGCGTGCACGCCGACATCGAGCGCTACTCGCCGATGGGCGCGCCGCTGGGCGAGCCGGACTCCGACCAGATCTCCATCGGCGTCAACTGGCGCTTCTAGGCCGACTTCTGGATGAGGCCCGCCTCGGGTGAGCTGGGGCTCGCCTCGTAGGGCTTCTTCGCCATCCGCCCCGCGAGCCACGCCTCGCGCCCCGCTTCCACGGCGAGCTTCATCGCGCGCGCCATGCGCACCGGGTCCTTCGCCTTGGCGATGGCGGTGTTCATGAGCACGCCGTCGCAGCCCAGCTCCATCGCGATGGCCGCGTCCGACGCGGTGCCGATGCCCGCATCGACCAGCACCGGGACCTTCACGCGGTCGATGATGATCTGCAGGTTCCACGGGTTGAGGATGCCCATGCCGGAGCCGATGAGCGAGGCGAGCGGCATCACGGCCACGCAACCCAGCTCTTCGAGCTGCCTGGCGAGGATCGGATCGTCGCTGCAGTAGGCCATCACCTGGAAGCCCTCGGCGACGAGCGTCTTCGCGGCGGCGAGCGTCTCGGGCATGTTGGGAAAGAGCGTCTGCGCGTCGCCCAGCACCTCGAGCTTCACGAGCGCGTGCCCGTCGAGCAGCTCGCGCGCGAGGCGAAGCGTTCGCACGGCATCCTGCGCCGTGTAGCAGCCCGCCGTGTTGGGCAGGATCGTGTAGCGCGTGGGCGGCAGGACCTCGAGCAGGCTCGGCTCGTTCGCGTTCTGGCCGATGTTGGTGCGGCGGATCGCGACCGTCACGATCTGCGCGCCCGAGGCCTCGATCGCGCGGCGCGTCTCGTCGAAATCCCGGTACTTGCCCGTGCCCACCAGCAGGCGCGAATCGTACGCGCGGCCCGCGACCACCAGCTTGTCGTTCGCCATGGCTAGCCTCCTCCCACCGCGACCACCACCTCGATGCGGTCGCCATCGGCCACCCTCGCCTCGGCGAGCCGGCTGCGCGGCACGATCTCGCCGTTGCGCTCCACGGCGATGCGCCGGCCGCCCAGGGCGAGGGCCTCGAGGAGCTGGCTGAACGTGAGCGTGGCGGGGAGCTCCCGCGGCGCCCCGTTCACCGTGACGTGGATGGGCGCGGACATGGGGGAATTCTACATCTGCTTGAACCGGTTCCCGTACGCCCGCGAGACGGCGAGCTCCGTCTTGCCGTCCTTCAGCCTCACGAAGACGCGGCTCGCGAGGTCGCGGCGCGTCGAGGCGACCTCGTTCATGTTCACCACCGTGCCGCGGTGGATCTGCCAGAACACCTCCGGGTCGAGCTGGGCGGCCATCTCCGCGAGCGGCGTGCGGATGAGGAACTCGCCCTCGCGCGTGATCACGCAGGTGTACTTGTCGGACGCCTGCAGGTAGAGCACCTCCGCCACCGGGATCTGGCGAACGAGATCGCCCTTGAGCGCCCGGATCCACCGCAGCCAACCGCCCTGCGTTCCCGCCGGCAGCACGCGCGCGATCTTCTCGAGCACTTCCGCGATCGCCGGGGGCTGCTGCGCAGCGGCGATCTTGCGCTTCAACCGGTCGACGGCGCGCGCGAGGCGCTCATCGTCCACGGGCTTCAAGAGGTAGTCCACGGCCTCGCGGTCGAAGGCCTCCACCGCATATTGGTCGTAGGCGGTGACGAATACCACGTGGGTGCGCGGATCGATGCGCCGCGCGAGCTCGATGCCCGTGAGGCCGGGCATGCGGATATCGAGGAACGCCACTTCGGGCGCTTCCTCGTCGGCGGCGCGCAGCGCGTCCAGGCCGTTGGCGGCGAGCGGCAGCACCTCGAGCTGCGGCCACAGCACGGCCAGCCGGTCGCGCAGGTGCTCGCCGAGGTTCGGCTCGTCGTCGGCGATGAGGGCGCGCGGATTCATGCGGGTAGCCGCAGCGTGACCACGGTGCCCGAGGGCTTGTTGTCCGCGATCTCGAGGCTCGCGCCCTCGCCATAGAGCCCGCGCAGGCGCTCGCGCAGGTTCGCAAGCCCCAGGCCGGCGCTCGACGGGGACGTGAAGCCCACGCCCGTGTCGCGGATCTCGACGGCCACGCGGCCCTCCTCGCGTCGCGCGGCGAGCTCGACACGCCCGCCTTCCACCCTGGGCTCGAGGCCGTGGCGGATGGCGTTCTCGACCACCGGCTGCAGCAGCATCGGCGGCAGCGCGAACGATTCGAGGCCGGGGGGAATCTCGATGCGGTAGTCGAGCCGCGGACCGATGCGCACCTTGAGGATGTCGAGGTACGCCGTGATGAGGTCGCGCTCGGCGCCGAGCGTGGTGCTCTCGGTGCGCGTCGCGGCGAGAGAGGCGCGCAGGAAGTGGTTGAAGCGCTCGAGCATGTGCTTGGCGCTCGCGGGATCGCGGTCCACGAGGCTCGAGACGTTGGCGAGCGTGTTGAAGAGGAAGTGGGGCTCGATCTGCGCCTGCAGGGCACGCAGGTTGGCCGCGACCGCCTCGCGCTGGACGCGCTCGGCCCTGCCGCGCTCGCGCTCGATCTCGGCGGCCGACGAGGCCTCGCGCTCGCGGAAGAAGAAGATCGTCGAGATGACGGCCGAGATCACGAGGCTCGTGGCGGCGATGGAAATGACCCACGCCGGGTCGCCCATCCAGTTGAAGCCGATGTTGAAGATCCAGTCGGTGGCCTGGAACCCGGCGATCACGCCCAGCGTCGGGATCGCCGTGAAGTACACCGTCCTCGCGAAATGCCCCTGTTGCTTGGCCCACGTCTCGAGGCCGGAGAGCTCGCCCGCGGAGAACAGGGCGTGGATCGCGTAGCCCACGAAGTTGCACAGGATGAAGAACACGGCGAGCGCGCGCGGCGACGGGAAGTGGCCCGCGAACGCCGAGTTCACGAGCATGAAGAAAGCCCCGAACAGGCAGTTCCAGATGAACGTGTAGACGAGGTTGCGCTTCCGGCTGCACGGGAAGCGGCGGAAGTACGGGATCAGCTCGAGCGGATGGGCGCTCTGCGAAAACGGGGTCCCCGGGTTCATGGGCGCCATCCTACTGCCGGGCCGGCGGCCGGGCGCGCGGCCTGCGACGAAATGCCGCCGGAGTTCGCGAACCGGTAAAATGCTTCGCCAGCCGCGGGTGTAGCTCAATGGCAGAGCAGAAGCTTCCCAAGCTTACGACGAGGGTTCGATTCCCTTCACCCGCTCCACGAAGCCATCCCCGGGGCTTCAGGGCGCGATGTAGGCGTATCCCTTCGACTGGTAGGCCATGAGCGAGATGAACCCGTTGCCCACCACGTGGATCTGCGGCAGCACCTTCTCGGCCTGCGTTCCCTGCTCGCGCACGGCCACGGCGCACTGCTCGAATCCCTCGACGCCCTCGGATTCGCCCATTTGCCTGATCTTCTGGGCGATCTTCTCCGCCATCGGGCGATCCTCCGGCTTGATCTGCGCCGGATCGGTCTGGACGAGCTTGGTCGCCGGCCCGCGGAAGGCGAGGATGAAATGCGGAGACACACCCTGCTTGATCAGCGACTGGCGCGTCTCGTCGATGACGTTGAGGCGGCCGAGCAACCCCTTGGCATCGCCCTCCTTGAGGTCGAACGCGACCTTGACCTCCTTCAGGCCGGAAAGGGCGGCCTGGTCGTCCGCTGCCTTCGCATCGACGGACAGCATGACCAGGGCGGCGACGCCGAACATTCCCAGGACGCGGGATACACCTGCGGAAGCATTTCGCATGGGGCTCCTCCTCTGGTGCGATTATGCTCCATGGGCGAGATCGAATGAGCATCCATAAGCCTGCCCGCGCCCGCGCCTCGTTCGCTGCGCGGGTCGTGCGCTGGCAGCGCTCGCATGGGCGCCACGGCCTGCCGTGGCAGGGCACGCGCGACGCCTATCGCATCTGGCTTTCGGAAGTGATGCTGCAGCAGACGCAGGTCGCGACGGTGCTGCCCTACTTCGAGCGGTTCGTCGCGCGCTTCCCGGACGTGGCCTCGCTCGCGGCGGCGGGCGAGGATGAAGTGCTCGCATTGTGGAGCGGCCTGGGCTACTACGCCCGCGCGCGAAACCTGCATCGCGCCGCGCGCGAGGTGGTGGCGCGCCACGGCGGCGAATTTCCCGCTTCCTTCGACGCGCTCGTCGCGCTGCCGGGCATCGGCCGCTCGACCGCGGGCGCCATCGCGGCGTTCGCCTCGGGTGAACGGCGCGCGATCCTCGACGGCAACGTGCGACGCGTGCTCGCGCGCCACGCCGGCATCGAGGGCCACCCGGCGGCCGCCGCCACGCAGGCGCGCCTCTGGGAGGCTGCGCAGGCGCGCCTGCCGCGCGGCGCGGGCATCGAGGCGTACACGCAGGGCCTCATGGACCTGGGCGCCACCGTGTGCGTCGCACGCTCGCCGCAATGCCCGCTGTGCCCCATCCACGAAGACTGCGTGGCGCGCTCGCTCGGGCGCATCGACGAGCTGCCGGGCAAGCGCGCGCGTGCGACACCGCCGCGCCGGCGCATCGCGATGCTGGTCGTGATCTCGCGCGGCGAGGTGCTGCTCGAGAAGCGCCCGTCCGAGGGTGTGTGGGGCGGGCTCTGGTCGCTGCCCGAGGCGAGCGCCGACGAGGACGCGGCAGCGATCCTCGAGCGCGACTGGGGCATCGCCGGCGCCTCGCTCGAGCGCCTGCCGCCCTTCGAGCATGCCTTCACGCACTTCACGCTCGAGGTGCAGCCCTGGCGCGTGCGGCCGCGCAAGGCCGCGAAGCTCGCGCAGGGAAAGCCCGCCGCATGGATGCCGCTGGCGGACATCGCAGGCGCGGCGTTACCCTCGCCGGTGAAGAAGCTCCTGAGGTCCGTCGTCCCCGCGCAATGACGGGCGCGGACTAGATCAGCGACTGCTGCCTGAGGAACTTGTGCAGGATCCCGATGCGCAGCGTGGCGTCGGTGAGCTCGAGCAGCTTCTGCTTCACGTCCATGCGCAGCGGCAGG
>Ga0335084_10005864_pt1 | contig 12182 bp, 6 predicted proteins | sample Lox_Sample_44_FD_206721 | JGI IMG/M metagenome (GOLD analysis project Ga0335084, IMG submission 206721) | Soil microbial communities from Loxahatchee National Wildlife Refuge, Florida, United States - Lox_Sample_4.4 | ecosystem: Environmental > Terrestrial > Soil > Wetlands | place: USA: Florida...
GACGCCAAGAAGCTGACGGTCCTGAAGTAGCAGTCGTCGCAAGGAAGTAACCGCACGGGCGGGACCCTCAAAGGGCCCCGCCCGTCGGGCTTTTCGGGGAACCAAGCGTCTCCGGGATCGCGGAATCCGGCCTTTTCCTGCTTGACGGTCCCCACCCTCCCTGTTAGCTTTCTTTCACTTCCCGCTTACATGACTGGGCGTGTCGGAGGGCGCGAATGCGCTTTCGTGCTGGGCTCATTTTGCTTTTTTTCATCGCTTTAGTCGCGGGCGGATGTCGCAAGCCCATGGCCCCCACCTTCGACAGGAACAAGGCTCCCGAGACTTGGATCTCCGCCGCGCCGATGGACACCCTGTTCACGCGGGACGCCAGCGGTCACGCGACGCCCCCCCAGGTCCTGCAGATTTCCTTTCGCTATCACCTCTACTGGGCCGGCTCGGATCCGGACGGAAGCATCTCGGGGTTCTTCTATGCGGTGACCGAGACCCTACCCGATCCTCCCAATCCGGAAATCGACCCGAATCCGCCGCCGCTGCCGGGACCCAAGGCGCGTGACTACCACTTCACGGCCCGGACCGACAGCACCTTCGTGTTCTCGGTTTCGGACGGACATTCCGACCGCCAGCACGCCTTCTACATCTACGCCGTGGACAACCTGGGCAAGCCCGATCCGACGCCGGCGCGCTTCATCTTCCGCGCGTTCGACCGCTTCCCGCCGCTGGCGGTGATCGATCAATTCCTCGCGACCGGCTACGTGTTCACACAGGATCCGAACACGCTCGCGCTCACTCGCTCGCTTCAACAGTTCCAGGTGGGTTCCACCGACACCTTTGCGATTGGCCGAGTGCCCACCGCGGTGGTGCCCTCGGGTGCCCGTCTCGACATTCACTGGCATTCCGAGGTCACGACGGCGTCGAACGCGGCGGTGGGCTACAAGTACAAGATGGACGAGCCGCAGTTCGTCTCCGTGGACTCGTCGGTCACCTCGCTGACCTACAACAGCGGCGTCGCCGACCGCGTCGGCCCCGGGCTCAAGATCTTCTATCTCAGGGGGATCGATGGCTCGAGCGGCTCGCGGCAGACCTCGCGCGAGTTCCAGATGAACTTTCCGCCCGACTCCTGGTTTGCGGGCGCGGACACGTCCTGGGTGGGCTGGACCCGTTCAGGCGGGGATCGCTCGGTCGACGTGGCGATCTGGCCGAGCAACTCCAATCCGGGCGGATCGTTCGCGGACTTGCGGCCCGCGCATTGCTACCTCAGCGCCGACTCGCTGAAAGTGCTGCCGTCCCAGCGCAAGCCCTACAAGAGCTTCCTCGAGTTCTATGGAAACAAGATCTACTGCGTGCGCGAGTTCGAGACCGTCCGGATGAACTCGTGGCTGCTGTTCTTCAATGGGGGGTTCGACGCCGACTCGCCCTACAGCGTGGTCTGGACGGGGAATGATCCCAATGCGCCGCCCTCGGACACCCTCCTGAATCCCGTGATCCAGGTCCGCCCGCCGAATGGCTCGCCCATCGGCTTCCGCTCCCGCGTTCCCGCCACCCTGACGAGCGTGCCGCCGACCGACCAGGCGGGAACTCAGACCGGGCTCTACCCCATCTACGATCCCGCGAACGTCTTCCGCTCACCGAACATCGGCGCCTACTGGTCGTTCAATCGGGCCGGGACCTACTACTTCTTCGCCCGCGCCCAGGACGGAGACGGCACGGTGGACAATCGCATCGGATCCACTCCCGATCTTACGGCGCAGAACATCGTGGCCGCGGTGGACGGCGGGGGCGGGACACCACAACAGATCGCGCTTCGCAAGCAGATCATGGTTTTCAACGTGGACTTTCCACCTTATTTCGCGTTCACCGCGGCGATGCGTCCGCATCCGGGGGACGTGTATTTCACCCGAATTCTGACCCTCAACCTGGTCGGGAGCGACCTCGATCCATTCGATCCCGAGGGCGGAGGGTCCGGCTCTCCGCCCGCACCGGGCGGCCCGCCGGCGAGCGCCGTCTACCGCTACTCGGCTTCGTTCCGGGGCCCGCGCAACGTGACGTCGCCGACCGATTCGGTCACGTTTGCCCCCGCCAGCTGTTTCCGGGTCGCGAACCTGCCGGTTTCGGTGACCCTCCCCGACTCGCTCGGTGGCACACAGATCCGCGTGATGGTCGAGCTGTGCGACTGCGCGGACTGCGAAGACCGTCCGGGAGCGGGGCGCTGCTCGAACTACTCGTATCTGGTGACGGTGCCGGCGCCCCCTCCGCCGCCGCCGGCGCCCTCCGCCAGTTCCTCATGGGTCCCAAGCGCACCGGGCACGGCCGCAGAGGTCTTACGAAGGAGAGGTGAGCGATGAGCATCCGCCGAATCCTGCTCGCCCCGGCAACTCTATTCATCATCGTGCCGCTGGCGATCCTGTCCGCCGGCTGCAGCAAGAAGTCGATCACGAATCCACGCGCCAACATCCGCCCGACGATCGAGCTGACGCGAGCGCCCTACAACCAGTCCACGCGGTTCGAGTACTCGTATCGCATGGACTGGCTGGGTTACGACCCCGATGGACGAATCGACCACTATCTCTACGCCATCGATCCGCCGTCGCCGACCGCCGCCGATCCGGAGCCGGACACTGCCTGGGTCAGCACCCTCAAGAGTGAGGAGTTGATCAACTTCAGCGCCACCAAGCCCGACAGCAGCCAGCCGGGCGTCAATGGCTCGTCGGATTTCCATACTTTCGTGGTCAAGGCGATCGACAACGGCGGGCTGCAGTCGACCCCGCTCTACCGTTCGTTCTTCACCTACACCGTGGCGCCCACGGTCATGATCCTGCAGCCGCCCCCCAGCGACCGCGGGCGCAGCTACGTGACGCCGGCGGTGCGGATCAACTGGACCGGCACGGACGACGACGGGATCTTCGATTCGAAGAAGCCCGTCAAGTACAAATTCATCATGCTCACCAACAATTCGCCGGTCCCGGTCTCGGTCGCGATCTCGACGCCGGATTCGGTGCGTCGCTACTACGCACCCAGAAACTGGGCGGGCTGGGATTCCACCTCCGGCGACACCACCGAGGTGCAATACACGAACCTGGTGCCGCAGGGCGACTACCTGTTCGTGGTGGTCGCGTTCGACGAAGCCGGAGCCTATTCGCCGGTCTTCTCGCTGAACGGAAACATGCTGGCTCTCCGCGTCACGTTCGCGGCGGCCGGCGGTCCGTTGCTCACCATCTTCAATTCGATCTTCACTTACACATACAAGACCGCTGCCTACTCGATCCTCCCGCAGTACCAGATCCCGCTGGAGGTCGGGGCGGGCCAGCCGATTCCGTTCTACTGGACGGCGGAAGCCGGGCCGGGAGCGACCGTCAAGGGTTATCGCTGGGCGCTCGACATCAGCGATCCGTCCGACGAGACGCCGCGGGATCCTCCCGCCACCGATTTCAGGCACTGGAGCGACCAGGCGCTGGGCAATACTCAGGCTCTGGTGGGGCCATTCGGGGGCGGAGAGAACCATCTCTTCTACGTCGAGTCCGAGGACAACAACGGCTTGAAGAGCCTCGGCATCGTGAACCTCACCGCCGTGCTCTCGACGCTGTCGAAGCCGCTCGGGATCGTCAACGACACGCGGGGTGTGGTGGATACCCAGAACCCCAACGGCAGCTACAGGTCGCCCACGGGGCGCTGGCCCGACACCGCGGAGTTGGACACCTTCCTATTCGCTCGGGGCGGATACTCGTGGAAGGGATATCCGGCGGGAAGCCTCAGCTCGCCCGGCCTGTTCGCGGGGTACTCGTTCGATACGATCAACACCCGGCTTGGACGCTCCGACCTGCACATTCCTCTGGCGACGATAGGACAGTACGCTCACTTGATCTGGATCACGGATGCTGTCGCCGCCATCAACACAGCCCCAGGGACGCAGCTCATCGCAGGCCAGACCGCGCTGAGATACATGACCTCGCCCGGGAATGCCAATTCGATCGCCGCTTATGTGTCCCAGGGAGGGCATTTGTGGCTGACGGGCGGCGGAATCGCGTACGCGAGCCTGAGCGTCTACAACAAGTCTACCAACGATCCGCCAGGCGGATATGGGGCGGGAAAGACTTTCACCACATTGCCGCCCTATTCCGAATTGGTGCCTGGGAGGATGATGTTCGACCTTGCGCACTGGCAATCGGAGATCAAGGTCGCCGGCCCGCCGAATCTGGTGATCAGCCGCACCCTGGCTCGCTACGATTCCTTCCCGGCCAACGTGCCGACGGTGCCCTACAACTACGCGGCCACGTACGCGCACATGCCCATGCAGATGCGTCTGAAGTCCCCGGCGACGGATCCGCTTCCGCCGCTCCGTTCGAGTTCGGATTTCTACAGCGCCAGTGCCCTGGACATCGAGTACCTGAGCCAGCCGAACTGGATCCAGGAGGATCTCGACCCGAGCCCCTTGACGGAGAACCTTCAGTCGACGCTCGACACCGTGTTCTCTGCGTCGCAGATCAGCCTCGTCCAGAACAACTTCAACGTCTGCATGACCATCTATCACGGGCTCGACACCATCAAGCCGATCATCTTCACCGGATTCAGTTTCTGGCGCTACACTCGCCAGGACGCCCAGGATCTTGTGGACGCCGTCCTCCAGAACTTCTGGGGGCTGACGAAATCGGCGCCGAGCGGCTCGAGCAGGCTCAGGCCGGTCGCGACGGTGAACAGCCCCATCTCGAGTCCACCGGCCGTCACCATGGGAGCCCCGTCGACCGGCGCGATGGTTCACGCGCGGGTTCGAGACCGTTAGCGCACTTGAAAGGACGATAGCGTCTTGTTCGACTGGAAGCGGACGATGTTCCACGCCGCGCTGGCCGTGATGGCCAGCGCGGTCTGTGGAACGCAGGCACGGGCGGCCAATACCTTCCCGAAAATCCCGATCTGGGCATACGCCGGCGCCTATCGCGACGTCGCCCACTCCACCTTTCCCTACACCCAGCTCTGCCAGGGTCTCGGACTCGCGCCGCTGCCCGACAGCATTCAGCCGAGGCAGCGCACCGTCACGGTGCGCTTCCTTCGCGACCGGGTCGCCGAGGCGCGCTCGGATTTCGGAGGCTACCGGATCTATCGGGTGGTCAATTCGCCCGACAGCTCCCACATGGAGCTGATCCGGCGCTACTCGGTGCAAGCGGGCGACACCCTGACCTGGTTCATGTCGCGCGTCGACAAGACCACGCTCCAGTTCATGTGCGGCGGCCAGGTCATGAACGACAGCATCGCGACCTTCCTCGACCCGGACTCGTGCGGCCACTACGTGAAGACCTGCCCGATTATCGACTTGCGCGCCAACCGTTGCCTCGCGGACTCGGTGTTGAGCCTGATCATTCCACCCGGTCCCCACAACGGATTCACCACCTACTACTCGGTGACCTACGAGCTGTTCAATTCGGGGGCCGAAGCGACCTACGAGGACATGTTCGTCCCCGACACCGCCGGGGTCTACGGTCCGTGCGCCAACCCCTCGAACAAGTTCACCTGCCCCAACCTCAACAACAAGCTCGCCAATCTGACGCCCGGGATCGAACCGACCGGCGGACCCACCACCGACCTCGAATCGGTGATGGTGGTCCCGAATCCCTATCGTGCCACCGAGTCCTGGGATCAGCCCGGGCAGCACGAGATCCACTTCGTCAATCTCCCGAACTCGGCCAAGATCCGGATCTACACCTCGGCTGGCGATCTGGTGAGGGTGCTGCAGCATTCCGATCCGACGCGGGATTTCGAGCGATGGGATCTCAAGAACGCGGGCGGCCAGGATGTCGCCTCGGGGATCTACATGTATCGGGTCGAGGCGGGCACATTCGCGTTCCAGAGCCGGTTCATCGTCATCCGCTGATCCGGGCGAGAGCGCCCCGCCATGCGAGTCCACCTCGAAGTCCAGGTCTGGCGCGGCACGATCCCCGAATCGCGCCATCGCCTTCAGCTCGCCGCCTGTGACGTGAACGGCGCCGAAGTCGCCGCCACCGAGGCCGCCGACAGCGTCACCACCTTTCGTTCGGCGGCCAAGCCCTTTCAGCTGCTGCCACTGGTCGAGCGCGGCCACGCCGATCGCTGGTCGTTCAGTGACGCCGAGCTGGCGGTGATGGCGGCCTCGCACACCGGCACGGCGGCTCACCTCGATCTGGTTCGCGGCATCCTCGCGAAGATCGACTGCCGCGAGAGCGATCTGGCGTGCGGATTCCACGAGCCGGTGGATCCGGACGCGCTGCGCGAATTCCGCGAGCGGCGTCTGCCGCCAACCCCGCTCTACAACAATTGCTCGGGAAAGCACGCCGGAATGCTGGCGATGTGTCGCGCCGAGAGCTGGCCGACCGCAGGCTACGAGCGCCCATCGCACCCGCTCCAGCAACTCCTGCATCGCACGGTGGCGAGCGTGTGCGGCACGAGCCCGGAGCGAGTGCCGATCGCGATCGACGGGTGCAGCGTGTGCGTGTTCGCGCTGCCGCTCTCGGGCATGGCCCTGGGTTACGCGCGGCTGTCGTCCAGTGCCGACGACGCGCGCGGCCAGGCGCTGTCGCGCATTCGCGCCGCGATGATGAAGCACCCGTGGGCGACGGGCGGAAAGGGGCGCTTCAGCACCGAGCTGATGGAGGCGTCCCCGGCGCTGGTCGCGAAGGGCGGGGCCGAAGGTCTCGAGTGTGTCGGCTGGCCGGCGCGTGGAATCGGCATCGCGGTCAAGTGCGAAGATGGAGCGGCGCGCGCGGTGGCGCCGGCAACGATCGCCGCTCTGGCGCAGCTCGGCGCGCTCGAGGAGCCCTCGCGCGCGAGGGTCGCGGATTGGGAGCGGCCCCTGCTTCGGAACGTGGCCGGGCTCGAGGTCGGCCACCTCAGCGCCGAGCTGCGGCTTCTCGCCTCCACGGCCCGCTAGTTCATCCCTCGACCGGGACGGTTCGATTGTCGCGAACGCTTGCTGCTGACCTCGCCTGGGCGTGTCTCCTTTGCGGGATGGCATGGTTGGCGGTCGCGCAGCCGGGAGAGGCCGCCGTGCCGCGAGCACCGGCGGCGCTCGGCGCCAAGCTCGATCCGTCGCTGCTTCCGTTCGCACTTTCGTCCGGCGATTCGGCGAGCGTCTGGATCTGCTTCCGCGACAAATCGCCCGGCGGTCCGGCCGCGGAGGCGCTCGCCCTGAATGCCGCGCGCGCCGCGCTCACGCCCCGCGCGCTGGCTCGTCGGCTCCGCGCCCACGTCTCGCCTTTGGTGGACGCCGCGGATCTGCCGGTGCCGTCCGAGTACCTGGACGCGCTTCGATCGCTGGGGCTCAGGCCGATCGCGGTGTCGCGGTGGCTGAACCGCGCCGCGGTGCGCGTGACGCCCGGCGACCTCGAGCCCGTGGCCGGCCTGCCCTTCGTCTCGGCGATCGCGCCGGTGCGACTCACGCGTGTCGTGCCGCCGCGAGCCTCGGGCGCGGAGGTGAGTCGCTCGAGCCCGTCCTCGACCCGGACGGAAGGTCGTCGCGCATCGGGGGATCAGGTCCTGTCGCCGCCGCTCGTGCCGTCGACGCAGAGCGGCCTCGCCTGGCTCCAGCTCGCTCAGATCGGGGCCACCGCGCTCCACGACTCGGGCTACGCGGGGAGCGGCAGGCTGATCGTGCTGTTCGACGACGGCTTCAACTTCCACGATCGGCACGACGCGCTGCGCAACGTGATCATCGCCCCGGGATTGGTGCGCGACTTCGTGGACGGCGACACCACCGTGACCGACACCACTCAGCTCGCCTCGTTCGAGCACGGCACGTGGACGTTCGGCTGCATCGCCGGCTACGAACCCGGGGTCTATCTCGGCAGTGCCTATCGCGCCGACTTCGCGCTCGCCCGCTCCGAGGTCGAGACCCGCGAGACTCCGGTCGAGATGCTCTACTGGTCGCAGGCCGCCGAATGGGCCGACAGTCTCGGGGCCGACGTGATCTCGTCGTCGGTGGGCTACAACCGCTTCGATTCGCCGTGGCCGAGTCTCGGTCCGGCCGACCTGGACGGACACACCTCGGAGGTCTCACGGGCCGCCGAGATCGCGGCCAGCAAGGGCATCCTGGTGGTCAACAGCGTCGGGAACGACGGCGAGGGGCCGCTGCCGCGCCTGGTGGCGCCCGCCGACGTCAACGGCGACAGCCTGATTGCCGCGGGAGCGGTGGACTCGTTCGGCGTGGTGACGAGCTTTTCGTCGCGGGGCCCGACCTCGGACGGGCGCATCAAGCCTGATCTCATGGCGCGCGGAGAGGCGGCGTGGGTGGTTTCGGGGTCGGGAGTGCCCGACGGCTTCCTGCTGGCCGACGGCACCTCGTTCTCGGCGCCGCTGATCGCCGGGCTCGCCGCCTGCCTGCTCGAGGCTCGACCGGCGTGGACCCCCACCGAGGTGATCCGCGCCCTGCGCGAGACCGCCTCGAGCTGCTGCGGCCCCGACGACGTTTACGGCTGGGGGATCCCCAACGGCGCCGCGGCGCTCGCCTGGACGCCCGGACCTCCGGCGCCCGAGCTTCCGCCGACCGGTTACGTCGAGGTGGCGATCCAGAGCCCCAATCCATTCGAGCCGCGGAGTGCGCCGCTCGAGGTGCGCTTCGGGCTGGGCCCCCATTTCACCGAGTCCCAGACCGGCAGGCTGCGCGTGTTCGACGGGAGCGGGCGTCTGGTTCGGGAACTCTACTCGGGCACGCTGGCTTGCGGCCGCTGGCACGTGGCGCAATGGTCGGGCGACGACGCCCAAGGCCGTTCGGCGCCGTCGGGGATTTATTTCGTAAACTTGTACGCTGCGGGTCGCACCCAGACGGTGCGGCTCGCTCTGCTACGCTAACGGATTCGATCGCGCAGGGTCCCGAACCCGCCTCGGGCTCGTGACCCGGAAAGGCAACCCTCGAATGAGACCCGGGTTCATCTGGATCGCGATGGTCGCGCTCACGGTTTCGACCACCGCCCAAGCGGCCGCGCCCACGACTTTTCGGCTCGCCAACGGCCTGAGCGTGCTGATGGCGCCCGACTCGCTCGCCGCCGGCGTGGACGTCGCGGTCTGGTATCGCGCCGGAACGGCGTACGAGCCGGCCGGGCAGTCGGGGCTCAGCAGCCTGATGGCGCGCCTGATGTTTCGCGGCTCGCCCGGTTTCGCGCCCGGCGAATACGCCCGCCTGCTCGGCGAGCAGGGCATGAACTACAACACCTTTCTCGCGCCGGACTACTCGTGCTTCTACTCGACCGGGGCCGCCGGCGCGCTCGAGACCGCGATCCACCTGGAGGCCGATCGGATGGCGGGGCAACGCCTGACTGCCGAGAACGTGGCCGCCGAGAAGTCGGCGCTGCGCGACGAGCGACGCCGGCACGAGGCCAATCCGCTGACGCGCGGCCTTCAGACGCTCGAGGCGACCGCGTTCGGCGCGCACGGTTACGCGGCGCCGCTGCAGGGAAAGGCGGCCGATTTCGAACGTCTCACCCCGGCCGCGTGCGCCAGCTACTCGAAGGCCCGGTACGGACCCGGAAACGCCCTGCTCACGCTGGTCGGGCGCTTCGATCCGGTGGAAGCGGAGTCGCAGGTCAGGCGCTGGTTTGCCGCGATTCCCGAGCGCGCGACCGGGCCGGCGCCGGCGGTGGCGCTCCCGGCACTGCGCGAGCGGCGCGCGACCCTCCGCCTCGAGTCGCCGGTGCCGATCCTGCTGGTGGGCTGGCGAGCGCCCGCCGATTCGGTGTGCGGCGTCGAGCTCGAGGTGCTGGCGCGCCTGCTGGGAGGCAAGGGCGGCCGGCTCGCCTCGGCCATGAGCGGCGACAGTGCGCTGGCATCGGGGACGGAATGCGACGTGGACACTCGCCGGCAGGCGTCGCTGCTGTTCGCGCTCGCGACGCCCGCCAGCGGAGCGGACTCGGCGAAGGTCGAACGGGCGTTGATCGCCGAGGTCGAACGGCTGGCGCGCGATCCGATCTCCGATGACGAGCTGCTCCGCGCCAAGCAGCCGCTGCTGCTGGCGGCACGGCTCGATCGACAGACGTCGCGCGGTCGCGCCCAGTCGATCGGGGCCGCCGCGATGATCGACGGCGACTGGCGCTACGACGATCGCCAGCTGGCGCGACTGGAAGCCCTTGAGCCCCGGGACGTAAATCGGCTGGCGGCGCAGTTCCTCGACTCTCAGCACCGTTCGATCGTGTGGGCGCTGCCCGCCCGCGCCACTGCCCCGGGAGGCCGTCCATGAGAGCCCGGAAGATTTCCGCGCCGCTCGCCGCGTTCGCGGTCCTGGCGCTGGCGGTGCCGGGAGCCACGCTGGCGGCTTCCGAGTTCCGGCTGGCGCCGCCCCAGCAGCGTACGCTCGGCAACGGCCTTCGCGTGGTGGTGTTCCCCCGGCCCGGCTGCGGGCTCGTCCAGGTTCAGCTGCGGCTGGCGGCCGGGGTGTCGGCCGAGGGCGATGCGGAATCCGGCGCCGCCACGCTCACGGCGCGCATGCTCGATCAGGGCACCACCTCGCGCTCCGCCGCGTCGTTCGACCAGGATCTCCAGCGCGTGGGTGGAAGCTTCGCGGCCAGCGCGTCGCGTGAGTTCGCGTCGGTCGCGGCGGCGTATCTGCCGCAGGATCTCGACAGCGGTCTCGATCTGCTGGCCGACGCGGTGGTCAATCCGGTGTTCGATGACTCGCGCTTTCTTTCGATCAGCAATCAGGCGGCTCGCGCCCTGGTTCAGCAGCACTTCGATCCGGCGGCGGTGGCCGACGAGCAGATCTGGCCGGCGGTGCTGCCGGGAGTCGCGGCCGCGCGTCCTCCGGGGGGCACGCTCGGCACGCTGCTCAGCGCCACGCGTGAGACCGCCCGAAACTTCTACCGCGACCACTACCGCCCCAATCAGGCGGTGCTGGGGATCGCCGGCGACGTCACCGCGGAGCGCGCGTTCACGCTCGCCGAGCAGGCCTTCGCGCACTGGTCGGGGAAGGGCTCCACGCCGGCGGCCGAGGCTGCGCCTTCCGGCCCGACCGAGGTGCGCTCGCGTCTCATCGATCGGCCCGAGATGACCAACGCCGAGGTGCGGATCGGCTGGCGCACGCCGGGGAGCGGCGCCGCCGACCAGCTCGACCGCATCGCGGGCGCGAGCCTGCTCGAGTCCACGCTCCAGCAGGCGCTCAAGCCGCGCGTTCCGTCGCACGTCGACGTGGCGCTGAGCCAGGTCCGCGCCGGCGGCATGCTGGTGGTGGGATTCTCGGCGCCGGCCGATTCGGTGCCGGCGGCGGTGGCGCGCGTGAGGCGTGCGATGCGCGCCGCGATCGCCACGGTTCCCGAGAAGCCGCTGGCGACGCTGCGCCATCAGATCATCGCCACCTATCCGTTGCGCTTCGAGACCCTGGCCGGGTTGCTGTCGCAATGGCTGGCCGCCGATCTCGAAAGCGACGATCCCACTCGCGCGCTCGACGACTATCCGGAACGAGCGGCCGCTCTGACTCCCGCTTCGGTGAGCGCCGCGCTCGCCCGCGGCCTCGACCTCGATCATCCCGCGCTCGCGGTGGTCGGGCCGGCCGCGCGGCTCCGCACCCCGCTCCTGCGGCTCGGCCATCTCGACGTGATTCCCCTCGATCAGCCCCCGGCCGAGCTCTCGCTGGCGGAACGCGACACGATGCAAGCCCCGACGCCGGACGACGAGCGGCTGGGGAAGGAGTGGGCGGCGCGAGCGATCGCGGCGCACGGCGGACTGCAGAAGCTCCGGGCGATCAAAAGCTCGTTGTTGGAATGCGACATGACCATTCAGCTCGAGGGCCGCGCCCTGCACGGGCAGATGCGGCAGCTCCGAAAGGAGCCGGACCGCATGGTGTTCCTGACCTCATTCGAGTCGTTCGAAACCCGCCAGGTGCTGAACGGCAATCGCGCATGGTCGCTGGCGCCCGACGGGAGTCTCCAGGACGCCGATTCGATCGGACTGCGCGCGCTGAAATCGGGCTTCAGCTCGGACGTGCCGCACCTGCTCCTCTCGCTGGCCGATCCGCAGGCCAAGCTGGCCTCGCGCGGGGCGGCCCGGCTCGACGGCCGCGAGGTACACGTGCTCGACGTGACGCTGGGAGGAGAGCGCCGCCGTCTCTACTTGAGTCCCGACAGCGCCCGGGTGATAGGGATGGATCAGAACGAGGAAAGCGGTCGCGGCAGCCGGCTGATGGCGCGAAGGATCTATCGCGACCTGCGCACGGTGGACGGCGTGCTGCTGCCGTTCGA
>Ga0335084_10005865_pt1 | contig 12181 bp, 10 predicted proteins | sample Lox_Sample_44_FD_206721 | JGI IMG/M metagenome (GOLD analysis project Ga0335084, IMG submission 206721) | Soil microbial communities from Loxahatchee National Wildlife Refuge, Florida, United States - Lox_Sample_4.4 | ecosystem: Environmental > Terrestrial > Soil > Wetlands | place: USA...
GAACGCGTCCGGCCGGGCGTGTCGTTCGTGGGCGCGCACCCGATGTTCGGCGGCCAGGGAGGCTTCGCCGCCTCGAGCCCCGACAAGTGGCGGGGTGGCGTCGTGGCCGTGTGCACCGACGGCGAGCCGGCCGCCGTCGACCGGGTCGAGGCCTTCCACCGCGCGCTGGGCGCGCGCGTCGAGCGCTGCACGGCCGCCGAGCACGACGAGGCGGTGGCCATGGTCTCGCACCTGCCCTACCTCGTCGCCTCGGCGCTCGCCTCGGCCACCCGGGAGGCCGGCCCGCTGGCGGCGCGCCTCGCCGGCCCGGGCCTGCGCGACATGACCCGGCTCGCCGAGTTCCCGTTCGACATCCAGGGCGAGGTGGCTCGACGGAACGGCCACCTGCCGCGGGCCGCCGAGCGCCTCCGCCACCACCTCGCAGCGCTCCTCGCCGCCATCGCCGAGTCGCCGGAGGCGGCGCGGCAGGCGCTGGAGGCGGCCCGCGCCGCGCGCAAGGAGCTCTTCTGAACGCGCGGGGCGCCATCGGAGGGCCTCTCACCTGCCGGCGCCGCGGACCGCTGCGCGGTGCCGTGGCCGTGCCCGGCGACAAGTCGATCTCCCACCGCGCGCTCATCCTCGGCGCGCTCGCCTCCGGCGAGACCCGCATCGGCGGGATCCTGGAGGCGGGCGACGTGCGCTCGACCCGCCGGGCGATGGAGGCCCTGGGGGCCGCCGTGCGCGACGAGGGCGGCGAGGTGGTGGTGACGCCGCCCCCGAGGCTCGCCGAGCCGGGCGACGTCATCGACTGCGGAAACTCGGGCACGAGCCTCCGCCTGCTCGCGGGGGTCCTGGCCGGTGTCCCGGGAATCGCCGTCCTGACCGGCGATGCCTCGCTGCGCAACCGCCCGGTCCGCCGGGTCATCGATCCGCTGCGGCGCATGGGCGCCACGCTCTCCGCTCGCGACGGGGACCGGCTGCCTCCGCTGGTCGTCCGGGGCGGGGCGCTGCGCGGCACGCGCCACGTGCTCGAGGTAGCGAGCGCGCAGGTGAAGAGCGCGATCCTGCTCGCGGGCCTCGCCGCCGAGGGCGAGACCTCGGTGGAGGAGCCTGCGCGGTCGCGCGATCACACGGAGCGGATGCTGGCCGGCATGGGCGTCTCCCTGCACGTGGACGGCGCGCGCGTCGCGCTCGCGCCGGGCCGCCCGCGGGGTGGACGGGTGGACGTGCCGGGCGACGTCTCCTCGGCCGCGTTCTTCCTCTGCGCCGCGGCCGGAGTGCCCGGCTCGGAGGTCACCGTGCGGGGCCTGGGGACGAACCCGACCCGCACCGGGCTCCTCGAGGTGCTCGAGGCCATGGGCGTGGGCGTCTCCCTGGCGGGCGCGCGCGAGGTGGCCGGCGAGCCTCGCGCCGACGTCACGGTCCGCGCCGGGGAGCTGCGGGCCGCGGAGATCCGGGGGGCGCTCGTGCCGCGGCTCATCGACGAGCTCCCGGTGCTGATGGTGCTCGCCACCCAGGCACACGGCCGTACCGTGATCCGGGACGCCCGGGAGCTCCGGGTGAAGGAGTCCGACCGGCTGGCCGCCATGGGCGAGACGCTGGCCGCGGCCGGGGCGCGCATCGAGCTCTTCGACGACGGTTGCGCGATCGAGGGGCCGACCCGGCTGCACGGAGTGGCGGTGCGCACCCGGCTGGACCACCGCATCGCCATGTCCATGGCGGTGGCTCAGCTCTTCACGGAGGGCGACGAGGTCGTCCTCGACGACGTCGCCTGCGTGGCGACGAGCTTCCCCTCCTTCTTCGACCTCCTCGACTCGCTCTGCGGGAGGCCCGCGTGAACCTGACCGGACGCACCGCCCTCTTCGGCGTGGTGGGCCACCCCGTCTCGCACAGCCGCTCTCCGCCCATGCAGATCGCGGCGTTCGACGCCTGCGGCATCGACGCGGTGTACGTGGCCCTGCCCGTGCCGCCGGATCGCCTGGCCGACGCGCTGCGCGGCGCGCACGCGCTCGGCTTCCAGGGGCTGAACGTCACCGTGCCGCACAAGGAGCACGCGGTGGCGGCCTGCCTCTCGCTCGACCCGGTGGCCGCGGAGATCGGCGCGGTGAACACGCTCCGCCGGACGGCCGAAGGCTGGGAGGGGTTCAACACCGATGCGCCGGCCTGCCGGGCGCTGCTCGAGGCGGCGGGCGTGGCGCGCGGCGCGCGCGGCCTCGTGGTGGGCGCGGGCGGGGCGGCCAGGGCGGCCGCGTGGGCGCTCCTCCGGGCCGGGGTCCATCTCCGCATCGCCGCCCGGAGGGTGGAATCCGCCGATGCCCTGGCCCGAGACGCGGCCCGGTGGCCGCGCGACCCCCGCCTGACCGCCGAGGCCGTGCCCTTCTCGGCGCTCCCCCTCGAGGCGGACGCGGCCGACGTGGTGGTGAACGCCACCCCCATCGGCCTCACGGCGGACCAGGAGCTGCCGGTGAAGCTGCGCGCCGAGCAGGTGGTGGTGGATTTCGTGTACGGCGAGACCGCCTTCGAGCTGGCCGCGCGCGAGGCGGGTGCCCAGCTCGTCTCGGGCGAGGAGATCCTGGTCCGCCAGGGTGCGCTGGCGTTCTCGATCTGGACCGGTCGCCCGGCCCCCGAGGCGGCGATGGCCGCCGCGGTGCGGGCGGGAGGGAAGGTCACGTGACGCTTCGGTACCTCACGGCCGGCGAGTCCCACGGGCCCGGCCTCGTCGCCATCGCCGAAGGCTTTCCGGCGGGGCTCGCCGTCGACTTCGAGGCGGTGGACGCCGACCTGCGCCGGCGGCAGAAGGGCTACGGTCGCGGCGGACGGATGAAGATCGAGACCGACCGCGCCCAGTTCCTGGCCGGCCTGCGCGGCGGCGTCACCACCGGTGCGCCCATCGCGCTCGTGGTGTGGAACAAGGATCACGAGAACTGGAAGGACCTCGTCTCCCCATACGCGCGCGGGGGAAAGAAGTTCACGCAGGTGCGCCCGGGTCACGCCGATCTCGCCGGGTCGCTCAAGTACGGCCTCGACGACGCGCGCGACGTGCTCGAGCGCGCGAGCGCCCGCGGAACCGCCACCCAGGTTGCGCTCGGCGCGCTGGCCCGGCAGCTGCTCGCGCGGCTGGGGATCCGCGTCTGCTCCCGCGTGGTCGCCATCGGCCCGCGCGCCTTCACGCCGGAGGGGCCGCCGGGCGAGGCCCAGCGTGCGGCCATCGAGGCCTCCGATCTCCACGTGGACGACGAGGCGATCGCCGCGGAGTGGCGCGCCCTCATCGACGCCGAGAAGGCGCGCGGCGGATCGATCGGGGGCACCTTCGAGGTCTACGCCGAGGGGCTTCCCATCGGCCTGGGCAGCCACGTGCACCCCGACCGCCGCCTCGACGCGCGGCTCGGCTCGGCGCTCCTCGGCGTGCAGGCCATCCGGGCCGCCGAGGTCGGCGATGGCACGCACGTCGACTGGCCGGGCGACCGCTTCCACGACGCCATCCACCACGACCGGGAGCGCGGCTTCTGGCGCGAGACGAACCGCGCCGGCGGCCTCGAGGGCGGCATGACCGACGGCATGCCGCTCCGGGTGCGCGCCTACATGAAGCCGATCCCCACGATGCTGAAGCCGCTCGCCACGGTGGACCTCGCCACGCGCGAGGCCACCCAGGCACGCTACGAGCGGAGCGACGTGTGCTCGGTGCCGGCCGCGGCGACGGTCGGCGAGGCGGTGGTGGCCTGGGTGCTGGCCGACGCGATCCTCGAGAAGTTCGGCGGCGACGCCCTGGGCGACGTGGAGAAGGCGATCCAGGCCTATGCCGCTCGGATCCGCTGAGACGCTCGCGCTCGCCGGGATGATGGGCTCGGGCAAGTCCACCGTGGCGGCGCACCTCGGCCGGCTCCTGGGGCGGCGAGTCGTCTCGACCGACGAGGCCATCGTCCGCTCGGCCGGGAAGCCGATCGAGGCCATCTTCGCCGAGGACGGCGAACCGGCCTTCCGCGCCCGGGAGCGCATCCAGGTGGCGGCCATCCCGCCCGGAGCGGTGGCCGACCTGGGCGGAGGCGCTTTCTGCGATCCGGCGAGCGCCGCGCTCCTGCTCGCACGCGGCCGGGTGGTGTTCCTCGACGTCTCGGCCTCCGAGGCGCGCCGGCGCCTCGCCGCGGGCTCGGGAAGGCCCCTCGCCGACCGGTGGGAGGCGCTCCTCGCGCGGCGGCTGCCGTTCTACCGGCGCGCCCATCTCACGGTGCGCGTCGACGGCCTCGCCCCCGGGGCGGTCGCCCGGCTCGTCGCGGAATCGCTGTGAGGGGCCCATGACCACCGTGCTCGAGGCGCGCCAGGGGGAGCAACGCTACGAGGTCCACATCGGCCCGGAGGCGCTCGCGCCGCTCGAGGCACTGGCCCGAGGGCACGACTCGGTGGCCGTCATCTCGGCGGGCCGCGTCCTGCGCACGCCGGTGGCCCGCCGCGCCCTCGCGGCGCTCTCCCGGGCGCGACCGGTCGCCCTCGTGCACGTGCTCCCCGACGGCGAGCGGGGGAAGACGCTCCGGGAGACGGAGCGGGCCGCGGCGGCCCTCCTGCGCGCGGGAGCCACGCGGAGGAGCCTCGTCGTCGCCATCGGCGGCGGCGCGGTCACCGACGCCGCCGGCTTCGCGGCCGCCACGTTCATGCGCGGCATCGGCTGGGTGGCGATCCCCACGACGCTCCTCGCCATGGTCGATGCCGCCATCGGCGGGAAGACCGGCGTCAACCTCCCCCGCATGAAGAACGCGGTGGGCGCGTTCCATCCGCCGCGCGCGGTGCTGGCCGACCCGTCGGCCCTCGCCACGCTCCCGCTCCGCGAGGTGCGCTCTGGCCTGGGCGAGGTGATGAAGTACGCCGCGCTCGAGCCCGCCCTGCTCGGCCGGGTGACCTCGCTGGGCGGCCGTGCGCCGGGCGCGGAGCTCGTGGCGGCGTGCGCCAGGGCGAAGATCGAGATCGTCGCACGCGACCCGCTGGAGCGGGGCGAGCGGAAGCTCCTCAACCTGGGCCACACGTTCGGCCACGGCGTGGAGGCCGCCGGCCGGTTCGAGCGCTTCACCCACGGGGAGGCGGTGGCCATCGGCACCGCCTTCGCGTTCCGGCTGGCGGCGCTGCTGGGGCGGATCGGTCCCCTGGCCGTTGCCGAGGTGGAGGAGGCGATCGCCGGGGTGGGACTTCCGGTCCGGCTGGCCCCGGCCGTGGCGCGCCGGGCGGCGGCCCTGATGGCGACCGACAAGAAACGGACCGCGGCGGGCCTGCGCTGGGTGCTTCCGCGGGCCGACGGCGCCGCGTGGAAGGTGGAATGGGACGTGCCGGCGGGTGCCGACGCGGTGGCCGAGGCGGTCGGCCAGGTGTCGGCGAGCACGACCGCCCCGGCGGGCCGCCGTGGCGGTATGATGCGCCACCGGCAACGCATCCGGGGGGGCGCGAGATGATCCTCGTCGTCAACGGACCGAACCTGAACATGCTGGGCGAGCGCGAGCCGGAGATCTACGGCCGGAGCACCCTCGCCGACGTGGTGGAGCTCGTCCGCAGCGCGTGCAGCGCCTGGGGCCTCGAGGTGAAGGCCTTTCAGTCCAACCACGAGGGCGCCCTCGTGGACTTCCTGCAGGAGCACCGGCACGGCGCGAAGGGCATCGTCATCAACCCGGGCGCGCTCTCGCACACGAGCGTGGCCCTGCACGACTGCCTGAAGTCGATCGCGGCGCCCGCGGTGGAGGTCCACATCTCGAACATCCACGTCCGCGAGCCCTTCCGGAAGGAGAGCATCACGGCCGCCGCCTGCCGCGGGCAGATCGTGGGGCTGGGCATCCGCGGCTACCTGCTCGCCGCCGAGTGGCTGTGCGCCGAGGTCGGGAAGGTGCCCGAGGGCGAGCGCAAGAAGGTGCGCTGACCGCCGGCCGTGCCCCGCGCCGCGGTCCTCCTGCCGGCGCGCGACGCCGGCTCCACCGTCCGGGCCGCGGTCGTCTCGATCCTCCGCCAGACCGAGCGGGACCTCGCGCTCGTCTGCGTGGACGACGGCTCCACCGACGGGACCCGGGAGGTGCTCGAGCGGCTCGCCTCCAGCGACCGCAGGGTCCGGGTCGTCCACGGGACGGGCGAGGGCATCGCCCGGGCGCTCGGCCGCGGACTTGCACATTGCGACGCCGAGGTGGTCGTACGGATGGACGCCGACGATCTCGCCCATCCGGAGCGGGTCGCCACGCTGCTCGCCGCCCTCGAGCGCGATCCGTCGCTCGCCGCGGCCGGTTCGCGGGTCCGCCTCTTCCCGCGCCGCGCCGTGCGGGTGGGCATGGCGCGCTACGCGGCGTGGCTGAACGGGCTCGTGAGCGCCGAGCTGGTGGCGCGCGACCTCTTCGTGGAGTCTCCGCTCGTCCACCCCGCGTCCGCCATTCGCCTCGCGGATCTCGTGAAGGTCGGAGGCTGGCGCGACGGCGATTTCCCCGAGGACTACGACCTGTGGCTGCGCCTCGCCGCGATGGGCCGGCGTCTCACCAACGTCCCCGAGACGCTGCTCCGCTGGCGGGAGTCCTCGGGTCGGCTCACCCGCACCGACCCGCGCTACGAGCTGGATCGTCACGTGGCGCTCAAGTGCGCGCACCTCGCGAGCGGCTTCCTCTCCGGCGCCCGCGAGGTGGCGATCTGGGGCGCCGGCGAGACGGGCCGGGCGTTCTCGGCGGCGCTCGAGCGGGAGGGCATCGGCACCGCGCTCTTCGTCGACGTGGACCCGCGCAAGATCGGGCGAACCCGCCGCGGGGCGCCGGTCGTCGGCGCGGGCGAGGTGGGGCGCGCACGTGGGCTCCCTCTCCTCGTGGCGGTGGGCGCCGCCGGGGCGCGGGACCTCATCCGCGCCGAGCTCGGCCGGTCCGGGTTCGTGGAGACCTCACAGTTCGTTTGCGTCGCCTGATCCTCGGCGTTGGTGTGCGACGCGCGGAGTGTGGTACCGATCGGCGCGATGTCGGAGGGCCCCGAGCGCGGCGATCGTGAGCGCATAATGGAGCTCGAGGAGCGCGTGCGCGTCCTCAGCCAGGAGAACGCGCGACTTCTCGCCGCCCAGGCCGACAGCCTCGTGCTCGGCGCCCTCTCGGAGCACCTCGCGAGCCTCGACCAGACCGACGCCATCGTCCGGAGCGGCCTGGAGCGCATCGGCACCATGCGCGAGGTGCCGGTCTGCGCGCTGTGCGAGGAGGTGGACGGTCGGCTCGTGGTGATCTCGTCGTTCATCACGAGGGGCGGCGACATCGACGGGCGCCGCCTGGGGGCCTCGCCGGGCGTGGTGGCGCGCGTCAAGAACGGGCCCATGCTGCTCGTCGGCAAGAAGTGCGCGGCCGCGGGGCTCCCGACGGACGGCGCGCTCTCCGGGTTCACGCCGAGCGGCGTCCTCCTCGTGCCGTTCCCGTCGCGGCACGTGCCCGGCGCGGTGGCCCTGTTCGCGGACGACCGGCCCGAGCGCGAGGTCGTCGACGTGGTGGACGTGCTCACCCGCGCCGCCGAGCTCCTGCGCGTCCGGCTCGACACCGTCGCCCTGCTCTTCGAGCTGAAGCTCCTCAACGCCGAGCTCGACCTCAAGGTGGCCGACCGTACGCGCGCGCTGTCGGTCAGCGAGGAGCGGCTCCGGCTCGCCATCGACGCCGCGTCGCTCGCCACATGGGAATGGGACGTCGAGGCGCGCGAGGTCGAGTGGTCGGGCGTCGCGGCCATGCTCGGCGCGGAGCAGGAGCTCGGGCCGACCATCGAGGACTACGTGGAGAGGGTCCACCCCGACGACCGCGCCGCCGTGGCGGTCGCCTTCGCCCGCGCGCGCGACACGGCCGACCCGCAGCGCGTGGAGCACCGGGTTCCCCGGGCCGACGGGACGCGCTGGCTGGAGCTCCACGCCCGCGCCGCCGCCGCCCGGCCCGGCGCCCCGCGGCGCGTGGCCGGCGTCGTGCTCGACGTCACCGACCGTCGGACGCTCGAGGACGAGCTCTACCAGTCGCAGAAGATGGAGTCGGTCGGCCGCCTCGCCGGCGGCATCGCCCATGACTTCAACAACCTCCTCACCACCATCCTCGGCACGTCCGAGATGGTGCTCGAGGCGCTCCCGCCCCATCACCCGCTGCGGGCGGACATCTCCGCCGTGCGCGAGGCGGGCCGGCGCGCGGCGACGCTCACGCGCCAGCTCCTCGCCTTCAGCCGCAAGCAGCGACTGGAGACGCGGCCCGAGAGCCTCGCCGACGTGGTTCGCGGGTTCACGCCGATGCTCTCGCGGCTCATCGGCAACGACATCGTGGTGCGCCTCGAGCTGGCCGAGGACCTGCCGCCGGTACTGGCCGACCGCACCCAGATCGAGCAGATCCTGCTCAACCTGGCGGTGAACGCGCGCGACGCGATGGTGGGCGGGGGCACGCTCACGTTCGGCGTGTCCGAGTCGCCCCCGCCTGCGGGAATGACCGGCCGGGCGATCCTCCTCCACGTCTCGGACACCGGGCACGGCATGTCCCCCGAGGTGGCGGCGAGGGCCTTCGACCCCTTCTTCACCACGAAGCCCGCCGGCAAGGGCACCGGGCTCGGGCTCGCCACCGTGTACGGCATCGTCCGCCAGCACCTGGGCAACATCACGGTGCGCACCGCGCCCGGCAAGGGAACGCACTTCGACATCCATCTCCCGGTGGCGGTGGGCGTGAGCGAGAGCACGGGGGCCGAGGCGCCGGTCGAGCCGGTGCCGCACGGCAAGGGCGAGGTCGTCCTGGTCGTGGACGACGAGGAGCTCGTTCGGACGGCCGTCTCGCGCGCGCTGGCGGCGCGGGGGTACGAGGTGCTCGAGGCGGGCTCGTCGGCGGAGGCGCTGGCGCTCATCGATCGGGAGGGCGACCGGATCCAGCTCCTGCTCTCCGACGTGATCATGCCCGGTGGCCGGGGCACCGAGCTCGCGCGAACGTTCACCGAGCGCCACGCGGGGAAGCCGGTGCTGCTCATGTCCGGCTACCTCGAGCCGGAGGACCAGGGCGCGCCGGAGGGCGTGCCGGTGCTGGAAAAGCCCCTCGCTCCGGCGCAGCTCGCCCGGGCCGTGCGCGAGGCACTGGACGGCTGAGCTACAGGCAGCCGCGTCCCACGGTCAGGGTCGAGGTCGCGCCCGTGGCGCCGTCGGAGACGGTCGCCTGGACGTGGACCCCCGTGATTCCGCAGGCCACCTGGGCCGCGGGCTGGAACGTGAAGGTGCACGCGCCCGGGACGCAGGTCGCGGCGGCCGGCGTGAGCGTCACGTTTTGGCCGGCGAGTGTGACCGAGAGCGGATCGCCGTCGGCGTCGGCGACGAGGTCGGAGCTCACGCTCCCGCCGGCCCAGGTCTGCTCCCAGTCGAGGCAGGCCTCCGTGTCGGGATCGGAGGCGCAGCATCCTCCGGACAGGCCGCAGGCGCCGCGAGCCGTGAACCCGGCCCGGATGAAGGTCGGCGCCCGGTCGAGCACCGTGAGCGAGACGTTCACCACGGGTGAGGCAGACCAGGGATCGCGCACCGCGTGCGGCATCGCACGCGTGCCGCCGACGGCCCCCGCATCGGGGGTTCCTCCGAAGTCGACCGCACAATCCGCCATCACCGCGCCGTTCGCGAGCGAGAGGCCGCAGGGCGGCACCGGGCCGCCGTCGAGCGCGAGGGGATCGCCGTCCGGGTCGAGCCACGTGGAGAGCGCCGCCTGCGCCCGGTAGGCGCCGGATTCGTAGGTGTGGTTCACCGAGACCGGGGCCACGGGCGCGGCCAGCACCGGCTCACGGTTCGCGACGAGCACGTCCCAGGTCTGGCTCACCTGGGCGTCGTTCACGTCGGCCACCTGGAGCTGAACGCTCCGCGACAGGCCCGGCCCGCCGATGAGCCGCCCCGCGGACTCCGCGCCGTCGTCCGGGACCACGATGGCGTAGGAGACGCGATCGCCGTCGTCCGTGCCCGAGAACGTGTCCGAGGGGCCGTCGCCGACATGGTGGAACGAGAGTGCGCGAGGCTGGAGCGGGTCTCCGTCGGGGTCGGTCACGCCGAGGAAGATCTCGCCGCTCGCGCGGTAGGCCTTCGCGGCCGCGTCGTAGGCGTGAGGCGCCGGGGCCGTCGTGGAGGTGAGGACGGGCGGGCGGTTGCCGACGCTCACCCGCTGCGTCGCGGCGCCCACGGCGCCCGCCGCGTCGCGCGCCTCCACGCGGAACACCCAGTCGCCGGAGATGCCCAGCCCGTCGGCCTCGATGCGCACGGTCGGGTCGGGATCGCCGTTGCCGGGCGTGAAGATCACGCGGCGGCCCGGTCCGAGGTCGCGGCCGGGCGGCGGCTGCACCGACCAGACGTAGGTGATGCCCGCGCCCACCGGGCCGGTGGAGGCGAGCGCCACCGTGCCGCCGGCCGTGTCGGGCCGGCAGCGGAGCGGCGAGCCCGAGCAGGCATGGCCGGTGCTCACGTCGGCGCCGGCCGTCACCGCGGGCGCTCCGCCGTCGGGCGCGACGTCGATCGCGACGACGGTGGGCGCGCTGCGGGCGCCGAGCCCGTCCTCCACCACGAGCTCCACCTCGTAGGCGCCCTCGCAGCCGAAGCGGACCGACGCGGACGCGGTGGTCCCGGCCACGACGGGCGGCTCGCACGCGGCGCCGGCGGAGCGAACCGTCCAGTGGTGGGCGACGACGGCGTCCTCGGGATCGGGGTCGAAGCTGTCGGCGCCGGAGACGGCGACGAGGGCGAACGTCACCGGCGAGCCGGGCGCGTAGAGCCTCGCCACCGGCGGCGCGTTGACGACGCAGAGCGAGGCGCGACAGCGATCGCCGGCGGGGCAGCCGGCGTCGGAGCCGCAGGTCTGCGGCGCGCGTGCGGGCGTGCACGCGAGGAGGGCGAGCGCGACGAGGAGGGCGGGCGTTCGGCGGGACATCGGGGGTCCTTTGGGCGGCGCGATCCTAGGGATGCGAGTCGGGAGATCAAGGGTGTGAGGCGGTGCTGGAGTCGTGCCGGTGCCTACACGCTGGGGAAACACGCGTGACGCCGAGCGGGTGCGGCCGCGGCGCGGACCGGAGGCCGCGCGGACGACCGTGGTCATGGTACGCGGCGCGCGATGTGCGGCCGGGTGGCAGCGTCACGCGCCTTGCAGCGCGATGCGCGCTTGCCGTAGATCTGCCGCCCCTCACGAGCCGCCGGAGAACACGCCGACCATGAACGGAGCCGCCTTCCTGATTGCGCTCGCCCTCGCCGCGAACGGCGACGCCGACCGCCTGCTCCTCTGCCGGCCACGCGTGTCCGGCGCGCCCGAGCTGGCGCGCGCGGACGCGGTGGCCGAGGCGGGGCGGGCCGCCGGACGGAGGCTGCTCGACTACGGCGTGGTCTGCGAGGACGGCGGCGAGGCGGCGCGCGCGGCGAGGCGGGCCGGGCTCGCGCACGCGATCTGGGGGACGGCCGAGGGCACGCCCGGAGCGTCGCGCTACGTGCTCGTGCTGTCCGACGCCGAGGGCGAGGCCGAGCGCGCGCGGCGCACGCTCGCGGTCGCCGCGGGCGACGACGCCGTGCGCCCGATCCGCGACGCGCTGGGCGAGCTCCTGAAGGCGCTGCCGGGGCCGCCGCCGCAGGTCGCGCGGAGCCACGCGGCGGCGTGGGTGGTGGCGGGGGCTGGCGCCGTGACGATGGCGGCCGGGATGCTCCTCGCGGGCCAGGCGCGCGGCGCCGCGGAGCGGGCGGACGCCGCGACGGACCCCACCTCGTACACCCAGGCGCGCTCGGACTGGGAATCCCACCGGCGGTCCTCCGGCGTCGCGCTCGCGGCGGGCGGGGCTGCCCTCGCCGCCGGGCTCACCTGGCGGTTCGCGTTCTAGGAGTCGTCATGCGCTCGATCTCACTCGTCGCCCTCATGTCGGGGGCGCTCGCAGCCTGCGGGACCGTGCAAGATCGCGGCGCCTGCCGCACGAGCGCCGACTGCGCGGCCGGCTCGTACTGCGCGCACACGCCCGACGGGGCGGTGTGCTGGCCGGACTCCGCGCCGCCCGCCATCGGGCCCGTGACCGTGACCTGCAGCACCTCGCCGTGCCAGCGCGACGCCACGCTCAGGGTCGAGGCCACCGCCTCCGACGCCGAGGAGCTGGCGAGCGTCGAGGCGGCGCTCGACCTCGACCCGTCCCGGACGGTCGCGCTCGTCCGGGCCGGCGGCGTGTGGCGGGCGGACCTCGCGCTTAGAGAGTGGCCGTTCCCGGGGCTCACCGCTGGCGT
>Ga0335084_10005866_pt1 | contig 12180 bp, 10 predicted proteins | sample Lox_Sample_44_FD_206721 | JGI IMG/M metagenome (GOLD analysis project Ga0335084, IMG submission 206721) | Soil microbial communities from Loxahatchee National Wildlife Refuge, Florida, United States - Lox_Sample_4.4 | ecosystem: Environmental > Terrestrial > Soil > Wetlands | place: USA...
GGGCCTCTCGATGCCGGCGGACTGGATCGCCTGCTCGGTGAAGACATTGACGGTCACCGGCACATCGCGGAAGGACTCGTCGCGCTTGCGGGCGGTGACGACCACTTCGGCGAGCTCGGCCGTCTCCGCCCACGCCTGCCCGGCGGCAGCCACGGCCAGTACGGTGGCGATCCATGCCGCAAGTCTGGCCCGACCCTCTGATGACGTATGCACGTGACCCCCCGAGATGTGTCTGATTGAGAACGTCGCCTAAGCGTTACCGGCCACCGCGAACTCGGCGCGCAGCATGCGGGCTCCGGCGACCATCGCCTGCATCTTGGCGAAGGCCACCTCGCGCGGCAGGTACTTCATCCCGCAGTCGGTGCCGACCACGATGTCCGCGGAACTGACAAACGGCAGCGCCCGGCGGATGCGCGCCGCGACTTGCTCCGCCGTCTCCACCTCGTTCTTGGATAGATCGATGACGCCGACAATGATCTTTTTGCCCGGAAGCTTCGCGAGGACGGCGCAGTCCAGGTTCGACTGCGCCGTTTCGACCGATACCTGCCGGCAGCTGCACTCGGCGAGCTCGGGCAGGAATGAGTAGCCGGATGGCCGAACGTGGATGATCGCCGCGTAGCCGAAGCAGATGTGGACGGCCGTCGTGCCGACGACGCCCTCGAGCGCGCGGTTGAGGGCCGCCAGCCCGAACGCCCGCGCTTCCTCCGGGCGCGCCTGCATGTACGGCTCGTCAATCTGGACAATGTCCGCACCGGCGTTGAACAGGTCACGAATTTCCGCGTTCACGGCGCCGGCGTAGTCCATCGCAGCCAGCTCGCGGCTGCCGCCGTAGTGATCGATCTGGGCCTGCTGCGCCATCGTGAAGGGTCCCGGCACCGTCACCTTGACGCGGCGCTGCGTGTGGCGCAGCAGAAACTCAAGGTCCGAGACACCGACCGGATGGCGCCGCCGGATCGGGCCGACGACCCGCGGGACGGGATTCGGATGGCCGCTGCGGTCGAGGGCAGTGCCGGGATTGTCGAGATCAACTCCGTCGAGCGCGGTTGCAAATCGGTTGGAGTAGCTCTCGCGGCGAATCTCGCCGTCCGTGATGATGTCGAGGCCGGCATCTTCCTGGGCCTTGATCGCCATGATCGTGGCGTCGTCCTGGGCCTCCGCCAGGTACGGCTCGGGCACCCGCCAGAGTTCGCGGGCGCGAACGCGCGGCGGAAAGCGCCCGGCGAGGCGCTTGCGGTCGATCAGCCACTCGGGCTGCGGGTAGCTTCCCACCAGTGTTGTCGGAAACAGCATCGAACCCCACCAAGACCTCCGCCGCTCCGCTAGCTGCCCTCGCTCATGCGCCGCGTTCCAGGGCCGGCCACGCCTGTCCGCGTGCACAGGCGGCGCGAATCGCAGCGCCGTGCTCGTCGAGCAGCGGTGCGGCGCGCACCGAACCGGCGCGGATACCGCCGAACTGCACCGCGGGCCGCACGGCGCGCGTGCCGCCGTGAGGCGTGTCGACCGGCACCACGAGCCCGAGGTGCCGGACCTGCGGATCGTCAACGACGTCATCGATGCGATTGATTGGCGCGTACGGAACGTCATTCTGCTGCAGCCGGGCCACCCAATCGGCGAGCGGCTGGCGCGAGAATCTCGCATCCAGCTCGACGCGAAGCGCCTCGTACTGCGCAATGCGCGCCTCGCGCGTGCAAAAGCGCGGGTCGACGGCGAGCTCCGGGGCCTCGAGAGCCGCGATGAGTCCCTGCCAGAACTTCTCGAGGGAGGAGAGGTGGATCGCGATCAGGCGCTCATCGGCGGTGCGCAGGATGTAGGCCTGGGCAAGCCGTGGACGGTCGGCCGACGTCGGCGTCTGGCCGAGGGCGAAGTACGCCGCGAACGGCTCGACGGCAAAATGGGCCATGGCCTCGAGCATCGAGACCTCCACCAGACCGCCGCGCGCCGTTCGGCCGCGCTCCACCAGCGCACCGAGGATCCCGTAGGCCGCGTAGAGCCCGGTGATTGCGTCCGCGAGAGCGGGCCCGAGGAACTGGGGACGCCGGTAGTCCACGACCACGCTCAGGAAGCCGCTCAGCGCCTGCGCAACGGAGTCATAGCTCGGTCGGTCGACGTAGGGTCCGCTCGACCCGAAGCCACTGATCGAACAGTAGACAAGGCGTGGATTGATGCCGTGCAGCCGCGCGGCGCCGGCGCCGAGGCGGTCGGCAGTGCCCGGCCGGAAGTTCTGGATGAACACGTCGGCTTCACGAATGAGTCCGTCGAACAGCTCGCGGTCCTTGGCACTCTTGAGGTCGAGTGCGAGGCTGCGCTTGTTGCGGTTGTATGCTTGGAAGTGCGGCGAGTACTGGCCGCTCTGGTAGCTGCGGTAAGGATCCCCGTCGGGGCTCTCGACCTTGATGACGTCGGCGCCGAGGTCGGCGAGCATCATCCCGGCGCACGGGCCCGTGATGAAGGTGCCCTGCTCGATGACGCGCGTGCCCGCGAGTGTTCCGATCACTGCCGCCGCTCCCTACCCACCGTCGCTCGGCTGGAAGTCCGGCGGCGCGTCGCCGTCGTAGCTGATCGCCCGGGCTCCCGCGTGCGAGAGCACGAAGCCGATCGGCCGTTCCTGCTCCTCGAGGAGATGGCCGATCAGGCCTGCGGTTCTTGCAAGAATCGGCACGCCCTTCAGGGCGAGCAGCGGGTAGCCGGCGTCGAGCAGTACCGCCGGAATCGCACCCGAGACGTTGAGGGCGAGCGGCCGCCCGACGAGTTGCGGCAGGAGCGCCTCCACGGTGTGCGCGATCTCGGCGTGGCGACCGGAGGTGCCGACCTCGGCGGCAATCTCAAACAGCCGGCGCGCGCGCGGATCGTAGCCCTTGTGCAGCGGGTGCCCGTACCCCGGAATTGCGCGTTTCGCGCCCCGGTACTCGCCGATCACCCGGGTTGCCGCCGCCTCGGTACCGACCCCGGCCGCGGCCTGCGCCGCGATCTCGGCGAAGAGCCGCCCGGCGGCCTCCGACGAGCCGAGCACCACCGAGCCGCAACCGAGTATTCCCGCGGCAACCGCGCCCTGCAGCGCCTCGGGTGCGGCTGCGAGCGTCATTCGACTCGCCTGCACGCTCGGCACGAGGCCGTGCTCGGCGATCGCCACCAGCGTCGCGTCGAGAACCCGGCGCTGGGCCGGAGTGGGCAAACCGCCCGTGACGAGCAGCCAGAAATGATCGCTGAAGCTGATGCCGCCGATGAGTTCGCCGGCGAGATCGTGGCCGCGGACGAGAATCGTGTCCTCGTTCGAGGTTGAGATCGATGAGCTGCGCTGGTCCTGCCGACCAATCTTCACTCGGTGTCTCCGGGTGCGCGCGATTTCGCATATCGAAATGCACGTCGGTATGCGAAACATACTGGACCCGGAGCGGACGCGCCGTCAAGGCTGCCGGCCGGCCTCTTCCGGTTTTTCGGATACCGAAATAGACTCGCGCGATGGCGCAGCGCAAAACGGCGACGCCCCATCGCGAGGCGATGGGAGGACTTGCGAAAGGTCTCGCGGTCATCCGCGCGTTCACGCGCGATCACGCGGCGCTCAGTCTCAGCGACATCGCCCGCAGCGCCCGCGTCCCGGCCGCCACCGCGCGGCGGTGCCTGCTGACGCTCGAGGAACTCGGCTACGTGACGAGGAACGGCCGCAGCTTCCTGCTGCGCCCGAAGGTACTGGAACTCGGCGCCGCCTATCTCGAGTCGATGAACATCGAGCAAGTCACGAAGACACACCTCGAAGAGCTGGCGCGCACTACCTCGGATTCGGCTGCCCTCTGCGTCCTGGATGGCGTCGAGATTGTGTACGTGGCACGAACCTCCGTGCGCACGCTGGTGCGGCTGGAAGCACACGTCGGCAGTCGCTTTCCGGCCCACGCGACCTCGACTGGCCGCGTCCTGCTGGCTGGCCTGGGCGCGGATCGCCTGCAGCGGTACTTCGAGACCGCCAAGCTCGAGGCGCTTACCGAACGTACGGTCACCGATCCGGCCAGGTTACGGAGCCTGGTCGCGGACTGCCGGCGAACCGGCTACTCCGTGGTTGAGGACGAACTCGCCTACGGCGTCATCGCCCTCGCCGTGCCGGTGCTCGACCACCGCGGCCGCGTGGTCGCCGCGCTCAATACGTCGAGCCACACCCGCCGAATCACCAAGACCCGACTCGTACGCGAACGACTGACGATGTTGCAGGAGGCGAGCGCGCAGATCTCGAAGGATCTGGCCACCGTTCCCTGGCTGTCGCTCAGTGCCCAGGTTTGAGCCGCAGCGTCGTCGCGACCGACCGCGCTTGACGCCCCCGCAGTCGAGCCGTAGCCTGAAAGCGAAAAGATTTTCGCTATGCGAAGGCTGCGATGGTGATGACCGCGATTCAGGATCCGCCTGCCGCCGCACCCGGCGCGCGCGGGGTGGACCTCTATTTCACGAGCGCCGGCGCGCGCCTGCGCTACCGCGACGAGGGCCGTGGCCCTGCCGTGGTCCTAGTGCATGGCTGGACGCTCGACCTCTCCATGTGGGATCCGCAGGTCGGCGCACTGCGCGACGACTTTCGCGTCATCCGCCTCGACCGGAGGGGTTTCGGGCTCTCCTCGGGCCAGCCCTCGCTCGACGCTGACGTCGCGGACCTCGCTGCGCTCTGCCGTCATCTGGCGCTGGGGCGCATCGCTGTGATCGGCATGTCGCAGGGGGCGCGGGCGGCGCTCGCATTCGCGGTTGCCGCACCGAGCCGGGTCGCCTGCCTCGCGCTCGATGGCCCGCCGGGGATCGACGGCAGCACCGCGGCTGACGATGACGTGCCGTTCGCCCGATATCGCGCGTTGATCCGGGCAGAGGGCATCGACGCCGTCCGCCGCGAATGGGCCAGCCACCCGCTTGCCCGATTGCGAACGGGCGACGCGGGCGCACACGCGCTGCTGCGCTCGGTCATCGCGCGCTACCCGGGCACGGATCTGCTGACTGACCGGGCGAGCGCTGATGCGATCCACGGACCCATTGCGCTCGAGGTCATCTCGGTGCCGGCACTCGTCATCACCGGCGAGTGCGATCTCGCCAGCCGCGTGCACGCGGCGGACGTGCTCGCGCGACGCCTGCTTCGTTCCGAACGGGCGCAGATTCCAGACGCTGGTCACCTTCCCAATCTCGACAACCCTGACGCGTACAACCGCGTCATTCGTGCATTTCTCAGCCGTCACACGAACGCACACCCCTAGTCCGGAGACTCTCATGCCAAGCGTTCTCGTCCTCTACTACAGCAGCTACGGACACATCGAGGCCATGGCGCGCGCGCAGGCCGAGGGCGCGGCCCGCGTTCCAAACACCCGCGTCGTCGTCAAGCGGGTACCGGAACTCATGCCGCCGGACATCGCCAAGGCGGCGGGAATCCTGCTGGACCAGCCCGCCCCCATCGCCGTGCCGGACGAGCTCGAGCAATACGATGCGACGATATTCGGCACGCCGACCCGGTTCGGGAACATGGCGGCACAGATGAGGAATTTTCTCGACCAGACCGGGCCTCTCTGGGCGCGTGGCGCATTGGTCGGCAAAGTGGGCAGCGTCTTCTCCAGTACCGCGAGTCAGCACGGCGGCCAGGAAACGACCATCACGTCGTTCCACAGCACGCTGCTGCACCACGGCATGATCGTTGTCGGCCTTCCTTACACGTTCAAGGACCTCGCGACCATGCGTGAGATCACTGGCGGAACCCCGTATGGGGCCAGCTGCATTACCGGTGCGGGCGCGGAGCTCCGGATGCCGACGGCTTTGGAGCTCGAGATGTGCCGCTACCAGGGGGAGCACGTCACGCGTATCACGAGCCGTCTTGTGGCCGGCGCTGGCGCGGCCTAACACCGGCGATTGCGGCGGACGCGCGCCCACTGCCGTCACGGGCCGAGCGGAGGTTCCCGCTCCGTATCCGGGCCCTACCGATCCGGGACCGGCACTGCTGCCGTGGCGCGAGCGATCGCCGCCAAACTGTCTGCACGCCGCCGGCCGACCGAAGACCTTGCGGTGGCTGGCATCGCGGTCTCATCGCCGGCCGGCACTGGCCCGTCGACCGGGCGCCGCAGTCCGCACGGCGGCCGGACTGCGGCTGCTGCACCGCGCGTGAGGCGCGCACGGCACCGCGGCGCGCTGGATCAAGTCGAATCCCGGCTCAGTGAGCGCAGGCCGCACGCGCGACCGCAGACTTCTCGACCGCCAGCCGACGAACGTCGCCGTCAGACGCGTCCGCGCTCGAAGCGCATCAGCAAGCCGGTGGCGATGGTCGTCACGCTGCCGACGGCGACGAGCAGCAGAAAGACTGCGTTGAGTCCGGACGTCTGCTTGATCCACGCGATCAGCGGTTCCTGCACGATCGGGCCGACCGACCCGCAACCATTGATGACGCCTGCCGCCAGCGCCGCCTGGCGGCGATCGCCGAGGTCCATCGCGCACGCGCCAGAAAGCAGCGCATCCGGGCCGAGCTGCAGGAAGCCGATCACGCCGAGCAAGACGACGAAAACCGTTGCCGACGACAATCCGACGAGCCACATCAGCACCGTGAAGAGGAGGCACCCGCACGTCATGTAGAAGATCACCGGCGTGCGGCGCGACCCCGGCATGCGGTCTGACCAGTAGCCGCCGGCGATGACGCCGAGCAGTCCGATCCAGTCGAACACCGATGACAGGTAGGCGGCGATGTCTGGCGACAGTCTGAAATGCTCGCCGAGGATCAGCGCCGACCAGCTGTCGAGCGCGTAGCGCAGGAACTTGAACCCGAAATAGATCGAGCCCATTGCGATGATGGAGGCGACGAAGCCCGGCGGCAGCGGCGCCTGGCCGGAGCGGGCCGCCCGGCCGTCGTCCGGAACGGGGACATCCGGTTCGGCGTCGTCCGCAAGCGAGAGCCCGACCGACTGCGGGCGCTCGTGGGCGAGAAGCACGAACGCCAGCGTGATCGCGAAGAAGATCACGCTGGAGCCGAAGAACGACCAGGCCGCGCCGAGCCAGCCGAGCAGGAACCCGGCGAGGCCCTTGCCGAGGACGGCGCCGAGCTGGTAGCACGTGCCCCAGACTCCGAACAGTGTTCCCCGTTCTGAGCGGCGGGTCCAGTTGGCAAAGAGCGCAACGTTGTGAGGCCAGCCCGTGGCCTGCGAAATGCCGTGGATCCCCATCATCACGCACATCCAGACGAACACGCTCGCGCGATGGGAATCGACGAGGAAGCCGAGGGCCATGTTGCTGGCCGCCGCAAGGCTCATCCCGTACGCGAGCACCCGGCGGCTCTCCATCCGACGTCCGAGCCACGCCGCCACGAACTGGCCGAGCATGTAAGCCACGAGGTAGATCGTCCACGGGAGGGCAACCTGCTCGTCGGTGAAGCCGAACTGCAGCTTCAGCGGATGCTTGACGACCGCGTAGACCTTTCGGCAGATGTAGAAGCCGGCGTACGAGAGCCAAGTGGCCGTGAACAGCGCCACCCGGTACCGGCGCAGGCGCTCGTCGGCGTGCGCGGTCAAGCGAGCGAACCCGCCGCGAGATCCGTTCTGCCCGCGGCAAGGCCCGCCCAGAACCCCGCGGGAAGAGCGGTGTAGTCGGCGAAGGCGGCGGTCGCGAGCGCGCGGTTCTCGGGAATCTCCGCGGCGCAGCAGGTGATGAACATCGAGCGCATGCCCGCCGCGCGCGCTGCCAGCAGGCCGGCGCGGCTGTCCTCGAAGACCAGCGACGTGGCCGGCTCCGCCCCGAGTGCGCGCGCGGCGAGCAGAAACCCTTCGGGGTCCGGCTTGCCGCGGCGCACGGAGTCGGCGCCGATGCGCGCCGTATCGGCGACGCAGTTGCCGATCCCCAGCTTGTCGACGAAATGGTGAATGACCGATCGCGGGCTCGAGGACACGACGGCGATCCGCAGTCCCGCGGCCGCGGCCGTCCGGATCGCCCGCGAAGCTCCCGGGATCTCCTTCGCCTCCTGCACTGCTTCGTTCCAGTATTCCAGCATCGCTGCGGCGAGCTCGGGCGCGGTCGCGCGAATGCCGGCGCGCGTCCGCATCGTCTCGGCCACATCGGCCCACGTGCGGCCGCGGGTCTCGCTGTGCGGCAGGACGAATCCGTCGACTCCATACCGCGCGGCGACGACCGTGATGGCGGCGTCCGTGTGCGTCTCGGTGTCGATCAGCGTTCCGTCGAGATCGAACAGGACCGCCCGCACCAGCGCGCTGGCGCTCGCGCCGCGACCGGACGACCGCGAGTTGCTGTCCACACCAGGCTCCTTCGTCTTGCGCAGGCGCACGCCGCGCGTGCACGGCAACCGGTCGCAGCGCGGGTCCCGGCGTGCAGCGATCCTTGCCGCGCGGGCCGCGATCGTCGCCCGCATTCAACCGGTCCGGCCGCCCCAACAAATACCACAGCGAGGAGCGGAAAACCAAACGGCAGGCCATCCGGTCGATTTCTGCGACCCATGATCTGTGGCAATCTGAAGCCCGCCACGCCATGCACCAGCATTCCCGGTCATCGACTGCCCGAGGGCAGCGCTGTCTCGGCTGGCCGGGCCGGCCGGTCGGGCTGCATCATCCGCCCGCGTGAGGTAGTCATGAAGCCACCGTCTCAGGCCCGCGTCGTCGTCATCGGCGGCGGAATCGTCGGCTGTTCGACTGCGTTTCACCTCGCGAAGCTCGGCTGCCCGGACGTCGTGCTGCTGGAACAGGGGCAGCTGTCGTGCGGCACGACGTGGCATGCCGCCGGCCTAGTCGGCCAGCTGCGCGCGCACGAGAGCATGACGCGGCTGATCCGCTACTCGACGCAGCTCTACGCCGGACTCGAGGCCGACACCGGCCTCGCGTCGGGATGGAAGAACTGCGGCTCGCTGACGGTTGCTCGCACGCCCGACCGCATGACGCAGCTGCGCCGAACCGCGGCCATTGCCCGGGCTTACGGCGTCGACTGCGACACGATCAGCCCGGCCGAGGCCGGCCGGCGCTGGCCGCTGATGCGCATCGACGACCTGGCCGGTGCCGTGTGGCTCCCGGCGGACGGCAAGTGCAACCCGAGCGATCTCACTCAGGCACTGGCGCGCGGTGCCCGCGCGCGCGGCGTGCGGATCATCGAGGGCACACGCGTCACGGCAATCGCGACCGAGGGCGGCGCCGTGGCGGGTGTCGGCTGGCACGACAAGTCGGGAGACGCGGGCCACTGTCGATGTGAGATCGTCGTCAACTGCGCCGGCCAGTGGGCCAAGGCGGTCGGCCGGCTGTGCGGCGTTACGGTCCCGCTGCACTCGGCCGAGCACTTCTACGTCGTCACGGAGCGGATCGAGGGGGTCCATCCGGACTTGCCGGTCATGCGCGATCCGGACGGCTTCGTCTATTTCAAGGAGGAGGTCGGTGGCATGGTGATGGGGGGCTTTGAGCCCAACGCCAAACCGTGGGGGATGGACGGCGTGCCCGAGAACTTCGAGTTCCAGCTGCTGCCGGAGGACTGGGACCAGTTCGAGCCGCTGATGCAAAATGCCATTCACCGCGTGCCGGCGCTGGCAGGCTGTGGCATCAAGCAGCTCCTGAACGGGCCGGAGTCGTTCACCCCGGACAACAACTTTCTCCTCGGCGAGGCGCCGGAAGTTCGCAACTTCTTCGTAGGCGCCGCCTTCAACTCGATGGGGATCGCCTCCGCCGGCGGCGCCGGCCTCGCGCTGGCCGAGTGGATTGTCGCCGGCGAGCCCACGATGGACCTGTGGCCGGTCGACATCCGCCGCTTCGCGCGTTTCAATGGCAACGACCGCTGGTTGCACGACCGGGTCAAGGAGACGCTCGGACTCCACTACGCGATGCCGTGGCCCAATCGGGAGCTGGCGAGCGCGCGACCGCTGCGACGCTCGCCGCTTTATCCATTGCTCAAGAGCGCCGGCGCCTGCTTCGGCAGCAAGATGGGCTGGGAGCGCGCGAACTGGTTCGCCTCGGGCGGCGGCCCGCCGTCGATCGAGTACTCGTTCGGCCGGCAGAACTGGTTCGCCGCATCCGCCCGCGAGCACTCGGCAACGCGCACCGCCGTCGCGCTGTTCGACATGTCTTCGTTCTCCAAGTTCATCGTCAAGGGCCGCGACGCGGAATCGGTGCTCCAGTACCTGATGGCTAACGACGTCGCCGTTCCGCCTGGCCGAACGGTGTACTCGGCGATGCTCAACGAGCGCGGCGGCTTCGAGTCGGACCTCACGCTGACGCGCCTTGCGCACGACGAGTACCTCGTCGTGACCGGCTCCGCGCAGACGACCCGGGACTTCAACTACATCGAACGGCGGATCCCGACCGACAAGCGCTGCGTCATCGTCGATGTCACCGGACTGTACGCCGTCCTCGCGGTGATGGGCCCCCGCTCGCGCGAGCTCCTGACACGGGTATCGCGCGCCAACTTCGCCAATCAGCATTTTCCGTTCGGTAGCAGCCGGGAAGTCGATCTCGGATACGCGACGGTCCGGGCGACACGCCTGACGTATGTCGGCGAACTCGGCTGGGAGCTGTACGTCCCGGTCGAGCAGGCCGTCGCTGTATACGAGACGCTGCACGAGGCCGGTGCGGATCTCGGCCTCGTCGATGCCGGGTACTACGCGATCGAGTCGCTACGGATTGAGAAGGGCTACCGTGCCTGGGGACGCGAGCTGACGCCGGACTACACGCCGCTCGAGGCGGGGCTCGGCTTCGCGGTCAAGCTCGGAACGGGCATCCCATTTCGCGGGCGCGAAGCCCTGCTGGCGCTGCGCCAGCACGGGCTGATGCGGCGGATGGTGGTGCTGTCCGTGGCTGATCCCGGGCCGGTATTGTGGGGTGGCGAGTTGATCGTGCGCGACGGCAGGCCTGCCGGTCACGTCACGTCGGCCGCCTACGGGCACACGCTCGGCAGCGCCGTCGCGATGGGCTACGTCGGCAGCAACACCGCTCAGGTGGAGGATTCCGTCATCGAGGCGGGCCGCTACCAGATCGACGTCGCCGGGGCACTAGTCGAGGCGCGCGTGCACCGGCATGCGCCGTACGATCCGAGGTCGGCGCGCGTCAGGAGCTGAGGCGCGCCGCGACGATCCTCAGCCGGGTGCGGGTGGCTCCGCGCCAGCCGTCGATTCCGCGGCAGCCACGACCACGGCGACGCTCGCGGCTTCCAGGCGCTGCAGGAGCTCGCGCGCGGGTGGCGCGTCAGTCACGAGCAGGTCGACGTCTTCGGCGCTGCACGCGCGCACCACGGCCTCCTTCCCGATCTTGCTGTGGTCCGCGATCAGGACCAACTGGTCGGCCTGCGCGCGCGCGGTGCGCGCGAAGTCGGCATCGCACAGCTGGAAGTACATCACCTCCCCTTTGCCGCTGATTGCACTCACGGACAGGATCGCGTACTTGACGTGGAACTGTCGCACGAACGCGAGCGTCGCTTCGCCGAACGCCGCGGCGTCATCGGCGCGCAGTTCGCCACCCGCGAGAAACACGCGGTTGCCATTGCGCGTCCCGAGAATGCACGCGATCTCGGCCGAGTTGGTGACGACGAGCAGCCCGGAGTGCGCCCGCAGCGCGATCGCGACACAGATGTTGCTGGTCCCGCCGTCGAGGATCAGTGAGTCGCCGTCGCGGATGCGCCGCGCGACCTCGGCCGCGATCCGCTGCTTGGCGGCCTTGTTCGCCTGCATGCGACGCTGGTACGGCGGTTCCTCGACGCGATCCGGCAGCACGATGCCGCCGTGCACCTTGAGCACGAGACCGCTCGCGATCAGCGGCTTGAGGTTGCGCCGGATGGTCTCGTCGGAGACCCCGAGCACCGTCGTCAGCTCGCTGATGCTGGCCGAGCCGCGCTCGCGTGCGACGCGCATGATCTCGGCCTGCCGTTGATTTCGCATCATCGTCGCCCCGCCTCGTGGATATGTGGAGGGTACACCACACGATACCACGGAATTCACGCGAAACTGTCACCGTAGGGGGCTTCTGTCGCAGTAGTTGTTGGTATATGCGTATATTGGCGTTGAGTACTGAGGCTACACTGCAACACCTTCACCGCGACTGAGCTCACGCCTGGAACGTCGTGATAACGCCGGCGAGCGATCCTGAGGGCCCGCGATGCACCCTGCCAACGTCGTGCCGCGTGGTCATCGTCGGTGGCGGCGTCATTGGCTGCAGCATCGCCTACCACCTCGGCCGGCGGGGCTGGCGCGACGTCGTCCTTCTCGAACGGCTG
>Ga0335084_10005867_pt1 | contig 12178 bp, 13 predicted proteins | sample Lox_Sample_44_FD_206721 | JGI IMG/M metagenome (GOLD analysis project Ga0335084, IMG submission 206721) | Soil microbial communities from Loxahatchee National Wildlife Refuge, Florida, United States - Lox_Sample_4.4 | ecosystem: Environmental > Terrestrial > Soil > Wetlands | place: USA...
GCTTGCGCTCCAGGAAAGTCAGCCTGGTTGAAGCCCGGTCGGCCAGGGCGGCATAACCGGCAAGCTCTTGCGGGCCGGTTCGCAAAACTTCACCGCAAGCCCTGACATCCTCCATGGTTTCCCAGTGCATGATGTTGATCCAACCGTTTTCGCCTTTGGTGAATTCGAGGTCAATGAATCCCTTGAAAGTTGCCTTGAAGTAAGCATAGTACTTTTCGGCTTCCTCCAAAAACTTCTCCTCGGCGGCGTCTGCCTTGAGTTGGTATTCGATGATTTCCGTGATCATGATTTGCTCCTTGTCTGGATAGTGATGACTACTGGGGTAGATTGCTATGTCAGGGTTGTCAAAAATTTTACCACTTCAGCGGCGAATGCTTCGGGCGCGGTCAACATGGCACTGTGCTGTTGGCCGGGCAGAACCGTGATCTGGCTGTCGGGCACATGCGCCTGCAGCTTCTCGGTAGTTTGGCGGAAGAAGGCCGGGCTTTGCTCGCCCAACAAAAACTGCGTCGGAACAGTGATGCGCTTCAGATCGGCCAGGTTCGGTGCGTAACAATGGCTTTGGCGCAGTTCGCGCGGAATCGTATGAGCCGCCGCGACCTGATTGGTCCAGTTGGGTACGGTCTGGATGCGATCGAGCATCGGCTGGGGAACATTGAGCAGATCGCGCAGCAGCATGATGACGACCTGAGCATTTTCGCCCTGCGCCAGCAGCTGTTCCATGCGATCGAGCAACGCGGTGCGCTGCGGTGATTGCTGTTCTTGCAGCATCGGCGGTTCGTAGAGCAGCAAGCGGCGCAAATTGGGAATGTGCTGTGCCGCACCCAATACACAGGCGGCTCCGAACGAGTGCCCCAGAATATCCACCGGTCCGTCAATCGACTCGGCCAACGCCGCCACATCCTCGAATTCGCGTTGAATGGCATAGTCCGGCGCATCACCGCTTTGGCCACGCCCGCGACGATCCATGGTGTACACGGTAAAATGCGGATTGAGATAGGGCAGCGCCAGATTCCACTGCGTATGATTAGCGTTGGTGCCATGCACCAGCAGAAGTGGCGTGCCTGCGCCGGTTCGCTCATAAGCGATAACAGTCTGATCGGCTGAGAGAATCGTATGCATGAGGTATCCTTGTCGCGATAGCGAGTTTCCAAAGAGACAGTTGGATGGTACGCGCAGACGAACAACCCCCCCGTCGCTGGAGGACTTTCGATCCTGGTCAAGTGGCTAGGTCTATTGGACTTGCGAGAGCGCCGTCAGCGCCAGCACGATGACGCCGCAGATCGACATGAGGTTGCTGTACTGGCGAAACTTCGCCACGCCCTGCGCCGCACTGCTGTTTGATCGCATGGTCGGGCCAACGCGCTGGAGCATGTTGAACCAGAAGCCCAGCCCGATCATCACAATGATGACAATGTGTTTGATCAACATCAGCAGCGCCCACGGATTACTGAAGTTGCCGATGCCCAGGTAGCTGGGATTGACCAGCATGAGATGCACACCGGTCACGAGGAAAACGAGAATCGAGCCATACAGCCACTTGCGGCTTTCGCGCGATATCGCGCCCAGCGCCTGGCCGGCGTTGTCCAGGCCGGACACGGCGGGAATGTAGATCAGGGACATGAGCAAGTAGTGGCCGATGAAGATGAGCATGGCGAGGGCGTGCAGCGTGGTCGAGGTGGCCAACAGCAGTTGGGACATGAGATTTCTCCTGTGTGAAAGTGTATCCCCCGCAATTGCGTCTATTATAAAGGCAAATCGGCGAACCTGGCACGCCAGGTCTATGACAGCTTGGCAATCTGCTTCTTCAACCAGGCCCCGACGAGGTCCAAGATCCGCCCATCGACGGGCCGCTTGATCTGCTCCGGATAAGTCTTGCGGGATGGTCGACCGGAAGTCATATCGGCGCGCAGCACGTGCGTGACATCCGGCACCACGTGACCTTCAAACCCGCCCGGCACCAGCAGTTCGATCTGGGCCACTTCCGCCGGATCGACCTGGATGTCCTTCGATCCCGTAATCGCCAGTACCGGCACGTGGATGTTGACCAGATCATCGGCCGGGGTGTAAGTCAGGAATTCGCGCAGCCACTTGGCGTTAACTTTGACGTTCAACTGCCGGTACCAGTCCTTGTTCGATCGTTTGATCTTGGCGAACTGCTTGGCCTGTGATTTGCGGATGTCGATATGCAGCGTCTTGATCAGCCAGCCGTTGAGGCCGCCCATGGTCGGGACAACCTGTTCGGCCTGCCAGTATAACAACTCCTCGCTGTTTTTCGCCCATCCCGTCAGCAAGATGATACCGGCAATATCCGCGCCCATGCCGGCAAGACGCGTGGTCAAAGCGGAACCTTCGCTGTGCCCCAGTACGAAAACCTTGTCTGTCTGAATCTGCGGTTGCACTTTGAGCCAGGCCAAGGCCGCAGCGGCATCGTTGATGTGATCGCAGAAACCTGTGCCCATATGCTGCCCTTCACTGGCACCAACACCGCGTTTATCGAAGCGAAACGAAGCGATACCCTGGGCCGCCAGATACTCGGCGATTTCGCGGAGGGCGTTGAGGGGCAGTTTCTTGTGATTCTCATTCCGATCGACTTCGCCGGAGCCCGGCAGCAGCAGCACGGCCGGAAACTGTCCTTCAGAGTTGGGCAACATCAGGCTGCCGGCCAGACGGAAGTTGCCAGATTGGAAAGTTACTTCACGATCGATAGGTGTGGCCAATGTGCTATTCATGATCCCTCCAATGATGAAGCGTTACTACACTGCTCGTGCTTGATCAGGTTCGTTGCCTAGTTGCTGCGGCCCACTTTGATGCTGCCGTTGCCGACACCCGCCGTGATGACCGCTGCGGGATTGCCGACCGTGCCCTTGAGCGCGCGCGCGCCGGGCGCCGTGTCGGTAACTGGATACTTGTTGGCGATGTCGCCATTGCCCACACTGGCGTCGATGCTGAACTGCGCGTCGGCGAGCAGCTGCAACTCGATCGAGCCGTTGCCGACCCCGAAATCGTATTTGCCCTGTTCCAGTGCCGCTGCGTAAGTGATCTTCCCGTTACCGGCCGTGAAGCCGTAATCGCCTTTACCCGGCGTGCCGCGATAAGTGATGTCGCCATTGCCGACGACGGCCTGCACCGGGCTGCCCGCCGGAATGCTGACCTTCAGATCGGCGCCGGTGAGGCCGGGACTGGTCTGGCGGTCATTGGGCCAGCTCGCCTTCACGGTAATGGTTTGGGCATCTTGCGAGATGTTGAACTCGATGTCTTGCAGCACGTCACGCGACCCCGTCGTGGTGAACTTGGTCACTTCCACGGACACCTTGTCGCTTGTGCCAGGCACGACTTCGATGTTGCCATTAAACGTCTCGATGACGACGTTCGACGGGCGCGTGACGATGACGTCCTCAGTGCTCTTCTCTTCGAGTCGTGCCGTTCCACCGCAGGCAGTCATGACCACGGCGAGGCAAATGATGCTGAACCAACCGATGATTGAGAAACGCTTCGACATGTTAGTTGCTCCTGAAAGAAAGTGTCATGACGTTCTGCTGCGGAAACCGGCTGCGTACGTCCCGTACGATACAACCCGCCACCTAAGCATTTGGTCTTTGCGTTTCCATGATACGCGCAACAAAACAAAAACTCCCCCGTCGTGGGGGGAGTTTGGATCCTGGTCAGATGGATAGTACCGGGTCGACTGCTATCAATTGAGCAAGAACGTCTGAAGATGCTGATTGGTTTCCGCGGCTTGATCGAGTGTGACGGCGTGCCCACCATTGGGAATCAGAGCGGCCTGCAGGTGCGGGATCAGTTGCCGGGCGCGATCGATCACCGTCGCGGGACGTTTCGTATAAATCACTTCGTGATCGCCGATGATCAACTGCACCGGCATTTCCAAGCGAGCGAACTCAGCCGGATCAAGCACCTTCGGAAATCCAGCGGGGACTTGCGCCATGTTCTGCATGCCCGTTTTGAACTGCTCGACAATTTCCAGTCCGCGCACCTCGCGCAGTGTGGTCATCCATTTCACCATGCCGTAAATGGTCCAGTCTTTGCCCAGCATCCCGCCCAGAATGCCGCGAATGTAAAACTCGATCGTCAGCGGCACAAAGGTCGCCGCCGGGCTGATCAGCGACAGGCGCGTGACGCGCTCCGGTTGATGAGCGGCAAAGTTGGCGGCGATCCAGCCGCCATAGGAATGGCCCGCCAGCGCGACGCGCTCCAGCTGCAAACCAACGAGCAGCTCGCCAACCCAGCGAGCATAGTTATCCGGCGTCTGCAGCGGCTGCTCGAGCGTGCTGAGTCCGAACTGATCAGGCACATCGGGCGCATAGATTCGCATATCAGACATCAGCGTGGGTGCACTGGTGTACCATTGCGTGGAAGAAAAGCCGAAGCCGTGAATCATGATCAACGGCGGCGCCTGGTGCGGACCGACGCCATTCACGCGCGTTGTTCCAAAAGAGGTCTTCACCTCCAGGGCCTCTCGTTCAGCAGGCCACAAAGCCAGGGTGCGCTCGTAAGCCGATCGATAGGCGGCCTCGCCGGCCGTACTGCGAAAATGGGGAATTGCTGTTGACATCAGTTTGACTCCTATTTTCAGCGGGCTATGACAGTCACAGTCACTTGAGCTGCAACCCGTGTTCATTCAGCTTGTAAACGCCGTACAGCAGCAAGCCGACGACCGCCAGAATGATGGACACTTTGGGATCGAGCATGGCGCTGAACAAAACCACGAATGCGGCGATTAGGGCGACCACGCCTTCAGTCTGGGTGTTCATGATCGAACTCCTGTGTAATGTGCTTTCGGCAGCATACGCCGGTTCCGAGCAAAACTCTCCCGACGATGGGGCAGTTGCAAACCTGGTCAAGTGGACAGTCTCACACGACTATTTGCGATGGGGCCGGATTAGCATCGAAACGGGGATTAGTAGGATCCAGAGGGCCATCGCCAGCGATGTGTTCCAGAAAGCGACGACGATTGACAGCGCGAACATGCTCGCCGTCCACAATGCCCGCAACAATTCATATCGTCCGGCCTGCGGGTGTGTTTCCGGATGAATCAAGCGGGCGCGATAGAAGACGTACCAGCAGAACCAGATGCGCACCACGGACAGGCCGACCATGACGGCCGCATAAAAGATCACCGCCAAAAGATCTGACGGGAAACGCCCCAGCACCGCGGTCGGGAAAGGGACGAAAGCCACCAACAGCAGGAAGATCAAATTGATCCACATCATGCCGGTGTTGTAGGTACGAATGTATTCGAAAGCGCGATGATGGCTGATCCAGAACAGACCAATTACGACGAAACTCAAGAGAAAGCTGAAGTATCGCGGCATTAGCGTCAGCAGCGCGGTGGCTAGTGCGGTGGGAGCGATGTCCTGTTCGGGCAAGCGAATCTCAAGGGCCAGCAGCGTGATGGCAATGGCGAAGACGGCATCGCTAAAAAACATGATCCGCTCCAGCCCGGTTTCTGTTCGAGGCGCGATGTCGGCAAAGTCCGTGTGGCTGGCGTGTTGGTCAGGCAGGCGGTGGCCGTGAGGTGCTGCTTTGTGTTTCTTCATGCGCATCCTCCTATACCCTGATTGATCAATAACCGGGCGGACGTTGATAGCCGCCAGTCACTTGAGCGATCTGTTCCGCCACCGCTAACAACTCCATCTCACCCCAGCGCTTCCCGGCGATCTGCACCCCGATCGGCAGCCCGTCGCTCGATCGACCGATCGGCACGACGACGACCGGATGTCCCGTGAAGTTGAAGATCACGTTCGGCATCACCTCGGCCAGATCAGCAGACAACGATCGATCGCCAACCTCGATCGGATCACCCAGCGCCCGATGCGTAAACGCCGGGATCGAGAAGACCGGGCACAACCAGGCATCCCACTGCGTCATGAACTCATCGACGCGCTGAATCAACGACTGGCGCTGCTCGAAGATGTGCTGCATGCGCTTTGCTTGCAGACTTGCGCCATACATGAACCCGTGCTGGATCGGATCGTGCGGCAAGCGGCTTTCCGGAATCAGTGCCGTTGCTTTGCGCATGAGGCGCGTCGTCGTCGATTGGAACAGCGTGTTCATGGCGGCCAGTGCTGCGGCCGACGCTTGCCACGCTTCGGCATAAGGCACACCCGGCGACGGTTGACGTTCCACGTGCGCACCGGATCGAGCTAATCGATCGGCTAATGTTTGCAACGCCGCGCGCACTTCATCGCCAAGCGGCAGGGTGTCCATCTCGTCGGTCCACGCGATGTGGAGCTCGTGGATCGATCGGGTTGGTGTTGGCCGTAAAGCGGGCGACTTGGGATCGGCCAACACCGACAGACTCAACCGCAGATCGTCGATCGATCGCGCGAGCGGCCCGGCAACCGGCAGTTGATACAACACTTCCCAGCCCGTGGGCACTTTTAGCGGCTTCACACTGCTGCGATGTCCTTGCAGCGGAATGCGACAGCCGGTCGGCTTGAGGCTGTAAATGCCGCAGAAGTGCGCGGGCATGCGCAGCGATCCGCTGATGTCGCTGCCTAGGTCGAGCGGCGATAGACCGGCGGCCACCGCGGCCGCACCGCCGCCCGAGCTGCCGCCCGGCGTGCGATCGAGATTCCACGGATTGTTCGTGCGCCCGAAGATGGGATTCACCGATTGACCGCCCGCAGCCAACGGTGGCAAGTTGGTCTTGCCCAAAATGATCGCGCCCGCCTGGCGCAGCAATGCTACAGCGGCGCCATCGCGCTGCGGCACGTAATCCGCAAATGGCGGATAGCCGCTAGTGGTGCGCAAGTCTGCGGTTTCAAAACAATCTTTGATGGTCACCGGCACACCGTGCAGCGTGCCCCAGGTTTCGCCACGCGCCAACGCCTCGTCGGCTACGCGTGCGCGTTGCAGCGCACGTTCGGCGTCGAGCGTGACGATGGCGTTGAGGGTTGGGTTGTACTGCGCGATATGCTTCAGCTGCGCCTCCATCACTTCAACCGCGGAAATTTTGCGCTCGCGCACCATCGACGCCAGTTGGGAAGCGGTGAAAAAGTTCAATTCATTCACGTTCGGCTCTTTTCGTTAAAGATCTTCTTAAGATGCGCGGCTCATCCAAGACGAACCTTAGGATTGTCGACGTAGCTTTGCAGTGATTGATAGTGCGGCATCGGCATCTGTAATTGCTCGCCCGTCTGCAGGAGATCGTAATACATGCGCTGTAATTCATCCACTGCTGTGTGCCGTTCCATGATCTTGCGCGCCGGCTGATTCGTCTTCATCATGAACCACACAACTGCTGCGCCCAGCCAGGCCGGTTGATAAAACGCCTTGGCATCATCGTACGCTTTCACGTCGACGCCACGAGCCTGGCACACCGCCAGCGCTTCACGTCCGGCCAGAATGCCTTTTCGCAAATTCGGCACGCTGTTCAAGAATTCCGCGGCGCCCCCGCCTTGAAGGCCGCGCCGATGATGCCGCAGTTGATGGCGAAGTGTACCCATAGCCAATGCAGCATATTTGATTGCACGTCGACCTTGAGTTGTGCCTGCTCGAACATCTCACTGATGCGCTGCAAGCGCGGTGTGCGCGAGCCGTCGATTTCGCCCAGGCGAATTTCGTCCAGCAGGGCAGCATCCAGCTTTTCTCCTTGATAACCGCCCCCGGCAACCGGGAACCCCCACAAATATTTCGAGCGAGGAAAGACTTGATCAACCGTCTCGAGGCCTGCCCAGTTGCCGTTGAACAAAAGCAAGTCGGCCTGCCCCAGATTCGCCTTGAGCAGTGGCAGCACACCATCCAGCTGATAGTGCCGCACGCTGACGATGAACAATTCATAGTCGTCATGTGGCGAAAGGGATCCCACAACCTTGAGGTTGTACGTGACTTCGCGATCGATTGGCTTCTGTTCATGCCCGTCGAGCAACCGCATGTGCACGCCCTGTTCTAAAGCTGCTTTCTTACCGGGTCGCACGTAGTGTGTTACGTCGTTGCCCGCCTGCGCCAACGCATAACCGTAGACTGTGCCGATCACACCAGCACCGACAATTAGAGTTTTCACGTTTTACTCCTTACTGTTGTGCAAAATACGGCTCGAACGCTTCGAGCGCGGACATCTTCACGCCCAACCGCCGACCTTCGGCGACGACGTCGGCGTACTGTTGGCGGAGCTCTTCCATACCATGCTCGATGTTCTCTTCAAAGAATTGCTGGATCGAAGCAGACTGGTATTGACGCTGCACCAGCATGCGTGTCACAGGAATAGGCAGCGCATTGATCAAGCGCACATTCAGCGATCCGGCGCGGCGCAGATCAATGCCGCGCGCCTGACACACCTGGAACCCTTCGCGCGTCGCCAGAATCGCCTGAGTCACGATCGCCCCATCGGCGGCAAAGGCCTTCACCGATCCGGCTTTGCGGATTCCCCCGATCGCGCCAAGAAACTCAACGTAGTGAACGGCCAGCCAGCCCAGAATATACGGGCTGGTAGCAGGTTTCAGCTTGGCCTGCTTGAACACCTCGACAAGGTTCTGAAGGCGTGCTGTCGGTTGACCATACTTCTCGCCCAACATCGTCTCAAGTCCGGGTGTACTGAAGATGATGCAGTCGACTTGATTGCCGGTACGCCAGCCGCCAACCAAGCGGGAAAAACCGAAGAAGTAGCGATCGGCGGGTAAATGCTGCCGCATGCGTTCATCGCCCCACCAATTGTTGCCAAAGAACAAGACGTCGGCCTGGCCTGCCCCGGCGGCTAACATGGGCAAGACTGTATCCAACTGGTGTGCGCGCACGCTGACAATGATCAGCTCATAGCCGTCGTCCAGTCGCAACTCATCAACCACCTTGGGTTGAAAAGTGACGTCGGTTGTGGTGGCGGGTTTCTGGCGTTCATCTTTGCAGCGGATACGAACGCCTTCGCGCTCGAACTTCTCACGCGTGCCAGGTCGCACGAGCAAGGTGACATCGTGTCCGGCGGTGGCTAACTGCCATGCATATGTTGTGCCAATGACGCCGGCGCCCAGGAAGAGAACTTTCATATCAGCCTCCATTGATGGGACTATTCTTGGCGTTTACACTATAAGTCTGTACCAACAAAAACTCCCCCATCCGCGGGGGAGTTTCGATCCTGGTCAAGTGGACAGGTAAATCACATGAGGCGTTATGCGGCGCTGGTTGCGCTCGCGTCGGAGGCGGTGACTTCGGACGAGATCATGCGCATCGCGGGTGAGACGGCTGTCCACAGCGCAATCACAATCATCAGGCTGCCTGCGCCGACGAACAGGGCCGTGAAACTGAACTTGATCAACACCCCGGAGATCGCCTGCGAGATGGGAATCAGGCCGATGCTGGCGAACATCACCAAGCTCATCAAGCGTCCCAGCATTTCTTTCGGCGCGCGGCGCTGCAAGAAGGTGATGAGGAAGACATTCAAGTAGCCGCTGCCGATGCCGACGACGAACAAGACCAGGGCCGCCGCCAAAACCGATGAAACAATGCCCAGCGCGATCAGGCCGAAACCGAAGCCGGCCACCGTCGCCGAGATAGTCAAGCCCAGCGCTTTGGGTCGTCGAGCTGCACCGGCCAGAATGATGCCGAGGAGCGTACCGCCACCTTGAGCAGACACCATCAAGCCCAACGCGGCCGCGCCTCCCGGCAGTTGATCGGCCAGCACCGGAATACCGATAAGGGTCGGCCCAAGAAACAGGCAGTTCAATGCGGCGATAAGGACACCCAGCACACGCAGCGCCGGATCGTGTATGGCATAGCTCAGACCGGCCTTGATGGCGGCGAAGACGTTGGTCGCTGTGCCGGCTGATCCGGCTGACCGTTGCGGTCGATCTACGTTCATCAGCGACAGCGTCACAATCGACACCAGGAAAGTCAGGGCATCAACTCCGAAGGCCACGGCGATTCCCAACAAGCCGGAGGCACTCTGTGCAGCTTCCGCCGCCGGGCCGGAAAACAGCGCGATCAACCCACCGGCAATCGCCGGCCCGAGGAACAGGCTGAGCTGCGCCGTGCCTTGAAAGATGGCATTGCCGGACTGCAATTTCTCGGGCGGCACCAACTGCGGCAGGATGGCATTGGAAGCAGGAATGAAGAAACCGGCGACGGTGCCAAAGAGCAGCGCGAACAGATAGATCATCCACAACTCGATCGTACTGGCGAGCACCAACACGGCTAGCGAAATCGTGAGCATCAAACGCGCGCTGTCAGACAGCAGCATGATGCGGCGGGGTGAAAACCGATCGGTGAGTGCGCCCCCGACGAGCATAAACAGCGCACGGGGCAAGCCGGCCAGAGCCAACACGGTACCCAACACCACCGGATCGCCGCTAATGCGCAGGACCAACCACGGCAGCGCGATCATATAGAATTGATCGCCCAGCAAAGACAGACCTTGTCCCAACCAGAGCAGCCGGAAGTTCCTGATGTGGAGGACGTTGCGCGATGGATGGGCGGCCGTTGCCGGATTCGCTGCTGACCTTACTTGATTTTCAACTTGAACCAGTGCCATTGTTCCACCTCGAGATATTTTTTGCGTTGACGTCCCGATCATACGCCGCGGCCAACAAAAACTCCCCCGTCGCCGGAGGAGTTTTGATCCTGGTCAGGTGGATAGGCTAAAGATTATTCGAACGTCAAAGTCGTCGAGAAAAACGGGAACATGTAATCGCGAATGCGCTCTCCTAGATCGCTCTGATGCGACCCCTTGAAACTTTCTACCTTAACGGGAATGCCCGCCGCCGTGAGCTGTTCGCCGAAGTAAACACAGCCTTTGGGAATCCAGGCATATTCGTCATACTCGCCGTAATCGACGACGATGCCCTTGAGCTTCAGCCAATTGTCTTTATATTGTTGGGCTTCCTCGGCAATTCCGCCAAAGCCGCTTTCCCACTTCTGCCACACGGCGTCATCGCGGACCAATTCGTCGTTTACTTTATTGAAAGGATAATCGTAGTAGGGCGGTTGTCGATCGGGATTGGGTGCGAAGGCATAACCGTAGGACAACGCAAACTGCTGCGGCATCAAAGAGAACATTTTGTGCTGAGCTTCGTCCGGCGGCAGCGCGGCCAGCTTACTTTCATAGTCGATGAAACTCTCGATCAGGCGATCGCTGCTGAACATCTGCGATTCGCGCAGTCCATCTTCGTCAAACAGTCCGGGGCTCATGCTGTACACCGCGCCAAACACATCAGGGCGATGCATGGCAATGTTCAACGCGCCGAACCCACCCATCGAATGGCCCGTGATGCCGCGCGATTCAGGCTGCGCCAATGTGCGGAAGTGGCTATCCACGTAATCCACCACGTCCTGCGCGATGAAGTCTTCCCAGTTGCCCGTCACCGGCGAGTTGGCGTAGAAACTGCCGCCCATCTCACTGACGCCGTTCGCCACGACGACGATCATGTCCTTGACTTTACTTTGATCGATCAGCGAGTTCAGATCGCCGGGCAGCGTAAACCCGATCATGTTGTAATCGCCATAGCCCGGCAAGTAGTAGACCGCCGGGAAGTGCTGATCTGTTGCGCCGTAAGCGGGCGGCAGATAAATCATGATTTCGCGCTCGGCCGCTTCGCCGACAAGATTGTCGGCCAGCGACGGCGCAGGAATCTTGACGCTATTCAAAGGCCGAAAGGTCTCGGTGGGAATAGCCGTGGCCGTCGGTTCGATGGTCGGAAGCGGCGTGGCCGTCGGTGCCGACGTGGGCACGATCGGGGTTGCTGGACCGATCGGGGCGGAGCAGGCCGCCAGTAACCCGATCGACAACGCCAGCAACAAAGTGATTTTCTTGAACATGTTGCATCCTCCTCAACGAAGCAGCCACACTTGCCGGTGTGACAAGTGTGGCTGCCTCAAGCGAATTACGGCTGCGTGTTAAATCGACTCTCACCAGCAGCCAGCAGACCACCATCGGCGGCGATGGCGTTGACGTCCCAGTCGTACGTGCGGCCTGATTGCAACGGTGCCACCACCGTATATTGCGTGTCGGCCACGAACTCATGCGCCAACAACTCGGTGGTGCCTGCATCGACCACAAACACCTCGTACTGCGCGGCATTCGGGAAACTCGCCCAGCTCAACGTAGGCTGCGCCACGACCAACACATCCACGGGAGGCGCCACGATGCCAACCGTGCGCAGCAGCATCACGTCGATGCCCACCACGTCCCGTCCCGCTTCGATGTGCACCGGGGTGCACGTCGAGTGTT
>Ga0335084_10005868_pt1 | contig 12176 bp, 9 predicted proteins | sample Lox_Sample_44_FD_206721 | JGI IMG/M metagenome (GOLD analysis project Ga0335084, IMG submission 206721) | Soil microbial communities from Loxahatchee National Wildlife Refuge, Florida, United States - Lox_Sample_4.4 | ecosystem: Environmental > Terrestrial > Soil > Wetlands | place: USA: Florida...
GCCGGCATGCACCGGACGCGGTCCCGGGGCGCAGGCGGGAGTCCGCGGCAAGGCTTGCGGGCGCTCGTTTGGTGCGGCGCGCCAACCCGCCAGTTGACGTCAGCGGCGCGGTCAGCGGATGCTTTGAGCATGGCCGATACGGTATGGATCGGTACCCGCAAGGGGCTGTTCGCCCTCCGCCCGGATGCGCGCCGCCGCGCCTACCGCCTGAGCGGGCCGCAGTTTCTCGGCCACGTCGTCCATCACGTGGTGCAGGATCCCCGCGAGCCCAGGCAGCTGCTGCTGGCGGCGAAGACCGGCCATCTGGGCCCGACGGTGTATCGGTCGGCCGATCGTGGCCGCACGTGGCGCGAAGCGGCGCTGCCGCCCGCCTTCCGCAAGGCATTGGAAGGCGAGAAGGCCCGTGCGGTGTCCCGGGTGTTCTGGCTCGCTGCCGGGCACTCCAGCGAGCCGCGGACCTGGTATGCCGGCACGGCGCCCGCGGGTCTGTTTCGCTCCGCTGATGGTGGCGATCGCTGGGAGCCGGTTGCGGGCTTCAATGATCATACGATGAACTCCAAGTGGGCCGCCGGGTTGGCGACGCCGGACGGGGAGTTCCTGCACTCGATCCTCGTCGATCCGCGCGACGCGCGTCACCTGTACCTCGCAATCTCGATCGGTGGCGTCTTCGAGTCCACGGATGGCGGGCGCGACTGGGCGCCGCTGAATGGTGGCGTCGCAGCGGACTTCCTCCCGGATCCGACGGTCAGTTTCGGTCACGATCCGCACCGCGTCGAGCTGCATCCCAAGCGACCGGACCGCCTCTACCAGCAGAACCATTGCGGCATCTATCGCCTGGACCGGCCGGGGAACACCTGGCTGCGCATCGGCCACGCAATGCCGAAGGCCGTCGGCGACATCGGCTTCCCGATCGTTCTGCACCCGAAGGATCCGGACGTCGCCTGGGTCGTCCCGATGGATGGCACGAAGGTGTGGCCGCGCACCTCGGTCGCCGGTAAGCCCGCGGTGTATCGGACCCGCGATGCAGGACGCTCATGGCGGCGGCTGTCACGCGGACTGCCGCAGCGCAACGCATGGCTCACGGTGCTGCGCCAGGCGATGTGCGTGGATACACGCGATTCGCCCGGGCTCTACTTCGGGACGACCGGCGGCGAGGTCTGGGCGAGCCCGAATGGCGGCGAGTCGTGGCGGCGGATTGCGCAGCACCTGCCGGAGATCTATTCGGTCACCTTCGCGACCTAGCGGCGAGGCGCGCGCCGAACCATGAGCTGCACCGTCAGGATCGCGAGTCCGCTGCGCTCCTACACCGGCGGCGCGGCTTCGGTGTCCGCCTCGGGCGCGTCGGTTGCCGAGCTCCTGGCGGACCTGGACCGGAGCTATCCGGGCATCCGCTTTCGGATGATCGACGAGCAGGACAGCATCCGCCCGCACATCCGCGTCTATGCCGGCACCCGGGAGATTCACGACATCACCGAGCGCATGGACGGGGAGAACGTGCTGCACCTGATCTGCGCGCTCAGCGGTGGCTGAGGCGTGGCTCTCAGCGACACGGAGATCGAGCGCTACAGCCGGCACCTGCTGCTCCCGGAGGTGGGACCGGCCGGCCAGGAGAAGCTGCGCGCGGCGCGCGTGCTCGTCGTCGGTGCGGGCGGCCTCGGTTCCCCGGCCGCGCTCTATCTCGCGGCGTCCGGCATCGGGACGCTGGGCGTCGTCGACTGCGACCGGGTCGACCTGTCGAACCTGCAGCGGCAGATCCTGTACGGGACCGATGACGTCGACCGGCCGAAAGCGACGGTCGCCGCCCGGCGACTGCGGGAACTGAATTCCGAGATCGCGGTCGTCACGCACGCGCTCGAGCTGCGCGCGCAGAACGTTGCTTCGATCGTCGGCCAGTACGACGTCGTCGTCGACGGCACCGACCGGCTCGCGACCCGCTACCTGGTCAACGACGCCTGCGTAATTCTCGGCAAGCCGCTCAGCAGCGCGGCGATTCACCGCTTCGAGGGGCAGGCGATGACGTACGTGCCCGGTCGCGGGCCCTGCTACCGCTGCCTCTTCCCCGACGCCTCGGCTGCTGCCGTCGCGAGCTGCGCGCAGGCCGGCGTCCTCGGTGTGCTGCCCGGAGTGCTCGGGGCGATCCAGGCGACGGAGGCCGTCAAGCTGGTCCTCGGCGCGGGCGAGCTCCTGGTCGGACGCCTGCTCACGTACGACGCGCTCGAGATGCGATTTCACGAGTTCCCCTTCCAGCGTCGCCCGGACTGCGCCGCTTGCGGCGACGCCCCGTCCATCACCGCCCCGGCGGACGCGGCCGCCGCCTGTGAGGACGACACGCCGGTCCTGCGCCGGCTCTCGCCCCGGGAGCTCGTCACGTTGCTGCGCGACGTCGAGCGCGGCGGTCCGCCGGTCCGCCTGATCGACGTTCGCGAGCCGGCAGAGTTCAGTGCCGGTCACTTGGCCGGTGCGGAGTCGATTCCGCTCGCGGAACTCGAGCGCGCCGATTGGGCATCGCCAGGGCAAGGCGCGACCGTGTTCATGTGCCGAAGCGGCGCGCGCAGTGCCCGGGCATGCGCCATCGCCACGAGGCACGGGTTGCGCGAAGCCGCCCACCTCGAGGGTGGGCTCATCGCCTGGGCCGCTGCGATTGATCCGACGCTGCGCGTGGCCTGACCGACCGGCGACGCCGCGCTCTGCCGAACTCGGCGTGGCCCGCCACGGCTGACGCGTCGCGGTCGTTCCCGCTGGGGCACGAATCGGTCGCAATCAGACCGGCCGCGGCGGAGCCGTGCGCGGACGAGTCATCGGCCGCAAGTCGCGCCACGGCGGTTGCTGGTCGTCGTTCGCGGCCGACCGCGCGAGGTCGGGTAGAATCACCCGTCTCCATTGGCGATGGCCGCCGCTGCCTCGTCGCCTCCTGTCGTCACTGCCGTCGATCTCACGTCGATCACCGCTGCCGCGCATCCATGAAATCGCTGCGACCCGCTCTCGCCGTGGCACTGTTGGTGGTGCTGGCGGCGTCCCTCTACGGCTGGTGGCGAACGTCGCCGGTCCCGCCGACGCTGCAACGGCTGCCGGCGGCGGCTGCGCCGGCCGACGGCCAGCCCGTCGTCGATGCGACGGCGCTCGACGCCGCCCGCCGCTTGCAGCCGCTCGCGACCACGCCGGAGGAGCAGCGGCTCGCGGCGACTGCGCTGGACAAGGCCGATCACCTGCTCGATCTCGCCTTTGCCGCCGCACTGCGCGAGGCCACGGAGCATCCCGCTGCGCCGACGCCCGCGATCCGCACTGCCCAGGCACGCCTCGCCGCCGCCGCCCAGCGGCTCGTCGTGGACAACCAGCAGGTCGTCCGCCTGACCGAGGCCGTCGCCAGAGTCAAGGGCGAGCGCAACGGCGTCCTCGATGGCGAGCTCGCGCTCGCCCAGGCCCAGTTCGAGGTCGACCGCTACGAGTTCAACGAGGCGGGTGCCAACCTGATCGCCGTCGGCGGTGACTTGCGCGCCAAGATCGAGGCGCTGGTGGCCGAGCACCAGGCCGCGTCGCCCAAGCGCGCGCCGCCAGCCGTCGTCAAACCGGCGCAACCCGGGCTGATTCATCTGCTCGAACGACTCATCGAGCTGCGGGCCAAGGACCGTGCACTGGCCGGCGCGTACTCACAAGTCCAGCAGGCGACGAGCGCTCTCGCGGCCGAACGCGGACGGCTAGCGGCGCGGATCGCGGCGCAGTCGTCGGGTGCGACCGCAACCGGCGCCGCGGGCGGCGCGGCGCGGACGCCGGACGTCGCTGCCGAGCTGCTCGCAACGACGCGGCAGATCATCGCGGACCAGAAGGCGCTGGCCGACGTCGATAGTCGCGAAACGACGGAGCGGGAGCTCGCCGGCGTCTACGAGCAGTGGCGCGCGCTCATCGCCGCGCAAGTCTCGGACGTCTCGCACGGGATCCTGTTCGCGGTCGCGATCATCGCCGGCGCGGGGCTGCTGCTGCTCTTCATCGGTCGCTGGCTCGGTCTCGCGTTCGGTCGTCTGCGGCTCGACCGGCGGCAGGTCGAGACGCTGCGCACCGTGACGACCGTCGTGCTGCAGGTGGCCGCGCTCCTCTTCATCGCGCTCGTGATCGTCGGACCGCCGAGCCAGCTCGCGGTGTTCCTCGGCTTGGCGGGCGCCGGCCTGACGGTCGCGCTCAAGGACTTCATCGTCGCGTTCGTCGGCTGGCTGGTGCTGATGGGCAAGAACGGCATCCGGCTCGGCGATTGGGTCGAGATCAACGGCGTCTCCGGCGAGGTCACCGAACTCGGGGTCTTCCATACGGTACTGCTCGAAACGGGCAACTGGACGGACTCCGGGCATCCAACCGGACGGCGCGTGACCTTCACGAACAGCTTCGCCATCGAGGGTCATTACTTCAATTTCTCGACCACCGGCCAGTGGCTCTGGGACCGGTTGCAAGTCGTCGTGCCGGCCGGCCAGGACCTGTATGCCGTCGTCGACGCAATCGCCGCGAAGGTGAAGGAAGCGACCGACGCGAACGTGCGCGAGGCCGAGGAGGAGTGGCGCCGGGCGGCGCCGTCACGCCAGCTCACCGGACTGACTGCCGCGCCTGCGATCAACGTCAAGCCCGTCGTCGGCGGCACCGAGATCTCGCTGCGCTACATCGCACGCGCCAACGAACGCTATCGCCTGCGCGCGACGCTCAATCAAGCCGTGGTCGATCTGCTCGAGAAATCACCGGCTGCCGCCGGACGTTGAAAGGTCCTCCGGCTGCGGCAGCCGAGGCGAGCCACCGCGCGTTCGTGCCGGGTACCGTCCCGGTCATGCCATCGGGATGCGCCGGGTAGAGCGCCGCGCGCTACCGCAGGCCGGGCGGCGACTCAGCCCGAGCGCGGCCGCTGGCGGGGACCGCGATCGTGGCCGGCGCGAAGCCGCATGCCGTCGTGACGCGGGCAGCACAGGCCCCGCGAGCAGCGTGAGCGGAGCGGTCGCGGAGCACGCCCGCCCACGACGCAGCTGCGCGTCACCGGCCAAGCGGAGCCGCAGGCCTGCGGCCGCGGGCCCGCGGTGCGGTGCCGCGAACGCGAGCGGTGCGGCGGCGGCTAGTACTCGGCGAGCGCGTCGCGCAGCATCGCGGCGATCTGGTCAACGTCCGAGCGGGTGGCGATGAACGCCGGGGCGACGATGGCGACGTCGCCGGTCGTCTTGACGTGCAGTCCACGGTCGAACAGCGTGGCCTGCAACTCGCCACCGCGGACGCCGGGCGCCGTGCCGGGTTTGACCTCGACTCCCGCGAGCAGGCCGTAGCCACGGACGTCGTTCACGACGCCGAGGTCCTGCAGTGCGAACATCGCGTCCTGAAAGTACCCCGACAGCTCACGGGCCGCGGCGAACAGGCGCTCGTTCTCGTAGATCTTGAGTGTCGCGAGCCCGGCGGCGCAGGCCGCCGGGTGCGCCGAGTAGGTGTAGCCGTGGAAGAACTCGGGTCCGCCGGCCGGGGCCTCGTCGAGGATGGTGCGATAGATGTCGTCGCGCACCGCGACGGCACCCATCGGCTGCGCGCCGTTGGTGAGCGCCTTCGCCATGGTGATGAGGTCCGGGGTGACGCCGAAGGAGGTCGCGGCGAAGGGCTCGCCCGTGCGGCCAAATCCGCAGATGACCTCGTCGAATACCAACAGGATGCCGTAGCGATCGCAGATCGCGCGGATCCGCTCGAGGTAGCCACGCGGCGGGACCAGCACGCCGGTCGATCCGGCAATCGGCTCGACGAACACGGCCGCGATCCGCCGCTCGCCGACGAGCTGGACGAACCGCAGCAGGTCGTCGGCGAGTTCCGCGCCGGTCGCGCCCATGCCGCGCGTCATGCGGTTCTCCGGCAGGAGCGTGTGTCGAAGATGCAGGACGCCCGGCATCAGGGTGCCGAATGCCTCGCGATTGCGCACCATCCCGCTCAGCGCGGTGCCGCCGATATTCACACCGTGGTAGGCGCGCTCGCGCGACACGAAATAGGTCCGCTGGCCCTCCCGGCGGGCGAGGTGGTAGGCGAGCGCGATCTTGATTGCGGTGTCGACCGCTTCGGACCCGGAATTGCAGAAAAAGACGTGCTTGAGTCCCTTCGGGGTCAGCGCCGCGACGCGATTGGCGAGCGCGAATGCGCCGGGATGGCTGCGCATGAAGGACGGCGTGAAGTCGAGCGTCTGCAGCTGCTCGGCAACGGCGGCCGCGATCTCCGGCCGGCAGTGACCGGCTGCGCTCGTGAACAGCCCGGAGCTGCCGTCGAGGATCTTGCGGCCGGTCTGGCTCCAGTAGTGCATGCCGCTGGCGCGCACGAACAGGCGCGGTTCACTCTTGAACTCGCGGTTGTTGGTGAACGGAAGCCAGTGCTGTTCGAGCGCGTCGCGAGTCAGTTCCATGTCGGTCTCCATATCGCGCGCGCAGCCGAGGCGCGGGCGGGCAGTGCGTGGATCGGTGACAATCAGCCGAAGGTTGATCCCATATCGGCAGCCGCGACCTGCAGGCGCGGCACGAACTCGACGGCGCGCATCAGCGGCAGCCGCGCGGTCGCGCCCTGTACCGCGAGCGAGGCGATGACCTCGCCGTGACGGTTTCGCACCGGCACGGCGACACACGCCACGCCGATGACGTACTCCTCGTTGTCGACGGCGTAGCCGGAAACCATGATTCGGTCGAGCTCCGAGGCGAGCACCTGGCGGTCGGTGATCGTGCGTTCCGTGTATCGCTGCAGCGCCATCAGCTCGAGCAGCCGCTGGCGCTCAGCTGCCGGCCGGTACGCCAGCAGCAGCTTGCCGCTGGCGCAGCAGTGCGGCGGGATCGCAACGCCGCCAACCGGGAGGTGCAGGCGCAGCGGCCACTCCGCTTCGATCCGATCGAGGTAGATCAATGCGCCCTTTTGCATCACGGCGAAGTTGCAGCTTTCGCCGATCTCGCTGACCACGCCGCGCAGGATCGTGCGTCGCTCGCTCGCCGCGCGGTCGTTGCGCAGCACGTCGAGCCCGAAGCGGGACAGGCGCTCGCCGACGATGTAGGCGCGCCCGCCGGGCTCGCGTGCGAGGAACCCGGCCTCCTCGAACAGCGCGAGGGTGCGGTGCAGCGTCGGCTTCGGCAACTCCGTCGCCTGCATCAGTTCGGACAGCGTCACCGCACGGCCCGCACGGACCAGCACCTCAAGGACGCCGAAGGCCTTCAGCGTGGAGGAGGTCTCCGCGGCGATCTCGCCCGGCTCGGTCGCCAGCGACAGCACGTGGCTATTCATGCTTCACGACCTATCTTCAGATAAACGATACGAATGGCCATTCAGAACAAAATGTTTATTTGCCATGCGAGCGTCCCGAGGCTATTGTACTCAGGATTCAGACCAATTGTCTCTATCAGCGAGACGACAGCAGGGGGCCGGTAGCCGTGAGCCAGTCGCAGAGAATGGGGCCGTCGGAGGCCCTTGTCGAAACCCTCGCCGCCAACGGCGTCACTCACGTGTTCGGCATCGTCGGCTCGGCCTTCATGGATGCGCTCGACATCTTCCCGGCGGCCGGCATCCAGTTCGTGCCCGTGGCGCACGAGCAGGGAGCCGTCCACATGGCGGATGGGTACGCCCGCGCGTCGGGCCGGCACGGCGTCTGCATTGCCCAGAACGGCCCGGGCGTCACCAATTTCGTCACGGGCGTGGCGGCCGCTTACTGGGCGCACTCGCCGGTCGTGTTCATCACGCCCGAGACGGGCTCGATGTCGATCGGACTCGGCGGATTCCAGGAAACCGAGCAGCTGCCGATCTTCTCGAAGATCACCAAGTACCAGGGACACGTGAACAACCCGAAGCGCATGGCCGAGATCGCCGCGCGCTGCTTCGACCGCGCCATGCTCGAGATGGGCCCGAGCCAGCTCAACATCCCGCGCGATTTCTTCTACGGCGAAATCGACGCGACGATCTCGCCACCGATGCGCATCAGCCATGGGCCTGGTGACTCGGCGGCGCTGGACGCGGCTGCCGAAACGCTCGCCGCGGCGACCTTTCCAGTGGTCCTGGCCGGTGGCGGCGTCATCCTCTCGGGCGCCACGGCCGAGGCGATTGCGCTCGCGGAACTGCTCGGCGCACCGGTCTGCAACAGTTACCTGCACAACGACTCGTTCCCGGCCTCGCATCCGCTTGCCGTCGGCCCGCTCGGCTACCAGGGGTCCAAGGCGGCCATGAAGCTGATATCACAGGCGGATGTCGTGCTCGCGCTCGGCACGCGCCTCGGCCCGTTCGGTACGCTGCCCCAGCACGGGCTCGATTACTGGCCGAAGCAGGCCAAGATCATTCAGGTCGACGCCGACCCGCGGATGCTCGGCCTCGTGAAGCCCATCTCGGTCGGCATTCACGCCGATGCGCGTGCGGCGGCGGCGGCGCTGCTGCAGCGCCTCAAGGGCCGACCAATCGCGGCCGCGGCCACTCGTACCGAGCGCTCGGCCCGGATCGCCGCGGATAAGGCGGCCTGGGAGGCCGAGCTCAGCGCCTGGACGCACGAGCGCGACGCCTACTCGCTCGAGGTGGCGAGCGGCTCGAAGCACATGCACCCGCGACAGATGCTGCGGGAGCTCGAGAAGGCGATGCCCGCCGACAGCATGGTGTCGACGGACATCGGCAACATCTGTTCCGTGGCGAACTCGTACCTGCGCTTCGACCGGCCGCGCTCGATGTTCGCGGCGATGAGCTTCGGCAACTGCGGCTACGCGTTTCCGGTCATCTGCGGCGCCAAGATTGCGGCGCCCGACCGGCCGGCGTTCGCCTACGTCGGTGACGGCGCATGGGGCATCAGTTTCAACGAGCTGCTCACCTGCGTCCGCGAGAAGATCGGCGTGACGGTCGTGGTGTTCAACAACGGGCAATGGGGCGCGGAGAAGAAGAACCACGTCGACTTCTATGCGCGGCGCTACCAGGGCGTGAACCTGGAGAACCCGAGCTGGGCCGGAATCGCAAGAGCCTTCGGTTGCGAGGGTGTGACCGTCGAGCGGCTCGCCGATGTGGGGCCCGCCCTGCAATCGGCCGCCCGCACGCAGCGCGAGGGCAGGACCACGGTACTTGAGATGATGGTGACGAGGGAGCTCGGCGATCCGTTCCGCCGCGATGCCCTGTCGAAGCCGGTGCGGCTGCTCGAGAAGTACAAGGCCTTCGTCTGAGCGCTATTCGCGCCGAAGCGGCAGCCGCCGGCAGGTAGAATCGCGACCACCGGTCACGAACTGCTGGAGATGTCGCCATGAATCGCTGCACGCGGCCTGTTGCACGATGGGCGTGGTGCCGCCCGGCCCGCGCCGCGCGCCTGCCGGCCACGGCTGCGCGCCGCGCAGCGCAGCGACTCGCGACCGCGCGCGCCCCGGGCGGCTGCTGATGGGGGCCCCGACCGGACTTCGCCGGACGCTCAAGATCCGCCACATGCAGATGATCGCGCTCGGCGGCGTGATCGGTGCAGGCCTGTTTGTCGGCAGCGGCGTCGTCGTCAGCTCGGCCGGGCCGGCGGCCGTGATCTCGTTCGCACTCACCGGTGCACTGGTCGTGCTCGTGATGCGCATGCTGGGCGAGATGGCCGTCGCATACCCTGCGGTCGGCGGATTCTACGAGTACAGTCACCTCGCGCTCGGCGACCTGGCCGCCTTCCTCACCGGCTGGATGTACTGGTACTTCTGGGTGATCGTCGTGGCCCTCGAAGCCGTAGCCGGCGCCAAGCTGCTCGGGCACTGGTGGCCGCAGGTTCCCCCGTGGCAGCTCACCCTCGGCCTCATCGCGCTGTTTACCGGCGTGAACCTGCTGTCCGTTCGATCGTACGGCGAGGCGGAATTCTGGTTCGCGTCGATCAAGGTTGCGGCCATCACGTTGTTTCTGTGCGCCGGCGCCGTCTTCATCCTCGGCCTGTGGCCCGGCGCGGCGGGCGGTGTGCCGCACCTGACGATGCACGGCGGCTTCATGCCCAACGGCATCGTTCCGGTCATGACCGGCGCCGTCGCGGCCACCGGTTTCTATTTCGGAACGGAGATCGTGACGGTCGCCGCTGCCGAGTCCGCCGAGCCCGAGCGGGCGGTGGCGCAGGCGATGCAGTCGGTGATCTGGCGCGTGCTCACCTTCTACATCGGCTCGATCTTCCTGGTCGTGGCGATCCTGCCGTGGAATGACGCGGCCCGGATGGAGCGCCCCTACGTGAGCGTGCTCGAGGTACTGCGGGTTCCGGCCGCGGCCACCGTCATGAGCCTCGTCATCCTGACGGCAGTGCTCTCGGCGCTCAACTCCGGCCTGTTCGCGTCGTCGCGCATGCTGATGGCCCTCGCGCGTCGCGGTGATGCTCCGGGCGTGTTCGCGCGACTCGATGCGCGCGGCGTACCGGCGGCTGCCATCCTGGCGGGCACTGCCTTTACATACGCGGCCGTCGTGATGAGCTACGTATCGCCGGACAAGGTCTTCGCATTCCTCGTGAACTCCTACGGGACGGTGGCCATCTTCGTCTACGTGCTGATCGCGGTCTCGCAGCTGCGGCTGCGGCGCCGCCTGGAGCGGGAGCGGCCGGAGCGGCTGCGGATGCGCATGTGGGGGTTCCCGCACCTGACGCGCTTGGCCATCGTCGGAATGCTCGCCATCGTGGCCGCCATGGCCTTCATCCCGGACCAGCGGGCGCCGCTGGTCTTCGGGATCGCGAGCGTGATCGTGCTGCTGGCGGGCTTCGCGCTGCGGCGCGCCGTGGGGCCGGCCGCCGAATCCGCACCCGGAGCGACGATTGGGCAGAACCGCCGATGACTCAGATTGCTGAAGCCGCGCGACTGGTCGACGTCGTACTGGAAACGGACGTGCTCGTCGTCGGCAGTGGCCCGGGTGGTCTCGCCGCCGCGCTCGCCGCGGCGCGCGCCGGCGTGCGCACGGCGCTGATCGACCGCAACGGCTGCTTCGGCGGCAACATCACCCAGGTCGGCGTCGAGGGCTTTGCCTGGTACCGGCACGAGCACACGGTCGACTGCGAGGGCATCGGCATCGAGTTCGAGGAGCGCGCCAAGGCGATGGGCGCGGCGATGCCGGAGCCGCAGTCGCTCAGCCACGCGCTCGACGCCGAGATGTTCAAGTGGGTCGCCGACGTCCTCGTTGAGGAGGCCGGCATCCGGCCGCTGCTGCACCGACTGTGCGTGGCGCCGATTCTCGAGAACGCCGCGGTGCGCGGGGTCATTACCGAAAGCAAGGCGGGCCGCGAGGCCATCCTCGCCAAGCGCGTGATCGACGCGACCGGCGATGCTGACATTGCGGCGCGCGCCGGGGCGCCCGTGCACAAGACGCCGAGAGAGAAGATGATGGCGGCGTCCGTCATGTTCTCGATGTCCGGCGTCAACAAGCGGCGCTTCATCGAGGCGGTCAAGGCCGATCCGCAGACCTACGCGGACTGGTCCGGCAACGGTGAGTGGGACTACGAGACGACGGGCAAGGAGGACAAGCTCTTCTCGCCGTTCCTGCGCAAGCCGTTCAAGAAGGCGCTCGACGCCGGCATCATTCCGCCGTACCTGCATACGATCGCCGGCACCTGGGGCACGGTGACCGACCAGGGCGATCTGACGTACCTGAACCTGGTCCACGTGCCGGAGATTGACGGCACCGATCCCAATGACCTGACGACCGGCGAGATCCGCGGCCGCCGCGAGGCCATCCACGCGCTGGAAGCGCTGCGCAGGTTCATGCCGGGCTGCGAGGACGCAAAGCTGCGCAACTTCGGGATGACGCTCGGCATCCGCGACACGCGCAAGATCGATGCCCTCTACAACCTCACCGGCACCGACGTTCGCGAGCAGGCGCGCTTCGACGATGCCATCGGCATTTTCCCGGAGTTCATCGACGGTTACGGCGTGCTGATCCTGCCGACCACCGGTCGGTACTGGCACGTTCCGTACCGCGCGTTGGTGCCGAAGGGCGTCGGCAATCTGCTGGTGGCCGGGCGCTGCATCGGTGGCGACAACATCTCGCACGCCTCGGCTCGCAACATGATGTGCTGTGCCGTCAGCGGCCAAGGCGCAGGGATTGCGGCTGCCGTCTCGTTGCAGCGCGAGGAACCATTCGACCGGCTCAGCATCGGCGCGGTGCAGAAGGAGCTGCTGCGTCAGCGTGTCCGCTTCCGCTGAGCGTGTGATCACGCCGCGCGCCCGGCCGCCGCGGCGCGCGGCGGCGCGCCGCGCTCA
>Ga0335084_10005869_pt1 | contig 12175 bp, 15 predicted proteins | sample Lox_Sample_44_FD_206721 | JGI IMG/M metagenome (GOLD analysis project Ga0335084, IMG submission 206721) | Soil microbial communities from Loxahatchee National Wildlife Refuge, Florida, United States - Lox_Sample_4.4 | ecosystem: Environmental > Terrestrial > Soil > Wetlands | place: USA...
GGAGTGGCGCCGCTATGCCCAGGATGTCCGGTTCCGGGACATCGAGGCCCAGCACGCCAGCGCCGCCGCCCAGAGCCAGTCCGCGATTCGCGCGTGGCTCCAGGCCCGCGCGTCGGACGATGCCGCATGGGAGGCGAGCGCCCGGGCCGCCATGATCGCGGCCGACGATCGGGCCCGCGCTGTCCGCGCCGACGCCAAGGCCGCCCTGGCGGCCGCGGACCCGCGCGCCAAGACCAAGGACTCGGACTATGTGTTCGTCACGTTCATCCTGACCCAACTGCCGCACGGGGCGGTCGGCCTGGTGATTGCGGTGATGTTCGCCGCGGCCCTGTCGTCGAAAGCGTCCGAGCTCGCCGCCCTCGGCACCACCACGACGATCGACTTCTGGCGTCACTTCCGGCCGCTCGCCGCCGCCGACGAGGCCCGCAACGTGCGTGTGGCGCGGCACTTCACGGCGATGTGGGGTGTCTTTGCGGTAGCGTTCGCGCTCTTTGCCGGCTTCGCCGAGAACCTCATTGAGGCCATCAACATCCTCGGCTCCATCTTCTACGGCGTCCTGCTCGGCCTCTTCGTGGTGGCATTCTTTCTCCGCCGCGTGGGCGGGAGCGCGGTCTTCTTCGCGGCAGTGACCGCCCAGGCGCTCGTGATCGGGATGTACTTCTCCCTCAACATCGGTTACCTCTGGTACAATCTCATCGGCTGCGCCACGTGCATCGGCTTCAGCCTGGCGCTGCAGATGGTCTTGCCTCCGCAAGCTCCCGCCGGCCAGAGTCGCGCAGGATGACCCGGGAGCCGGTCATCGCGTTCGGCCAGCAGCCCTGCGGCTTCTTCCCCCGACGATTCCTCGTGGCCAAGATCCGGACCGCGCGGCGCCTCCAGGCCCAGATCGGTGGGCGTGTCGTGTACTTCTGCCACGACAGCGACCACGATCCGCGCGAGACACGCACCATCCTGCGCCATCGCGCGACGGGACAGCCCGCCGCCTTGAACTTCACCGTCGTCAACAAGATCCAGCGCAAGTTCTCCCCTCTGTACGCCAAGCGCATCGCCGGGGGCTGGCATGCCAGAACGCTGGGGCAGCTCACCAACTACGTGGACGGCCGTGTCATCGGCCTCTTCCGCAAGGCGTCGGCGGAGACGGTGGCGGACTTCTGTCTCGAGATGTACCGCATGATGGGCCTGCTCGACGGCGTGGATGTCGTACGCTCGAGCGACCCGGAGGTGCGACGTTGCGCGTGCGCGGTGGACGACTTCTTCGTGGACGTGCCATACGAGGGCGAGATCGTGCGGGCGCGCTTCCGCGACGGCGGGCTGCACCTGCACGGCGGAGGGGATTCGTTCGTCGCGCTGGCCGCAGGGGCCTCCGGTTTCGAAAAGGAGAAGATCAGCCCGGCGAGGGACACGCGGCTGCGGTGGATGCAGTCAGTGATCCACTGCACGCACTACGTGACGGGCGCCGGCGAGCAGGCGTATCTCCGGACGGAGGACGCGCCCGACGTCGCGTACGTGCGGCGGGAGGACATCGAGCGATCGGATGAGGGCTTCACCGAGGTCTCGGGCTGACATGCGGTGCGCCGGCGCGGACGGTCTCTGAGATGGCTGCGGACACGCTGCGCGTCGGCATCACGTGCTACCCGTCGGTCGGGGGCAGCGGGGTGCTGGCGACCGCGCTCGGCGAGGAGCTGGCGGCGCGCGGGCACGACGTGCACTTCATCGCGTACGAGCGCCCGTTCCGTCTGCCCTCGGACGCGCCGCGCCTGCACTTCCATCCCGTCGCGATCAACCAGTACGAGCTATTCCGCTTCCCGGACTACACGCTGCCCCTCTCCGTGCGCATGGCCGAGGTGAGCCGCGACCATCGGCTCGACGTGCTCCACGTCCACTATGCCGTGCCGCACGCCACGGCCGCGATCCTCGCGCGCGCGATGCTCCCGCGCGGCCAGCAGCCCCGCGTGGTGACGACTCTGCACGGCACGGACACGACCCTGCTCGGCCAGGACGCCGGATACGCGCCCGCCATCCAGCACGCGCTGAGCTCGTCGGACGCGGTCACCGCGGTGTCCGAGTCCCTCAAGCGCGAAACGCAGCGCGTGCTCGGCTTCGAAGGGCCGATCGAGGTCATCCACAATTTCTTCGCGCCGCGCCCGCCCAGCCGCTCGCCGGGGGCCGTGCGCCACGAGCTCGGCCTCGGGAACGAAGTCGTCGTGGTGCACTCGTCCAACCTGCGCCACGGCAAGCGCGTCGACCTCCTGCTGGAGACGGCCGCGCGTGCTCGCCCGCGCGAGGCCTTCAAGCTCCTGGTACTCGCCGGCGAAGCGTTCGCTCCCTTCGCGGGCGACCTGCGGCGCCTCGGGCTGGCCGACCGCGTGATCGTCCGCGAGAAGGTCCACGCTATCGAGGATTACCTTCAGATCGCCGACGTAGGCCTCTACACCTCCGACGCCGAGAGCTTCTGCCTCAGCATCCTCGAAGCCATGTGCTTCGGGTGCCCGAGCGTCTCCACGCGCGTCGGCGGCATCCCCGAAGTGGTCGAGGACAGCAAAAGCGGCGTGCTCGTGCCGGCCGGTGACGTCGACGCGCTCGCCAAGGCGCTGGAGGTCCTGATCGACGACAAGCCGCGGCGCCAGACCCTCGGGCGCGCGGCTCAGGCGCGTGCGCGAGAGCGGTTCTCCGCCGAGGTCATCGTGCCGCGCTACGAAGCGCTCTACCGCCGGTTGTGCCGGTGACGGCCGCGCCCGCGCGCAGGGGCGGGTCACCTTGACAAGGAGTGAACGATATTGGATAAACCTGGCCGGGAGGCAACCATGAAAAGCCTGACCTACGCGTGCGTGGTATTCTTCGCCGTCGTCGCAGCCGCCGTGCCGTCGCTGCTCTCGGCCCAGACGCCGGCGCCGAGCCAGGCCAAGGAGCTGGCGGCAACCTTCCAGCGCGCCGCCAACGAGATCCTCGACGTCGCGGAAGCGATGCCGGCTGACAAGTACGGCTACAAGCCGACGCCGGAGATCTCGAGCTTCGGCGATCAGCTCGTGCACGTTGCTGGCATCACGCAGCGCTTCATCGACACTGCCAAAGGCACCAAGACGGACGCCGCGCCTCACGGCTCGATGACGAAGCCCGAAGTCATCGCCCTGCTCAAGAAGACGTTCCAGAGCGCGCAGGAGATGATCACGTCGTTGACCGATGCCCAGCTCGCCGAGCCCGTGAAGTTCCCATTCGGGGACCGGACGGTCACGCGCGCCACCTTCTGGCAGGGTCCGCTGTTCCAGATCCGCAACCACTACGGCCAGCTCGTGGTCTATCTGCGAATGAACGGGATCGTGCCGCCGGCGAGCGTCCGGCGGTAGGCTTGGCGTCCATGGCAGACTGATCGCCACGGTCAGGAGGCCGAGGGCCGGTTCATCGCCGGCCCTCTTCTCTTTCACGTGCGCGCCGGCATCCCCTTCGGAAGAAGGGGCTTAGCGAGTCGTGGTCCGAGAGATCGACCGGATCTAGAGTGCCCGGGCCTTGGCAAAGGCTCTGCGGTCCACTACTCGATCACCTGATCCGCCCGCTCCAGGAGCGACGGCGGGATCGTCAGACCGAGGGCCTTGGCGGTCTTGAGGTTGATGACCAACTCAAACTCCGTCGGCTGCTCGATGGGGAGATCGCCGGGCCTGGCGCCCTTGAGAATCTTGTCGACGTAGCCAGCGGCCCGTCGCTGCATCTCGGAAGCATTCACTCCATAGGATATGAGGCCGCCTGGCTCGACAAATACCTGGAACTCATAGATCGCAGGGATCCGATGCGCGCCCGCAAGATCGATGACGACCTTTCTATACACGAACATGAAGGGCGCCGACGTGACTAGTACACCTTGGTCATGATTCTTCTTCATCCCGAGGAAGGCGGGAGCCAAATCCTCCGCTCGGCGCACGATGAACGTATGAACCTCTATGCCGAGATTCCGCGCCGCGGTGGCGACCCGTTGATCGTACCGATCGAATATCTGGGGGAGCGCCGAGGTTGTGACATCCTCCCGAAGGAGCGCGACTCTTGAAAGATTCGGTACAATCGCTTTGAGAATCTCGAGGCGCTTCGGAGCGAGATCATCGTTCAGGAGCTGTGACCCCGTGATGTTGCCCCCTGGCCTTGCGAGGCTGGCCACGAGTCCTGCGGCAACAAGATCATTGTCGGCGCGACCGACCACGATGGGGATGGTTTTCGTTTCCAGTTGAAGGATCTTTGCCAGACCCGCGCTTCCAACGAACAGCACGTCGACCTTGAGGCGCACAAGGTCGGCGGCGCCTGCGCGAAGCTGCTCGGCTGATTCGCCGAACCGTCGCTCGACGACCATGTTTTGCCCATCGACCCAGCCGAGCTGTCTCATCGACAGCCAGAACTGGTTGGTCGAGACCGACTGTGCCAGCTCCTCTGGGCTCGGAGCTGGACCGAGGTTGAGAATTCCGACGCGGGCCATCTTCCCCGACTTCTGCCCCGCGGCGACGAGCGGCGTGGCGAGCAGACCGAGCCCGCCAGCGACGAAGGCCCGTCTCTTCATCACTCGATCCCCTGATCCGCCCGCTGCAGGAGGGACGCCGGGATCGTCAGGCCGAGAGCCTTGTGGCCTTCGTCACCGGCGATCTCGAAATACTTGACGCGCTTGCCCTGCTTCCTCAAGGTCCTCATGATCCCCGCGGAGTCCGATCTCCTCTCAAGGCTGGCCTTCTCAGGGATGCGGTCCCCATGGGGCCGCGGTCAGTAGCTTGACCTCCTGGGAAACGAGCAACGGCCGGAACTTGACGGCGAAGCCCTCGACGAAATCCTTGTTGGAGAATACCGAAGCCCAGTGCGCGCGACGGTCGACATCGTCGTCGAACTTCCAGAGATGGACGAGCTGATTGACCGTGCCCGTGTCGGCTTGGAAGTAGCCGATCAACTTCTTGTCTTGGCCGCCCTTCTGGAGCGCCGGATAGCCGAACTCGGTATACAGCTTGACTGCCTCGCCCATCTTGCCGACCTGAAGCGTGTAGGTTCGCATTTCATAGATCGTCATAACGATTCCTCCCGAGTCCTCGTTGCCCGTCGTTCAACGAGCCGGATCTGGACAGGTTAGACAGGTGGCGTGAGGTTAGTCCGGCAGCCCACGGCGGTCAAGGAATCTGGAATTGAGAAGGATCAGGGGATGAAGTCTTGGACAGTGCGGCGTAGCACGCGCAGCATGGGCCAGTTCGCTCGCGGTAAGAGCGCGGCCATCGAGAAGCGCAGAGAGCATGGTGGCTCTTGCCGGCTCTCCGACCAGCCCAGCAATCTCGGCTATCAACGGCCCAGGAATCATGGGGGCAATGTAGCACCCGGTACGGCGGGCCCTGAAGTTTCCACTTCGACGGCGATCGAAGTAGCTTCCCGGAACCCAGGAGACGCTTCGACCACCGTCGAAGTGTTCACCGGCGCGTCCGACCGTTTCGAAGGTAAGATCACGGCCATGATGTGCCGGCCCGGGCCCGCTTGCGGCGCGTGGCCAATGGCTCTTGGCTGGGCGTGGGACGCCGCATAGCCGGACCTGGAGGAGGTGGCCATGCTGGAGGGGAAAACGCGCATCCCGCCGGTCGACGTCGAGGCGCTCCCGGACGACCTGCGCGAAGTGCTCGAGGAACAGCGCAAGCTCCGGGGCGCGCCGCTCTATCCGTACCTCTTCTACGCGCGCAACCCGGCGTATTTCCGTGCCGCGCAGGCGATGTGGACCGCCCTCCAACAACACACGAAGCGCGTGCCCGGTACGCTCAGGGCGCTGCTCAACCGTCGCGTCGCCTGGTGGAACGGCTGCGAGTTCTGACAGGATGCCAATGCTGCCGTGGGCAGCAGGCTCGGCGTCTCGACGGAGAAGCTCGAGGCACTCAACGACTACGCGAAGAGCCCGCTCTTCAGCGACGCCGAGAAGGTGGCGCTCGAATACGCCGACGCGATCACCGACACGCACCGCGACGTCGACGACGAGCTGTTCGCGCGGGTGCAACGGCACTACGACGACGACACCATCGCGGAGCTGACGATGATCATCGCGTGGGAGAACGCGTCCTCGCGCTTCAACCGGACCTTCCGCATCCCATCACAAGGGTTCTGGAAGCGATGACCGATGCCCGATACTCACCTCATGCCCTCCGCGAGGTAAGACGCCGTGACTACCGTCAGCGTCCGCTACATGGTCGATGACGTCGAGGCCGCCATCGCCTCCTATACCACCCACCTCGGCTTCGCCCTCGAATCCAATGCCGCGCCGGCGTTTGCCGCCGTCACCCGTGGCCCCCTGCGGCTGCTCCTCAGCGGCAAGACCAGCTCAGGGGCCCGACCAATGCCCGACGGTCGCCAACCCGTTCCCGGTGGGTGGAACCGCATTCAACTTCCGGTACCCGACCCCGCGGCCGAGGTCGCCGGGCTTCGGGCTGCCGGCCTGTGCTTTCGAAACGACATCCTGACCGGCGTCGGCGGATCGCAGATCCTGCTCGACGATCCATCCGGCAACCCCATCGAACTCTTCCAGCCCGCCCATTAACGACTCCGTCCCAGGTCAACCGGCGACACTCTGGAGGGGCAAAGTCGGACGGCCAGCTCACCGCGGATCGGCGAGCGCACCCCGACAAGACGCATGAGCGTGAACGAACCCGCATCGTCTGCGCCGCCGACTGCGGAATGGCTCAACCGATCTACCGTGGGCGTCGCGCTCGCGAGCCTCTTCTCCGACGTATCTCACGAGCTCGGCACGGCCGTGCTACCCGCCGTGCTCTTGGCGCTCGGAGCGGGACCGGCCGCGCTGGGCTGGATCGAAGGTAGTGCCGATGGCCTGTCCGCGCTCGCCAAGCTCTGGGGCGGGGTCATGACCGATCGGGTGACTCGGCGGAAGCCGTTGGCTTCGATCGGCTATCTCGTCACGGCCGTCGGCATCGCCACCATTGCCATCTGCACGAGTTGGGCGCAGGTCCTTGCCTGCCGCGTGGCCGCGTGGATCGGGCGCGGCAGCCGGTCGGCGCCACGCGATGTCCTCATGGCGGAGGCCACGACGCCCTCCTCAACCGGCAAGGCGTTCGGCATGGAGCGCGCGGGCGACGCGCTCGGCGCCGTGATCGGCCCGCTCGTGGCGGCCGCCCTCCTCGCGCGCGGTATCGAGCCGCGGCACGTCCTGGTCGTTTCGCTCCTCCCGGGACTCCTGGCCTTCCTCTCGATCACGCTTCTCGTCCAGGAGACCTCTGGAGTCCGGCGCTCGGAGCGCGCGCGAGCGCTCGCGGGCAGCCTTCGAGCAACGGGCACGCCGTTCCATCGCTATCTCGTCGCGATCCTCCTCTTCGGGTCCGGAGACTTCTCACGCACACTGCTCATCCTCTACGCGACACAGCACCTCACCGCCGGCCTGTTCTCATGGCATGCCGGCACACTCGCGATCGCGCTCTACGTACTTCACAATGCGGTCAGCTCGCTGGCGGCGTTCCCGATCGGCGCCCTAACGGATCGCGTCGGCCGCCGGCCTGTGCTCATCGCAGGCTACCTCTTCGCCGCGGCGACGACCGCGGGGTTCGCGCTGGTCCCGGCGACCCCTCTGGCGCTCACGATCCTCTTCGTGTGCTCGGGAACGTACATCGCCTGTGAAGAAGTCGTCGAGAAAGCCTACGCCGTCAGACTTCTTCCCGAGCTCGTACGCGGCACGGGGCTCGGAGCGCTCGCAGCGGTCAACGGAATCGGCGACTTCGTCTCCAGCGGCCTCGTCGGCATGCTATGGGCCACCTTCCCCGGCTCGCCAGCCGCGGGGTTCCTCGCCGCGACGGCGCTTCAGCTGGCCGGCACCCTGGCTCTCCTCGCAGCCACCGGTCCAACGGAGCTGCGTCCGAGAGGACGTGTGCCCTGAGCGCCGCATCCACGCCCGCAACTCGCATGGCGACCCAATTGTCGAGGTCGGCGATCAAGCCTCGAGCGCATTCACCGGCGAGCGCGAGGCCACCGAGCTTCGCGTCGGTCCTGCTCACTCGATCCCGAGCCCACTTATCGTGTGCCAACGAGGATGGGCTGAAAGAGGCTGTCGATGCGGCGCACCCTCGTGAAACCCGCCTCCTCCATGAGTACCGCCATGCGCTCCACGCCGATGGCGAAGTAGGTCGTCTCGGGCGTCCGGAGCACGACTTCCTTCGCGTCGTCATTCGTCACGAGCTCAAAAGCCACGTCGTAGAACTGACCTCGCCATCGGCGGGTTTGCAACAAGCGGCACGGACGCGCAGACCACACGCGGTCCCCGTAGTCCTGTATCTCGACCGTGCCGGGCGATGGAGGCACGCCGTAGTCCCGCATCGAGATCACGCAGCCGCCTCCAGGCCGAACGCACCGACAGCATTCCCTGAAGGCACACCGAATGTCATTCTCGGAAAGCAGGTGCGGGAGGGCGTTGTCGCAAGCAAGCACAACCGCGAAGGTCGCCGAGCGAACGGGAAGGGCCCTCACGTCCCCGACCAAGCAGGCCAGTTGAAGTCCGCGGCGCCCCGTCTCCTCGCGGGCGCGCTGGACGGCAGCGAGAGAGATGTCGGAGCCCGTGACCCGGAAGCCCCGTGCCGCCAGGCCGAGGGCCTGGGTGCCGATCCCAACCGCGGCGTCGAGGACGCGGTGGGGCGGCGAACCCCACTCACTGGCCAGCAGCGATGACAGCGCGCGGCCCTGCCGCCCGATGGCGGCCTCCCAGTCCTGGTACACCAGGTGGTACCAAGGAGCGAGGGCATCGTAGAAGTTGCCAACCTCCAACATCGCCACTCCACTCTACCAGGCCCAGTGACGCACGACTCGTGCTGGAGCCAGCCCGCGAAGCGAATTCCAAAAGGGGTTACCGGCTGCTGCGTCCGCTAACCCTCGCGAATGACGGGTTTTCGCCGGAAGGGGACCACCCGCGTCTCGCGTCAGGCGAGCAGTGCGCTAAGATGTCGGCCCATGACCCGATGAGCGCGCGAGCCTCGAGACTGCGGTGGGCCACAGTGCTAGCCGCGAGCGGCGGCCTTGCCGCCGCGCCCTCGCCTTCGTTCGCCCACTCCGTCCAGGAGGCCTTGCTCCGCGCTGTACCGGCGCGTACCCGGCCCGTGCTCAGGCACCGCCCCACGACGGCCACGGTGCCGGGCGCCGCGCCGCTCGTGCCGAGGCGCTCAGGAACCACCATGGGCGTGCGTTAGAATTGCGATCGTGGGCGGTGGAGCCAATCGGCTCGAGTACGAGCAGCGGGTGAACCGTGTCATTGACCACGTCCGCGCGCATCTCGCAGAGGACCTCTCGCTCGATCGTCTGGCCCGTGTCGCGATGTTCTCACCCTTCCACTTTCACCGCATCTTCCGGGCGCTCACCGGCGAGCCAGTCTCGGCGTTTATCCAGCGACTCCGCGTGGAGCGGGCAGCGGTGGCGCTGATCTATCATCGTGACCAGAGTGTGCTCGCCGTGGCGCTCGACCATGGATTCTCATCGGCCGCCACCTTCGCGCGCGCCTTCCGGGCCCACTTCGGGATGAGCGCGACCCAGTGGCGGACCGGCGGGGCCGAACGCTGGAGCAAGCAAAGCAAAGCGAATCGCAAGGCGGGCAAAGCAAGGATGCGCGCCGAGGGGCACACTGCCTCCAGACTATCGAAGGAGGCCTCGATGAAGATCAACGTGAAGACGCTCCCCAGATACCACGTTGCATACATGCGGTACGTCGGACCGTTCGGCCCTCACGGCATTCCCGAGACCTGGACGCGGCTTCGGCAGTGGATGAAGACCCATAACCTCGACAGCCCGGATAGCATCAAGATCGGGATCGGCCACGACGACCCCCACGTGACGGCCCCGGAGAAGTGCCGGTACGACGCGTGCGTCGTGGTGCCGGACTCGTTTCCGGTCGACAAGCACGTGAACCTCGCCGACGTCCCGGCGGGACGGTACGCGGTGGCCGCCTTCAGCGGGAGCGCGCACGAGATCGGCGACGCCTGGACCGCCCTTTATCGAACCTGGTTGCCCAGTAGCGGCTACCAGCCCGATGATCGGCCCTGTCTCGAGATCTACCGCGGCGATCCGATGGACACGGCCCCTCCGGGCGTGTTCCACTGCGAGTTGTGCGTGCCGGTGAAACCCCTCTAGCCTGGGGGCGACTGAGCTCGCGCCGTCGCGAACTGGGCTAACGGCGGGAATTCCAGCGGTGGCCCACTGCCCACCGAAACTACTCGACGACGTCGCCGACGTCCTGGGCAAGGTGCGGGCCTGGGCCGGGATCGTCGAGCGGACAGCGGGTGTCCTCTACCTCCATCGGCGGCCCTTCCTCCACTTCCATCTGATGGCCGGAGGGGGACGGCGGGCGGACGTGAAGGGCCGCGCCGGCTGGATATCGCTCGATCTCCCCCGCCGTCCCATCACCGCGAGTCGGCGGGGCACCCTTCTGCGCGAGCTGCGTACCCGCTACCGGGAGCGGTTACGGTCAGAGGGTTAGGACAACGCCCGGGCCCATCTGCAGGTGGTTGGACCGATCCGCTCGGTCGGTGCCGGTAGTGAACGGCGAGGGGAAGCCGTCTGCCTCTGAGCCGGACGACGCGCGGGCCTAGATGAAGTCCATCGCACAGAGGTAGTCGAAGAACGCCGCCTTGTTGTGCTCGTTCTCCTGCGGGAATAGGGCGAGCAGCTCCCCGTAGGCCCGGCGCAGCTTGCCGCTCGAGCTAGCCACCAGCGGGTGTGCGGGCAGATTGGCGGGCACCGCCGTCTTCCGCCACTCGGTCAGCGCGGCGCGCTGCTCCACCATCGCCTCCGACACGAGACGATGGACGGAGGCGAGCCGGGGCGGGACCGTGAGGGCACCGAGCTGGCTCACCACCTGATCGTAGCTCTCCACCGAGGGCTCGTTCTCGTCCCGCGAGCGGAGCCACCCGAGCGTCTCGACCCGCTCCACGATGCCCAGATCCACTAACTCGAACATCCGTCGCAGGTAGGCGCGCTCGTCCGGCGACATCGTGGCGGCGCTGACGTCGAACACGGTCCGACGATGGGGGATGGCCCGATACGCGCGCTCGACCGCCGCCGGGCGGTCCGCCGTCGCGACGCTTTCGATCGCCGACAGCTTCATGGGACGCTCCTCCAGCAGCCGGGGAATAGCGGGCAGGAGCTGGGTGAACAGGTTGTGCTGCGGCCGGTGGCCGGTGGCGTCGACCTGGAGGATGAAGTTGCGGTCGACGAGCTGAAAGCCCGGAATCATGTCGTAGCTCGCCTGGCCGATGAACTCCTTGGTCCCGGCCAGCACGATCTGATTCTTCGCGCGATCGGCCCGGAAGTGCTGGGCCCACTTGCGCGCGTCCTCCGGAGTCGGGGCTTCCATCGTCATGCTGTAGAGGAGGAGCTGCACGTACACGATGCGCTCGTCGGACAGGGACACGCCGCGGGCGTACTGGGGAACGAGCTCCTCGATCGAGGGCAGCCCGCCCTGCGGCTGGATTCCCTCATAGGGGCCGAGACGGTGGGCGCCGGCAAAGGACTGGCACGCCGGACAGTTCATGCCGACCGGCTCGATCAGGAGCACCGAGCCCTTGAGGGACGAGAGCCGAACGAGCTGGCCGGTCTGATCGACCAGCTCGAGATCGGGATAGGGCTCTCCGACCCTCGGCGGCCACACCGAGGGAATCCGCCCCGGCTGCGCCGGTGTCACCGCCGGGGTCACCGCGGCGACCTGGAGCGGGCACTGCCCGGCCCCGCACTTCACGCTCTCGGCCAGGGACTCGATCGTCCCCGATCCGGCGACGCGCCAGGCCACCACGCCGAGGAACACCGCCCAGACCAGCGCCAACACCACGATCTTCGTCTTCATTTGGTCCGCTCTCCTTCCTCGAGCTTGCCGAGCAGCCTGCGGGCCTCCGCCGCCTTGACATGGTCGGGGGAGGTGCGCAGGAACGCGCGGAGCTCGATCACCGCGTGCTGGCGGAGCCCCGCTTCCCAGAAGCTCCGCGCCAGCCAGTACCGCGCCGACCCGTCGTCGGGGTGCCGGGCGAGGATCTTCATGAACGCGGGAACCGCCTTGTTGAACTGTGCGCTGTAGAAGTGGCCGAGGCCCTCGATCATCAGCAGGCTTCGCTCGGCATCGTCGTCGGCCGGCAGAGCCGCGGCGGTCTCGGTGGGAAGCGCGCGGGCGATCTTGCCGGCCAGGTCCTCGCACACCGCGACCAGCGCG
>Ga0335084_10005871_pt1 | contig 12171 bp, 8 predicted proteins | sample Lox_Sample_44_FD_206721 | JGI IMG/M metagenome (GOLD analysis project Ga0335084, IMG submission 206721) | Soil microbial communities from Loxahatchee National Wildlife Refuge, Florida, United States - Lox_Sample_4.4 | ecosystem: Environmental > Terrestrial > Soil > Wetlands | place: USA: Florida...
CTTCATGATGGTGGTCTCGCTCGGGGCGCTGCAGTCGATCCCCGCCGACCTCTACGAGGCGGCGCGGGTGGACGGGGCGAGCCGCTGGCAGCAGTTCACAGCCATCACCCTGCCGTCGCTGAAGCCGGCGCTGGTGCCGGCGGTGATCCTCTCGGTGGTGTGGACCTTCAACATGTTCAACATCATCTATCTGGTGACCGCGGGGGAACCGGGCGGCTCCACGGAAATTCTCATCACCCAGGCGTACAAGTACGCGTTCCAGCGGTACCAGTACGGGTACGCGGCGGCGTACGCGACGATCATCTTCGGCATCCTGCTGGTCTACGGATCGATCCAGAACCGCGTGACGCGGGCCACGGAGGCGATCTGATGGCGAAGACGCGTCGCGAGGAGCGGACGCCGCACTGGGTGCTGCACGCCTTCCTGGCGGCCACGGTGCTCTACACCGTGTACCCGGTGCTCTGGGTCATCACCATCGCCTTCTCCGGCAAGCAGAGCCTGGCCATCGCCGACCTGCCGGCGGACCCGTCGAAGCTGGACCGGGCCCGGGCGGTCCTCCCCTGGCCGACGCGGTGGGCCTTCAGCAACTTCACCTCGGTGCTGGCGGACCAGCCCTTCGCCCGGTGGATGCTGAACAGCGCCATCGTGGCCATCGGCGCCACGGTGGTGGGCGTGGCCTTGTCCTGCACCGCGGCGTACGCCTTCAGCCGCTTCAAGTTCCCGGGGCGGCGACTGGGGATGATGTCCTTCCTGGTGTCCCAGATGTTCCCGGGGACGCTGACCCTCATCCCGCTGTACATCATCATCGTGCAGTGGCTGGGGCTCGGGTCGACCTTGACCGGCCTGGTGATCGTCTATGCCACGACCTCGATTCCCTTCTCGGTGTGGATGCTGAAGGGCTACTTTGACACCATCCCCAAGGAGCTCGAGGAGGCGGCGGTGATGGAGGGGGCAGGGCCGGGGAAGATCTTCTGGAGCATCGTGCTCCCCCTGGCCAAGCCGGCCATCGCCATCACCGCGCTGTTCTCGTTCATGACCGGCTGGAACGAGTTCATCCAGGCGGCGACCTTCATGGACAAGGAGCTGATGTACACCGCGCCGGTGGGTCTGCGGTTCTTCGTCGGCGGGTTCCAGCAGCAGTGGGGCTACTTCGCCGCGGGGTCGATCATCGTGTCGATCCCGGTGGTGCTGCTGTTCCTCTACTTGCAGAAGTACCTGGTCTCGGGGCTGACCGCGGGCAGCGTCAAGGGCTGATCAGGCGTGGGGGTCACTTCGCCTGGACGGGCGTGGCGAACTCCACGCCCATCCCCGGCCGGATCTGATCTCCGCCCTCGACCGCGCGGGCCACCACCCCACCCTCGATCACCTGGCTGACGATGACCTTCGCCACCGGGGCGCCGTCCGGCCCGAGCACCTTGCCGATCTGCATCACGCCCACCCCCTTGCTCGGGCCCTTGATCGACACCACTGCGCCCGAGACGTCGGCGACGGCGAGCGCCGGACCGGCGGGCTTCTCCGCCACCGCGGTCACCGTCACCGGCGGCGGGGCAACGCCCGAGCCGTAGACGAACGGCACCTGCGCGTAGGCGCCGGTCTTCTCGTCGTATGACCCGAGCACCTTGGCCTGACTCACACCGGGCGGGAGCAGCACGTCCACCACCCAGGGGTGCGCCTTGCCCTGGGAGGCACCTCCGAACATCCAGGCCTCGCGCACGCCGATGACCGGCATGGTGTACGCGTCCGCCTCGTGCCGCTTCGCGAGCCGGTCCACGACCGCGAAGGTCCGCTCCCAGCGCGCGCCCGAGACGTGCACCGACCAGCCCCAGTCCTTGGTGGGCCGGCCGCCGAAGAACGTCCAGGGGATGCGGGCGATGATGGTCTTCCCCTGCGTCTGGAGGTTCGTCGGAAAGAGCACCCGGCGCGAAGCCTCGGTTCCGAAGACCCCCTCGGTCACTGCCCGCGCCGCCCCCGGCTGGGGCGTCAGCACCACCGCGTATTCCCAGGTGTGCCCGTCGGCGAACGCCACCCGCCGCCCGGGAATGCACATCCCGTAGCCCGACCCCGGCGTCTGGTCGGTGTCGAGGTAGATGTCGATGTTCTGGAAGTAGATGTTGTTCTTCAGATCCAGCGGCGTCGAGTTGTAGCGCAGCGTGCTCGGCGGATAGCGGAAGCTCTCGCCCAGGGTGACCTCGAGGACGACCAGGTCGCCCTCCAAGAACACCACGAAGCGGCGGAGGTCGAAGTCGCCGGGCAGGAAGTCGGTGTCGCCCGGTGGTTGGTAATTGCCCGGGCCGTTCGCATCGCCCGCCGGGTCATCGAAGCTGGCGATCGGCGTTCGCTCGGCCCCCCAAACCGGCGAGGCGAGCAGCAGCGCGGCGACGACGAGGAGCGGCGGGGCGAGACGCACGAGGAACCCTTCTCAGGAAAACGAGGGGCCGGCAAGGCGTGCTGCCCCTGCCGGCCCCGACGATGCTGCAGGGATTGCTTTAGGGAACGGTGATGTAGGTGTTCCCGCTGCCCAGGCCCGTGCCGCCGGTGATGGCGATGGTCTGGGTGGTGAAGCTGCTGGCGCCGGAGGCCTTGGTGCCCGCGGTCACTCCCTGGGTGTTCGCCACCGCCGAGCCGTTCTTGTACTCCTTGCTGTTCGGCGAGGTCCCGAAGACGAAGATGAACTCCGGCTTGTCACCGGACTTCAGCAGCCCCGGGTACGGTGGCTTGGTCTGGTCCAGGTTGGACGACAGGACGTAGGTGTAGATGCCGTCGCCGGCGGTCGCGTCGCCCTTGGTTCCGTCATCGACCAGCGTGACCTCGCTCCAGCCCCAGGCCGAGCCCTTCACCGCGACCCGGGTGGTGTCCCAGGTTCCGGTGGCGAGGTTGTTCTTGTCGATGGTCAGCTTCATGTCGGTGGTGCCGTGGGCCGGGAAGGTCAGGCCGGCGGCGGTGATGGCCGCGGTCGCGCCCGCGGCCACGGTGAACGACCCGTTGTTCCCCACCCACACCCAGCCGCCGTTGACCGGATCGGGGTTGGTCGCGTCGCGCAGGCCGTACTCGTAGGACTGCGAGCCGGTCGCCGGCGGGGCGACGAACACCGTCACGCCCAGCTTGTGGTCGCCGGCCACCGCGCCGGCAGGCTCGTGCCCCCCCGCCGTCCAGGGGCCGTCGTCGTACAGCTTGGCCCACGGGCCCGCCCAGGTGGAGTCGTAGGTGGCCTTCCTGGTGGTGGAGTCATAGAGCATGGCTCCCTTCCACTCGAGCTCACTGGACTTCCACAGCTTGTTGGCCGTGTCGTCGACGGTGAAGTTGACCGCCACCGTTCCGGCAGGCTGCGGGAACCCGTTGCCGGCGTCGTTGCTTCCGCTGTTGTCACTGCCGCACCCGGCGAGGAACGTCCCGGCCAGGATCAGACTTCCAAAGAGTTTCTTCATCACTGCTCTCCTCCTCCTGAAAACAACGGGCGTCCCGGGGAGTCCGGCCGTCCGTCACTGTGTACACGCGACGTTGATGGGCCCAATGCCCTTCGGCGTCTCGATTGCACTTGCACAACCGCACGTCTTGAAGTCGTAGGTGTTCTCCCGGGCCTCCGGTCCGCAGCCGTGCAGATCCGTGGTCCAGGTGATGGTTCCGGTACTCTTGGTATTGAGGTTCGATGCGTCCTTGTTGCTCGCCTCGTCTCCCCAGCTCTCGTGCCGGTAGACGAAGCCATCTCCGTTCACGTCGACCACCTCGAGGATCCGCGAGTTCCCGGGCCACTCCTCGCTCCCGGTCCACAGCGCGCCCTTCGTTCCCCAGGTGAACTTGTAGCCCACCCGGAAGACCTGCCCGGTCGCCGGATCTCCTTTGGGGATGACGAAGCTGACCGTCCAGACGTTGTCCCCGGCGACCTCATCGCCGTTGGTCCCGTCGTCGTACATCTGGATCTGGTTCGGCGTGCTGGCGCCGAGCTTGCTGTTCACCGCGGGATCTTGAAGCGGCGAATCCTTGTGGACCCAGCCGACGAAGAACATCGACTTGCCTGGCTTGTCGGTGGCCCACTTGAAGCGGTCCACGGTCGCGCAGTTGCCGTTCTTGGCCCCGACGTTGAAGTCCACGGTGAAGACCACCCGGAGGTTGTTGGGGTCCGGGCAGCCGGCGGGGCTGTAGAGCTGCGCCACCTCGGCGAGCTTCTGGTCGAACTCCACCGAGTCGAGATCGATCCTCCCGTCGCCGGTGTAGTCGAACTGCTGGCGGGCGATCCAGCTGGGGCTCACCGCGCGCTGCTTCACCACGTAGCTGCTGTCGTAGATGGGAACGTTGAAGAAGTCGGGGCTGATCTGGCTGACCGTGGCGTCGTACCGCTGGATGATGCGGGTCACCATCTGCAGCAACTCCTGGGTCGGCCCCGACCGGTCGAAGGCCTGGTAGATGAGGTTGCGCGTCCCGAGGTAGGCGTCGGGGGTGATCTGCTTCAGCTTCATCCCGTCGGCGCTCAGCCGGGCTTCGACGATGATCGCCTCGGTGATGCTGCGCTCGTCGAGCGCCACGTTCTGGACCTTCGACTCCTCGCCGATGGAGGGGATGATCGCCCGGAGGGCGATGTTGCCCACCTGGCCGGTCACCTCGATCATCGAGTACTTCGAGGAGGGAAGCTGCACCTCGTAGTTCTGCCCGCTGATGTTGACCAGGAACGGGGCGATGACGTTCTCCCCGTCGGTGGCGCTGAACTGCGACGGCTGGGGGTCGGGCCAGTAGCTGGTGCCGCTGATCGCCGAGGCCGGCCGGGCGTACTCGCTGCGTCCGAGGTTGCCGAAGTTCTCGATTCCGCACCCGGCGCACAGCGCCAGGAGGAGGAACGACACGATTCTATTTGGCGAAGACATGTTCATCACCACGCGACCTCGACGGTGCCCTTCGCCCGCCACACGTTCCAGATCATGTTGTAGTAGCCACCGTTCGGATCACGGAGCAGGTTCTTGTGGAAGTACTCCACCGTGTACCCGGCGAGCACTCCGCCGAAGGCGTAGGTGAAGCCCGCCCGCGCGGTGTGCCGCTGGGTCCTCGCTGGGAAGTAGCCGGCGGCCTCCGACCCGTTCCGCCCGTCCTCCGACCAGTGGCTGTACTCGTAGCCGGCGAAGACCTTCAGCTCGTTGGTGGGCTGCACCGTGACCTGGCCGAAGAGCAGCCAGGAGCGGCCGATGTAGTCGTCCTTCGGATTGTCGACGTTCCGGTTGTCCCGGTCGTAGATGTACTTCACCTTGAAGTTGAACAGCGGGCTCCAGCCCACGGCGAGCGGCACCTGCGCGCTGAGCACCCCGATGTGGGTGTGCCGGTCCTGGTACTTGTCGTAGACGCTGCGGGGGTCCTTCCCCCGATCGTAGACGTTGGCGTAGTCCGAGTCGGCGGTGTAGGCGGTGGTGTCGGTGAACCCGTGCGTGTAGAGGAAGTCCGGGTACTGGTTCACCGTGTCCCGGAGCTGCATGTTGGTGTTGTAGCCGATGTAGCTGTACTCGCCGGACAGCTTCACCGAGCCCAGCACCTGCTCCAGCACCCCGGTGAAGCCGTGCCAGCCGATCACCGTCTCGTACCAGGGCTCGTCCCAGTCCTGGAACTCGTTGGCCACGTTGAGGGTGGGCAGCTGACCGCCGCGGGTGAAGCCACCGGTGATGATGCCGTCGGTGAGCAGCACGTCGGCCTCGCGCCGCGCGCCCATGATCGCGTTGTACTCGCTGCCGATGTTGAAGTACTCGAGCTTGGCCGACAGGCCGATCTTGAAGGGGTCGTAGAACTCGACGTCCACCTTCGCCGCCGCCCCGGTCGCGGAGATCGGGTTGCCGTTGGGGTCGGTCTTGAAGACCATCGGCGAGAAGCCCTGGCCGTTGCGAACCAGGTTGGTGGCGTAGGCGGGATTCACGTAATTGCTGGAGTACGCCCCCAGGGCCGAGACGGAGAAGAGGTCGGTCCAGGACGGGGTGTAGAAGGCCTCCAGGGTCCCGTTCAGCCCCCTGGCGCGGGTGGCCATCTTCGAGGAGTGATCCGGGCAACCCACCGTGTCGCAGCGCGCCGCGTCGGGGGAACCGGTGAGGAAGGGGCTGTAACGGTCCGCCTCCCAGTCCTGGGTCCAGGTGCCGATGGCCCGGAGGCGCAGGTCGTCGATGGGCCGGCTCTCCAGCTTGGCGGCGAAGGCCCAGTCGGTGCCGTAGAGGTAGGCGAGCGGCTCGTTGTCCTTGAGGCCGGTGTTCCAGCCCGGGCCGGCCCACAGCTTGGGCAGCGCCATCGCGCCCAGGGTGTAATCGAGCTTGTTCTGGGGGATGAATGCACCCTCGACGAAGACGCCGTTGCCGTTGTCACGGTCGATGTAGCGGGCCTTGCCGATCGTCCACTCGTTCCACATCGAGTAGTCGGTCGAGCCGATGGTGACCCACTTCACGGTGGGAATCGGCGGGCCCACGCGGATCCACGCCGCGCGTAGCTTGATGTACTGGGCGTGGTTCATTCCCAGGCTCTCGCCCGAGGTGTCGAGCTTCCCCGGCTTGAGGTCGCCGTTCTCCCACCAGTCCTGCCAGATCATCCCCCAGCGGCTCTGGAGCCGGACGCCGGCGGTGACCTTCGGGCCCACGTTGGCCTTGATGTTGAGCTCGAACTCGCTGCAGACGCCGTTGTGGCCGCCGATGTTGTCGACCCAGAATGGGTTGGAGAGCGACAGGCACCCCTGGGTGTTGTCGTTCTGGTACATGTACTTCATGTAAATCTTCCCGCTCATGTCGAAGTTGAGCAGGTCCGCTCGAGCGGCCGGACCCGCCAGCAGGACACCGAGCGTGGCAATCGTCGCAAGTCCCCTCCCAGGTCTTGCCATGACGCGCTCCCCCTTCACTTACCTGCGTTCGGGTAAACCATCGGAACCACCGCCAGGTCCTCGGGCTTCGGTTCCTTGGTGGCCTTGTTGTACTTGGAGAGGATCTCGTACTGCTTCTTGACCGGGTCGCCGCCGGGCGGGACGAGGATGTCCATGACCTGGGGGTCGTTGTCGTAGTCCGTCCCGCCGCCGAACCGGTGCTGGCCCTCGAACTCGTTCACCTTCCGGGTCAGCAGATCCTTCTTGTCCGGGAACCCCTCGTTGGACTGCATGAGCACCTGGTAGCCCCAGGAGGTCTGGGGCGGGCCGCCGAGCTGCGCGTTGTCCACGATGGCGATGAGCGTCTTGCCGGAGGCGCGGGTCACCTTGGGGACGATGATCCGGTCCTTCCACTGCGCGGCCTTGAGGCCAATCTCCGAGTTCACCCGGGTGGCGCCCTGCGGAGAGATGATGATCGCCTTGTCCCAGGCCTCGTCCTCGGCGAAGCGGACGTTGGTGCCCGGCAGGCCGTCGCGGACCCCGCTGTCCTTCTTGTGATCGGTGTCGATGTGGATGAAGGCCATCTGCACCGAGAAGCCGTTGCCGCCCCAGGCCGGGCTGTCCCAGGGGTCCTCGATGCGCGTCCGCACCGTGACCCGGAACTCGGTCTCGTTGCCCCTTGGCAGCACCTCGAACTCGGTGATGTCGAACGAGCCGGGCTTGTAGACCGCATCGGTGGGGTAGGTGTACGTGCCGGGCCCCTTGTCGTCCCCGGTGGGGTCGGGGAACTTGAAGCCCTTCTCGTTCTCGGCGGCGGCGGGGAAGGCGAGCGCGGTGGCAATCATTGCCCCGGCTGCGAGGAGGCGACGGAAACGGGAGTCGTTCATGCCTGGTTCCTCCTTCGATGCGTCAGAGTGAGACGAAGGCGAAGCCCCGCGCGGCCAGGCCGGGGATGGTGAGCGAGCCGGAGCCGGCGGTGGGCGTGCCGGTCAGTCCTTCCTGGAGCAGCACGCTGGGGGTGCCGGAGACCGGGACGGTGAACGCCCCGCTCGCCGCGGTGCCCACGTTGGCGACGAGGAGCACCCGCTTCCCCGCGTCCTCGCGGAGCAGCGCCATCACTCCGGCCGGGGCGCCGGACGGCGTGGGGCTGCTGGAGCTGCCCTTGGCCAGAGGGGTCTGGGCGTGCCGGAGCGCGACCAGGGTCCGGTAGAGCGTGAACAGCGACCCGGGATCGGCCTTCTCGGTCGCCAGGTCCACCCCCGCCGCCTCGGGCACGCTGACCCAGGGCGTGCCGGTGGTGAAGCCGTGGCCGGTGCTCGCGTTCCAGGGGTACGGGGTGCGCTTGTTGCGGTCGTCGGAGCCGGCCCCGCCCTGCATCCCCAGCTCCTCGCCGTAGTAGACGAACGGCGTGCCCGGCAGGGCGAAGAGGATCGCCGCCGAGACCCGCGCCGCGCCTGCGTCCCCCCCGAGCACCCGCATCACCCGCGGCTGATCGTGGTTGGAGAGGAAGGGCGCGTCGTAGCCCCGGTCCTTTCCAGCGAGGAGGACGTCGGTGCGGGCCAGGGTGTTGACGATGTTGCTCGCCTCTCCGGCGACGACCGCGGTCTTGATCGCCTCGGCGAGGTCGAAGGCAAAGCCGAGCTGCACCTCGTCGCCGTCGCCGTAGTAGCTGAGGGCGATCTCCTGCGGCGCCCAGGCCTCGGCGACCAGCAGGGCGTCCGGGTAATCGGTCTGGAGCTTGGCCCGGATGCGCTTGAGGAGGGCGTGGGTCTCGGGCTGGTCCTGCTGGCCGGCGTCCGCGCCGTTCTCGACGAAGTAGCGGACCGCGTCCAGCCGGAACCCGTCGATGCCCCGGGCCAGCCAGAACTTCATCGAATCCACCATCTCGGTCTCGACCGCGGCGTTGGTGAAGTTGAGGTCCGGCATGCCACTGCCGAAGAGGCCGTAGTAGTAGGCCCCGTTGAGGTTCCACCAGGTGCGGCCCGAGCCGAAGGGCTGCAGCCAGCCGGGATCGTCCGGCCGCCACACGTACCAGTCCCGCTTCTCCGAGTTGGCCCCGCTCTGCGAGTTGGTGAACCAGGAGTGGTTCCGCGAGGAGTGGTTCAGCACCATGTCCAGGATGACCTTCACCCCGCGCCGGTGCGCCGCGGTCACCAGGCCGTCGAGGTCCGCCAGCGAGCCGTAGGCCGGGTTGACGTCCCGGTAATCCGTCACGTCGTAGCCGTGGTAGCTGGGCGAGGGGTTGATGGGCATCAGCCACAGCGCATCCACCCCCAGGTCGTCGCCGGTGCCGGCGTCCCCGTCGTTCAGCGCGTCCAGGTGTGCGGTGAGCCCGGCGAGGTCGCCCACGCCGTCGCCGTTCGAGTCGGCGAAGCTGCGGACGAAGACCTCGTAGAACACCTTGTCCCGCCACCAGCCCTGGGTGTTGGGGGTGATGTGAGTCGGTGGTGGCTGGCCCGTCTCGGAGGAGTTGCACGCCGCGAGCGCGAGCGCGACGCACACGAAGAGGCACTGACCCGTCTGTCGCGACACAACCACCCGCGCTTCCCCTCCCGGGATTCTCCGGCCGTCGCGCGGACACCGTGGACGAGGGCTCGGCGCGCTTCCCGACTCTGGAAACGCGCGCGTTATGACACGCGAATCAGTCCTCGGCAATGAACGAAACGCGTGCAACGCAGTGCGAAAAACGCCCGTGCCGCGCTGCGGCGTGAGGCGTGAAAGGCGCTTGCTGCGCTCAAAGCTTGAACGCGGCGCTGCCGAATGGCGGCAGCGTGAGTCGCATGGCCCCTTCGTCGCGGGTCCCGGTTGCCCCATCGGCGGTGAGCAGCGGATCGGCGCGCGAGCCCTCGACCTCGACGGACAGCGACTGCGGGTCCTCCCCGAGGTTGTGGGCGACCAGGACGCGCTCCTGCCCGAGGGTCCGGACGAACACGAGGACCGGCCCCTCGGCGCGGACCACCCGCAGCGTTCCGCGCCCCAGGGCGGCCGAGGCGTGCCGCACCCGGATCCAGCGACGGTAGTGCGAGAGCAGGGACCGCGGGTCGCCCGTCTGCGCGGCGACGTGGGTCGTCTCCTGTCCGGGGGCAAAGCGGTACCACGGCTTGCCGGTCGTGAATCCGCCGCCAGGCGTTCCGTTCCAGGGCATCGGGGTGCGCTTGGCCTCGTCGCCGTCCTCGGTGCCGTTCAACAGCCCGATCTCCTCGCCGTAGTAGAGAAACGGAGTCCCGGGGAGCGTGAGGAGGATGGCCGCGGCGCTCCGGAGCTTGCCCGGGTCTCCCTTGAGGACGCTCGCCACCCGCCGCATGTCGTGGTTGGTGAGAAAGGGCACGTCGGTCGCGCCGGGCGGGTAGGTGTCGGCAATCTCGCCTAGCGTCTGGGCGATGCTCTTCGACTCGCCGATCTGCACCCCCTCCACCACCTTCTTCGCCAGCGGGAAGTCGAAGTTGAGCGGTAGCTCGTCGCCGCCCGGGACCTTGTCGGTGGAGCCGTAGTAGGGAGCGATCTTCGGGGTCTCGGTCCAGGCCTCCCCGACCAGCACCGCGTCCGGCCGCACCGCGCGGACCTGGGCCGCGAACTCCTTCCAGAAGGCGTGGGTCTCGGGCGTGTCGTTCTGGCCGTCGCCCGGGCCGTCCTCGATGAGGTGCCGGGCCGCGTCCAGCCGGAAGCCGTCCACCCCGCGGGAGAGCCAGAGCCCGGCGAGCCGCTTCGCCTCCGCCCTCACCGCCGGGGTCCGGAAGTTGAGATCCGGCATCCCGGCCCAGAACAGCCCGTAGTACCAGGCGCCGTTCTTCATGTGCCAGGTGCTCCCGGCCGCGTTCCACGGCTGCGCCCAGTGCAGGTCCATCGAGCTCCAGAGGTACCAGTCGCGCTTCGGCGAGGCCGGACCGGAGGCCGAGTCGATGAACCAGGGGTGTTTGTTCGAGGTGTGGTTGAGCACCAGGTCCACGATGATTCGCACTCCCCGACGGTGCGCCTCGGTGCACAGCCGGGTCAGGTCCTCGTTGGTCCCGTAGTCGGGATTCACCCGCTCGTAATCGGTGGTGTCGTAGCCGTGGTAGCTCGGGGAGGCGAACACCGGCATGAGCCACAGCGCGTCCACCCCCAGGTCCTGGTCGGTCTGGGGCTTGCCGTCGTTCAGGTAGTCGAGCTTGGAGATCAGCCCTGGCAGGTCACCCTTTCCGTCGCCGTTCGAGTCCTGGAAGCTGCGGACGAACACCTCGTAGAAGACCGCGCCGTTCGCCCAGCTGTCGAAGCTGCGGGGTTGAGCCGTCCCCGCAGCGGTCGCTGGCGGTGGTCGTGACGCGGTGCAGCCGAGCCCGGTGACGAGCGCCAGCGCGATGGCGCATCCGCCGCGCAGCGCGCGGTGCCCCTCTTTGCGTTGCCCGCGAACTCCGAACGGTTCAATCTGCCCCGCCATGCGCGCTCCCCTTTCCCGGATGTGGAGGCGGTGTTCCGCCCTCGTCTTCGCAGCGGCCGTGGCCGGCTGCAGCAGCAACGACAACAACGGAGACGGGGGCACGCCGGTCCCCAGCGCCTTCACCCTCCATTACCATCGAGCGCTGTCCGACTACACCGGGTGGACCCTCGTGCCGAGCGCGGGGGCCAACGAGGCCAGCGCCAGCTCCACGAGCAGCGACGGGTTCGGCGCGGTCTACCAGGTCACGGTGAAGTCCGGCGCGACGCAGCTGGTCTTCACCCTGGTGAATGGCTCGAGCACCGACCCCGCCGGCAGCGTCAGCGTGGACGTCTCGGGCACCACCCGCGAGGCGTGGGTCTTCTCCGGGTACGCGAGCGCGATCACCCACAAGCCGGTGGCCATCCCCGGAGCGAACCAGGTGGCCGTGTACTACGTCCGCCCGGACGCGAATTACACCGGCTGGGGTCTCCACACCTGGGGTCCCCACGTGAAGAACCCCACACAGTGGGGAGGGCCGCTCGCGGCGGTGGGCATCGATCCGGACCTCGGTGAAGGGTGGCTGGTGGACACCATCACCACCGTCAATTCGGGCAGCCCCTGCCCCCTGGGAGACGTCTGCATCATCGTCCACAACGGAGACACGAAGGACACTGACGCGGACATGGGCTGGGCCCTCGCCACCCTGGGGAACATCGTCTTCGTCACCAGCGGCTCGGCCAGCCTCACCGCGATGCCCAAGAAGTCGGGCGACGTCAGCATCACCGGGGCCGCCGCGCACCTCGTGGAACCGCTGCTGGTAGCCTGGGACGTGACCGACGCCGCGGCGACCACCTTCGAGCTCCGGTACTCGAGCACCGCCTCCATCGCCGCCTCGGGGACCAACGTGACCGGGGGACAGACCATCGCCCTGACCCCGAGCGCCAGCGAGCTGCCGCCAGCGGTGCAG
>Ga0335084_10005872_pt1 | contig 12170 bp, 9 predicted proteins | sample Lox_Sample_44_FD_206721 | JGI IMG/M metagenome (GOLD analysis project Ga0335084, IMG submission 206721) | Soil microbial communities from Loxahatchee National Wildlife Refuge, Florida, United States - Lox_Sample_4.4 | ecosystem: Environmental > Terrestrial > Soil > Wetlands | place: USA: Florida...
GGCCAGCCAGCCGGCTGGGTTGTCGACGCCGGCCGCCGCGGCCGCCTTGGTGAGGCGCTGCTGAAACTGCTCGCGCGCCTTGTCGACCCGCTTCTGGTAGATGCGAGCCACCTTGACCCCGACCCGCTGACTCTGCGCCAGCTTCGAACCTGCGTCCATGACCAACTCCGAGCGAGAGGATGCGCGCAGCCCGGCGCCTGGATGGCGCGGGCCGCGCATCTTGTGCGTTGCAGCAATCATCGCATGGGAACCGATGACGCGAAATTGATCCGAATCAAGCGGCCCCGGCAGCCTCTCAGACCGCCCGGTCCCACGGTGCCGACAGCTGCATCGCGCCGTTGACGATCCCCACCATCGAGTAGGTTTGCGGAAAATTGCCCCACAACCGACCGCTCTTGGGGTCGATGTCTTCCGACAGCAGGCCCAGCGGGTTGCGGTGGGCAAGCAGCGCATCGAAGTGCTCGCGGGCCTGCTCGCGTCGTCCGATGCGGGCCAGCGCGTCGACGCGCCAGAAGGCGCAGACGTTGAACGCGGTCTGCGGCATGCCGAAGTCGTCGGCCGCCTCGTAGCGGCGCATGAACGGGCCGTCGCCGAGCACGCGCTCGAGGGCTTCAACCGTGCTGACGAAGCGTGGATCCCGTGCATCGAGAAACCCCACCTCGGCCATCAGCAGAACGCTGGCGTCGAGGTCCCTGCCGCCGAAGCTCTCGACGAAGGCGCGGCGCTGTTCGCTCCAGGCGTCGTGCAGGATGCGTTTCCGCACACGCTCCGCGCGTTCGCGCCAGTGGGCTGCGCGCTCGGGCAGCGCCAATTTGGCGGCGGCCTTGGCCAGGCGGTCGCACGCTGCCCAGCACATCAGCGACGACGACGTGTGGATACGCGCGCGCGTGCGCAACTCCCACATGCCGGCGTCGGGCTGGTCGTGCAGGCGCCACGCCTGTTCGCCCACACGTTCGAGCAGCTCGAAATCGCGCCGGTCGGCGCGGCGGAACAGGCGGTGGTCGTGAAACGCCTGCGAAGCCCCGAGCACGATGTTGCCGTACACGTCGTGCTGGAAGTGCTCGTACGCCTGGTTGCCCACGCGCACCGGTCCCATGCCGTCGTAGCCGGGCAGCGAGGCCACGACGCGCTCGGTCAGCTCGTGCTCCAGAGCGATGCCGTACAGCGGCTGCACGTGGCCCTCACTGCGCCGCACCACGTCGTGCAGCCAACGCAGGTAGTGCTCCATCGTGCCCACCTCGGACAGCGCGTTGAGCGCTCGCACGACGAAGAAGGCGTCGCGCAGCCAGCAGTAGCGGTAGTCCCAGTTGCGCTGGCTGGCGGGCGCCTCGGGAATGCTGGTGGTCATCGCCGCGACGATGGCACCGGTCTCCTCGAACTGGCACAGCTTCAACGTGATCGCGGCACGGATCACCGCGTCCTGCCACTCCAACGGCAACGCCAGCCGTCGCGTCCAGCGTCGCCAGTACAGCGACGTCTTTTCCTCGAAGTCGCGTGCCGTCTCGTCGATGTCGCCCGACAGCGTTTCGTCGGAGCCGATCAGCAGGCTCACCGGCGAGTGCAGCGAGAACCAGGTGCCCTCCGCAACGTACGTGGGCGGCGCGCTCGTGTTCAGCCGCAGCGTCGTCGACGGCAGCACGTAGCGCAGGTGGTTGCTGCCGCGCGTCAGTGTCGGTGCGACGCTGCCCCACTCGCCGCGCGGCCGCACGACGATGCGCACGCGCGGGTGGCCTTGCAGGGGGCTGACGCGGCGCACCAGCTGCGCCGGGCGGAACGTGCGGCCGTGCAGCTCGAAGCGCGGCGCGAAGTCGGCGATCTCGATGCCCTGGCCCGATGCGTCGAACAGCCGCGTGCGCACGATGGCTGTGCCGGCGTCGTAGCTCTGCTCCGCACGCTGCATCGACTCCAGCTCGATCGCGCAATGGCCGTCGTCGGCGTCTGCACTCGAAGATCCCAGCAGCGCATGGAACACCGGGTCACCGTCGAAACGGGGCACGCACCACCATACGATGCGGCCGCGCGCGTCGATCAGCGCGCTGATCGCGCAATTGCCCACCATGGCCAAGTCGAGGTTCACGGCTTTGCTGCGAACATGGGTGAGAATCGCGGCTGGCACTGGTGCCCCGTGTTGGGCCCGCATCGGTCTGTAGCGATGGCCGAACGATAGCCCACCGGATGAAGACCTTACAACTGCAGCTGCGGTTCCTGATCCCGCTGCTGATCGCGCTGGTCGCTGCCGCGCTGGTGGTGCTGCCGCTGATGGACCAGCTTGCGCTGCGCTGGTTCTCGCGCGATCTCAACACCCGGGGCACGTTGGTGGCCGGGGCGCTGGCCGACTCGATCGACGAGGCCCTGGCCAGCGGGTCGACGGCGCGGCTGCAGGGCGTGTTCGACCGCGCCGCGCGCGACGAGCGGCTGGTGGCGGTCGCGCTGTGTTCGAAGAACGACCAGCTCGTACGGCACAGTTCGGCCTATCCGCAGGCGCTGACCTGTGCGGGGGCGCGCGAGGCCGCGCACCGTCCCGACCAGCGGCTGGAGCTGCCGACCGGCGCCGTGCACGTGGGCGTCTATCCGGCCGGCAGCGAACGCGCCGATGCCGGCATGCTGGTGCTGCTGCACGACCTCAGCTTCGTCGATCGACGCAGCCAGGACACACGGCAATACCTGGTCATCTTCATGATCGGCCTCGGGCTGGTGATCGCGCTGATCACGATGGTGGTGGCGCAGCTGAGCTGGCGCGGCTGGGTGTCGGGCATGCGCGCGATCCTGCGCGGGGAAGTGCTCATCCGGCCCGTGATTCCGCCGCCCGAGCTGCAGCCGGTGGTGGCCGAGGTGCGTGCGCGGCTGCGCGACCTGGAGGACGAGTTCCGCCGCAGCCAGGGGCTGGTGACCGAGTGGACGCCTGATCGGCTGCGTGCGCTGCTGCACACGCAGCTGCGCGGCGACCAGGTGATCGTGGTGTCGAACCGCGAGCCCTACATCCACGAACGCGGTCCGAAGGGCACGGTCGTCAAGCGCCCCGCCAGCGGCCTGGTGACCGCCGTCGAGCCGGTGATGCGCGCCTGCTCGGGTACGTGGATCGCACACGGCAGCGGCGCCGCTGACCGCGAGGTGGTCGACGCCAACGACCGCGTCGGCGTGCCGCCGTCGCATCCGGAGTACCGCCTGCGCCGCATCTGGCTCAGCGAAGCCGAGGAGCAGGGTTACTACTACGGTTTCGCCAACGAAGGGCTGTGGCCGCTATGCCACGTGGCGCACGTACGGCCGGTGTTCCGCGAGGCCGACTGGGAGCAATACCGCCTCGTCAATCAGCGCTTCGCCGACGCGGTGGTGCAGGAGGCGCGCGGCGAGGACCCGGTGGTCCTCGTGCAGGACTACCACTTCGCGCTGCTGCCGCAGATGATCGCCGAGCGGCTGCCGCGCGCGACCATCCTCACCTTCTGGCATATCCCGTGGCCGAACCCCGAATCGTTCGGCATCTGCCCGTGGCGGCGCGAGATCCTGCAGGGCATGCTGGGCAGCACGATCCTCGGCTTCCACACGCAGTTCCACTGCAAGAACTTCATCGAGACGGTCGACCGCTACCTCGAAGCGCGCATCGAGCACGAGCACTCGTCGATCTCGTTCCAGGGCCAGGAGACGCTGATCGCGAGCTACCCGATCTCGATCGAGTGGCCATCGGACGCGCAGCGCGCCACATGGCCACCGGTGGTCGAATGCCGCCGCCGCGTGTACGAGCGGCTGGGCCTCGCCGAGGGCGCCTGTCTGGCCGTCGGCGTCGACCGCTTCGACTACACCAAGGGCATCCTGGAGCGCCTGCATGCGGTGGAGGGACTGCTCGGGCGCTATCCGCAGTGGCGCGGCCGCTTCGTGTTCGTGCAGGTGGCCGCGCCCACGCGCAGCGCGCTCGAGGAGTACCGCAGCTTCCGCGAGCGCATCGAGCGCACGGTCGATCGCATCAACACGCGCTTCGGCAGCGCGGGCTACAAGCCGGTGCACCTGCTGATCGAGCACCATGAGCACGAGGCCGTCAACGAGCTGTTCCGTGCCGCGCAGATGTGCGTGGTGACCAGTCTGCACGACGGCATGAACCTGGTGAGCAAGGAGTTCGTCGCCGCGCGCGACGACGAGCAGGGCGTGCTGATCCTCAGCCGGTTTGCCGGCGCGGCGCGGGAGATGACCGAGGCGTTGATCGTCAACCCCTACCACGTGGAGGAGTCGGCAGACGCGCTGCATCGCGCGGCCACGATGCCGAGCGCCGAGCAGCGCGAGCGCATGGGCGCACTGCGCATGACGGTGCGCGAGAACAACGTCTATCGCTGGGCCGGCCGCATGCTGGCCGATGCTGGACGTGGGCGTCTGCGTGCACGCATCGAGGCGCGCGTTCAACGTTACACGCAGAGCTGAGGTGCCCTGCGCGATGCGTCACCTCTTCACTGCCGAAGGCGACGAAGAACTGACCGCGCTGGTGGCAGGGCGGCCGCTGCTGGCGTTCGATTTCGACGGCACGCTGGCGCCGATCGTCGCCCGACCGGAGCAGGCGCGCGTGCCGATCGCCACCCTGCGTCGCCTGCGCGATCTGGCGCAGCGTTTGCCGCTGGCGGTGATCTCAGGGCGCAGCGTGGCCGACCTGCGGTCGCGCCTGGGGTTCGAGCCGGCGTACCTGGTGGGCAACCACGGTGCCGAGGACCCGCACGGCGAGCAGCCAGCATCGTGGTCGGCCGCGCTCGACGGCCTGCGTGCGCGCCTGGGCGCGGCACTGGCCGAACTGCGCCTCGCCGGCATCCGCATCGAGGACAAGGGAGCTTCGGTGGCGCTGCACTATCGCCTGGCCGAGAACCGGGCGCGGGCGCGAGCCGCGATCGAGCACCTGCTCGAACCGCCGGATCCGGCCCTGCACGTGTTCGGCGGCAAGATGGTCACCAACGTCGTGCCGGCCGCCGCCGACGACAAGGCGAGTGCGCTGCGGCGGCTGGCGTGTCGGTCAGCGGCCGCTGCGGTGCTGTACCTCGGCGACGACGTCAATGACGAACCCGTGTTCGCGGCTGGCGAAACGTCGTGGCTGACGGTGCGCGTCGGGGCGCACCGCGCGTCGGCAGCGCGCTTCTTCCTGGCGGGGCCGCACGAGGTCCCGCGTCTGCTCGATCGCATCCTGGCGCTGAGCTCTTCGGCGCGAGCCTGATCGCCCCGCCGCGCCCCGGGCGGCACCCAGGTGCGCGACTTGCCACTCAGCGGTGGTCGAGAAACCCTTCGAGCTGTGCCGCCAGCGCCTGCGGCTGATCGAAGTGCAGCATGTGACCGCACTGGTTCAGGCGGACGCGCTGCACGTCGGGCACCAGCGCGATGCGGGCGTCGAACTCGCTGCGCGGGTAGCGGTGGCCCCACCAGCGGTCGGGGTCGGTCTCGTCGCCCTCGATCCACAGCGTCGGCACGGCGATGCGCTTCCAGCCCTCGAGGATCTCGTCCTTGCGGTACAGCATCGGGTTGACGCGCTTGTGCGCCGGGTCGCCGAGGATGTGCCACTGGCCGTCGCCGCGGCGCTGCGCCCAGTGCGCGGCCAGCCAGCGCGCACGATCGGGCGTCAGCCGCGGGTTGTTCTTCACCAGTCGCGCGGCCACCTCGTCGAGGCTGGCGTACGGTTTCAGCTGTTGCGGCGTCTTCAGCTCGTCGAGCCATTGGCGCAATCGGTCGGGCGCCTGCTCGGGCCTGGCCTCCGGCAGGCCGAAGCCCTCCATGTTGATCAGGCGGCGCATGCGCTGCGGGCGCGCGCCGGCGTACGTCATCACCACGTTGCCGCCCATGCTGTGGCCGGCCAGGTCCACCGGTGCGGCGGGCGACAGCGCGTCGAGCAACGCGTCGAGGTCGCCCAGGTAGTCGGCGAACCAGTAGGCGTCGGTCAGCGGCTGCGCCGCGGTGCGACCGAAGCCGCGCCAGTCGGGCGCCGCGATCACGCGCTCGTCACGCATCGCGTCGACCACGAACTGCAGCGACGCGCCGACGTCCATCCAGCCGTGCATCCACACCAGCAACGGCCGCTCGCGCGTGACGGCGTCGAGATCGCCCCACAGGTTGACGTGGTAGTGCAGGCCGCGCACGGGGACGAAGCGGCTGTGCGCGACGCGGCGCGGTGCGTAGGCGGTGGTCGTCATGGCCGAGCACTGTAGGGCAGGGCGCGAGCGGGCGCCGTCCGCACGGTGACAGAATCGGCGCATGGACAAGGACTTCCGCAAGACGCACCGGCTGCGCGCGGCCGAGCCGCGCGACGTGCCGGCGATCGTCGGCCTGATCGGCGAGCTGGCCGAATTCGAGAAGCTCACGCATCTGCTGCGCGTGACCCCGCAGACGCTGCACCCGCACCTGTTCGGCGACAGGCCGGTGGTCGAGTGCATGGTCGGCGAGGTCGACGGCGCGGTGGTGGCCTTCGCGCTGTTCTTCACCAACTTCTCGACTTTCCTCGCCAAGCCGGGGCTCTACCTCGAGGACCTCTACGTCAAGCCCGAGCACCGCGGCCGCGGCCTCGGGCGCGCGCTGCTCGAGCACCTGGGCGCGCTGGCCGTGCAGCGCGACTACGGGCGCTTCGAGTGGAGCGTGCTCGACTGGAACGAGCACGCGATCCGCTTCTACCAGGGCATGGGTGCGACGGTGATGCCCGAGTGGCGCATCTGCCGCGTCACCGGCGACGCCTTGCAGGCGTTTGCCCGATGAAAGCGCGCAGCCCGGCGTCGGCCGGCCGCTACGACGCGATCTATCGCGACTTCCGCTGGCACGTGCCGGAGCGGTTCAACCTGGCCGAGGCCTGCTGCGCGCGCTGGGCGCGCGACACGCCCGACGCGATCGCCGTCCGCTGCGAGCAGGACAACGGCGCGCGCCTGCGCGTCAGCTACAGCCAGCTGCACCGGCAGGCGGGCCGCGCGGCCAATTTGCTGCGCGCGCTGGGCGTGCAGCGCGGCGATCGCGTGGCGATCGTGCTGCCGCAGCGCATCGAGACTGCGGTGGCGCACATGGCGGTGTACATGATCGGCGCGGTCGCGATGCCGTTGTCGATGCTGTTCGGCGTCGACCCGCTGCAGTACCGCTTGCGCGACAGCGGCGCGATCTGTGCCATCGTCGATGGAGCCGCGGCGGCCAACGTGATTGCCGCGCGCGCCGATTGCCCGGCGCTGGCGCACGTGATCACGCTCGGCAGTGCCGACGGCCAGGGCGACGTCGACTGGGCCGACGCGCTGCGCGCGCACAGCGATCGCTGCGACATGGTCGACACCGCGGCCGACGACCCGGCGGTGCTGATCTACACCAGCGGTACCACCGGGCCGCCGAAGGGCGCGCTGGTCGCGCACCGTGGCCTGATCGGCAACCTCACCGGGTTCGTGTGCAGCCAGAACTGGTTCGGCTTCGGAGAAAGCACGGCCATGCCGGGGCGGGACAGGCCCCTTTCCCCGGGGAAAGGGGAGCGGGGAAAGGGGGGCGTCAGGTCGGGGCGGAGCCCAGCGGTTGGGGAGCAGAACACGCAAAGCGTGTTCTGGTCGCCGGCCGACTGGGCGTGGACGGGCGGTCTCATGGACGCCCTCTTGCCGACGCTGTACTTCGGCCGCGAGATCGTCGGCTACACCGGGCGCTTCGATCCGGTGCGGGCGTTCGAGCTGATGCAGCGCTACGAGGTGACGCACACCTTCCTGTTCCCGACCGCGCTGAAGGCGATGATGAAGGCGGTGCCCGCACCGCGCGAGCGCTACGCGCTCAAGCTGCGCGCGATCATGAGCGCCGGCGAGGCGGTGGGCGACGCGGTGTTCGCCTATTGCCGGCAAGCGCTCGGCGTCACCGTCAACGAGATGTTCGGCCAGACCGAGATCAACTACATCGTCGGCAACTGCGGGCGCTCGCTCGACGGCCGCGGTCGGGTGGCCGCCGGCTGGCCGGCGCGCGCCGGCAGCATGGGGCGGCCGTATCCTGGGCATCGGGTCGCCGTGATCGACGACGATGGCAGCGAGTGCCCACGCGGCACGCCGGGCGACGTGGCGGTGCACCGGCGCGACGTGCACGGCGACCCCGACCCGGTGTTCTTCCTCGGCTACTGGCGCAACGACGAGGCGACGCAGAGGAAGTTCACCGGCGATCCGTCCGACAGCTGGTGCCGCACCGGCGACACCGCGGTGATGGACGACGACGGCTACCTCTGGTACCAGGGCCGCAGCGACGACATGTTCAAGTCGGCCGGCTATCGCATCGGTCCGAGCGAGGTCGAGAACTGCCTCGTCAAGCACCCGGCAGTGGCCAACGCCGCGGTGGTGCCCAAGCCCGATGCCGAGCGCGGCGCGCTGGTCAAGGCGTTCGTCGTGCTCGCCGAAGGCGTGAAGCCGAGTGCCGAGCTGGTCGCTGAGCTGCAGGCGCACGTGCGCGGCAAGCTGGCGCCCTACGAGTATCCGAAGGAGATCGAGTTCATCAACGTGCTGCCGATGACCACCACCGGCAAGGTGCAACGGGGTGTGTTGCGCCGCCTCGAGCAGCAACGCGCGGCGCGTGACTGAGTACCGTGGCGCCACGCGGGCGCGGGCCTAGACTGCCCGCACGGGTTGTTCTGCTTCTGGAGACACGATGATGCTTCGTCAAGCCCTGGTCACGGTCGCGCTGGCCGCGGCCGCCGGCGCCGCGAGCGCGCAGGCGCTGTACATCGGTGGCGCCGGCGGCGTCACGCGCAGCAACGCCGACTGCAGCGGTACCGTCAGCTGCGACAACAGCGACACCGGCTGGAAGGCGTACGCCGGCTACCACATCAACCCGCTGTGGAGCGTGGAGGTGCTGGGCTACGACATGGGCGGCACCAGCGGCGTGGTGGCGCTGCCGGGCATCGGCCTGCTCAACGCGTCGCTCAAGACCACCGGCTTCGGTCTCGCCACCGTGATCAATGCGCCGATCGGCAGCGTGGTGGACGTGCTCGGCCGCATCGGCATTGGCTCCAACAAGCTGAAGGTCGACGCCAGCACCGGCAGCCTGAGCGGCAGCGACAGCGAGACCAGCACGCAGTTCCTGTGGGGCGTGGGGCTGGCGTTCAAGCTGAGCCCGAACGTGGCGCTGCGCACCGAGATCGACGGCACGTCAGCCAGCTATTTTGGCGAGCGCTTCGACTCGACGCTGTGGTCGGTGGGGGTGTCGCTGCGCTTCTGATCGGCGACGCGCGAGACGCGCAACAGGCCCGGCCATCGGCGGGCCTGTTTCGTTTCCGGCGTTCTGCGGGCTTGGTGTGCGGCCTACATCAGCGGCGCAGGACGCACCAGCAGCGCGACCCAGCGCGCATTGGGCACGTCGCGGTAGAACCATGCGCGCACCACGGTGCCGTTGACCACGTCGGGCTGCAGCGGCACGGTGGCGCCCGCCACGATCGCCATCGGGACGAGGCCTACCTTCAGCGAGGTGCCGCTGATGCCGCGCGCGATGCCGATCGTGCGGAACACGACGCCGCCGGTCGGCGAGGCGGGCGGCGTGTCGTCGAGGATCACCCGCGTCAGCAGGAAGCCTTGCCCGGGGCCGAGGTAGACCGCCCGCATCGCGACGTACTGCCCGTCGGCCAGCGGCGTGGTCCCGAAGCCGCTGAACAGGGTACGGTCATCCCAATGCAGCGTGACCAGACTCAGCAGCGGGCCGACGTTGTCGAGCTTGAAGGTGCGCGCAGCTGTGTCGACCTGGGTCACCTGCGCATAGGCATCGACCACCGTGCCCACCGCGAGCGCCGGGCAATCGATGCGCGTGGCCAGCACCGACGACCCGACGATGTGCCCGGCCACGGCGACCAGCTTGCCGTCGTCGATGACGCACGAGAAGCTGGTGTTGCTGTCGGTGGTGATCGGCACGCCGCGCACGCGGAAGTTGGTCTCGCTGCCCGCGCTCGAGTACTCGGTCACCGTGCCCAGCAGCGTCACGAGCCCGGCGTTGGGGTCGAAGCGGCGCACCGCCACGGCGGTGGCCGCCAGCTTGCCGCTGCCGGCGTCGAACGTGCCGCGCACGTGCATCGTGCGGCCGTCGACCACGTCGCTCGCGGTGCCCCACGTGAACGTGGTGGCCGCGCTGATCTGCACGGCCACGCCGTCGATCACCGGCGTCGTGCACGGGTTGGCACCGTTGCAGCCGCTGACCGGGCCCTCCACGCGCACCGCCGCCTGGTCGGGGAAGTCGCGGTGGAGCACGCGGATGAAGCGTGCGCTGGCGCTGCTGCCGCTGACCGCGGTCAGGCTCCACATCGCCACCGTCTGCCCGTTGGCCAACGCGGCGCCGGCGGGGAAGATCGTGGTCGAACCGTCGTAGCTGACCGTCAGCGCGCCGAGCGTGAAGGTCCCGGCGTTGGTGTCGAGGTTGTTCACCACGCCGGCCACCCGCACCCAGGTGTCGGTGGCGGGCTTGCGCTCGATGCGCGAGGCGCGGATCGCCGCGCCGCCGCTGACGGCGACGGCCTTGCCGTGCACCTCGACGCGGTCGCCGACCGCGATGTCGGCGGCGCTGTCGTAGCCGTCGAGCACGGTGACCGGCCCCACGGTGGGATCGGTGTTGACGATCACCTGCGCGCCGGCCACCGTGAGCGGCGAGGTCGCGCTCACTACGCCGACCACCTCGGGCGCGATGCGTGCGACCAGGATCCTGCAGGCGGTGCTGGTGGCGTCGAGGTCGGCCTCGATGCGCTGGCCGAGCTTGACGTCGGCCTGCGACGGCTCTGGGCCGCCGGGCACGGTGTCGACCTCGATGCGGGCGCCGACGTCGTCGCAGCGATCGCCGCCGATGAAGATGCTGCCGAAGCCGTCGACCGTGCCCAGCGCGAGCGCGCTGCCGGTGCCGCCGGAGCCGATGCCGCCGCCGCCGCAGCCGGCCAGCAGCGCGAGCGCCGCGGCGAGCGCGCCCAGCCAGCGGGGGGTGATGTTGCGTGTCATGGTGTCCTCCACTCGAAATCGTTGCGATGGCGTCGTCAGCGCGGATGGCGCGCGGATCGGGTCTTGCGCGGGCGCCGCCTTGCACGCGGGGTCTCGGGCGCCGGCGATCGCCGCGCCTTGCGCGTGCCCGGTGCGCCGGTCGGGGCCTCGGGGGCCAGCGGCTCGGCGTAGAAGTACACGCCGAAGCGCATGCGCATCGAGCCCTCGTGCGCGCGGCTGTCGTGCTGGTAGCGCGGCGTGGCCTCGCGCACCATCTGCTGGAACGCGCTGCGCCACAGCTTGCGCGCCAGCGTGCCGAGCTGCTGCGTCGAGCGCGGCGACAGGCCGCTGGCGAACACGCTCTGCTCGAGGAACTTGTCGGCGTCGTCGGCGCGCAGGTTGTGCGCCGCGGCGGCCAGGTGATCGGCCGCGTTGGCGGCAAACAGCTCGACCGTTTCGTCGAATCCCCGTTGCGGCACGAACGCCTGCGCGATCAGGCGCACGAAGTCGCCTTCGACACGCACCAGCCCCAGCCGCTGCATCTCCGCCAGCAGGGTGCGCGGGTGCACGTCGGAAGACACCTGCCGCGCCAGCGCGTCGAACGACACCGTGTCGCCGCTCTTGGACAGCGGCACGGGCTGGTCGTCGGCGTCGCGCAGCTGCGCGTCGGTGAGCCAGCGCGTGAACAACTGCGAGGCGACCGACGGTGCCTTCGGTTGCGCCTGCACGTGCGTGGCGTCGCCCATCTTGCGGATGTCGCGCCGGTGCACGCCCGACAGCACGCTCAGCGCGGAATCGGTCAGCTTGCCGCCCGAGCCTGCCAACTCGCGCCGCGCGGCTTCGACGAACACCGACTTCAGCGCCGGCGCGAAGCTGCTGTAGGTGACGCCGTTGTGCACCAGCCAGCGCGCCAGCGGCACCAGCAGCGCCAGCGCGGCACGCAGCACGAGCCGTGCGCGCTGCTCGGTCGGCTCGCCCTCGGGGAGGTGGGATGCGCGATCCATGGAATGTTTGTCCATTTATGAAAATGGAATATATGTCCATCCGATTGGGTTGGCAAGCGACGCATCCGCGCGCAAGCGCCGAAGCGTGCAATCGGCCACGCCGCCGCGGGCGATGGGGCACACTGCGCGCCTCGATCGGGAAACACCATGCAACAGACCACCCTCGGCCGCGGCGGCCCGGCCGTCAGCCGCGTCGGCCTCGGCACGATGACCTTCGGCGAGCAGGTGTCGACCGACGACGCCTTCGCCATCCTCGACCGCGCGCTCGAGCGGG
>Ga0335084_10005873_pt1 | contig 12169 bp, 8 predicted proteins | sample Lox_Sample_44_FD_206721 | JGI IMG/M metagenome (GOLD analysis project Ga0335084, IMG submission 206721) | Soil microbial communities from Loxahatchee National Wildlife Refuge, Florida, United States - Lox_Sample_4.4 | ecosystem: Environmental > Terrestrial > Soil > Wetlands | place: USA: Florida...
CGCCGTGGTGTGCCGCCCGGCGAAGAACCCCGACGGCGGCGACTGGTGCGCGTAGCGGCCGACCGTGAACGCGTTGGTCGAGTGACACGTCTCGCACGTCTGGCTCACCTGGCCGAGGTGCACGTCGGCGTGGCAGCTGGCGCACGTGGCGCCGAGCCCGGCCAGCCGCACCGCGGTGCCTCGTCCGGCCGGAAACGCCGCGGCCTCGCTCTTGTGGCACTTCTCGCACGCGACCTTCTGATGCGCACCCGTGAGGTGGAAGGACGCGCGATCGTGCGAGAAGCGATCGGCCGCGAACGTCGTGCCCGACGCGCTGTGGCAGGACTGACACTCCGTGCCGACCTGACCCAGGTGCACGTCCTCGTGACAGGACGCGCACGCCGTCGGTGTCGCCTTCAGACCCGTGACGGCCCTCGCTGGAGGCGAGCCGCGCGCGGGCGCCGCCGGTTTATGGCACGCGTCGCACGCGAGCGCGGCGTGCTTGCCGACGAACAGCTCCTGCGCCTGCGGGTGCGCGAACGTCGTCACGCTGAACGTCTTCGTCGTGTGGCAGCTGGTGCAGCTCGCGCCCAGCTCCTTCTTGTGGGGGTCGTCGTGGCACGTCGCGCACGCGGGTTTCAGGCCGCGGAAGTCTGCGGCCTTCTTCGCGAGCGGCACGTTCTGCACGGCCACGCCCGCGTGACACCTCTGGCACACGAGGCCCGCGTGGCCGTCGGTCAGGCCGAAGCCGGTGGCCTTCGCGTGGTCGAACACGGCGCCGGTGAATCCGTTCTCCGAGTGACAGGCCTTGCAGTCCTGCTTGAACTCGCCCTTGTGAGGATCCGCGTGACACGTGGCGCACGTCGCCGCCGCCGGCTTGACCTTCGTCGCCGGCGCCTTGTGGCAGGCGGCGCAATCGACCGTGCTGTGCCTGCCGACGAGCGGAAACGCCGTGCGGGAGTGATCGAACTTGCGCGTGTGCCAGGAGTCCGAGGTGTGGCACGTCGTGCATTGCGTGGACATGGCCGGCGGGTGCGGCGTCTGGTGGCAGCTCGCGCACGAAGCGAACTTCACCCCCTTGAACGTGCCGCCGGTCAGGTGACACTTCGTGCACGCGACCCTCCGATGCGCGCCGACGAGCGGAAACGCCGTCGTGCCGTGATCGAAGCCGTTCGTGGCCGCCGTGAACGCGACCTTGGTCGAGTGGCACTTCTCGCACGTCGGCCCGAGCGATCCCTTGTGCACGTCCGCGTGACAGGCGCTGCACGACGGGCTGGCCGTGAGGTACGAGCGGGTCTTGTGGCACGACTCGCATTTGGCGGCGACGACCGCGTGCCTGCCGTCCAGGGCGAAACCGGTGACGGCGGCGTGGTCGAACGTGGCTCGATTGAACGGCCGCAGCTCGCCGTCCACGCCCGCGTGCTCGACGTGGCACTGCACGCAATCGTTCGTCACGCTGCGGTGCACGCCCTTTTTCAGCGCGATCCGCTGCGCGATCGCCTGGTGGCAGACGAGGCACCGCTCGGCCGTGACCTTGCGTCCGCGCTCGTGGCACTTCTCGCAGTTGGCGACGCCCTCGAGCGAGGCGTGCGCTTTCGCCAGCGGGCCGGGCGAGACGAGCGCCCCGAGCTGCGCTTCGGCCCGCGCCGCGAGCGCGAGGACACCGGCCGCCAACGCGGCGATTCGCACGAGCCGGCGCGCCGTCGGTCCGGCAATCACCATTGGAAGGGGATGTAGCCGAGGTACAGCGCGATGCCCACGTGGAGCGTGACGATGACGAGCAGCAGGTAGACGAGCGGGACGTGGAACACGTGCCAGAGCCCGAACGCGGCCTTCGTCTTCTGCAGGTAGGCGATGCGCCGGAGGAGCAGCGTGCGCTCGGTCACGAGCGTCATCAGCTCGGCCTGTCGTGCGGCGGTCAGGCCGCTGTATCGCAGCGTCCGCGCGAGCCGCCAGAGCCGCACGCGCAGCCCGATTTCGCCGAACAGCAATCCCAGGAACGACCGCTTGCGGCCGGACGCGGGCACGACCGCGCGCTCCAGTTCATCGACCGCGGTCAGCCGATCGCTGCCGGCCGCGCTCCGCAGATCCGCCAGCAAGGCGTCGGCGCGCTCGTCGAGCTCGGCGCGCGTGAGCTCCGTGCCGCGCAGCGTCTTCGGAATCCGCACGTACAGGTACCGGCCGATGAACCCGGACAGCGTGACGAGCACCATCGACCAGTACGCGGCCGAGACGATTCCGTTGAATTTGAACGAGGTGTGAAAGGTGACGAGCACGGGCCCGACGATCCCGCAGAACAGGTGCACCTCGAGCCACGTCTTGAGACTGCCGGCCCAGGTCCATCGCGCCAGGCGCTTGCGGATCATGTAGAGGAACGGCACCAGCATCAGCGCCGCGCCGACGACCCCGAACGACTGGCCGAAGGGACCGGTCGGCCGGAGGGCGCGATGCGCGGTGGCATAGCCGCGTACGGCGAGCGGCGTCGTGTAGTACTCGAACCCGTGCAGGCCAAAGAGGATCCAGAGCGTGAGTCCGGCCGAGACAATGAGTCCGAGCGCGACGCCGCTCTTGAAGATCTTCGCGGGCTGGAACGCCACCGGTCGGACCTGCGCGCGGACGGTGGCTGTCCGGACCGACATCAGGCGTCCACCGTGCAGTCCGACTTCGGCCGCGCGATGCACGCGAGCACGTAGCCATCCTCGCGGTCGGACTCATCGAGCCCGGCCGCATCGCAGGGCACGTCGCCGTCGATCACCCGCGTGCGGCACGTGCCGCACACGCCCGATCGACAGATCGAGTCGATCGCGACGCCGCCGGCTTCGGCGGCCTCGAGCAGCGTCTGGCCGGCGGCGACCTGCAGCGTCGCGCCCGATCGCGCGCATTGCATCCGGTGGGCGTGGGTGCCGTTGGGCGCGGCCGCCCGCCCGGCCGACGCGGCGACGGCGGCCTGGAAGACCTCGGACCGAACCTGCGCGGCGGGCACGCCGATCTTCGCGAGGAGCGCGCTCGTCGCGTCGATCATCGCCTGCGGGCCGCAGATGAGCGAGATCGCATTCGTCACGTGCGGCGCCATCGTCTGGATCAGCGTCTCGTCGATCCGGCCGGGGAAAATGCCGGGGCCGGGCGCGCCGCGCGTGACGGCGAACACGAGACAGAGCTGTGGATGCCGGCGGGCGAGCGCCTTCAGCTCGTCGCGAAACGCCAGGCCGTCTTCCTGCTGCGCGGAGTAGATCAACGTCACGGCGCGACGCGGCTCCACGTGGAGCGCGTGGCGCAGCATGCTGAGGAGCGGCGTGATGCCGATGCCACCCGCCAGGAGCAGCAGCGGGCGGTCGTCGCCCGCGGGGTACACAAACACCCCGGCCGGCGCCTTCACGTGAAGCGCCGAGCCGGGCCGCAGCGTCGAGTGCAGCGTGTTGGAGACCAGGCCCTGTCGCTTGACCGTGATCTCGACGTAGCCGCGCGTCGACGGCGCGGAGCTGATCGAATAGCAGCGCGCGTGCTCGCGGCCGTCGATGCGCACGCGTACCGTCAGGAACTGGCCCGCCGTGAACTCGAAGCCCTCGGGTCGCGCCATTCGAAAGCTGCGAATGTGCGGCGCCTCGTCGATGACCGCCAGGACCGTCGTCTCGACGAACCCCTTCGGTCGAGAAACGGCCGCAGAACGCCGCTCCCGCGCAGCCGCCGCGGGGCTTGGCTGGAGAATCGCCGCCGGCTCGGGCCGGTGCGCCGCAGGGGCGGGCGCGAACCGTTCGCAAGCCGCGAACCAGACAGCGTGCAGGCCCAAGCCGAAGGCCAGGCCAATCCCGCTCGGAAACAGCCAGGGCGACACGGCGAGCAGAAGGGAGACGATCGCCAGCGGGCTGACGATCGCCCGGCCGGGCGTGCGGTGGCTCCGCAGCGCGGCCAGCGCCAGGTGGACCGTCGTCGCCAGAGCAAGCAGCGAGGACGGCGTTGGGGGAACCGTCAACGACATGCGAGTGTCGTTCAGCCCTGCCGTGGCAGGGGGAGCACGGCCGTTCAGTTCTGAACGAGCTTGGTCAACCTAAGCAAGGTTCATACCCGTGGGGAGTCTGGGCGGCCGCCGGATCGCACCGGATCGGAAAAACGAAATCGGCCTTAGAATACGCGGCAACTCCATGAAACGGCGGACCGTGCTCCAGTCGCTGGCCGCGCTTGTCGCAATTCGGCCACTCACACGACTGGAACTTTTTGCCCAGCCGGCGGCCCTTAATGACACGCAGATCACAACTCTGAAGGCGATCGCCGAGGTCGTGCTGCCTTCGGCCATTGGCGCCGACGGCCGCGATGAGGCCGTCGCGCGGTTCGTGGCGTGGGTGCGCAACTATAAAGAAGGAGCGGATCGCGGGCACGGCTACGGCAACTCGCAGTTGTCGGCGCCGACGGGGCCGTCACCCGCGGCCCGCTACCCGGCACAGTTTGCCGCCCTCGACAAGGCCGCCGTCGACCAGGGCGGCACGTCGTTCCGCGCGCTGCCGTTGGCCGCGCGGCGCCCGATTGTCGAGGCCGCGCTCAACGCGCCACAACCCGTCACGCGTCTGCCCAACCGGCCGACGGGTGCGAACCTGATCGCGGATTTCATGGGCCTGTACTTCAGCAGCGCCGAAGCCGTCGATCTCTGTTATCGCGCGGAGATCCAGCGGGACACGTGCCGCGGCCTCGAGGGCTCCGAGCAGGCGCCGCGATCGACGGGAGGCCGCTAGCCGTGGCCCGCCACGAATCCGACGTCGTGATCATCGGCGGCGGCGTCACGAGCGCCATGGTGGCGCAGAAGCTGTCCGAGCTCCGTCCCTCCTGGTCGATCATCGTCGTCGAGGCCGGCAAGCGGCTGTTCGACTTCGAGAATCGCTTCGAGTACCGCCAGCGCAATCTCGACTACGGCGAGAACATGTGGCCGGGCGATTTCGTCGCCGACCAGGCGGCGCGCGGCGTGATCTCGCGATCGATGGCCGTCGGCGGATCGGCGCTGCACTGGGGCGGCGTGTGCAATCGCTTCTCGGAGGAAGACACCCGGCTGAAGTCGATGTACGGCCTCGCCGTGGATTGGCCGATCGAGTGGAAAGAGCTCGAGAAGTTCTACTGCGAAGCGGAGCGGCGGCTCGGCGTCTCGGGCGAGCCGAGCCCGCTGCCGGAGGACTGGCGGTCGGAGCCGTACCCGATGCCCGCCATGCCCATGACGTACAACATGGTTCAGCTCAAGTCGTGGGCGACCAAGAGCGGCATCCCGTTCTGGACGACGCCGCAGGCGAAGAATACCGTCGACGGCTACGGCGGCCGCGGCAAGTGCCGCCGGTGCAACACGTGCGAGGTCTGTCCGACCGGCGCGCGCTACTCGCCCGACTTCACGTTCAAGCAGCTGCTCGACGCGAAGAAGATCCAGCTGCACGATCAGACGCTCGTGCGCAAGCTCACGCTCGACGGCGCGACGACGAAGATCGCGGCGGCGCAGGCGGCGAAGGAAGACGGCACCGACGACAACGTCGAGTACCGTGCGAAGACGTTCGTCATCGCGTCCGGCTACTGCTGGAGCGCGCACCTGCTGCTCGTGTCGGCGAATTCGCGATTCCCGAACGGGCTCGCCAACGCCTCCGATCACGTCGGGCGGTACCTCACGGGCCATCTCGCGTATCAGACGCAGATCGACCTCGATCTGAAGATCTTCCCGGGGATGAACGAGCAGCACAGCCTGATCTCGCGCCAGTTCTTCCGGTGCCGCGCGGACCAGCCGTACGTGCGGCACGATCTGCGCATCTGGGAAAGCGCGAGCGGCCGCGCGCCGCAGCTGCGCGACTCCACCGGCAAGCTGCTGCTGGGCGACGACCTGCTGGCGGACTGGCGGTCGCGGACGGCGCGCGGGTCCGCGCGGGTCCGCGGGTACTACACGGTCGAGCCCGACAAGGACAGCCGGCTCACGCTCGATCCGGCGGCGAAGAACCGCTGGGGCGATCCGCTGCCCGTGCTGCAGCACAAGGTCGATGCGGCGGCGACGGCGCGCGCGGCGGCGACGCGGGATCACTTCCAGAAGCTGTTCGCCGATCTGGCGAAGGCCAACGACGGCCGGATGGGCAATCTGTCGGGCCTCAACTACCAGGACCACCCCGCCGGCGGCTGCCGCATGGGCGACGATGCGGCCACGAGCGTCGTCGACAGCCACGGCCGCACCCACGACCACGAGAATCTCTTCGTCGTTGGCTCGCCGACGCTGCCGACCGGCGGCTGCACGAACGGCACGCTGACGTTCGTGGCCGTGGCGCTGCGATCGGCCGAGAAGATTGCGTCGGCGTAAGAGCATTCGCAGATCGACGGCGCATCCGAGATCACCCTTCGAATTCCAGCGAGCGCGCCTGTCTCTCGACGCGCGCGCGGGTCAGCAGATCCAGCACGACCGTCGCCCCCACCATCACGCCGAAGACGGTCGCTGTTCCTCTGACGCTGCCGTAGATCAGCGGCGAGAACGCCTGCAGCAGGCCGCTCACGAGCCCCATGAAGACCATGAGCATGATCAACGCCGTGGAGCGCCCGCCGGTCTGAGTGGGCCGCGAGAAGGGGAGCTCCGGGTCGAGCAGCACGAAGCCCTGCAGCACGAGGTGGCTGATGAGACCGAGCAGCGCGATGTGCACGAGCACGTGCAGGACGTTGCGCGTGAAGTACAGGTAGATCGCGCCGATGAAGAGCAGGTACGGTGCGAGGAAGAACGCGACCACGACGTTCTTCGCGGATCGGATCACGCGGAGCCGATCGGCCGGGCACGCGAAGAACACCCACGAGGCGCGAAACGACTCGCTGCGCGTGAGCGCGGGCTTGAGCATCGACGGGAACATCACGACCGCGACCGTCACGAGCGAGAACCCGGAGCCGCCGCGCGCGGCGACGAACGGGTCGTGCATGCCGCCGTTGCTCACGCCCATGAGCACGTAGATCAAGGTCAGCGGCAGGATGCTGAGCACGCCCATGCGGAAGCGCTGGTCGTTGCGGAACTGGCTCCGGACGAGGAGCGCCACCGCGCGCGCTTCGTCCGCGCGGAACAGCCAGCCGGGGCCGGCCGCGGCCCGCGCGGACCGGATCTTCTGCGTGGACGATGCGAGGCCGGCCAGTCGATCCGAGTAGTCCATCGAAAGCCGTCCGCCGAGTCCGTAGGCGAGCGCCACGAGCGCCGCGACCGAGACGAAGGCGGGGACAATCACGCGCCAACCCGTTCCACCCCCGGCGATCTCGAGGTACGCCGCGAACCACGTCGGCGGAAACAGCAGCATCCAGGCGCTCTTCGGCAGGGTCAGCGACGCGAGCGCGCGCGACCCCGCGAGCCGCGACATGAAGAAATAGCCGCCATAGATGAAGAAGCTCATCGCCAGCTGGACGTAGGACAACGCCCGCTTGAGCGCGTCCGCGCCGACGAGCCGCATCAACGTGCCGTAGCCGAAGAGGATCGCGAACGCCGTGAAGAGTGAGCAGCCGTAGAATGCCGCGACGCCGGCCAGTCCCACCGCCAGACCGTGTCGGACGAACAGCGAGAGCGCCGGCAGGTAGGCCATGACCGTGGTCATCGCCGTGGTGTAGACGAGCACGTTGGCGAGCCGCGCCGCGAAGTACGTCCGCGACGAGACCGGCCGGAATCCCAGCACGCCGTAATCGGCCGGCGACGTCAGCGCCGAGTTGTGATCGACCAGCACGGACGTACCGACCATGAACGTGACGTAGCCCATCAGCACCGTGCCGACGAGGAACAGATCGCGGCTGACCCAGGTGACGATGGCCAGGAACAAGCCGTACACGGAATAGAAGATGACCTGGCCGACGAGCAGCGCGATGCCGCGGGCCTCGCGGCTGAAGCGCGACCGCAGGAAGGTGCCCATGCGGAAGTCGAGCTTCAGCGCGACCAGCGTCAGCGCCTTCCACTGCGCGTAGTCGATGCCGAGCGCGGCGAAGATCGCCCTCACGCTTTCTCCAGCGCGGACAGGAAATCGCTCGCGACCTGGCCGACGTCGCGCACGCCCGTCAGGCGGCTGAACGCCTCCTCGAGCGTGGCGGTGCCGGTCGCCGCCCGAATCTCCGCCGCCGTGCCGCTCGTGACCTGGCGGCCGCCGTTGACGATCAGGATGCGCGTGCAGATGCGCTCGACGACCTCGAGGATGTGCGAGCAGAAGAGAATCGTCTTGCCCTGCGCGGCCAGTTTCTTGAGCAGCTCCTTCACGACCGCCGCCGCGTTGGCGTCCAGCCCGTCGAGCGGCTCGTCGAGGAACAGCACGTCCGGCCGGTGGATCAGCGCGGACGCGATGAGCACTTTCTGGCGCATGCCCTTCGAGAACTCGGTCATCCGCTGGTGCTGCACGTCGCCCAGGCCGAAGAGCTCGAGCAGCTCGCCGCGGCGCGTCGCGGTCGTCTTCGGATCGAGATGGTGCAGACAGCCGATGAGCTCGAGGTATTCCGCCGCGGTCAAGCCGTCGTAGAGCGCCGCGGTCTCCGGGACGTAGCCGATGCGTTTCTTCACTTCGAGCGGCTCGGTCGCGATGTCGAAGCCGGCGACGACGGCGCGCCCGCTGGTCGCACGAATCATGCCGGTCAGGATCTTGACCGTGGTCGACTTCCCGGCGCCGTTGGGTCCCAGGAAACCAAGAATCTCGCCCGGCTCGACCGCCATCGTCAGATCGACGAGCGCGAGCTTGGCGTCAAACGACTTCGACAGATGCTCGGTCTGAATCATGGGCCGACGCTATTCGAGGCCCCGGCGCAGGAACGCGAGGTATTGATTGGGATCGCGCGTCAGGCCGCCGAAGCCGACGACCGGCTGGCCGTCGGGCGAGAACACCGCGTAGTAGGGCAGCGCAACGGTGCCGAACAGGCTCTCTTCCAGCTTCTGGTACCGCCGGTACACCTCGCCCTGGCCGTCGGTGTAGAGGCGAAGGCGAACGTAGCGCGCGAGCTCGCGCTCGATCTCCGGCCGCGTGAACATGTTCGCTTCCATCCAGCGGCAGTTCGTGCACGTGTAGCCCGTGAAGTCGATCAGCATCGGCCGGTTCTGCTGCTTCGCCTGCGCGAGTCCGGCGTCGTAGTCGTTCAGGATCCAGGCAAGCTCGCCGCCGTGCGCGCCCTTGAGATCCGCGGGCGGCAGGAAGGCCTCGAGCTCGCCGAGCCGCCGGCCCGCGAGGCCGGTGCCGAGCCAGACGCCGAGCGCGATCCCGACGGCGATGCCGGCCAGCCGTCCGAGCCCCGGCCGCTGAAGCCGCGGCGCGCGGCCGAGCGTCAGCAGGCCCGCGAGGTACAGCACGAGCACGATGGCGATCGCGATCCAGACGATGAGGACCGTCGGCCGCGTGAAGATGCCCCAGCCCCAGACGAGATCGACGTTGGAGAGAAACTTCACCGCGGCGGCGAGCTCCAGCAGGCCCATCACGGCCTTCACCGCGATCAGCCACGGACCGGAGCGAGGCAGCGAGGCGAGCCACTGCGGCGCGACCGCGAGCAGGACGAACGGCAGCGCGAAGATCGTCGAGAACGCGATCATTCCCGCCAGCGGCCACTGCCAGTCGCCCTGCGACGCGACGACGAGGAGCGTGCCGAGGAAGGGCGCGGTGCAGGTGAACGAGGTGAGCGTGAACGCGAGGCCCATCAGGAGCGTGCCCGCGACGCCGCCGCGCGACGATTCGGCTCTGGTGGCCGCGGTGACGAGCCTCGAGGGCAGCGCGAGGTCCCACACGCCGAAGAGCCCGAGCGCGAAGCCGACGAAGAGGGCGGTCACTCCGAGATTCAGCCAGGGATTCGCCGCGAAGCGATTCAGCCCCGATGCGCCGAAGGCGACCGCCAGCGTGAAGCCCACGAGCGAGAACGTCAGCACGATGCCGAGCCCGTAGACGAGCGCGTTCATCACCGCTCCGCGGCGGTTCCGCTCCGCGCGGCTCGTGAAGTACGACACCGTGATCGGCACCATCGGAAACACGCACGGCGTCAGGAGCGACAGGGCCCCCATCAGCGCCGCCAACCCCACGTACGCACGGAACGTCGTCGCGCTCGACGACGACGCGAAATCGGGGACGCGTGACGGCGGAGCCGATGCTGCCGACGGAGGTCCGGGCACCGCCGCGGGCAGGCCCGTCGCCTCCGGCGTCGGCGAAGCAGGTTCGACGGAAGCCGCCGAGCCGTCGTTGATCTTGACCGTGATCTCTTCGTCCTTTGGCGGCAGGCAGACTGTGTCGTTGCACACCTGGAAGTTGACCGTGATCTTGAAACTCTGTGGGCCGCGCGGCAGGCTGGACGCGACGCCGAAGGGCAGCGTGAACGTCGCGGTGCCTTCGTGGTACTCGGTGACTGCGCCGAAGTTCGGGTCGAGTTTCTTCGTCGGCGTCGATTCAGTGACGGCGCCAGACAGGCGGAACGGGCCCGTCTTGTCGAACGAGAGCGTCAGCGGGCTCGGCCCGGGCGGCTCGTTGAGTCCATACAGGTGCCACCCGTCGTCGATCCGGGCCGTGAGGACGATGTTGACGGACTTGCCTGGGACGGCGGTGACCGGCGCGGCCGACCAGTGGACGGGATTCTGCGCCGCGGCCGCCCCGGGCAGCACGAGCGCAACCAGGCACACCAGCCAGGCGGCGGATTTCAAGGGCACGACGCGATCTTATAAGGTCCGGCAGACGGGTGCGAGGTGGTGCGCGTGGGCCGGTTGAGAGTAGCATCCTCGAGCGCAGGCGAACTGACCGTCGGGGGCGCACGATGGAGCGAAAACAGGCGTCCGACTTTCCGCAGGAACTGCTCGATATTTTTCACCTCTACGTGCACGGCGACATCGACCGCCGCGTCTTTCTCGACCGCGCGGGCAAGTTTGCGGTCGGCGGGCTCACCGCGATCGGCCTGCTCGACCTGCTGAGACCCAACTACGCGTGGGCGCAGCAGGTCCAGAAGACGGACCCGAGAATCCGCGCCGAGTACGCCACGGTCCCCTCGCCGCAGGGAAACGGGTCGATCAAGGGCTATCTGGTCCGTCCCGCGGACGCGTCCCGGAAGTACCCGGCGGTGATCGTCGTGCACGAGAACCGGGGGCTGAATCCCTACATCGAGGACGTGGCCCGCCGCCTCGGCACGGAGGGGTACGTCGCGTTCGCCCCGGACGGCCTCACCTCGGTCGGCGGGTACCCGGGCGACGATGAGAAGGGCGGGCAGCTGTTCGGCCAGGTGGATCGGGCGAAGATGCTGGAGGACTTCGTTGCGGCCGCCGCGTGGCTGAAGGCCCGTCCGGAATCCAGCGGCCGGCTTGGTGCCGTGGGGTTCTGCTTCGGCGGCGGCGTGGTCAACACGCTGGCCACGCGGATGCCGGATCTTTCGGCGGCGGTGCCGTTCTATGGAACCCCGCCGCCAACCGCGGAGGTCTCCAGGATCAAGGCGGCGGTGCTCGTGCATCACGGCGAGATGGACACGCGTCTGGCGGGCACATGGCCCGCGTACGACGCCGCGCTCACCGCTGCGGGCGTGGCGCACGAGGGCTACATCTACAAGGGCGCGCAGCACGGGTTTCACAACGACACGACGCCGCGCTATGACGAGGCCGCTGCGAAGCTGGCCTGGCAGCGGACGCTCGACTGGTTCAAGAAGTACCTGGCGAGCTGACGCGTCCGTGGGCCCAGGAACGGACGGAGTGGCGGCAGTTTCGCGCCGGCCGTGTTAGGCTCAATAGGTTGCGGCGTCGTCCGCCCTCCGTGCTGGGAGGTCGTTCAACGGTAGGACACGTGGCTCTGGACCACGTTATCGGGGTTCGAATCCCTGCCTCCCAGCCAATCAAACAACTCACCTTGGTTCATTGAGTTAGCTGGCGTTTCGGCGTCGGCATTTCGTCTTGTCGCGCCGCCATTCTTCGATCCGATCTTGAAAGAATCTTGAAACTTTGTGCGTGAGGCCGACGGCCTTGGCGCTTCGAAGGTCTGTCCGCGCTCGAGCCTCTGCGCCGCGACCTGCAGCGATTCCAAGGTCTGGTTGTCGTAGCGCTCGGTCGTGGTGATGGACGCGTGTCCGAGCAGGTCGCGGACTTGCGCGAGCGGTACGTTGCGCTCGACCAACCGTGACGCGTACTCATGCCGCAGATCGTGCCAGCGGAGATCGATGCGCCGGAAGGCCTCGGCGCTGGTCTCGTCGAGTGCCGTGTAGCTGCCCTTGCGCCAGTGCGGCGTGACATTGTGGGCTTTGA
>Ga0335084_10005874_pt1 | contig 12168 bp, 5 predicted proteins | sample Lox_Sample_44_FD_206721 | JGI IMG/M metagenome (GOLD analysis project Ga0335084, IMG submission 206721) | Soil microbial communities from Loxahatchee National Wildlife Refuge, Florida, United States - Lox_Sample_4.4 | ecosystem: Environmental > Terrestrial > Soil > Wetlands | place: USA: Florida...
CACGCCGCTCCATGGCGCGGCGGATCTCCGGGCGGCGCTCGTCGCGCGTTCGGATGTGGTCGTGACGCACCTGACCGAAATGCTGATGGCGTACGCGATCGGCCGGCGCGTCGAGTACTACGACATGCCGACGATTCGCAAGATCGTCCGCGAGGCCGCGCCGCGCGAGTACCGCATGTCGGCGCTGATCCTGGGCGTGGTCAACAGCCCGGCGTTCCGGAGCGCGGTGGCCGAGGGCACGAGTCAGGAAGGCCGGTAAGTCAGGCAGTCAGGAAGTCGGGAAGTCTTCGAGGCGATCGGATGGAGGAGAAGATGACGGTCACGGGCAAACATATCTCGCGGCGCACGATCCTCAGGGGTCTGGGAGTGACGATGGCGCTGCCGCTCCTCGACGCGATGATCCCGGCGCGGAAGGTCTTCGCGCAGACCGCCGCCGGCAAGGCCGCGGGCAGGACGCGGCTGGTCTGCATCGAGCAGGTGCACGGCGCCGCCGGCTCCACCGAGTTCGGCATGGCGCAGAGCCTGTGGAGCCCGGCCGCGACCGGCCGCACGTTCGACCTGTCGAAGGGCAGCCTCGCGCCGCTCGAGCCGTTCCGCGACTACCTCACGATCATCAGCAACACCGACGCCAGGATGGCCGAGGCGCTCTCGGCGCCTGAAGTGGGCGGCGACCACTTCCGGTCGAGCGCGGTGATGTACACGCAGTCCCACCCGAAGCTGACGGAGGGGTCGGACGTGCACGCCGGCACGTCGATGGACCAGCTCTACGTCCGGAAATTCGGCCAGGACACGCCGATTCCGTCGATGCAGCTCAGCATCGAGCCGGTCGATCAGTCGGGCGGCTGCGCGTACGGCTACGCGTGCGTCTATACGGACACGATCAGCTGGGCGGCGCCCGACCAGCCGCTCCCGATGGTGCGCGACCCGCGCATGGTGTTCGAGATGCTGTTCGGCGCCGGCGGGACGCCCGAGCAGCGCGCGCAGCGCCGGGCGACGGACCGCAGCATCCTCGACATGCTGACCGAGCAGCTGGCGGGGCTCCAGCGCTCGCTCGGGCCGACCGATCGGCAGCGGCTCGATCAGTACGCCACGAACATCCGCGAGATCGAGCAGCGCATTCAGCGCATCGAGGCGCGCAACATGAGCGGCGAGTCGCGCGATCTGCCGGGCGCGCCCGCCGGCGTGCCCGACTCGTTCGACGAGCACGTGAAGATCATGTTCGACCTGCAGGCCGTCGCGTTCCAGTCGGACACGACGCGCGTGTTCTCCTTCAAGCTGGGCCGCGACGGGTCGGGCCGCGTGTATCCCTCGAGCGGCGTCGACGCCGGCTTCCACAACGCGTCGCACCACGGCAACAACGAGACGAAGATCAAGGAGTTCGCCGAGATCAACAAGAGCCACGTCGCGACGCTGGTGCCGTTCCTCGAGAAGCTGAAGAACACCGCCGACGGCGACAGCTCGCTGCTCGACCGGACGCTGATTCTCTACGGCTCGCCCATGGCGAACAGCAACAGCCACAACCACCGCAACTGCCCGCTGATGGTCCTGGGCCGCGGCAACGGCGCGCTCCAGGGCGGCCTCCACGTGAAGGCCGCCGACGGCACGCCGATGGCCAACGTGATGCTGACCGTAATGCACAAACTCGGCCTGGACGAGGTCAAGACCTTCGGCGACAGCACGGGGGAGTTCTCATTCACGTAAGAGTGGGGGTGGGCCGCCTCCGCTTGGCGAAAGCGGCGGGCCAGGCTCCGGCGAGCCTGGCCGAAGCACCGCGGAGGCCAGGCCCCACGAGCAGGGAAACGACGAGGACACGATTTATGAAACGCCTGGCTGTGCTTTGCGTCGTGGCGATCGGACTGGCCGGGATCTCGCTCGGCGCGCGCATGACCGCGAACGCGCCCGTCGCCGACGCCGCCGAACGCGGCGACGCGGCGGCGGTTCGCACGCTCATCGCCCAGGGCGCCGACGTCAACGCCGCCCAGGGCGACGGCATGACCGCGCTCCACTGGGCCGCGCTCAACGGCGACGTGCCGATGATCAACGCGCTCCTCGGCGCGGGCGCGAAGGCCGACCCGGTCACGCGCCTCGGCAGCTACACGCCGCTTCACCTGGCGAGCGCGCGCGGGCACGGGGCGGCGGTGGCTCGTCTGCTCGACGCCGGCAGCAACGCGAAGGCCGTGACGAGCACCGGCGTGCAGCCGATCCACCTCGCCGCCGAGGCCGGCAGCGCCGACGCGCTCAAGGCGCTCCTCGACCACGGCGCCGACGTCAACGTCCGCGACGAGACGCACGGCCGCACGCCGCTCGTGTTCGCCGTCTCCGAGGACCGCGTCGACGCGATGAAGGTCCTGATCGCGCGGGGCGCGAACGTCGCGCAGACGACCAAGGTCATCGACTATCCGCAGCGCTCTTCGGCCGACGCGGCCGACCGGGTCGCGCGGGATCGCGCAATCACGGCGGCGACCGGCAAGGCACCGGCGGCTGACCCTTCAGGCGGCGCCGGGGGAGCCGCCGCGGCCGCGGCGGCTGGCGGCGGCCGCGCTGCGGGCGGGCGCACCGGCGGCGCAGGCGCCGGGCGCGGCGCGGCGCCCTGTGACCCGAACGATCCGGACATTCCGTGCCCGCGCGGCGGGGGCGGCGGATTCGGCGGAGGCGGCGGCCGCGGTCCGTCCGACATCCAGCAGATCGGTCTGCAGGGCGGCTTCACCGCGCTGCACTACGCGGTGCGCGACGGCTACGCCGACGCGGTCGCGCTGCTCCTCGATGCCGGCATGGACGTGAACAAGCGATCCGACGGCGACAAGTCCACGCCGCTCGTCGTCGCGACGCTCAACGGCCAGTACGACATCGCGACGATGCTGCTCAAGCGCGGCGCCGATCCGAACCTGCCCGGCGATGACGGCGTGACGCCGCTCTTCGCGACGATCAACAACGAGTGGGCGCTCCGCACGTGGTATCCGCAGCCCACGGCGGGATCTCAGCAGAAGACGTCGTACCTGGACCTGATGGACGCGCTGCTGAAGGCGGGCGCCGATCCGAACGCGCGGACGATGTCGCACATCTGGTACGCCTCGTACAACACCGGGCGCATGGGCGTGGACTTTGCGGGCGCGACGCCGTTCTGGCGCGCCGCCTACTCGCTCGACGTCGACGCCATGCGCCTGCTCGTCAGGTACGGCGCCGATCCGACGATCCCGACGATGTCGTTCGGGACGCCGAAGCGGCCCAACGATCCGTCGGGCCTGCCCGCGGTGCCCGCCGGCGGCCCGCACGTGCCGCCGTTCCACGCGGCGAGCGGCGTCGGCTACGGCACCTCCCGCGTCGCCCAGCAGCACCGCCACGTGCCGGACGGCTGGATGGCGGCGGCGAAGTATTTCGTCGAGGAGCTGAAAGTCGACGTCAACGCGCGCGACGCTGACGGCTTCACGGCGCTCCACCACGCCGCGGCTCGCGGCGACAACGAGGTGATCATGTACCTCGTCCAGCACGGCGCCGACGTCATGGCCGTCGCGCGTTCGGGCCAGACGACGGTCGACATGGCGAACAGCCCCGAACAGCGCACCCAGCCGTTCCCCGACACGATCAAGCTGCTCGAGGGGATGGGCGCGAAGAACAACCACAAGTGCCAGGCGTGCAAGTAGTCCGGCGCTGATCGGCGCCGACGGCCCGCCTCCGCTCGCGCGCGAGCTTCGGCGAGGTCTTGCCGAATCGCCCCGGAGGCCACGACGATGATCGGCCAGAGAATTGGCAGTTATGAGGTCGTGGGCAAGCTGGGTGCCGGCGGCATGGGCGAGGTCTACCGCGCCCGCGACACCAGGCTCGATCGCGACGTGGCCATCAAGGTCCTGCCCGAATCGTTCGCGCTCGATGCCGACCGCGTGGCGCGGTTCAGGCGTGAAGCCAAGACGCTCGCGTCGCTCAGCCATCCCAACATCGCCGCCATCTACGGCATCGAAGAATCCGGCGAGACGCGCGCGCTCGTCATGGAGCTGGTCGACGGCGAGGACCTGAGCCGGATCATCGCGCGCGGGCCGATGGCGGCCGGCGACGTGCTCCCGATCGCGCGACAAATCGCCGACGCGCTCGAGGCGGCGCACGACCAAGGGATCGTCCACCGCGATCTCAAGCCCGCCAACATCAAGGTCAAGTCCGACGGCACGGTGAAAGTCCTCGATTTCGGCCTCGCCAAGGCGGCCGATCCCGCGACCTCGGGCGGAGAACTGGCGAACTCACCGACGCTCACCGCGCGCGCGACGCAGATGGGGATGATCGTCGGCACCGCGGCGTACATGTCGCCCGAACAGGCGAAGGGCCGGACGGTCGACAAGCGCGCGGACATCTGGGCATTTGGCGTCGTGTTGTACGAGATGCTGACCGGACAGCGCGGGTACGAGGCCGAGGACGTGTCGGACACGCTCGCGGCTGTCCTCCTGCGCGAGGTGGACTGGTCGAAAGTGCCGGCGACCGCCCCGCCGCGCCTGGTGGCGTTGCTGCACGACTGCCTCGTGCGCGATCCCAAACAGCGCCTCCGTGATATGGGCGAGGCGCGCCGCATCATCGAGCAGATGATCACTGGCACCGCAAGCGGCGCGACCACTGCGCCGGCGCCGGTTGTCACGATGGCGCCGCGCACGCCGCTGTGGCGCCGGGCCATGCTCTGGACGATCGGCGCGCTTGTGCTCGTCGCCGCCGCGGCGGCCGCGTGGCGGGCCACCACGGTCGTCGCGCCGCAGCCGGCGCCAGTCACGCGCTCCCGCGTCGCGTTCAAGGAGGTCACGGGCCTCGTCGCGATCTCCCGTGACGGCACGAAGCTGGTCTACACGCGTGCCGGGGGGCCGCAGGGGTTTCACCTCGAGCTCCGCGACATGGACCAGTTCGAGGGCCGGCCGATCCCGGGGAGCGATGGAGGAATCTCCGCGGTCTTTTCCCCGGCGGGCGACTGGGTCGCGTACTCGGGTACGGACAACAGGATCAAGAAGATCCCCGCGACCGGCGGCACGGCGATCACCCTCACTGAAGGATCCTTCTTCGACGGCGCGACCTGGGGTGACGACGACACGATCGTGTACGTCGGATCCACGGGCCTGGTGCGCATGCCGGCATCCGGCGGCGCACCGACGCCGCTCACGACCGTCGACAAGTCCAAGGGCGAGGTCCGTCACATCCGCCCGCAGTTCCTGCCCGGCGAGCGCCAGCTGCTGTTCACGGTCAACTACGCGTCGGCGGATCCGCAGTTTGCGATCCTCGATCTGACGCGCGGCACGTACAAGACCGTGGCGCGCAGCGGGGACAACGGTCAGTACGCCGCGAGCGGTCACCTGCTCAGTGTGCGAGGCGGCACGCTCTTCGCGCAGGCGTTCGATCTCGCGCGTGCTGCGACGACCGGGTCGGAGGCGCCGGTCATCGAGGGCATCTCGGTCGTTGGTCCGTCGTCGGGAACGGCCGACTACGCGGTCTCGGCGGACGGGGTGCTCGTGTACTCCGAGTCCGCCTCGCTCGGCGGCACACTGCTGACCTGGCGCGATCGGAAGGGCGAGGACACGCCGCTCGCCGGTCAGGTGCCGCGCGCGTGGGGGACGGGCAGCCTGTCACCGGACGGACGCCGCGTCGCGAACGGCATCACCGCCGACCGCGGCACGGACATGTGGGTGGTCGATCTCTCGCGCGGCAACCCCACGCGGCTGACCTTCGGCGGCAACAACGACAATCCGGTGTGGATGCCGGACGGCCGCACGCTCATCTATGGCGGCACGAAGGACAACAGGGTCGGGCTCTACAAGCTGCCCGTCGATGGCAGCGCCCCGCCGACGCTGGTCTTCGAGGGCGCCGGCATGGCGCCCACCTCCGTCAGTCCGGATGGCAAGACGCTGATGTTCGGCGTCGCCACGGCGTCCGGCAAGGGGCAGCTCATGGTGCTCCCGCTCGAGGGCGGCGGCGGCGCGCCGACGCCGCGGCCACTTCGGGAGAGCACCGGCAGCGACACCGATGGGCACTTCTCCCCTGACGGGCACTGGGTCGCCTTCGTCTCGAACGAGAGCGGCCGCGGCGAGGTGTACGTCGTGCCGTATCCCGGTCCCGGCCCCAAGGTCCAGGTTTCCGACCATGGCGGATCGCGCCCGCGCTGGTCGGCGACCGGACGCGAGCTGCTCTTCTGGGACTCCAACGGCGGCTCCGCAGGGCTGTACAGCGTGCCTGTTCAGCTCTCGCCCTTTTCCGCGGGCACGCCCGTGCATCTGTTTTCGATGTTTGCCGGCACGACCTGGGGCGTCGCGCCCGATGCCCAGCATTTTCTGATCGAGTCGGTCGCGGAGGGCGCCTCGCTGGCGACGGTGACCAACTGGTTCGACGAACTCCGGCGGCGTGCGCCGGTGAAGAAGTAGCGCGCGGCCGGCGCGGGGCCAGACGCCAACATGCGCATCGGCATTCTCGGATCGGGGCTGATGGGCGGCAAGCTCGGGACGATCTTCGCGCGCGCCGGCCACGACGTGGTCTTCAGCTACGCGCGCAGACCGCAGAAACTGACGCGCCTCGCGCGTCGCGCCGGACGGCACGCGCGCGCCGGCACGCCGCGCGACGCTGCGCGGCACGCCGACGTGCTCCTGCTCGCCGTCCACTGGTCCCGCGTCGGCGACGTGCTGAAACAGGCGGGCGACCTGACGGGCAAAGTGGTGGTGACCTGCTCGCTGCCGATGAACGCAGACGACACGGATCTGGTCGTCGCGCACACGTTGTCCGGCGCGGAAGTCCTCGCCAGGAAGGCCCCCCGCGCCCATGTGGTGTCGGCCTTCGGCACCGTGCCGAGCGAGGTGCTGCTCAGCGTGTTCGAAGGCAGGCGCCGCGCCCGGCGACCGAGCCTGCTCTACTGCGGCGACCACGCGCGGGCCAGGCGCGTCGCCGCGCGGCTCATCCGCGACGCCGGATTCGACCCCGTGGACGCCGGCCCGCTCCGCATCGCGCGCTTCCTCGAGCCGTTCACGCTGCTCATCGCCCGGCTCGCCTATGAGGGCAAGGGCGGTCCGAAGCTCTCGTACCGCTTCGAGCGCCACGGCTGAGTCGCGCGTCAGCCCGCCGGGCGCTTCGCCGTTCGCGCAGGCCGATTCGGCCGCCAGACGTCACCTCAACGGCCACCAGCCCGTCCGCGGAGGCCGCATCAGGGCCGCGCAGCTGCCGGGGAGGATCGCCGGCCAGCTCGCTGCTGGCGGAACGCCAGAACGCGGTAGGCTATCCCTGGCCTGGGGGCCGGAGGGTCGGGATGTCATCACGCCTCATGCGTCATTTCTTGTTCCTTGCCGTCGTCTTCGCTGCTGCTGCTACCGTGCCCATGACGGGCGCCGCCACCGATGTGAGCCCGGACCTGTTCGCGGGGCTCAAGTGGCGCAACATCGGGCCGTTCCACGGGGGCCGCATCTCGGCGGTCACCGGCGCGATCGGCCAGCCCGGAGTCTTCTACGTCGGGACGCCCGCCGGCGGCGTGTGGAAAACGACCAGCGCCGGCGTGACGTGGTTCCCGATCTTCGATCAGTTCACCAACGTCGACAGCATCGGAGCGGTCCAGGTGGCGCCGTCGGATCCGAACGTCGTCTACGTGGGCACCGGCGACTCGGTGCAGGGGTCGCTCGGCGACGGCATGTACAAGTCCACGGACGCGGGGAAGACGTGGACGCACATCGGGCTCGAGGAGACGACGAAGATCAACAAGATCGTCGTCGATCCGAAGGATCCGAATCTGGTCGTCGCCTCGACGCAGGGCGACGCGCGGCACAACGGGCAGGGCATCTATCGGAGCGCGGATGGCGGCAAGACGTGGGAAAACACGCTGCGGCCGGAAAACGCGAACGGCACGCGCGACGTCGAGTACGCGTATGACATGCCGAACCTGATGTTCGCGACCAGCATGGGCGAGACGGGCCGCGGCGGCGGCTTCGGCGGCGGCGCGGCAGGCGCGGGCGCGCCGGCCGGCGGACCGGCGCCGCCGAACGGCACAGCCCTCTTCAAATCCACCGACGCCGGCAGGACGTGGAAAAAGGTCGACACGCTGCCGCCGTACACCGGCCGCATCAGCGTCGCCGTGGCGATGCACACGAACGGTCAGCGGATTTACGTCGTCGGCGGCGCGCTGCAGGGCGGCTCGGGTCTCTATCGCTCAGACGATCAGGGCGCGACGTGGCAGCACATGGCCGGCACCGACACGCGCGTCGGCAACGGCCAGGGCGCCTACAGCTCGGGCGTGTGGGTGGACTCGCAGAATCCAGACATCCTCTACACCGTCAGCACTACCGTGTATCGATCGGAGGACGGCGGCAAGACGTTCACCGGCTTCAAAGGCGCGCCTGGAGGCGAGGACCCGCACGACCTCTGGGTCGATCCGACCAACGGCCAGCGCATGCTGTTCGGCATGGATCAAGGACCGGGTGTGACGCTCGACGGCGGCAAGACGTGGAGCGGCTACTATCAAATCCCGATCGCGCAGGTCTACAAGATTGCGACCGACACGCGCTATCCCTACTGGGTCCTGGCGTCGCAGCAGGACACCGGCGCCATCATGACGCGCAGCCGGAGCGATCAGGGGCAGATCGCGATCGTGGACTGGCTGCCGCTGCCCTCATCGGAATTCGGCACGGTCGTGCCCGATCCCCTGCATCCCAACATCGTCTACGGCGTCGGGTACGGCGCCGGTCAGGGGAGCGGGATGATCAAGATCGATTTGAACACCGGCCAGTGGGGGAACGTGGCGCCCAACTTCGGCGCGGACTCGAACCTGTACGCGGCCGGCCGCGATTTCTGGAAGCGCTTCGATACGGCCTTCGAGCCGAAAGCGATGTACGTCGGCTACAACTGCATCCTCGTCACGCGCGACGGCGCGCAGACGTGGCAGAAGTTCAGTCCGGATCTGACGACGCCGAAGGGCCAGCCGCTGGCGCCGTGCGGCGTCGCCCCGGCCGCGGGTGCAGCCGGACGCGGTCGTGGCGCACGCGGCGCGGGTGCGGCAGCGGGCGCGGCGACACCACCGGCGGCGGGCGGCGCCAATCCGCCGACGGGCACGCGCGCCGGCGGCGCCCCGGCCGCGGCGACACCCACCCCGGCGCCGGCGGCCCCGGCGGGCGGCGGGCGCGGCGGCGGCGCCGGCTCGATTTCGGACTTCTCGCTCTCGACCGTCAAGGCGGGCGTCGTCTGGTCGGGCAGCAGCACCGGGCAGATCTACAACACGATGGACGGCGGCAAGACGTGGACCAACGTCACGAACTTCACGGATCTGCCGCCGAACGCCAGCTTCGTGACGGTTGAGGCCGGTCACGGCGACGTCAACACGGCGTACGTCGCGGCGAACGTGGCCGCCGGCCGCGGCGGCGGCGCGGGCGCGCCGGCCGGCGAGCAGCACTATGTGTATCGCACGCACGACGCCGGCAAGTCCTGGACGCGCATCGTCACCGGGCTGCCGATCGACGAGCGCACGGGCAGCCAGGTGCACGTGCTTCGCGAAGATCCGAAGCAGAAAGGGCTGCTCTTCATCGGGACCGAGACGACCGTCTACGTCTCGTTCGACGACGGCGACCACTGGCAGTCGCTGCGGCTGAACCTGCCGAGCACGTCGATCCGCGACATGGCGTTCCACACCGACGACCACATGAACGACCTCGTGATCGGCACGTACGGCCGCGGCTTCTGGGTGCTCGACGACATGAGTCCACTGCGGGACATCGCGGCGAAGGGGCCGCAGATCGCGTCGGCGCCCGCGTATCTCTTCAAGCCGGGCGACGCGATCCGCGCGCGCCAGAACTCGAACTGGGATCAGCCGCTCAATCCCGAGCTGTTCCACGCGCCGAACCCGCCGTACGGCGCGATCCTTTATTACTACTTGAGCAAACCGCCCGCCGGCGAGATCAAGATTCAGATCTCCGACGCGGGCGGCAAGCTCGTGCGGACGCTGTCGAGCACCGTGCCGCCGGCGGTGGAGCGGCCGCCGTATCCGGACTACTGGCTGAAGCCGCCGCAGGAGCGGGCGCTCTCGACGGCCGTCGGGACCAATCGGACCAACTGGGATCTGCGGTACGACGATCCACCGGGCTTCAACCCGGACATCAACAACCAGATGAACTCGTCGCCCGGCTCGGTCACGCCCGCGCCGCACGGCGCGCTGGCGCTGCCGGGCACGTACACGGTGAAGCTGCTGGCGGATGGCCAGACGTACACGCAGACGCTCGTGGTGCACAACGATCCCCGCGTTGGCGAGGGCGCAGCGGTGATGTCGGCGCTGCGGACGCAGCACAAGCTGGCCATGGCGGCCACGCAGGGCATGATCGACAGCCACGCCGGCAATGACGAAGTGGCGGCCATGAGGGCGCAGGTGGCGGCGCTCGCGTCGGCGGCGCTGCCGGCGGAGCTCGCATCGTCGTCGACGGCGCTCGACGCCAAGCTGGCGACGTTCGGTGGCGCCACGGGCCGTGGAGGTCGTGGCGGCGGAGGCGGGGGAGGGGGCTTTGGCGGCCGCGGCGGCGGGCCCGCGCCGGGCGCCGTCGTCGCCTTCAACGCGCTGAACGGCACGTTCAACACGGTGCTCGCGCCGATGGCGCAGAACGGCATGGACATGCCGCCCAGCAAGGCGCAGATCGACACGTATGAGTCCGCCTGCAAGGAACTGAGCGCGACGATCGTCGCGTGGAAGCAGATGCTGAGCGTGGATCTCGTGAGCTTCAACGACCAGCTCACGAAGGCCGGCAAGCCGGCGCTCAAGATCGCGCCGACGGCGCTCTCGGCGCCCGCGTCGTGCACGTTCGTGCCGCCGGCGGCGCCGGCGACCGGCCGGGGAGGCGGAAGATAATCGCACCGCGCGCGCGACGCGGGCTGGCGCTCGTCGGCGGCTTGCTGGCCGCCGCGGCGAGCGGCAGCCTGCGGCTCGACGCGCAGGACTCGGGTGCGATTCCGCCCGCGCTCTACGCCTCGCTGACGTGGCGCTGCATCGGGCCGTTCGACGGCGGGCCGGTGGCGTCGGTCGTGGGCGAGGCGGGCGTGCCGGGCGCCTACACCATCACGACGCCGAGCGGCGGCGCGTGGAGGACGATCGACGGCGGCGACACGTGGTCGTCGATCGAGCTCCCCGGCTTATCGCGGGTCAGTGACCCCTCGGCAGGAGGGTCGACGAACCAGCCCGGTGGCGGGGACGCGCGCCGCTGGGTCGATCCCGCGAACCCGCGGCGCATCGCGCGAACCGAGGCCCAGGGCATCGCGGTCAGCCTCGACGCGGGCGCCACGTGGACGCCGTTCCGTCACCTGCCCATCGCCGAGGTCGCGCGCCTCGCGCCGCACGAGCGTCCGCTCGAGTCCGCGACGTCGAGGCGAATGATCGCGGGCGCGGCCGTCACCGTGTCGATCGCCGATCCCGTGCGCGCCGGCCTCGTCTTCGCCGGCACGAACGACGGCGTCTACGTGTCGTTCGACAACGGCGTGCGATGGGACCCGCTGCGGCTGAACATGCCGGCCGTCGCGATCAACGACCTCGACATCCGCGGCGACGATCTGGTGGCCGCGACGCAGGGCCGATCGATCTGGATGCTCGACGACATTTCGCCGCTGAGGCAGGTGACCGCCGCAAGCGCGTCGGCTCCGGCGATGCTGTACACGCCGGCGGCCGCCGTCGCGAGGTCGGACGGCGTCTATCTCGACTACTACCTCGGCGCGCCACCGACGGGAGAGATCACGCTCCAGGTGAGCGACGCCGCCGGGCGCGTCGTGCACGCCGCCGGCAGCGCCGCGATGAACGGCGACGATCGCTGGCTGCCGGTCGCACGTCCGCTGCCCGACGGTCCCGGTCATCACCGCGTCGCCTGGAATCTGCGGTTCGATCCGCCTCCGTCGCCGCACCATCGCTTCGCGCGGCTCGCGCCGGCGCTCGTCGACGACCCGTCCGATCCCGACGGGCCGCGCGTGCTCGCCGGCAGCTATCGCGTGACGCTCGTCGTTGGCGGTCGGACCTACACGCAGCCTCTTGTCGTCCGCGACGATCCGGCGTCCACGCCTGAAGCGCGTGAGGCCGCGCGCCGGCGATTCGCGCTGGCGATGCAGGCGTACGACGCGATGCAGTCCGCGCATCGCGGGTTCCTGCAGCTCGCGCGCGCGCGGCCGCCGATCAAGGCGCTGGCGGCCTCGCCCGATCCGGATCTCGCGTCCGCG
>Ga0335084_10005875_pt1 | contig 12168 bp, 7 predicted proteins | sample Lox_Sample_44_FD_206721 | JGI IMG/M metagenome (GOLD analysis project Ga0335084, IMG submission 206721) | Soil microbial communities from Loxahatchee National Wildlife Refuge, Florida, United States - Lox_Sample_4.4 | ecosystem: Environmental > Terrestrial > Soil > Wetlands | place: USA: Florida...
GTGACGATGTCCCGCCGGCCGAGGCTGACTTCCCCCGTGTCGCCGTCCAGTGACAGCCAGTCACCTTCGACGATCCGCTGTCCGGCGATCTCGGCTTCGCGACCGCCGTCATGGATGCGAAGCACCCGGCAGCCGACCAGACAGACCTTGCCAAGCTGTCGCGCCACCACTGCCGCATGCGCCGTCCGGCCGCCGACCGCGGTGAGGATTCCGGCGGCAACCGCGAAACCTGCGACGTCCTCGGTGGCGGTGTCGTGGCGCACCAGGATCACCGGCTCCTTGCGTTCGGCCAGTGCCACGGCCCGCTTGCTGTCAAAGACGATGCGGCCGGTCGCGACGCCCGGGGACGCCGAAGTTGCTGTAGCGATCGCCGGAACGGCTTCGGCGAAGCGCGTCACGGCGGCTCGCTCAAGATCGACCGTGGAGAGGCGCTGCAACGCGTTCGCGGGATCGATCACGCCTTCGCGCACGAGATCGACCAGGATGCGCAGGCCAGCCCGCGGCGTCCGCTTTGCGGAGCGCGTCTGCAGGAAGTAGAGACGCCCCTCTTCCACCGTGAACTCGATATCCTGCACATCGCGGAACTCCTGCTCGAGACGGGCGGCGCCTTCGGCCAGCGCCTTCGCCTCCTGCGGCAGACGTGCCGTGAGCAGCGCTCCGTTGCCCGGCATGCGGCGGCCCGAGACCACGTCCTCGCCCTGTGCATCGAACAGGAAGTCGACGTAGAGCTGTTTGGCTCCCGTCGCGGGATTGCGTGAGAAGGCGACACCGGCGCCGGAACGTCCGCCGGCATTGCCGAACACCATCGCCTGCACCGTCACGGCGGTGCCGGCCAGGGAATCCAGGTGATTGAGCCGGCGATATTCCCGCGCCTTCGGGGCCTCCCAGCTTTGATAGACCGCGCGGGCAGCAGAGGTGAGCTGGGCCAAAGGCTCCTCCGGGACCGGAGTGCCCATTGCCCGCCCGGCGATCTGCCGGAACTCCTGGGTCAGCCGCTCCAGCGCCTCGGGATCGAGATCGGTCTCGTCGCCGGCACCTTCCGCCCGCATCATGCGGCCGAGGCAGGCCTCGAACGGCGCCGCCGGCGCGTCATGCACGACCTCCGCATACATCTGGACGAACCGGCGATAGCTGTCCCAGGCGAGGCGCGGATTGCCGGTCATACCGATCAAGCCGTGCACCGTGGTCTCGTTCAGCCCGACGTCCAGGATGGTCGAGAGCATGCCCGGCATCGACTGGGCGGCGCCGGAACGGACCGACACCAGCAGCGGCATGCGTTCATCGCCGAGCCGGCGGCCCGTGGCCTCCTCCAACCGGGCGATGCCCAGGCGCAGGCCCTGCTCGAGCGCCTCGATCGCGTCGGGCTCGTTGCGATTGACCGGCGCGCAGAGCGTGGTCGGCAGGACGAAGGCCGGCGGCACGTTGAGGCCGAGCCGGCTCATCCGCCAGAGCTGTGCCGCCTTGGAACCGACCAGGTCGGGCGTCAGCGGCTCGGCGCCGGCCGTGGTGCCGACAAAGCGTGGCGCGAAATCGTTCATGCCGATAACTCCTCCAGGACCCGGTCGCGCAGCGAGAGGGCTGAATGGGCAAGATGGTCGGTCGCAGTCTCCAGCGCGCGGGCAATCTCGAGCCCGAGCGTCAGCACCCGCGCATTGCCGTTGCCGGCGCCGACGAAGGCCGCGAAGGCGTCGCGCGCCGCCGCATCGGCACTGCGCTCCGCCAGCACCACGGCGTCGATCGACTGCAGGGCGGCCACCGCGTCGATACGCTGGCCCTGGGGCAGCCGCGAGGTCGCCTCGAGCGCGCGAATGAGATGCCCGGTGCTGTCGGTTACGAATTCCGACAACCGCAGCAAAGGCGCGACATCGAACGCCGCTGCATCGGCCTCGGGCACCAGGCTCAGGAAGAAGGCGCATTCCTCCAGCGAATCCGTGGTGTCGTCGATCTCGTCGATGACCGGGCGCAGCGGTGCGGCGCCCCGGATCTGCGCGGTGATCTCCCGCGCGAGCACCGTCAGGCGATCGGCCTTCTCCTCGATTGTCTTGGCGCGCGCCGCGAGGGCGCGGCGTTCCTCCGGCGTCGCCGAAGCCAGTGTGCCCAGCGCGTCGCCGATCTTCACGCTGAGCATGCGCGTCAAGCCGAGATGCCGGACCAGCACTGTCAGGACCGAGCTCTGCGCGGTCTCGAAGCGGCGCGACAGGTCGGCCTGGATCTCGTCGCGGATCAGCCGCGCCGTCCGCCCAGCGGCGAGGCCCTGGCTCGCGTCACGCAGGACATGCCGGAGAAACTCGATGCAGTCCTCCGTGCCGAGCGCGTCGTCGAGCCGGACACCATAGGGGATGCGGCCGGCCGCGGTGCGATGGATCGCGTCGAAGATGAGATCCGCGCCGCCGAGTTCCAGGAAGGCGCGATGGCCGAGGTCGTTCTTGGCGGCCCAGGTCAGGAGGCCGATCGCCGCATTCTTGCCGAGGAAGGTCTGCAGAGCCTTGCGGCCCTTGTTCCAGTCGATCAGGAACACGATGCGGGAGCCGAGGAACTCGAGGAAGCCGTTCAGCCGGTGTTCCTCGGTCGAGGCGAACGTGCCGCTGACCAGGTAGAATACGTCCTCACTCAGCCCTTCGGCGCTCCGCTCCACGAGCGAGCTCCAGGCGACGTTCTGCTCCTCGAACAAGGCGATGAAGAACTTGGCGCGTGGGCGGTGCACGTCGGTGTAGGTGACCGTTACCGATCCTTCGTCGACATGGATCACCAGGACGTGGGCATCTGTCGTGCCGATGTCGTTCTGGATCGTCAACCGGTCACTGGCGCGGACCGCAGTCGTGCCGAGCCCAGGATGGCCGAAGGCGAGCGGCGCGGTGCGGTTGAGACCGCGCATGAAGGCGGCGACCGCCCGGCGATCGCGGTCGTTCAGCGAATGGACCCGCGCGCCGTCCAAGGTCTCGACCGCGGTATCGGCAGCGAGGCGATTGAGCGCCTTGTGGACGTCCATCACTAGGAGATGGACGCTGTCCCGGCTGCCGCGGCTGGCCGAAGCCAGCGCATCGATCGCGCGCAGGTCTAGTTGGTCTCCGTCGGCGACCGGCATCGATGCCTTCAACGTGTCCGCGCGCGCGGCAAGACTCTGCGCCGCCTCGGTGTCGGCCGCCTGGAGCGGCGCCAGCATCTCCGCCAGGTCCTCCTGCATGCCGCCCAACAGCGATGCAACGCCGGGCACGAACAGGCGCTCCGCGCCCACCAGCCGCGCGCCGGAGACCAGGTCTTCGAGCGCCTGGTCCTGAAGACCTGCCGCGCGCAATTCGGCGACGAAGCCACGGTGCTCGCGGCTCGGGCTCTGCGCCTGCAGCGACGCCTCCTGGAGCAGGCTCAGGCGCAGCTTGATGCGATCGTTGGCGGCCAGCGCCGCACCGATCAGGGAGGGCAAGAGGATCGCCTTCTCGCCGAGGCGTTCGAGAATATCGGTCTTGGGTGTCACGGGCGGCCTCTGCGGCTCGTTGTTCCGACACCATCATATTGGGCGTCAGGTGACCCTGGCCGCATTGACCCATGTCATTCATCCAATTGTCATATTTGGAAGAAAGCCGGACCTGGAAGCAGCGCTCCCGATCCTATGTCCGGCCGGTCGCCAAATTCGTGTTCTTGATCGGCAGGCTGCGAATCCGCGTGCCGGTTGCGGCAAAGATGGCATTGCAGAGCGCGGGGGCGAGTGGCGGCGTCCCGGGCTCGCCGATGCCGCCCCATTTCGTTCCACCGCTCAAGACGAGATGGGTCTCGATCGGCGGTGTGTCGCCAAGCCGCGCCACCTGATAATCGTCGAAATTGCCCTGGACCACGGCGCCGTTCTTGATGGTGATCTCACCGAACAGGGCCGCCGAGAGACCATAGACCACGCCGCTCTCGATCTGCATGGCGACGGTCAGCGGGTTGACCACATGGCCGCAATCTACCGCGGCTACGATGCGGCCTACCTTCACCTGGCCCTGGGCATCGACCGCGACCTCGACGATCTCGCCGACGATGGTGCCGAAGGATTCGTGGATCGCGATACCGCGGCCGCTTCCCGCAGGCATCGCCTTGCCCCAGTCGCCCTTCTCCGCCAACGTATCCAGCACATTCAGGAAGTCGGGCTTCCCTTCGAGCAGCTTCCGGCGATAGCGATAGGGATCCTGCCCGGCGGCGTGTGCCAATTCGTCAATGAAGCTCTCCATGGCAAAGGCGTTCTGCGAGCTGCCGACCGAGCGCCAGAACATCACGGGGACGTGGGTGTTCTTCAAGATGCAATCGACCTGCAGGGCGCCGGTCTTGTAGGGCAGGTTCGCCAGCCCTTCGACCGCTGAAGGCTCAACACCATTCGCCACGTCGCTGACGCCGAGCGATCGCTGGATCGAGCCGACCGCCGTCCGCACGTGAAGCCCGTTGACCGCGCCGTCATCGGCGAGCGACGCCTGGAAGCGGATCGCCGCCTGCGGACGATAACGGTCGTGGCGGGTATCGACCTCGCGGGTCCAGAGCACCTTCACCGGCTTGCCCATCGCCTTCGCAACCGTGACCGCCTGCACCAGCTCGTCGTTGATCGCGCGCCGGCCGAAGCCGCCGCCGAGGAAGCAGTTGTGCATCGTCACGTTCTGCGGCGGCACGCCCGCGGTCTTCGCCGCCAGCTGCAGGGCGGCATCCGGATTCTGGGTGCCGAGCCAGACCTCGACGCGATCGTCCTTCACATGGGCCGTACAGTTCAGCGGCTCCATCGGCGCATGGGCGAGGTGCGGCACCTCATAGAGGAGCTCGATGCGCTTGCCGTTGCCGAGTGCCCCTGCGACGTCGCCGTCCTGCGTCGCCGTGGCGGCAGGCCCGTCCAGGGCCTTCCGGTATTCCGCGGCGAACTCGGCGCTGTCGGTCTTCGCAGCCGGCCCTTCCTCCCAGGTGACCGGGAGTACCTTCGCCGCCTCCTTCGCGCGCCAGAAACGGTCCGCGACCACCGCCACGCCGCCGGGGATCGGCACGACCCCTTTGACGCCGCGCCGCGTCCCAACCGCCTTGGCATCATAGGATTTGACCGTGCCCCCAAAGACCGGGCAGCTGACGACCGCAGCATAGAGCATGTCCGGAAGACGGACATCGATGCCGAACTTGGCGGTGCCGTCGAGCTTCGGCGGCGTGTCCAGCCGGGCGACCGCCTTGCCAATGAGAGTGAACTGATCCGGCGTCTTGATCGCCGGCTCCGCCGCCAGCGTCACCTTCGCCGCGTCGCCGGCCAGGGCGCCGAAGCTCGCGCTGTGCCCTGCGGAATCGGAGACGACGCCGTCCTTCGCGCGGCAGGAATCGGCCGAAACATTCCAGCGTGTCGCCGCCGCCTGGATCAGCCGCGCCCGCGCGCTGGCCCCGGCCTGCTGCAGAAATTCCCGGGACCGCCGCACCGAGCTCGATCCGCCCGTGCCCATCCGCTGATAGACATTGCCGTCCGCGAGGTTGCGGGCGGCGGAGGCATATTCCGCCCGCACCTTCGACCAGTCGCAGCCGAGCTCCTCGGCGACGATCATGGGCAGCGCGGTGAAGACGCCCTGCCCCATCTCCGACTTCGCGACCCGGATCACGATCGCGTCATCGGGCTCGATCAGCAGCCAGGCATTCACCTCGTGCCCGCCTGAGGCGCCATCCCAAGGCTGCGGCAGGACCGGCCCTGCATCGGCGCTCTCGGGCAAGGCCAAGGCGATCGCCAGGCCACCGGCGGCACTGGCGGAGACGGCGAGGAAGCGACGGCGCGAAAATGCGGAGAGATTCCGTTCGACGATCGTCATGGTGACCTCCTCAACCCTTCATCATCGCGGCGGCGCGATGGATCGCCGCGCGGATCCGGGGGTAGGTGCCGCAACGGCAGATATTGGTGAGATTGCCGTCGATGTCCGCATCGGTCGGCTGCGGCGTCTGCTTCAGAAAGGCGGCGGCGGCCATGATCTGCCCCGACTGGCAGTAGCCGCATTGCGGCACGTCCTCAGCCAGCCAGGCTTGCTGCACCGGATGCTTCGCGTCGGGCGAAAGACCTTCGATGGTCGTGATCTTCGCGCCATCGAGGTCGCCGACCTGCACCGAGCAAGATCGCGTCGCCTCGCCGTTCACATGCACCGTGCACGCGCCGCATTGGGCGATACCGCAGCCGAACTTGGTACCGGTGAGCCCGAGCTCGTCCCGCAGGACCCAAAGCAACGGGGTTTCAGGCTCGACATCGAGCTGGTGCTGTCTGTCGTTGACGATCAGAGCGACCATGACCGGACCTCCAATGACTGGGACTCAATATCCGAGCGACGCAAGAGTCGGACTCAGGGCGAAAAGCGTCTCGGCAGAATGGCTCGCGCGGGTGGCTCGAAGAGATCGTAGCGGCGGCACGGGACGGCCGCCCTGGGCATCGACGGATGCGCGCAATCGCATCGCGATTGCCTTCATCAACTATGAAATCGTGCCTAAGAATTGCAAATCACTTTTGCGCCGCAACAAGTCCCTGAGGATTCTAGAGCGCCCATTGCATCGGAGCGCCTGATTGGCAAGGACATTCCACGTCGAAACACCGAGGCGTGATGCAACCTTTGCGACGCTCATGCATTGACAACCCGCACCAATGGGCGGACCATTGGATAATTCTAAAGTAAGAACGAAGAACTTCTGGGAGGGGCTTGCCATGATGACGGTGCTGGTCGCCGACGATCATCCCTTGTTCCGGGAAGCCATCGTGGGTGCGCTGCGCAGCATGTCCGACGATATCGGTGTGCTCGAATCCGGCTCAATCTCCGAGGCCTTCGACCAGGTCGCCGACAGCCCCGACCTCGACCTCATCCTGCTCGATCTCCGCATGCCGGGCATGAGCGGCGTCAAGGGCATCCGCGCCCTGCGCGGCCGGCGGCCCGACGTCCCGATCGCGGTCATCTCCGCCCTGACCGACAGCATGGTGATCAAGGAGTGCTTCGACGCCGGCGCCATCGGCTACATCCCGAAATCGCTGCCGCGGGCAGGGATCGCCAGCGCGATCCAGACCATCCTCGACGGCGGAAGCTTCACCCCCAGCGAGGAACAGACCGCAACCGCCGAGACGGCGGAAGACGATGCAACCGAGATCAATGAATCGATCCGCTGCCGCTTCGAGCTGCTGACCAATCAGCAGCGGAAGGTCCTGGAGCTCATGGCCGAGGGCATGGCCAACAAGCGCATCGCCTATGCGATCGACGTGCAGATCACCACGGTGAAATCGCACGTTTCCAGCCTGCTGCAGAAGCTCGGCGTCTCCAGCCGGACCCAGGCGGTCATCCTCTATGAGAAGTATCTGCGCGCCCTCGCAGCGGACAATCCTTCCTCTGCGATCCCGTCAGGCGCGAACCGAGGCGACCAGAGCGCGTAGCTTCGCCGGCTTGATCGGCTTGATCAACAACGTGGTCGCCGGCATCTCCTGAACCAGATGCTGGATCTCGACGCTGCGATCGGCGGTGATGACTGCCGCCGGCACTTCCCGGCCGAGACGCGCGCGGATCGCGGCGATCACGTCGGTGCCGAGGCAGTTGTCATCCAGGTGGTAGTCCACCAGCACGATGTCGGGTGGCGCCTTCGCCCCATCGAGCGCGGTGAGCGCGGACGCCTCGTCCGGCGCCGCGGCAAGGCGACAGCCCCAGGTCTCGAGCAGGCTGGCCATGCCCTGCAAGACACTGGGCTCGTTCTCCACCACCAGCACATTGACGCCGCGGACAGCCGCGGACGGCGCAGGCTCTCGCGGCGGCAGGTCGATCACCTCGGTGGTGTCGGGCGCCAGCGGCACCAGCACCGAGAACGCCGATCCCCTCCCCGGCTCCGACCGCACCTTGACCGGGTGGTTCAGGAGCCGGCTGATGCGCCGGACGATGGCGAGGCCGAGGCCGTAGCCCTTCTTGCCGCCGCCGAGATCGGTCAGGCGCTGGAACTCCTCGAAGATCTCGCCGAGCTTCTCCTTGGGAATGCCGATCCCGGTATCCGCGACCTCCAGCTCGACATGGTCGCCGCGCCGGCGCGCGCCGAACAGGATCCGGCCGCTGGGCGTATAGCGGCAGGCGTTGGTCAGGAGATTCTGCAAGAGACGGCGCAGCAGCCGCACGTCGGTGGTGACGCTGAGCGAGCACGGGATGCAGCGGAAATCGATGCCGCCCCGCTCGGCCAGCGGCGCGATCTCGTTGCGGAGTGACTGCATCAACGCCGCCAGCGGCACCCGCCGGATGCTCGCCGCCACCTTGCCGGCGTCGAGCTTGGAGATATCGAGCAGGATGTTGAGGATATCCTCGACATTCGCCAGGGCGTGGTCGACCCGCCCGATCAGCGGCGGCAGCTCGTCCGGCAAGGTACGATCCTGCAGCGCCGACACGAAGAGCCGCGCCGCGTTCAGCGGCTGCAGCAGGTCGTGGCTGGCATCGGCCAGGAACTGGGTCTTGCTGGCATTGGCGCGCTCGGCTTCGACCTTGGCTTTCTGCAGCTCGCCGGCGATCCGACGCCGCTCCACCACTTCGGAGAGCAATGTCTCGTTCAGCTGCTGCAGCGAAGCCGTGCGCTCATAGACCCGTCGCTCCAGCTCCTCCTTGGCCGCTTCCAGGATGCGCTGTGCGCGCCGGCGCTCGGTGATGTCCTGGATCAGCGCGAAGAAGCCGATCACCTTTCCCTTCTGGTCTCGGTGCGGCACGTAGGTTGCGAGGCCGAAGCGCGGCTCGCCGTCGGCGGAGGGCAGGGTCAGGTCGAAGACCACGGTCGAGCCGCGGAGCGCGCGGTCGATATAGGGCCGGCGATAGGCATGTTCGGCCTCGCCGAGCACCGTCCGCAGCGCCCGGCCCAGGATCTGCTTGCCGTTGCGGCCGAACGTGGTGCGGTAGGCCCGGTTGACGAATTGATAGTGCTCCTGCTCGTCGATGTAGCTCATCATGGTCGGCACGGCGTTGGCGAACAGGCGGATCCGCTGTTCCGTGTCGTGCAACGCCTCCTCGGCGAGGCGGCGCTCGGTGATCTCGGCATAGGAGATGACGAAGCCGCCGTCCGGCATGGGGTCGCGCTTGATGGCAAACCAGCGGCCGTTGACCGACACCTCCGCCGGTGTCGACGCGTTGGCCGTCACGATCAGCGAGGCGGTGCCGAGCTCGGAGACCTCGCGCAAGTCGTTGAACCGCTGGAAGCTGTGCAACGTCGCACCCGGCGTCACCAGCTGGGGCGGCAGCTCCAGGAGCTCGCCGTAGCGCCGGTTGGCGGTGACCAAGCGCTGCTCGCTGTCGAACACCGCGACGCCGATCGACATGCTCTCCAGGGTCGCCTGCAGGTGCAGCGAGCGTTCGGCCAGGGCGCGCTCGCGCTCCAGCCGCTCGGCGTCCTTGATATCGGTGATGTCCGTATAGACCGAGGCGATGCCGCCTTCGAGCGAGACGCGGTCGTTGACCTGGATCCAGCGTCCGTCCGAGAGCGCATAGACCCAGCGACTGGAGCCGAAGCGGCGGGTGGCGTCGCGCTGGCGCAGGCGGTCCGCCAGCCATTGCTCCGGCGTCACGTCCTCGGGCGTCGCGATGAGACCGTCCCCGGTCGCGACCTTGATCAGTTCCTCGAAAGTCGCACCGGGGCGGATCTCCACAGCCGGGCTCGGCCAGAACGACATGAAGCGCTGGTTGCACAGGACCAGCCGGTCCTCGGGATCGAAGATCGCGAACCCTTCGGAGATGCTGTCGATCGCGTCGCGCAACCGGTTCTGGGCCGTGAGCCCGACGACGAGGGCCTCATTGAGCTCCCGATTGGAGCTCGCCACCGCCTCCATGGCCTGCTCCAGCTCCTGGGTCCGCTCCTTCACCAGGCGATCCAGCAGGACCGCGGCCTGGAACAGGTGATAGGCGTTGCCCTGCAAATCGAGGCTGTGCTCGACGTGCTTCATCAGCGCCCGGTTGATCTCCCGGAGCTTCTCCACCTCGCGCCGCAACGTGACGGTCTCGTCGTTGGCAGGGAGGAGCTTGGTGAGGTTCATGGCATGCCGCCCTTCCCTCAGCGCCGGCCGCCGAAAGCGATGCCGGTGAAAGTCTGGCTCATATGCATGGTGCCGAACTGCTCACCGTAAGTGTTGAAGCCGATCACCTTGTTGGCCGAAAGCAGGCGGGAGACCGGGGCCAGCATCTGGCCCTGCTCCATCTCGATGTAGCGCAGGATGCAATCGAAACCGAGCACCGCCTCGACCTCGCCGAGGTCCTTGTTGAGCCGCGTGAACACGGAATCGAGATCGCCCACCAGGTCGCCGCTGTTGGCGATGCTGAGGACCAGGCCCTCGTCGATCGCGCAGAAGAATTGCAGGCTGTCGTCGGGATTGACCTTCTGGATCGCCCGGGCGTAGTACCGCCCGCCGGCCCTGACCACCAGCGGGTGGAGGGCGAAGACACCCGGCGTCAACTCCGAGCGATCGAGACCGAGGAGCCGCGCATATTCCAGCGCCGCCGGCTCGGCATTGATCTGCATGACGACCCGGTGCGCCGGATCCGCCCGGGTGATGACGAGCTGCTGCTCCAGCGGCTCGAAATGCTGGGTCTGGAATACCCGGAAGTCGAGGTCGGTCGAGATCAGCATCAGCACCGCCGCATTGGTCAGCACCCGGCCGCCGAGGAACATGTTCGGCTCAGTGGTCATGGCGCTGGTCCCGGCCGAGCCTCCGACCAGCGGCACATGGCCCAGCGCGTTGCCGAATGCGCTGGCGATCGCCTCCTCCCGCATCGACAGGCCGTCGTTGATCAGGACGGCGAAGGGATGCGGCTTGTGCGACCGCGCCTGCAAGGCCTCGTGCTCGACCAGCAAGGCGCGCGCGGCACTGAATCCGTCGGCGATCTGGAAGCTGGAAAGCTGCTCGAACAAACGGATCGACGTCACGAAATGTTCCGACGGCAGACTGATGCCGGCAATGGTCCCATGGCGATATCCGAACGGCGTCAACTCACCTGCCGTCGTGCATCCGGCGATCGGGACACGTGCGCCATGGGCGCCGACCGCCGCGGCGATCTCGGCGATCGGAAATTGCGGCGAGCAGAACAGCAGGACGAGATCGCTGTCGTCCTTCGCTATGGCGTCGAGCAGGGTGAAGACCGCGTCCCGCAGACCGGCGTGGTCTTCGCATTCCTGGACGCCCCAGCGTATGCCGCTGCTCGGACCGACGCCCTGGTGGAGCGCCACTTTGTCAGTGACTTCCATCACGTCCTCCCAAGGATCGCAGGCTCTCTCGCCCTTTTTCAGTGGGGCCGGCCCGCTTCAGGTGCTATAGCATTATTCACCGATATCACCTCGATCCAAAGTCCAATTTCAGATGGCAGGGACTTCTCGTTAGCATTCAAGTTCAACCTCTTCTCCACGGCCGCAGGGTTCTGCCAGACCGATGCGCCGGCGTGGGATTCTACCGGCGACAGGAAAGCGACATGAAGACCAAGGCAGCGTTGGCGACCCAGGCCGGGAAGCCGCTCAGCATCGAAGAGGTGGACCTCGAAGGCCCGAAGGCCGGCGAAGTCCTGGTGGAAGTGAAGGCCACGGGGCTTTGCCACACCGATTGGTTCACGCTGTCCGGTGAAGATCCGGAGGGCGCGTTTCCCGCGATCCTCGGCCATGAAGGCGCCGGCATCGTGGTGGACGTGGGACCCGAGGTGAAGTCGCTGAAGAAGGGCGACCATGTCATCCCGCTCTACACGCCGGAATGCCGCGAGTGCGAGTACTGCCTCAGCCGCAAGACCAATCTCTGCCAGAAGATCCGCATCACCCAGGGCCAGGGCCTCATGCCCGACGGCAGCAGCCGCTTCTCGTTCCAGGGCAAGAAGGTGCTGCATTACCTTCTCCAACTTCACCGTGGTGCCGGAGATCGCGCTCGCGAAGATCCGAGAGGACGCGCCGTTCGACAAGGTCTGCTACATCGGCTGCGGCGTCACGACCGGCATCGGCGCCGTCATCAACACCGCCAAGGTCGAGGAAGGTGCCAATGTCGTGGTGTTCGGCCTCGGCGGCATCGGGCTGAACGTGATCCAGGGCGCCCGGCTGGCCGGCGCCAACATGATCGTCGGCGTCGATCTCAACCCGGGGCGCAAGGCGCTGGCCGAGAAGTTCGGCATGACCCACTTCGTCAACCCGAAGGAGGTCGAGGGCGACATCGTCCCCTATCTTGTCAACCTCACCAAG
>Ga0335084_10005876_pt1 | contig 12168 bp, 12 predicted proteins | sample Lox_Sample_44_FD_206721 | JGI IMG/M metagenome (GOLD analysis project Ga0335084, IMG submission 206721) | Soil microbial communities from Loxahatchee National Wildlife Refuge, Florida, United States - Lox_Sample_4.4 | ecosystem: Environmental > Terrestrial > Soil > Wetlands | place: USA...
TGCCCTTGAACTGCAACGCGAAGACGAGCTCCTTCATGACCGGGCCTCCTTGATCGAGACGCGCCAATGAATGCGATCCTCTTCGGGCGGGTAGTCGCCCGCCGCCTTGTGGTACGAGCAGCGGTTGTCCCAGATCACGATGTCGCCCTTGCGCCACCGATGACGGTACTGGGCATCCGGCTGGATCATGTAGTCAGTCAGCTCCTCGATCAGCGCGTCGCTCTCGCTCTCGTCGAGACCCTCGATGCGCAGGATCTTGCCGGGATCGAAGTAGAGCCCCTTGCGCCCGGTCTCGGGATGCGTGCGAATGATCGGATGGAAAACGGGCGTCCAGTCCCGGTCCTCTTCATTGAGCAGCGCGGTCGCCTTCCGGCGGCCGCCGTAGGTGAACGCCCCTTTCAGACCTTCGAGGCGCCCCTTCAGCCGTGGTGGCATCGCCTCGTAGGCGGCGTACATGCTGGCGAACAGCGTGTCACCGCCGCGGCTCGGCACCGCGAGCGCATAGAGCTGAGTCGCCTTGAACGGTTCCTGATCGTAGGCGCCATCGGTATGCCACCCCTCGGCGCCCCGACGGTAAATCGCCTGGTCGAGCGTACCGTCCGTCTTGAACTTGTTGACGCCGAGCAGGGTGATCTCGGGATAGTCAGGATGGCGGGTCGACTTCGACGGGTGCGGCTCCACCGGCCCGAAGCGACGGCTGTAGCGCAGGAAATCGTCGATCTGCAGATCCTGGCCCGGCACCACAACAACGTTGGAGTCGAGCCAGGCGCGATAGATCACGGCGAAGCCCGTGGCGTCGAGCGTCTTGACGTCGACTCCACAGATCTCGGCACCGACTTGGGGCCCCAGGCGGCGAACCTCGATCATCTGGCCTCCCTCCCCATCCGCGGATCTCGGAACGGGGGGAGGATATCACGCGCGCGGTTGGACCGGCGCGGGCCGTTCTCGCCCGTGAGATCCGGCTACGCTTCACGATGGCGACGGCGTCCCCAGCCAGAATGGAGTCGCCTTGCCGATCTGCTCGAGGTAAGCGCGGCGCTCGGCCGCCCGCTTCGGAAACCAGGTCGAGAGATAGTTCGCATCCAGCATGTGGTGCCGCGTCTCGGTGCCGAAGAACCCCGTGAGGTCGGGCAGGTTGATGAAACCCTCCTCGGACTGCGGGTTGAACTGCGTCCAGCGGCGAGCATGCTCTTCCGACCGGAAGAGGTTCATGCCGGTTCAGAGAAACGGCGGCCGGCCCCGTGATGGGCCGAAGCCCCAGTTCAGGTGGCCGACGATCCCCGGCGGGTCCACGGTGATGAGCTTGCCGTCGCGCATCTCCACCACCATGCGCTCGCCACAGTCGAGGCACGGCGCCTCGACTCGCACCGTTGCCCCCGGGAAGAGCCAGGTGACCGAGGTGGCTTCGAAGCCGCACTGCGCGAACCACTTCTGCTCCCCGCGCACGCTCACGCGATACTGTGTCGGCAGGTTGTTGAGCGGCGGGAAGGACGCGATATAGTCCGTGTCCGGATGCAGCCATCCGATCGGATAGGCCTGCATGACGGCAAGAAGGAGCTGGCGCCCCTCCTCGACGCCCGAGCCCATCTCCCTGGCCAGCTCTGCATAGTGCAGGGCGCGCCCACTGTCGATGATCGAGCGCATGAGACGATGAAACGCCTGATCGAGCACCTGCGGATCCGCCATGGCAATCCTCCCTCGGCCAGGATGGAGCGCGCTATTCGACGGGTGGGCCGCCGCGACCCGCCGTGATGACGCGTGCGCCACGATGATACGTCAAGTAGGCATACCCCCACTCCACCGCAACCACCAGGCGATTGCGAAATCCCGCGAGATACAGGATGTGAATCACGAGCCACAACCACCACGCGACATAGCCGCTCACGCCGAGCCTTCCGAACTGGGCCACCGCCCGGTGGCGGCCGATCGTGGCGAGGCTGCCCTTGTCGCGGTAGTGGAACGGCCGGCGCGGCTCGCCGCGGATCGTGCGCAGGATGTTCTGGGCCGCCGTGCGACCCTCCTGATTCGCGGCGGGGGCGACGCCGGGGACGAGCGTGCCGTCGTCCCTGATGACCCCCGCGACGTCGCCGGCGACGAATATCTCCGGATGCCCCGGCACCGAGAGGTCGGGCTCGACCATCACGCGTCCGGCGCGGTCCAATGGCCCGCCGACCGACATCGCGAGCGGCGAGGCGGCATTGCCCGCCGCCCAGAACACCGTGCGGCAGGCAATGCGCTCGCCGCCGACGTATACCGCGTCCGGCTCGATCCGCGTGACGAGCGCGCCGGTGCGCACCTCCACGCCAAGCTCCGTGAGATCGCGCCGCGCACGCTCGGAGAGCCGCCCGGAGAACGACGGCAGCACGCGCGGCCCGCCCTCGAGCAGGATGACGTGCGTGCGCCGTGTGTCGATGCGGCGGAAGTCACGCGCGATCCCGTGACGGGCGACTTCGGGAAGTATACCGGCGAGCTCGACCCCGGTCGGCCCCCCGCCCACGATCACGAAGGTCAGCCACGACTCTCTCGCGCGCGCGTCGGCACTTTTCTCCGCCTCCTCGAAGGCGAGCAGGAAGCGGCGACGCATCTCGTGCGCGTCCTCCAGGCTCTTGAGCCCCGGAGCGAGAGCCTCCCACTCGGGGTGGCTGAAGTACGCGTGCCGGGCGCCGGTGGCGAGGATCAGGTAGTCGTACGGCATTTCCGTGGCGCCGCCGTCCGTGACCACCACGCGGCAGGAGACGTCTACGCGTTCCACGGCGGCGAGCAGCACCGTCACGTTGCGCTGGCCACGCAGCAGCCAGCGGATAGGGGACGCGATCTCGCTCGGCGCGAGCACGGCGGTGGCGACCTGGTAGAGGAGCGGCTGAAACGTATGGTGGTTCGTCCGGTCGAGGAGCGTGACCTCCACCTGAGCGCCGGCAAGCGCCTTCGCGGCGGAGAGCCCGGCAAAGCCGCCGCCGATGATAACGACACGCGGTCGTGCCGCGGACTTTGCTACCACCGCTAGAGCGCGGCGACTTCGACGCGGGTGTCGTTGTAGCAGGCGCCGCCACAGATGTCGGCGTGATGGCCCGGGGCCAGCGCGGACACGGTCTGGCCATTGTCGCTGGTGCGCATCCAGGCCCCCTTGAGACTGCAGACCACGCCGGGCCGGATGGCATCGGTCACCTTGAGGGGCAGGTGCACCTCGCCCAGCTCGTTCCATACCCGGACCGTCATCCCGTCCTTGAGACCCCGCGCGCGAACATCGTCCGGGTGCATCTCGAGCGGAGGCGTCGTGTCCCCGGACTTGAGCCCGCCGAAGGTCGACGTGATCCGCTCATCCGATGCGGGAGTGATGAGGATCAACGGATACGAAGTCTCGTAGGCGCGGTAGCTCGGCAACCGCTGACCGTATTTCGTTTCGAGATAGCCCGACGCCAGCTCTGCCTTGCCCGAGGGCGTCTTGGGAAAGACGTTCTCGAAGAGCAGAGCCGGCTCGCCACCGACCGTCATGGCCGTCGCTTTGTCGGTGGGCAGCTGGCTCGGTCGCACGCCGCCGAGACGCGCGTCGTTCGGATCTATCGCGTCGTCCATCAGCTCGGCGTCGCTGGCCGCGAAGATCGGCTCCGTGAAGCCGAAGCGCCCGGCCAGGCGCCTGAAGATCTCCGTATTGGGCAGCGATTCTCCCACGGGCGCGATCACCGGCTCGGCTCGCTGCAGCCACTGCTGGCCGTAGGCAGGGTAGAGGTCGGGGTACTCGAAGTGGCTCGAGGCGGGCAGCACCACGTCGCAGTAGGCGAGACTGTCGGTCATCACGACGTCGCAGCCGACGGTGAAGAGGTCCTCGCGCGCCAGCCCTCGGCGCATCCGGTTCTGGTCGGGATGCACGATGAGCGGGTTGTGGTTGTAGATGAAGAGAGCCTTGATGGGAGGCGAGAGCGCAGGGTCCAGCAGGTGCCGACCCACGTCGACGATATTGAGCGTACGGGTGCCGGGCGGCACGAGGTCGGGGCGCTGCAGGCGCGCCGGGGTCTTCGGAAACGCGAAGCCGGCACCGTTGACCAGCCCGCCACCCGGCACGCCGAACTTTCCGGTCAACGCGGGCAGCGCGAAGATGGCGCGGATGCCGCTGCCGCCGTTCTGATTGCGCTCGAGTCCATTGCCCACGCTGATGGCCGCGGGGGAGAGCGTGTGATACCACTCGGCGAGCCGGCGGATGTCTCCTTCGGGCACTCCGCAGATGCGCGCAGCATCGGCCACGGAGAACCGGCGCGCCTGCTCCATATAAGGCTCGAAGCCCTCCACGTGGCGCTCGATGAAGGCGCGGTCGAGAGCGCCGCGCCGCTCCAGCTCCGCCGCGACAGCCCAGGCCAGGACCACGTCGGTGCCGGGCTTGAGCGCGATGTGGAGATCGGCCTGCTCGGCGATCTTGATCCGCTTCGGGTCCACCACGACCACCTTGGCGCCGTCACGGCGGGCGGCATTGATGATGGGCGTCAGGTGGAGGTTCGACCAGGTGACGTTGTTGCCCCACGCAATGATCAGCTTGGACAGGCGCACCTGCTCGGGCGCGATGCCCGGTACCGCACCGAACGTCCCCAGCCACGCCTGGGTCCGGATGCCGCCGCAGAGGGGCGGACGGTCCAGGAGCGAGGCGCCGAGCTTATGGAAGAAGCGCAGGTCCATGGCGGCATAGGCCAGCATGCCGTGGGGGCCCGCGTAGTTCAGCGGCAGGACGGCCTGAGGCCCGTGTGCGGCCATCACGGCCGTCACCCGATCGTGGATGAGATCCAGCGCCTCGTCCCAGGAGACGCGGTCGAAGCGCCCTCCACCCTTGGCGCCGACACGGCGCAAGGGCGTCATCAGCCGGCCAGGCCCGTGGACCCACTCGGGATACGACGCGGCCACCTTGGTGCAGATCACGCCCGCGGTGTACGGATTCGCGCGCGAGCCTCGGACACGAACGATGCGGGAGTTCTCGACGGTGACGGAGAGGCTACAGGTATCAGGACAATCCAGGGGGCAGACGCTGGCGTGCTCAGTGCTCATGGCTGCTCATGGTAAGCGAACGGTGGCGGGAATGCCACTCCGCGCCGTGCCTCGGTTGTCCGGTACGTGACGGTTTTCCGTACTGGCTCGTACGCGCCTCTCCCACGACGTATGGAGGATGCGAGTCGAACGCGGCCCAGGTGAGGGACACCTAGGGCCGGGGCGATCAAGACCGTATCGCCAATGCAGTGTTCTTCTGCCGGACAACACGGCTGAGCCTGTAGCAGGTGCGACTCGTCGACGGCATAACGGACCCTGCAGGTATTCTCGCTGAGGGGCTCGGCGCCGTCCGATCTGATCGGCCTGCCCGCCACATCGACAGATTGCTTGGGCTCCCCTGACGTCCGGTAGCATTTCTCCCGCGCCTCCTGTACAACACAAGCACGATGAGTTCGGCAAGGAGACGCGCCATGGGGACACCCACCTCGATTGCCCAAATCGACCTCACCCCACCCCCGCGGCGGACCTACTTCCAGAGTGAGCGGGAGTGGCGGGAGGAGTTCATCTACTTCCTGCTGGTGGACCGCTTCCACGATGACCAGCAGAGAGCGTGCGCTCCCAAGCCTGGTCGATCGACAGGTGTGGCCGTCCCCGATGACTTCTATGGCGGCAAGATACGTGGCATCACACGCAATCTCGACTACATCGCCGGCCTCGGCTGCACCGCTATCTGGCTGTCACCGGTTTTCGAGAACAATCCGGGTGCGTACCACGGCTACAACATCAACAACTACCTCAGCGTCGACCCGCGCTTCGGCACCAAGCAGGATCTGATCGACCTGGTGACCGCCGCCCATGCCTACAAGCAGGACGGCCGGCCACGTCCGCTCCGGATCATCCTCGACGTGGTGATCAACCATTCGGGCGACAACTGGACATATCAGGGCCAGGAGAGTCGGGACTATTCCAACGATCAGCAGTTCCCCTTCGGGGCCTGGCGCCGAGGAGATCGGCCGGTTCCGACCGATCTGCGAAACCCCGACTACTATCATCGCCGCGGCAACATCACCGGCTCGGGCTGGGACAGCTATCCCGAGAATCAGCACGGCGATCTGGTCGGCCTGAAAGACTTCGCCAACGACGACGACCAGGCGGGATCTGAGCTGATCAACATCTTGATCCAGGCCCACTGCTACTGGATCCGGGAAGCCGACATCGACGGCTTTCGCGTGGATGCCGTCAAACACATGGGCGAGCTGGCCTGCTCACGCTTCTCTTCCGGCATCCGCGAGTACGCCTACTCTCTCGGCAAGCGGGGCTTCTTCCTCTTCGGCGAGGTGGCGACGCCCGATGACGGGATCATCGACCGCTACATCGGACAGAACACCTCCCGCCAGGACGGCAACAACACCGTCTTCTTCGGTCTGGACTCGGTGCTCGATTTCCGCCTCGCCCAGGGCAACTCCTCGAACGCTCCGTTGCGTGATGTGCTCAAGGGCTTTGCGGAGCCGGCGACCCTCACCCGCCGGCTGGAGGCTCAGCGTGAGCGGGCACTCAACCGGGGCGAGCTCGGCCGCTACCTCGTCTCGTTCGTCGACAACCATGACTCCTTCTGGCAACCCGGCGGTCGCTTTGCCAACGGCGCGCCGGATGATCAGGTGATTGCCGCGGTCGGGTACCTGCTCTGCTCACTCGGCACGCCCTGCATCTACTACGGCACGGAGCAGGGCTTCCAGGGCCACGGGGGCGACAACGCGATGCGGGAGGCGATGTTCGACAAGTCGACGCCGGGGGCCAACCTGCTCAATACGGGGTGCCGGATCTACAAGGAGATCGCCAGGATCGCGCGCGTGATGCAGACGACGGCCTCCTTGCGCTTCGGGCGGATGTATTTCCGTCAGATTTCCGGGGACGGTGTGCATTTCGGATTCCCCTTCGGCTTCGACTACACGCTCGCGTTCTCCCGCATCCTCTACGGCCGCGAAGTGCTCGTCGCCTACAATGTGTCGGGGCAGCCGCGCGCCGACGCGATCATCGTCGATGCCGCGCTGCACAAATCCGGCGACACCCTGCGCTACCTCTACGGGAACTCGGGCAGCGTGCCGGTGGAGCGCGCGCCCGACGGCTCGCTCTTCGTCCGGCTCCCCCTGCGATCACACCAATTCACCATCCTCGCGTAGGTCCGCATGGACAAGCCTTTGCCTGACACATCCCGGCAATAAGGGCACCACGCGCCACGCGCTCTCCGCAATTGCTCCGCGCCCGAGTCACTCTTACCGCGCGTCGGGCACGATGCCCTACGTGCTTGAAGTGTCACTCTGGAACTGAGTGATTTTAAGAGGGTTCTCATGTGGCATCGCTGATGCTTGGCACCTCGCACAAAGATGGACCGATCCACTCCTTGGATAATCCAGCGATACCTGTTATCAGCACTTCGCGAAGCTCACCAAGCGTAGCCGGGGCGCCGGAGACAGGGCGACTCGGAACAGGAGGATTTCCGTGGAATTCCTCACTCGGATCATGGACGGCTCGATCTCGCATAACATCCGAAACCGATTAGAACCCGTTCTGTCCGGTTCCGCCGTCGAGCGGGAGAACCTGGCCCAGCTCAAGGAAGTCCCGATTTTCGAGGGATGCAGCCAGCGGCAACTCCAAAGTGTCGCCCGGATTGCCCGAGTCTTCGAAGCTCCTGCGGGCACCGTACTCACCCGTACCGGTGATCCCGGAGACGAGTTCTTTCTCATCCTCGACGGAACGGTGAGCGTCGCCGTGTCGGCGGGACGCGCGGTTCTCCTGCGCCCCGGAGCGTTCTTCGGTGAGATGAGCCTGCTGGATGGGGATCCCCGCTCGGCCACCGTCGTCACCGATACGCCGGTCCGCCTCCTCGTGGTCAACCGGTGGGACTTCTCGGCCCTTCGCAGGGAAGTGCCCGAGCTGACCCAGATCCTGTTGGTCACACTTTCGCGACGCGTGCGGCAAGCCGAAGCTCGGGCGGACCATATGGACTGGGCGTCAGACAGGCTATGAGGGGCTAGCTCCCGACAACCGCTGGAGACAGAGCCGCAAGGACCAACCTGCCGTCGCGGCCGTCACCGCTGGAATCCGTACAGCCGCCAGACTCCCTGCTCTCGCCGGGCTACCTCGGGCTCGTGCTTCCAGGACAGGACGGGCATCCACGTGCCAAGCCCCCGTAGCCGTCCCGAGACCTCACCGGTGGAGTAGATCCACGCCTCCTCTCCCGCTGTCCGCACCTCGTCAATGCGCACCTGCGCCCGGACCGTGTCGTAGAGCGCGAACATCACGCGCAGCTGCTCCCCAATACCCGCCTTCGTGAGCGAGTCGGTTCGATACTGATTGGAGATCTGGCTCAGCACGCCCGGCCGATCCATGGCTTGAAAGCGTTCGGTCGCCGCCGTGAGTGCCCGCTGGAGCTCAAGGACTACGTTGCGCGAAGCGGGAGGTCCAGGTGAAATCTTTCCTGGATCCTGCGCCTCGGAGGCGAGCGGCCCGCCCAGAACGACGAGGAGGATGAAGAGGCGCGAGACGGCGGCAACACTTCGGAGTCTCTCCATGCGCATGTGGCCCTGGCGCGTGCCGATGGACGCCCGCCGGTCGATCACTGGACCACCTCATCAGCCCGGGACAGGAGGGAGGGCGGAATACTCAGGCCGAGGGCCTTGGCGGTCTTGAGATTGATCATCAGCTCGAACCGTGTCGGCTGCTCCACGGGCAGGTCGGCCGGCTTGGAGCCCTTGAGGATTTTGTCCACGTAGTAGGCCGCCCGTCTGTGCATGCCCGCGTAGCTCGGTCCAAAGGACATCAGACCGCCCGCCTCGACCAACTCCCGGTAGGCATACACTCCGGGCAGGCGCTGCTTGGCCTCGAAGTCCACGATACGCGCGCGGTTGTGCAGAAAGACACGATCCGCCAGCACGAGGAGCGCGCCCGGGCGCTCTTTGACAATGGACGCGAATGCGGCGGGAAGATCTTCCGAGACCCGGACGCCGAGGAACTGCAGCTTGATTCCCAGCACCTGAGCGGCCGCCCGCGTCTCCTTCAAGGAGCCGGCATGAAACGGATTGTCCGGGTTCCAGAGCACCGCGATGTGCGAGACCTTGGGCACCACTTCCCGGAGCAGCTCCAGCCGCTTTCCTTCGAGTTCCGGTGCGATCGAGGACAACCCTGTCGCGTTCCCGCCCGGCCGCCCGAGGTCCGCGACGAGGCCCACGCCAACAGGATCGCCGACGGCCACCATGACGAGGGGGATCGACGGCGCCGTCTTCTTGGCGGCGAGGGCAGCCGGGGTGCCGGCGGTCACGATCACGTCGACCTTCAGCGCGGCCAGCTCGGTGACGAGAGCGGGAAATCGCTCATACTTTCCCTCGGCCCACCGGTACTCGATCAGGATGTTCCGGCCCTCGACGTAGCCAAGATCACGCAGCCCCTCGCGGAACGGCCCAACGAGATTGGCCTCGAGGGCCGCGGTCGAGTTACCCAGGAAGCCAACTCGGGAGACCTTCCCAGCCGGCTGCGCTCGGAGAGTGATCGGTGAGCCAAGGAGGCCCAAGGCAATCCCGGAGATGAGCGTGCGGCGCTTCACGTACGCGCTCCCTCGGCCATGAGCACCGCCATCTTAGTCCAATCGGCTCGCCGAGGTTCCTTAACCTCGGCAGACTGGATCAACCGACCGTCGGGGCGAGCATCGCGCGGGCCTTCGAGCGCAGCGCATCGGGAAGCGGGATCGGACGCCGCGCCTCCCGGTCGAGGTGCACACCGGACTGCTCGAGCGTGGCAACCTGCTCGTCCGTCCGCGCCTTGGTCATCCGGTGGAATAGCCGGAGCGACGAGTTGCCCACGTGAACGAGTGCACTCTGCACGCGCACGAGGTCGCCGGGTCGGAGCGGCATGGCGATGGTGAGCTGGAACTCGAACGTCGACAGTCCACGCTGCTCGGCGCGCATATAGGCCGGCGTCATGCCGAAGGCCGCCATGAGATGGCCGCCCGAGGCCGAGAAGCGGTGGATGTAGTGTGAGAGGGCGCTCCGGCCGAGAATGTTCATCTCCGACGGCTTCACCGTGTCGAGCGCCCCATCGACAAACCCCTCGTCGCCGCGCGGCGGGGGGCGGCGCTCCGGCGCCGGCTCCGACCAGTCGACGCGGTGGGATTCGGCCGCGCGGCGGGGGGCTGGCGAGAGATCGACCGGCTCGTCGGTGGCCATGTCGACGTGGACCACGCGCTGCTCCACCGTGGTGCACAGGGTGCCGGAGGCGGACTCGAAGAGCCGGTGGCCAAAGATGAGCGCCGCCGCCTCGATCGCGACCACACCGCTCTGGACGTGATAGATGTCGCCGCCGCGGAGCTCGTGGAGGTAGCGGACGCGGCAGTTCGCGGTGACGCAGCTCCGGCCCTTGCGCCGCGCGTACGTGGGCCCGAGCCCGAGAGCTTCCAGGACGGCGAAGCCGGCATCCTCGATGCGCTGGTGGTAGTACGCGACCGTGAAGTGGCCGACGTGGTCCACCTCCCACGCGGCCACGCTGCCCCGACAGGACTCGATCCAGGCGTCGGTCACGATCGGTAGCCTAGCATCAGAGCGCGACGTCACCGAGGAAGATGCGCTTGACCTCCGCGGACTGGAGCAGCTCCGCCGACGGCCCGCTCAGAATAGTCCGGCCGGATTCGAGGATATAGCCGCGGTCGGCGAGACGGAGGGCCAGCTCCACATTCTGCTCGATGAAGACGATGCTGATGCCCTGCTCGTCCCGGATGCGCCGCATGAGCCCGCCGATCTCCTGCACGATCCGAGGGGACAGCCCGAGGAAGGGCTCGTCGATCATGAGGAGACGGGGCCGGGCCATGAGACCGCGCGCGATGGCGACCATCTGCTGCTCGCCGCCCGACAGCGTGTGCGCGAGCTGCCCCTGCCGTGCGGTGATGACGGGAAACAGGCCCTGCACCCGCGTCAGTGTCTCGTCGCGATGTGGCCGGGCGGCGGGGTTGTGGGCTCCCAGCACCACGTTGTCGAGCACGGTGAGAAAAGGAAAGAGGCGCCGGCGCTCCAGCACATGGGCGGGTGCCGCCGAACGTGATGCGACCGGCGCGGGGCGTGATCAGTCCGGAGATCGTGTTCATCAGCGTGGACTTCCCCGCTCCGTTCGGCCCGAGCACGGCCACGATCTCGCCGTCCCCCACGTGCATGGCAGCCTGCCACAGCACCTGGAAGTCGCCATAGGCGACGTCGAGGCCTTCCACCGTCAACAGCGAAGCCGGCGGCGGCGCCATCACTGGACGTACGCCTGGCCGAGGTAGGCTTCGACGACCCGCGGGTCCCGCGTCACCACGTTGGGCGCGCCGTCGGCGATCTTCTCACCGAGGTAAAGGGCCACGATGCGCTGGGCCACCGCGGTGATGACCCGCATGTTGTGCTCGACTACGAGGAGCGTGAGGCCACCCCGGTGCAGGTCGCGGACGAGCTGCACAAGCCCTGGGATGCTGCGCTGGTCGACACCTCCCGTGACCTCGTCGAGGAGAAGCACCCGGGGCTCGGTGGCGAGCGCGCGCGCCAGCTCGAGGCGCTTGCGCTGGCCGGTGGACAGCGTGCGCGCGTACGTGTCCGCCTTCTCGGCGAGCCCGACCCGGTCGAGCAGTTCGCGGGCGCGCGCCCGCGCGTGCCGCACGTCGTAGGTACGGGTGAGGGCGCCCACCATCACGTTGTCCACGACGGTGAGGCCCGAGAACGGCCGGAGCTTCTGGAAGGTGCGCGCGACGCCCAGGCGGCACACGTGGTCGGGAGAGAGACCCGTGAGGCGCGCGCCGTCCAGGCTCACCGAGCCCTCGTCGGGGTGATAAAAGCCGCTGATGACCTCGAAGAGTGTCGATTTGCCGGACCCGTTCGGGCCGATGATGCCGACCAGCTCGCCCGCCGCCACCTCGAAGGAGATGTCGCGATTCGCGGTGATGCCGCCGAAGCGCTTGGTGATGCCCGCGACGGAGAGCAGGCTCATGAGCCCGATCCCGCGGCGGGACGCCGCCGCAGCCGCTCGCCGACCAGGGGTACCAGCCCCTGGGGCGCGAACCGCACCACGAGGACGAGGGCGGTGCCGTAGATGATCAGGTAGATGCCCACGAGGCCGGCGCCGATGCCCCCGAAGCGCGCGCGCAGGTACGTCTCGAGCATCAGTATGAGCGCGGCACCGAGGAAG
>Ga0335084_10005877_pt1 | contig 12168 bp, 10 predicted proteins | sample Lox_Sample_44_FD_206721 | JGI IMG/M metagenome (GOLD analysis project Ga0335084, IMG submission 206721) | Soil microbial communities from Loxahatchee National Wildlife Refuge, Florida, United States - Lox_Sample_4.4 | ecosystem: Environmental > Terrestrial > Soil > Wetlands | place: USA...
TCACGCTCGTGCCGGCGTTGCTCTCGGTCCTCGGGCCGCGGCTCAACTCCCTCCGCGTGATGCCGAAGGGTGTGATCCAGGCGACCGACGCCGGGACAGGGTTCTGGTGGCGGTGGGCCCGCTTCGTGACGAAGCGACCGATCCCCGTCGCCGCGGCCGGCCTCCTGATCGTCGCGTTCTTCCTCGTTCCGGCGCTGCACCTCAATCCGAGCGACGCGCAGATGAAGGACCTGCCGGGGGCCGGCGACGCGGTCCAGGGCCGCGCGGCACTCACCGCCGCCGGCATCTCGCTCGGCGTGATGGAGCCGTTCGTCGTGCTCGTCGAGAACGGCGCCGACCCCGATGCGATCGCAGCGAAGCTCGCGGCGGTCGACGGGGTCGACGGTGTCGTCGCGCCGACCGGGCCCGGTTGGCGCCGGGGCGACTCTGCGCTCGTCGAGGCGTTTCCGTCCAGCGACGGGAACGCACGCGCTACGAGGGCGACGATCGGCAGGGTCCACAGGACGCTCGACGGCACCTCGGCCACGCTCGGCGGCGTGGCCGCCGAGTCACGCGACTTCGTCCACGCGGTCTACGGGAATTTCCCGTACATGCTGGCGTTCGTGATCCTGCTGACGTTCTTCCTGCTGATGCGGGCGTTCCGCTCGATCGTGCTGCCGCTGAAGGCGGTGATCCTCAACCTCGTCTCGCTCGGCGCCGCCTACGGGATCATCGTGTTCATCTTCCAGGACGGGCACGGCTCCGAGTCGATCTGGGGCGTGCACGCGACGAACGCGATCATCTCGTGGATCCCGCTGATGATCTTCGCGTTCCTCTACGGCCTCTCGATGGACTACGAGGTCTTCATGCTGACGCGGATGCGCGAGGCGTACGACCACGTGCACGACACAAACGAGGCGATCGCGATCGGGCTCGCGCGGACGGGCAAGCTCGTGACGAGCGCGGCGCTCGTGCTGATGTTCGCGTTCTTCGTGCTCTCGACCGGGCCGAGCGTCGACATCAAGCAGTTCGGGATCGGGCTCGCAGCCGGGATCATCTTCGACGCGACGGTGATCCGGGCGCTGCTCGTGCCCTCGATCATGACGCTGATGGGGTCGTGGAACTGGTGGCTCCCGGAGGGGGTCGCGCGCGTGCTGCGGGTGCCCGCCGGCCGCCGCGTGCCCGACGCCGCCTGACCGTCGTCGTCGCGACCCAGCTGCTGCCCGACGCGACGCGGGCCGAGCTCGCCCGCCTGTTCGAGTTCCGCGAAGGGGACGTGGCCGGGGCGGAGGGGATCGTCGCGACGCCGATCGACCCCGTCGGCCACGCGATGTTCGACGCCGCAGGGCCGCAGCTCAAGGTGGTGGCGAACTTCGCGGTCGGCACCGACAACATCGACTTCGAGGCCGCCCGCGCGCGCGGGATCGTGATCACGAACACGCCCGACGTGCTGACCGCGGCGACGGCGGAGCTGGCGATCGGGATCCTGCTCTCGCTCGTCCGGCGGCTCGCGGAGGGCGACCGCTTCCTGCGCCGGCGCGAGGAGTGGGGCTGGTCGACGAGCTTCATGCTCGGCACGGGCCTGCAGGGGCTCACGCTCGGGGTGCTCGGCTACGGGCGGATCGGCAGGGAGGTCGGGCGGCTCGCCGAGGCGTTCGGGATGACCGTGCTGCCGATGCGCGACCTGGACCGGATCGGCGAGGTGGACGTCCTGACCTTGCACTGCCCTCTCACGCCCGAGACCCGGCACCTGATCGACGCCGCCGTGCTCGCACGGATGAGGCCGACGGCGGTGCTCGTCAACACCGCCCGCGGCCCGGTCGTCGACGAGGCGGCGCTCGTCGAGGCACTGCGGAACGGCACGATCGCGGGCGCCGCGCTCGACGTCTTCGAGCGCGAGCCCGAGGTGACCGAGGCGCTTCTCTCGCTCGAGAACGTCGTCCTCACCCCGCACCTCGGCAGCGCGACCGGGGCCACCCGCGAGGCGATGGGCGCCCTCTGCGTCTCGGCGCTGCGCGCCGTGCTGCTCGAAGGCCGCGACCCGGCGAACCGCGTCGGCTAGAACAGGGATACTCCCCGCTCACCGGTGAGCTCGACTGCTGCCACTGCGACTATCGACACGGCCGCGCCGGCCGCACAGAGCCCGTCGCGACTCGCGTGGCGGCGGCTGCGCCGCGACCGTGCCGCGCTCGTCTCGGCCGGCTTCTTGATCGCCCTCGTCCTGGCCGTCTTCGCGGGGGCGCCGCTGCTCGGAAAGCTCGTCGGCCACGGTCCCAACGACCTCTTCCCCTACGCCGTCGGCATCTCGCTCAAGCCCGTCGGCCCCTGGTCGACGGTGCCGGACACCTCGCTGGTGCCGGGCATCGACGAGAAGACGTTCACGCAGACGCCGCCGCCCGCGGGCACGGGCACGACGCTGCTCGTTCTCGGAGCCGACGGCCCGCTCGGCCGCGACGAGCTCCAGCGGCTCCTGTACGGCGGCCGGGTGTCGCTCACGGTCGCAGTCGGCGCGACACTGCTCGCTCTCCTGATCGGCACGACGCTCGGAACGCTCGCGGCGTTCTTCGGCGGCTGGGTCGACTCCGTCGTGTCGCGCTTCACCGACCTCGTGATGGCCTTTCCCGTCCTGCTGCTCGCGATCGTTCTCGGCAGCACGGTCTCGGGCAAGGTGAGCGAGGTCACGCTCGGCGGCGCCCTCAACAAGGGCGTGCTGTCGCTGATCCTGCTGATCGGCCTCTTCACGTGGTTCTACCCTGCCCGCATCGCGCGCTCGCTGATCCTCTCGCTGCGCCGCCGCGAGTTCGTGGAGGCGGCGGAGATGATCGGGGCGAGCGACGCGAAGATCATGCGCACCCACTTGTTCCCACACGTGATCCCCGCGCTCGCGGTCTGGGCGACGCTCGCCGTCGCCACGAACATCATGCTCGAGGCCGGGATCACGTTCCTCGGCTTCGGGATCAAGCTGCCCACGACGAGCTGGGGCTCGATGCTCGCCGCCACGTGGGGCACGGTGCTGTCGCCGCTGCCGTACAACGCGAGCTCGTTCTCGCCCTGGCTGACGATCATCCCGAGCGCGGCGATCTTCTTCACCGTGCTCTCCCTGACCCTGCTGGGCGAGGGGCTGCGCGAGGCGTTCGACCCCAGGGGCGTTCGATGATCACGTTCGGGTATGCGCTCCGCCGCCTCGGCGCGTCGGTGCTGATGCTGCTCGTCCTGACGCTGCTCACGTTCGCGCTCTACCGCGCGATCCCCGCCAACCCGGCCGGCTTCCTCGTCGACCTGTCGCCGGGAGCGCCCCATTCGCCGGCGGCGATCGCGAAGGCGGAGAAGACGCTCGGCGTCGACCGGCCGATCTGGGAGCAGTACGCGCTCTACCTCTGGCGGTTGGCCCACGGCGACCTCGGCATCGCCTTCCAGGGCACGAGAGCGGTTCCGCTCTCGAACCAGCGCACCGGGCAGGCGGTGGGCCCGGCGGTCGTTCACGCCGCGATGGTGACCGGCTCGGTCGTGGTCGGCGGGGCGTTGTTCGCGCTGCTTCTCTCGGTCCCGCTCGGCGCCGTCGCAGCCTCGAGGCCGCGCTCGCTGACCGATCGCACGATCCTCGTCGTCTCGCTGATCGGAATCTGCACGCATCCGCTCGTCGTCGCGCTCCTGCTGCAGCAGTTTCCCGGGCGGCGCTGGGGGCTCGTGCCGCCCGGCAACTACTGCCCGTTCTTCGGCACCTCGCAACCGGGCCCGTTCGACTTCTCGACGCTGACCCGCGCGGCGAGCTGCGGCGGCCCGACGGCGTGGGCCTCGCACCTCATCCTGCCGTGGATCACGTTCGCGCTCTTCTTCCTCGCCATCTACACGAGGCTCGTGCGCGTGCGGATGATCGAGGTCATGGACGAGCCGTTCATCCGCACGGCGGCCGCCAAGGGTGCGTCGCGCTCGCGCGTCGTGCGCCACCACGCGCTGCGAAACGCCCTGGGCCCGGTTCTGACGCTGGTCGGGATGGACGTCGGTCTGGCGCTCGGCATCGCCCTCTACATCGAGTCCGTCTACCGCCTGCCCGGGCTGGGCCTCACGACTCTCGGCGCGCTCAGCGGCGGCGCCGGCTACGACCTGCCGATGATCCTCGGCGTCGTCCTGGTGATCGGCGTCGTGATCGTCACCGTCAACTTCGCGATCGACCTCGCGGTCCTCTGGATGGATCCCCGGGCGGCTCAGGCCGGTGCGCGCCGCTCGGTCGTCGGCCGGATCGCCTAGAGGCTTGATGTGAAATGCGACCGGGCCGGATGACGCCCCAGACACGGCGCCGGCTTGGTCTGGAACGCCCCCGACGGCGGCCGAATTTCGCATCAAGCCTCTAGTACGGCAGCGCGGCGACCGCCTTCTCGCACAGGTCCAGCAGCGGTTGCACGAAGACGAACGAGGCGACCGTGATCACGAGGCACGCTGTCGCGACGGTCTGGAGCAGGAGCTCACGCGGCGGGGAGCCGCCGACCGCGGCCAGCTGCAGCTCCTCGCTCGGGCGCATGTACATCGCGCGGACGACGCCGAGGTAGTAGTAGAGGCTCAGCGCGGTCGCCAGGACGCCGACCACGGTCAGCCACCACCAGCCGTGCTCGTCCGCGGCCGAGAAGACGAGGAACTTGCCCATGAAGCCGCCGGTGAGCGGGAAGCCCGCGAAGCCGAGCATGAACGTCGCCATCGAGGCGCCGAGGAGCGGCCGCTCCCAGCCGAAGCCGGCGAGGTTGTCGAGCGTGACCGCGGCGCCGAGCTCTCGCTCGCGCGCCGCCACGACCGCGAACGCGCCGATCGACATCGCGCCGTACGGGATCAGGTAGTAGAGCACCGCCTCCGCGCCCAGCTTGTTCGCGCTGGCGACGCCGATCAGCATGAAGCCCGCCTGCGAGATCGAGGAGTAGGCGAGCAGCCGCTTGATGTTCGTCTGGGCGAGCGCAGCGAAGTTGCCGACGGCGAGCGAGGCGCAGACGAGCACGGCGACGGTGACCGTCCAGAGGTGCTCCTCCGCGGGGAACGCAGTGATCAGCACGCGCAGCATCACCGCGAGCGCCGCGGTCTTCGTCGCCGCCGACATGAAGCCGGTCACCGGCGTCGGCGCGCCCTCGTACACGTCCGGCGTCCACATGTGGAACGGCGCGGCCGAGGTCTTGAAGCCGAAGCCGACGAGCAGCATCGCGAGCCCGCCGACGAGCAGCGCGTCGCCGCTCAGGTTCTGCGCCGAGGTCGCGGCGGCGATCTCCTCGAAGCCGATCTTGCCGGTCGCGCCGTAGACGAGCGCCGAGCCGAAGAGCAGGATCGCCGAGCCGAAGCTGCCGACGACGAGGTACTTGAGCCCCGCCTCGAGCGAGCGCTCCCGGTCGCCGTCGATCGCGCAGAGGATGTAGAGGGCGATCGAGAACCACTCGAGCCCGAGGAAGAGCGTCATCAGGTTGTCGGCGAAGCCGAGGAAGATCATCCCGCCGCCGGCCGCGGCGAGGAGCGCGTAGTACTCGCCGCTGTGCTCCCGCAACCGCTCGCCGTAGGAGACGCCGACCGCGAGCAGGCCCGCCGCGGCGACGATCAGCCCCGCGAGAGCGCCGAAGCGGTCGCGCCGCATCGCGCCCGCGACGATCGTCTCGCCGTGCGGGCTCTGGGCGAAGAGAACCGCATCGAACGCGAACGAGGCGACGAAGCCGGCCGCCGCGACGGCCGCGCCGAACGGCGTGCGCCAGGCGCGCGGGACGAGCACCGCGCCGAGCAGCGCGACGGCCGAGGCCGCGAGCAGCGCCAGCTCGGGCGAAAGCGCGAACCAGTCGACGTGCGGCCCGTGGATCACTTCGAGGCCGCCTTCTCGAAGACCTGCTGGCACTGGGCGCCCGACTTCGTGACCACGCAGTTCATCGGCAGGCTCGACGGGAAAGGCTGCGGCGCGGTGAGTGCGCCCGTGGCCTTGCCGCTGCCGCCGAACGCGTGGCCGCTGATCGCCGCCGGCCAGAACGAGAGCGCGATCAGGCAGCCGACGAGCGGCACGACCACGCCGAGCTCGGCGGGCCGCAGGTCGAGCGCCGCGTCGGAGACGGCGCTCCCCGGCTCACGGTGGAGCACCGCCGAGATCAGGCGCAGCGCGTACATCGCCGCGAGCACCATCGCGAGGGCGCCGAGCGCGCCGTAGGCCCAGCCCTGCTGGAAGACCCCCGCCAGGACGAGGAACTCGCCCGCGAAGTTCGCCGAGAACGGCACCGCGAGCGTCAGCACGCCCGCGGTGATCAGGAGCGTGGCGAGGATCGGCCGCCCGCGCGCCATCCCGCCGAGCCGGTCGAGCTCGCCGGTCGACGTGCGCCGCTCGACCATCGCGGCGAGGAGGAACAGCGCCGCCGAGACGAGCCCGTGGTTGACCGACTGGAGGATCGCGCCGTCGAAGCCGAGGTCGTTCGCCGCGAAGAGGCCGAGCGTGATCAGGCCCATCTGGGCGAGGCTCGAGTAGGCGACCACCCCGCGCACGTCGGGCGCGCGGAACGCGAGCAGCGAGCCGTACAGGAGCCCGATCGTGGCGAGCACGAGGATCGGCACCCGGAAGTCGTGCACCGGCTCCGGGAACTTCGCGATCGCGATCCGCAGGAACCCGTAGACCGCAGTCTTCGAGACGACGCCCGAGAGCACCGCCGCGACCTCCGGCGGCGCCTTGCGGTAGGCGTCGGGCAGCCAGCCGTGCAGCGGGAAGAGAGGCGCCTTGATCGCGAAGGCGACCGCGAACCCGAGGAAGATCCAGTTGTTCGAGCTCGGCCTGATCTGGTTCAGGTCGAAGGTGCCCTCGTCGAGCCCGTACACGATCAGCGAGGCGAGCATCAGCAGCGAGCCGACCATCGTGTAGATCACGAGCTTGACCGTCGCCGCGCGCCGGCCCGGCCCGCCCCAGACGCCGATCAGGACGTAGAGCGGGATCAGCATCATCTCGAAGAAGGCGTAGAAGAGCAGCAGGTCCTGCGACGAGAAGACGCCGATCACCGCGCCGGTGAGGAAGAGCATCAGCCCGAAGTAGGCGCGCGCCCGCTCGCGCCCGGCCCAGAACGCGTACGCGACCGCGGCGGCCATCACGACGACCGAGAGCCCCGCGAGCCAGAGCGAGAACGCGTACAGCCCGACCGTGTAGGAGACGCCGAGGCTCGAGATCCAGTCGGTCTGCTGGGCGAACTGGATCTGCGAGCTTCCGAAGTCGAAGCGGAGCAGCGCGTCGATCCAGAGCCCGACCTCGACGAGGCTGACCAGCAGCGCGAACGAGCCTGCGGCGTGGCGCGAGAGCGGCAGGATCCAGACCGCGAGCGCGGCCGCGATCGGGAGCCAGATGAGAACGGTGGTGAGCATCAGCGGACCGCCACGAAGACGACGAGGAGGACGGCGAGGCTCGCGGCGATCGCGAACACGTAGGTGCGCAGGAGCCCGGTCTGGAGGCGGGCGGTCCAACGGGCCGCGTCGCGCGTCCCGACCACGACCTCGGCGATCGAGCCGTCGATGACCGGCTCCTCGAAGCCGCGCCGGAGCGTCTTCGCGAGCCAGACCGCGGGCCGGTAGAAGGCCGCGTCGTACAGCTCGTCGAAGAAGAACTTCTCCTCGAGGATCTCGGACGGCTTCGGCGCCTTGAAGCGGTGCGAGCCGTAGATCAGCCAGGCGATCAGGATCCCGAGCGCGCCCAGCGTGACCCCGATCAGGAGCGTGCCGATCTCCTGGGCGTTCGTGGGCGTGACGAGCGGCGGGGCGACCGGCTCGAGCCAGTTGGAGACCGGCTCCCAGAACGGCGGGAACTGGATGAAGCCGGCGACCGTGGCGAGCACCGCGAGCACGGCCACCGTCCAGCGCATCGAGATCGGCCCCTCGCCGTGCTCGGTGTGCAGGTGCTCCCGCACGAACGCGCTCGGCTCGCCGAGGAAGACGCGGAAGATGAGGCGGAAGGTGTAGATCCCGGTCAGCAGCGCGCCCGCGAGGCCGGCCACCCAGAGCATGTCGCCGAACCAGCCGCCGCGCGCGAGCGCCGAGGCGATGATCGGGTCCTTCGAGAAGAAGCCCGAGAACGGCGGGATCCCGGCGAGCGCGAGGCCGCCTGCGAGGAAGGCGAGGAAGGTGAACGGCATCAGCTTCCTGAGGCCGCCCATCTTGCGGATGTCCTGCTCGCCGGAGAGGGCGTGGATGAGGATGCCCGCCGCGAGGAAGAGCGTCGCCTTGAAGAAGGCGTGCATCATCAGGTGGAAGATCGCGTCCGCGTACGCGCCGATCCCCGCGCCGAGGAACATGTAGCCGATCTGGGACATCGTCGAGTACGCGATCACGCGCTTGATGTCGACCTGGACGAGCGCGATCAGCCCGGCCATGAGGAGGGTGAGGGCGCCGAGCACGGCGGCGAGGTTCTGGACGTGCGGCGCGGCCTCGAAGGCCGCGTTGCAGCGGACGATCAGGTAGACGCCCGCCGTGACCATCGTCGCCGCGTGGATGAGGGCGCTGACCGGGGTCGGGCCCTCCATCGCATCGGGGAGCCACGTCTGGAGCGGCAGCTGCGCCGACTTGGCGACCGCGCCGCCGAGCAGCCCGAGCGCGACGACGTTCAGGACCCAGTGGTTCCCGGCGGGCTGGCCGAGCACGGAGAACGAGAGCGAGCCCGTGTACTTGATCAGCAGGAAGAAGGCGATCGCCATCGTCGCGTCGCCGACCGCGTTCATCACGAAGGCCTTCTTGGCGGCCGCGACCGCGCTCGCGCGGCGGTGGTAGAAGCCGATCAGCAGGTACGACGAGAGGCCGACCATCCCCCAGCCGGCCAGCAGGAGGATCAGGTTGCCGCCCTCGACGAGGAGCAGCATCGAGAAGACGAACAGCGCCATGTAGGCGAAGTAGCGCCGCTCCTCGTCCTCGCCCTCCATGTAGCCGAGCGAGTAGGCGATGATCAGCGAGCCGACCCCGGTGACGATCAGCATCATCAGCAGCGAGAGCTGGTCGATCAGGATCGAGAAGCCCGACTGGTACGAGCCGGCCTGGATCCAGGTGTAGGCGGTCGAGAGCTGGCTGCGCGAGTCGGGGCTCTTGCCGAGGGCGATCACGAACGCGACGACCGCGGCGACGAACGCGATCATCGTCGACGCGGTGGCGATGTAGCCGGCGGTGCGGCGGCCGATCCGGGAGCCGCCGAGGGTGATCAGGACCGCACCGACGAGCGGCGCGAACAGCGTGATCCAGCCGGAGAGAGTCAATGGTGAGCCATTAGCCGCGGAGGAACGACAGCTTGTCGACGTCGAGGGTCAGCTTCTTGCGCGCCATCGCGACGATCAGCCCGAGGCCGACGACGACCTCCGCCGCGGCGACCGCCATCACGGCGAGCGCGAAGATCTGCCCGTCGAGGTTGCCGGCCTGTCGTGCGAACGCGATCAGCGCGAGGTTGGCGCCGTTCAGCATCAGCTCGAGCGAGAGCAGCACGATCAGCGGGCTGCGGCGAAGGAGCACGCCGAGCATTCCCGTCGCGAACAGGAACGCGGCGAGGGCCAGGTACCAGGCGATCCCGGGGCCGTTCACCGGCTCTCCGACCCCCAGCTCTCCCCGGCCCGCGCGTGGTGGCCGAGGATCACGCCGCCGACCGCGGCGACGAGCAGCACCACCGAGGTGATCTCGAAGGCGAGCAGATGGTCGGTGAGGAAGGCCTCGCCGATCTCGGCCGGGCTCCCGAAGGAGTCCGGGACCTGTGCGGCGTCGCCGAGGCTGCCGCTCGCCGCCAGGCCGATCACCACGATCACCTCGACGAGCAGTGCGGCCGCCGCGCCCACCGCCGCCACCGACTGCAGGCTCGGCCCGCTCGCCCACGGCGCGTCCGCCCGACCGCCGAGGTAGGCGATCACGAACAGGAACATCACCATCACCGCCCCCGCGTAGACGAGCACCTGCGCCGCCGCGACGAACTCGGCCGAGAGCAGCAGGTAGAGCACGGCGAGGGAGGCGAGGTTCCCGATCAGCGCGAGCGCCGAGTAGAACGGGTTCGAGAAGCTGACGACGGCGATCCCCGAGCCGAGGCACGAGAAGGCGGCGACCACCCAGACGACCCAGACGATGAAGTTGCCCATCGCTACGAGTGGGTCTTGTAGTAGGGGATCGGGGTGTCGTACAGCGCCGCGTCGGCGACGGGCATCTGCTTGATCGGCTCGGCGAGGAGCATGTCCTTCGTGTAGATCAGGTCGTCGCGCACGTACTCCGACAGCTCGAACTCGTTGCCGAGCGTGATCGCGTCGAACGGGCACGCGAGCTCGCAGTAGCCGCAGAAGATGCAGCGGGAGAGGTTGATCTCGTAGATGCGCGCGTACCGCTCGCCCGCGGAGACGCGGTGGTCCGCGGTGTTCTCGGCCGGCACGACGCGGATGCAGTCGGCCGGGCACGCGGCCGCGCACAGCGAGCAGCCGACGCACTTCTCGAGCCCGTTCTCGTGCAGGTGGAGGCGGTGCCGCCCGCGGAAGCGCGGGTACACCGGCCGCTTGTACTCCGGGTACTGCTGCGTGATCGGCTTGCGGAAGATCTGCCGGAACGTCACGCCGAACCCCTTGACGGAGTCGAAAGGCTGCGGGCTCACGAGCGCCCCCCCAAAACCGCCAAATGCTCATGAGCACAAGGCCCGGTTAGGAGCGCGCGCCGGGTCAAATCCACACCACCAGGAGCGCGGTGATCACGGCGTTGATCGTCGCGACCGGGAGCAGGACCTTCCAGCCGAGCCGCATCAGCTGGTCGTAGCGCAGCCGCGGCAGCGAGGCGCGGATCCAGATGAAGACGGCGACGAAGAGCGCCAGCTTGATCAGGAACCAGATCGGGCCGGGCAGCCAGGGGCCGTGCCAGCCTCCGAGGAAGAGCGTCACCGCGAGCGCCGAGAGGGTGATCATGTTGATGTACTCGGCCATCTGGAACAGGCCCCAGCGCATGCCGCTGTACTCGGTGTGGTAGCCCGCGACGAGCTCGGTCTCGGCCTCGGGGAGGTCGAACGGGGCACGGTTCGTCTCCGCCACCCCCGCCACGATGAAGACCGCGAAGCCGACCAGCTGCGGGATCACGAACCAGATCGTCGCGCCCTGCTTGTCGACGATGTCCACGAGCGAGAGGGACTGGCCCATCATCACGACGCCGAGCACGGCGAGCGCGATCGAGACCTCGTAGCTGACGAGCTGCGCGCACGTGCGCATCGAGCCGAGCAGCGAGTACTTCGAGTCGGAGGCCCAGCCGCCGACGATAAAGCCGTAGACGCCGATCGAGCCGAGCGCGAAGACGAGGATCAGCGCGATCGAGACGTCGGCGACCTCGCCCTGGACGGTGTAGCCGTCGATCGTCCAGCCGGGCCCGAACGGGATCACGCTGAAGGCGAGGATCGCGGTGAAGGCGGAGACGATCGGCGCGAGGATGTACGGCATCCGGATCGCGTCGGAGGGCGCGAACGCCTCCTTGTAGAGCAGCTTGATCATGTCCGCGAACGGCTGCACGAGCCCGAACTTCCCGGCCCGGTTCGGCCCGTAGCGGAGCTGCATCCGCGAGAGCAGCTTGCGCTCGAACCACGTCGTGTAGGCGAATGCGAGCAGGAGCAGGTTCGGCACGATCAGCGCCTCGATCAGGCCGACCCACCAGGTCTCCTCGCTCATGCGCGCCTCACCTCGACGCCCGCCGGCAGCGCGCCCGCGTGCTCGTCGGCGACGCGGGCGATCCCGGGCGGCTGCGAGCGCGACAGTCGAGCGCGCAGCGTCACCGACGTCCCGTTCGAGGAGACGACCACCTCGTCGCCGGGCCCGATCCCGCGGGACTCCGCGTCCGCGCGGGCGAGCTCGATCTCCCGCTCGGGGCGCTGGAACTGCAGCTCGGGCGTGCGCTCGACGGCCGCGCCCGAGAAGAGCGGCCGGTAGCGGTGGAGGCGGAGCGGCGCGGTGACCGACACGTTTGCGGGCTCGAGCGGCGGCAGGTCCTCGATCGGCGTCGGCTGCGGCAACACTGCCCGCTCGCCCATGGCGCCGAACGAGATCCCGCCGAAGGCCTTGGCGGAGATCTCCTCGAACACGACCGGCGCGTGGGGGGAGAGCTCGACGTCGAACCGCGCCGCGAGCTTCGAGAGCCAGGCGAGCTCGTCCGGGACGGGCGGGAGGACAGTGCGCCGAAGACGCTGCAGCCGGCCCTCGAGGTTGATCAGCGTGCCGTCCCGCTCGA
>Ga0335084_10005878_pt1 | contig 12167 bp, 8 predicted proteins | sample Lox_Sample_44_FD_206721 | JGI IMG/M metagenome (GOLD analysis project Ga0335084, IMG submission 206721) | Soil microbial communities from Loxahatchee National Wildlife Refuge, Florida, United States - Lox_Sample_4.4 | ecosystem: Environmental > Terrestrial > Soil > Wetlands | place: USA: Florida...
CGCACCACGCGTCACCAAAGCAGAAAGAGAACCCCGGCGGGAGCGGGCCCATGAGGGGGCCAGGATCACGGTCGACGACGGGAAACGACCCCAGATCCTCGGCGATGACCTTCGTCCTCTTGGCAGCCGTGTTCCGCCTGTACTCGACCGCGATCGTGTCGCCCGGGCCAAGCTCGCGCGTCAAGGCGAGGAGCCGCTGTCCCGGAGTGCTTGCCTCGAAGCCCTCGCCCGGCGGGCTCGCCAGCGTCATGCCGTTAAAGCGCGTGATGATGTCCCCGGCTTGCAGGCCCGCCTTTGCGGCCGGTCCCCCGGGAGACACCGCCTCGACGCGGGCACCCACACTGTCGATGATTGGGTTGGCGGCGGTATTCACCAGGACGCCGATGCGTCCGTGCCCGCTCGACTCCGGCCGCTGGGCCAGGCCGGGACGGGCGCCAATGATCTCCAGCGACAACAGCGCCAGCGCGAACACCTGTCTCGTCATACTACAAGCCCACGTAGGCTGCGCGTGTCACATGCACGTCGACCAGGCGCCGCATGAGATCCACGCGGTCCTGCCACAACCTGACCAGCTCCGGACCGGTCTCGGCGGAAACGGTGTTCAACCGCGCCAACTCACCGTCCACTGAGGCAATGCGATCCTCGAGCTCGGCGGCGAGAGCCGCCGCGCGACCACTCACCACGCGTGAGTCGACGTCGTACCGCCCAAGCTCAGCCTCGAGCGAAGCCGATTCCTGCTTCACACCCTCGAGCTGAGCGACGAACGGCTGCGAGGCACCGCCGAACGGCCGCATCACCATCACGCCCGCAATCAGCGCAGCCGCAGCCATCCCCGACGCCACCCAACGCCGTTGCCGGCGCACGCGGGCCGCTACGACCAGCTCGCGCACGACAGGCCACCGGTCTCGCGAGGGGCTGAGCACCGGCAAGGCCTTGAGCTGCGCCACTCGCTGGTACAGCGCATCGAGCTCCGCCCGGCATTCCGCGCAAGCGTCCACATGCTCACGGGCCCAGACGGAACCCTCGTTGGCTCGCAGCGCCAGCAACTCGTCCATCGTACAATGCATCATTGCGTAGCCCCTTGTCCTCCGAGTACGCGCCGCAGTCGGTTGTGTGCTCTCGCCAGCTGTGACTTCGAGAAGCTGACCGATTTTCCCATCATTTCCGCGATCTCTTCGTGCGTGTAGCCCTCGACGTCGTGCAGCCAAACGACGGCGCGCGACGTCTCGGTCAGGTGTTCGAACGCGCGCTCGAGATCGACGCGCGCCGGCACACCGACCGGGGGCGCGCTGCCCGTGACTTCTTCGTCGAAGGCCTCCTCAGCCCGCACCTGACTCCGCCGAATGCGCATCAGAGCTTTGGACGCCGCAATTTGGCGAATCCACCCCCACAGGTGCCCTTCTCCGCGGTAATTCCCAATGCTCTTTACCACTTCGAGGAACGTCTCCTGGAGCACGTCTTCCGCGTCTTCGACATTGCGGAGCATCCGCCGTGCCAGATTGTACACGGGCGTCTCGAACGCACGGTACAGTGCGGCGAGCGCTTCTTCATCCCCGGATTTGGCCCGAGCAATCAGTATGTCTGGGACGGCGAGCGCGATGGTCATCTCCGCAGATAAGGATGCGACACCCTGCAGGAGCGTCGCGACGTTCAAGGTAACCCATAGGTCGAATTTCGTAAGTACTTGACAACTAGTAACTTGCACGAAATCGGGTATCTTTTCGAGTATGTCTGCACCGAGCACAGCCCCAGACGAGAGGAGCCTTCATCTCTGGCGGCACCACTGGCAGGACGAGGCCGACGCGGCCTACCTCTACGTGGCGCTGGCCAGCGAGGAACCTGACCCCGGCAAGGCAAGGATCTACCGGGAGCTCGCCGACGTCGAGCGACGCCACACCGAGATGTGGGCCAGGCTGCTCGCGGACAACGGCCATCCAGCCCCGGCCGTGAGCAGACCCTCTCTGCAAGCGGTCACGATGGCCTGGCTGGGGCGCCGGTTCGGCGCGCGTTATCTCCTGCCGCTCCTGCTGCGCGCGGAAGGCCGTGAGGTCAAGGGGTACATGGACCTCTACTCTCGCTCGCGGGCCCCCGACGCTCGCGAGGTCTCGCTGACGCTCGCGAAGGAATCCGCCGCGCATGCCGAGACGCTTGCCAGCCTCGCGGGTCGAAGCGCGGAGCCGTGGCATCGGACGGAATCGGGCGGTTTTCTGCGCAACGTCGTGTACGGCTTCAATGACGGGTTGACGGCGAATTTCGGGTTGGTGGCGGGGGTGCTGGGAGCGGCCGTCGCGCCGCACGTGGTGCTCGTGTCGGGACTCGCCGGGATGATCGCCGATGCGCTCTCCATGGGTGCGTCCGGTTATCTCGCGGCGAAGAGCGAGCAGGAGGTCTACGCTCACGAGATCGAGATGGAGAAGGAAGAGATCCGGTTGATGCCCGACGTCGAGGAGGAAGAGCTTGCGTTGCTGTATCAGGCCAAGGGCGTCGATCCGCGCACCGCGCGTCGCATGGCCGAAGAGGTGATGGCGGACCCGGAGCGCGCTCTCGGGGAGCAGGTGCGAGAAGAACTCAAGATCAGCGAAGCGCGTGCGACGCCCCTCTCCGAAGGCTGGCTCACCGGAACGGCGACGGCAGTTGGCGCGTTGATTCCCGTGGCCCCCTTTGTCGTGCTCTCGGGGCCGGCGGCGGTGTGGACGTCCTTCACGCTTGCGATGTTGTCGCACTTCCTGGTCGGGGCCGCCCGAAGTCTGTTCACGGGCCGCGGTGTGGTGCGCAGCGGGGCCGACATGTTCGTCGTGGGGCTGGGAGTCGCCGCGGTGGGCTATGTGGTGGGCAACGTGGTCGCGAAGATCCTCTAGACCACCAGGTTCAGCAGTCGATCTGCAACGTACACCGCCTTCTTCACAGGTTTTCCGTCGACGAATTTGCGCACGGACTCATCCGCGAGGGCGAGTCCCCGCACGTCTGCCTCTGTGGCGCCACGCGCGATCGTGAGACGGCCGCGTACCTTGCCGTTCACCTGCACGACGATCTCGACGTCCCCCGCAGCGGCGAGGCGTTCGTCGTACGCGGGCCATTGGGCCGCCAAGACCGAGGTCTTGTGCCCGAACAGCGCCCAGAGCTCTTCGGCCAAATGCGGAGCGAACGGCGCGAGGAGCACGAGCAGGGGCTCGATCGCGCCACGCGACGGCGTCCCCTCTTCCCGAACCGCGTTCACATACTCCATCATCGCGGCGATCGCCGTGTTGTAGTCGAGGCGCTCGGTGTCGATGCTGACCTTGTGAATGGTCTGGTGCAGCTTCCGCTCGACGGCGGGGGCCAGTGGGTGCGCCGGAGCGTCCGCCACTTCGTGCGCCAGCGTCCAGACCTTCTCCAGAAACCGGCGCACGCCCGTGATGCCTTCGTCGCGGAAGTCGCCCCCCTCCTGGAAGGGGCCGAGGAACATCAGATACATCCGAAACGTGTCGGCGCCCCACTTCTGGATATAGGCGTCCGGAATCACCACGTTGCCGCGCGACTTGGACATCTTCGCGCCGTCTTTGATGATGAGCCCGTGAGCCCGCAACTTGGGAAACGGCTCCTCGAAATCCACGTGGCCGAGCTCGTGCAGCACCATGGTGATGAAGCGCGAGTACAAGAGATGGAGCACGGCGTGCTCGTTGCCGCCAATGTAGGTGGAGACGGGCAGCCACGTCTTGGTGCGCCGCGCGTCCCAGGGGCGGTCGTCGATCTCGCTGGATGGATAGCGCAGGAAGTACCACGAGGAATCGAGAAACGTGTCCGAGACATCCGTCTCCCGCCGGGCTTCCTTCCCGCAGGACGGGCACTTCACGAAATACCATTCGCGGTGGCGGGCGAGCGGGCTCACGCCGCTGTCGTCGGGCCGAAAATCCTCGATGAGCGGCAACTCGACCGGCAGGTCGCGGTCGGGAACCCCGACGGGACCGCACGCCGCGCAATAGATGATCGGAATCGGCGGCCCCCAGTAGCGCTGCCGCGAAATACACCAGTCGTGCAGGCGATACTGGACGCGGGGAGTCGCGGTCCCGCGACCTCCGAGCCACGCGACGATCCGGCGCTTGGCCTCGGCGCAGGGGAGGCCATCGAACGGGCTCGAGCTCATCAGCGTCCCGTCCTCGGCCTCGATCGGCAGGGGGTCGCCCTCGCGACGCACAACCTGGCGGATAGGGAGCGAGAACTGCTTCGCGAACTCGAAGTCGCGGGTGTCGTGTGCCGGCACGGCCATGATCGCGCCGGTCCCGTATTCCATCAGCACGTAGTCCGCGATCCAGATGGGGATCGCCTCGCCGGTCGCGGGATTCCGTGCGTAAGAACCCAAGAACACCCCCGTCTTGGCCTTCTCGCCCACCTTACGCGATACGATGTCCTTGGCCGCGACCTGACGCCGGTATTCCCTGACCGCGCCTCGCTGCTCTTCGGCGGTGAGCGCGTCAACCAGCGGATGTTCCGGCGCGAGCACCATGTATGTGGCTCCGAACACCGTGTCCGGCCGCGTCGTGAACACGATGATCCGCTCGCCGCTCGGAACCTCGAAGACGAGCTCCGCACCCTCGCTCCGCCCGATCCAGTTGCGCTGCATGGCTACGGTACTCGGTGACCAGTCGAGCGTCGCAAGATTCCCCAGGAGGCGTTCAGCGTACTTCGAGATGGCGAAGAACCACTGCTCGAGCACGCGCTGCTCCACCCGGACGTCGGGATGCCGCTCGCAAAACCCGTTGATCACCTGCTCGTTGGCGATGACCGTCTTGCAAGAAGGGCACCAGTTGACCGCGGCCTTCTTGCGGAAGGCCAGGCCCGCCTTGAAGAGCTGGAGGAAGAGCCACTGGGTCCACTTGTAATAGCGCGGATCGGTCGTGGACAGCTCGTGGCGCCAGTCGAACATGCCCCCGAACCGCTGCAACTGACGGCGGAAGGTCGCGATGTTTTTCGGAATCAGGCGCGCCGGGTGCGCGCCAATGTTGAGGGCGTAGTTCTCCGAGTGAATGCCGAACGCGTCGAACCCGATTGGCTCGAATACCGTGTGCCCCTGGAGGCGCTTGAACCGGCCATAGATATCCGCACCCGTGAATGCGAACATGTTCCCCACATGCAATCCCTCAGCAGAGGGGTAGGGAAACATCATGAGGTTGTAGAACGGGTTCTTCGGATGCTCGAGGTCAGGCTCATTGGTGTGCTGCTCGGCCCAGCGAGCTTGCCACGCACTCTCGACCGCAGCCGGATCGTAGATCGGAACGCTTCCCATGATCGGAAGCTAAGTGGGCTTGCCCCGGTGTGAAACCTGCCGTACCATAGCTTCGACTCTACATGCCGATCAGGTTACAGGAGATCTCGTCGAGTTTCCTCCTGAAGGGAACGGCGGCCGCTGCTGCACTGGTAACGGCTCTGGCTGCCATCGGAGGAGATCTCGCCCGCCGCACCCTCGAACACTTGTCAAACGAGCGGGGTCTCGAAGTCGGGACCCGGGTGGCGGCACTCGCTTCGAGCTACATGCGCGAGCGCCGGCACGAAGGCGAGGTGCTCGCCGCATCGCCCTTGATCATCGCGGCGGCTCGCCAGTCGTCCCAATCGACCGCGCGCACCCCCACCCCCACCCCCACCCCCGGCGCAAGCTTGGAGCTCCAGGCGTACCTGCGAGCGTACACGCAACACTCCGATATCGGGCACCTGCTCCTCACCGATAACCGCGGTTTTCCGGTCGCCAATTCGGGATCCCCGGATCGCTTGACGCACGCGGATGACACGTGGTGGAAGGTGGCGATGCGGGACGGCGTGTACGAGAGCACGCCGCGCTACGACTCGAGCTCGGCGGCGGCTGCCGTCGAGTACGCGGTGGCGATCCGGCCGACCGGCGGCGGCCGGCCGGTCGGCGTCCTGCGCACTGGATTCGCACTGGACAAACTTGGCTGGCTGCTGGCGGTGGCCGATCTGGGAGACAGCGCCTACCTGCAGGTCGTGGACAGCGGTGGCCGGCTGATCGTGACCCCAGACGCCTCAACGCTGCTCCAGCAGCTTCCGGAGTGGCACGCCATCCCGCAGGAAGAGCGCTCCACAACGGCGATCGTGCAGACCGTCCGCGGCCCCGAGCTGGTCGCGTCGATCCTCGCGAACAAGGGCATGTGGCGGGTCCTGTTCCGGCAACCGACCAGCCGCGCCTACGCCGCGGTGAAAACGACTCGTCGATCGATCTGGCTCAGCTCGCTAGGCGTGCTGGTCCTCACAGTGGTCCTGCTGTGGCGGCGGGGGAGATGGCTCTACGAGCGCGTGACCCGGCCCATCCGGGCCGCGGGGGACATCGCGGGCAGGATCGCCGGAGGCGATCTCTCGGTGACCATTGCCGGCCGGGCGGACGAGGAGAGCGAGGTGGGGGGACTGCTCACCTCGGTGCAGGCAATGGTGATCGCGCTGCGCCGGCTGGTAGGCGCTATCCGAGCGGCGGCGGACGAGGCCGCGGCGATGGCGGCGGAGATCTCCGCCTCTACTGAGCAGATGAGCGCATCCACCGAGCAGATGTCGGCCACCTGTCAGGATCTCTCGCGCCGGGCTGCCGAGCAGGCGCAGCTGGTGCGGGCGGGAGCCGAGGACGCTCAGAAGATCCTCCAGATCATCACGATCGTCGCCGCCGGGGCCGAGGATTCTGTCCGCCGCAACAGTAACCTCACCACCCTGGCCCGGCGCAACAAGGAGGTGCTCGACCAGAGCACGGCGGAACTGGCCAAGCTGGCCGACGCAGTGAGCGAGGGTGCCGCTGAAGCGGAAGCGCTGGCGACGGCGTCGACCGAGATTCAACGATTCGTGAAGCAGGCCAAGGCCGTGGCGTCGCAGACGAACATGCTCGCGCTCAACGCCGCGATCGAGGCGGCGCGTGCGGGACCGCAGGGACGCGGCTTTGCCGTGGTGGCGGATGAGGTTCGGAAGCTCGCGTCGGTGACCGCCGCTGCAGCCGGGGAGACCGCGGACACGGTACGCGGGGTCCTGGCGAGGGTGCAAGGAACGCGCGACCGTCTGATCCAGCTCGCGAAGGGTAGCGTGGCGGCGCGCGAGGCGGCCCAGACGGCCGCACAGGGCCTGGCCAGCGTGGCGGCCGAAGCCGAGGCAAACGACGCCTGGGGCCGCGAGATCGCGAGCTCGACGGGCGAGGTCCGGACCCTGGTGGAGGAGATCGCGGCGCGGCTCAACAGCGTTGCCGAGGGCACGGACGGGCTGCTCGCGTCGAGCGAGGAGATCGCGGCGTCCAGCGAGGAACAGACCGCCTCAACCGAAGAGGTGGCATCGTCGGCGAACCAGCTCGCCGAGGCGGCCGATCGGCTGACCGGCGCCGTCCAGTCCTTCCGCCTGCTCGCCAACGAGCGTGGGCCGACGCAGGAGGCCGCCGATTAGGTTGCTTCAGGAAACGTCGTTGTTTATCGTGTACCGTGCCGACCCCAATTCCGCTGCCGTTCCGTCCCTTCCTCCTCTGCCTGACCCTGGCTCTTGCTGTGCCTCCGGCCGCGACCAGAGCCCAGGTTGCGGTGATCGTGAACCGGTCGAATTCCATCCAGAACCTGGCGTTGTCGGATTTGCAGCGGTTGTACCTCGGGCAGTCGGTCACGTTCTCCAACGGCACGCGCGTCGTCCTGGTCACGAACCCTGCGGCTGAATCCCGCTTCTACTCTGCGGTCCTGGGCATGACCAGCGACCGCTTCCAGCGGCACTGGATGGAGCTGGTGTTTCAGGGACAGGACGTGACGCCGCCCAAGCCCATCGCGAATCAGGACGAGCTCAACCGGTTTGTCGCGGAGCACCCGGGCGCGCTGGCATTTCTCGACCTCGCGGCCGTGGACCAGAGCGTCAAGATCATGACCATCGATGGCCGCCCACCGACCGACCCGGCCTACAGGTTGCGCTGACGCGGAGCGAGGAGACCGCCACATGCACTTATTCCGAGGTACTGTGCTGGTTCTCTCGCTCACGCTCGCGGCGCGCGTGGCGCGCGCGCAGGATACCAAGATCAGGGGCTTTACGGACATCACCGCGGCGGCGTCCGATGCGGTCGACGGGAACTCGTTCTTCGCGCTCGGCCAGTACGACCTCTACATCACCTCCACGCTCGCGCCGAAGTGGACATTCCTCGGAGAGTCGGTCTTCGAATTCGACGAGGACTTCGTGGTGGATGTGGAGCGCCTGATCATCTCCTATCGTCCGAGCAGCCACATCCAGCTCGCTGTCGGGAAGCACCACACGCCCTTTGGCTATTGGAACAACGCGTACCACCACGGGGCCCTGATGCAGCCGACCATCGAGCGCCCTGAAATGTTTCTCTTCGAGGACGACGGCGGCATTCTTCCGATCCATACGACCGGGTTCCTGGTCGCGGGACGCGATATCAGCTCGCTCCACCTCGGCTTCGACGCCATGGTCGGCAACGGGATCGGCTCGACGCCTATCTCCGACAACAACGAGCCCAAGTCTTTCACGTTCGCCCTCCACTCTCAGGTCACCCACGCTCTGAAGGTGGGGGTCAACTACTACGACGATCGCATCACGCAGGGCACGCCGAAGATCTATGGTGCGCCAGTGGACGTGAGCCTCGCCGCCGGCGATACCGTCACGGCCACGCTCGCACAGCGAATGTTTGGAGGGTACGCGGTGTACTTCGGGCGCGCGCTCGAATTGATGGGAGAATACCAGCGGATCACGAACGTCCCTTCCGCGGGCGGCACCACCACTGCCACGGATGCGTTCTACGTCTACGCCGGCTATCGGATCGGGAACCTCGTGCCATACGCGCGCTACGATGGGCTCCTCTTCGATCCCGCCGACCCCTACTACATCGCCGACGACGAGCATCTGGTCGTGGTCGGGGCCCGATACGACTTTGCGGCGACGGTGCAGATAAAGGGCGAATACCGACACCGTTCCACGACCGTGGAGGGCATGGTCAACGAAGGGGTGTTGCAGGTGGCTATCGGCTTCTAGCCAGGCTATGGGCCCGCGGGGCCCGTCACCTGTACGGCCATCACCGTGTCCGCTGCTGGGGGAGTCGGCATCGCCAACCGCACCGCGACCGGGAACGCGGTGCCGGGAGCGGCCCGCGTACCGATGAGCGTGTAGGCCGGGCTCGGCGCCCCTGACGGTGCCGGCGTCGTCGCCCCACTGAAGATCGTTCCGCGGAAGAGGTCCCCCGTAAAGCTGCCATTTGCGCTGGTCCGCACCGAATCACTTCCCCAGTGCCCGTCTACGAAAGCGCGGATTCGGGTCGCCGAGAGCGCGTCGCGATAGACATCCCAGGTGACATCGACCGGAACGCCGCCCACGCGCCCCGTCAAGCGGTAGACGCCTTCGCGGGGATCCATTTGGGGCGCGGTGACGCGCAGCTCGTACGTCAAAGGAACAACACTCCCGAACACGCCGATCCCACCCGACAGATGGTTGATGAACCCCTGTCCCGTGAGGGGATTGGTGATGGACCGGCTGAAATCCCAGTAGTTGGTATCGAGCGCGGCCACGGTCAACTGGTAGTAGCACCCCGCGCGGAAGACCGTCCGTTCATCGAACGGGTCCACCAGATCGCCCGGAATATTCAGGGAGAGCGTATCGCTCACGAAGCGGAGCGTCGCATCCTCCCCGGTGGTCGTGCGCACTGCCTCGATTTGGATCGCATGCGTCTGGCTGAGATCGGCAGCGACGATGACGGTATCGCGCGTGCGGTCCATGGACAGCCGCGCTGGCGGGAGCCGGGCGGACGTGGCCCCGGCCCGCAGGTCCACGTCCCGGATGCCCGGAATGCGCGTCGTACCGGTGACAACGACACCGTCGGGCGTAACCAGGCGCAATGCCACGCGGTCGCCGGCGGCGAGCGGGCACCAGTTCCCAATTCGATACGTGCCGGTCCCGAGATCCGCGAGCGCCACGACGGGCCTCGAGCAGCCGCGGGGATCGAGATCGGTGAATGTGACGGAGGCACCGGTGATCGGTGTCGTCGCGGCGCCCGACTGAGCGCGCTCGACGATCACGAACTGAGCGTTGCGGGTCGGATCGATCACCGCTTGCACCTGGACGACCGGATCGCCCAGGGTCACATCGAGGGTGTCCGTCAGCTTGCAGGCAGCGAGCAGGACCAGGAACAGGGCGCGTTTTACCATCCGAGCTCCAGGCCGAGCGCCGCGAAGAACGGGAGCTGGTAGAAGGCGGTGCGCGTGGGCGGCGTGTTGTCGTTGTTGAAGAAATACGCGAACACGTTGCGACGGTTGGTCAGGTTCACGACGTCCAGGTAGGGTTGCCAATCGATGCCCCACCGATGTGCGTGCCAGCGAAAGCCCGCGTCGAGCCGAGCGTAGGTGGGATACCGCGCGCCGTTCAAAGGACCGGGGAGCGGCTCGCTGTTGCCGCCACTGAAGGCCCCAGCTGTCGGACTGTACTCCTCGTGATTCCACGCGCCGACCAGGGCCGTGTACGGAAGCGGGGAGCCGATGCCGAACCTCAGCCCGACATCCGCCCCCATGGGACCGGGGGCCTGCACCACCACGTTCAACGAATGCGTCCGGTCGTGCGCGGGTGGGTACGTCTCGCCGCCGGACCAGCGCAGCGCGCGGACGAAACTGTAGGCCAGCCACCCGCGCACGCGACCCACGTACCGGCGCAACAGGACCTCGAGACCCCACGCGTTCCCATCGACCGCCTGGAAGACGTCGCTCGTATCGCGGAGCGCCAGGCCCGGCAAGGGCCGGATCAGGTTGTCGAACGTCTTGTAGTAGCCCTCGACGGTGAGCGCGGTAGTGTGGCCCGCGCCGAGCCAGCGCTCGAACCCGGCGACGACATGATCCGAGTGCGCGACGGGAATCCTGCCGTTCGCGCCGACCCAGAACTCGTAGATCGAGATCGGCAGCTCGCGGTCGGCGAGGGACTGGATCACCTGGTAGTAGCTCCCCAGCGACCCGATGAGCGCCTCGTTGGGCGACAGAAAGACCTTGAACGCGACGCGGGGCGCGATGGTCGTGACATCGGCGCCGCCCACGTACTCGACGCGGACGCCGCCCCTGAGGAGCAACGCGTGCGACGGACGCCATTGATCGTCGGCGAACGCGGCCCACACGGCGGGACGGTAGCGGGTGTTGAAGAACGCCGGCGAGGGGTTCCCCGGGACGCCCAGCTCGTTCGGGATGGCCGGATTGGCGATCGTGTAGCGCAAGTCGTATCCCTCGAAGCTTCCTCCGAGCTTGACGCCGTGATGCCGGGATGCGAACGACACGGTGGAGCTGGCAGCCCACAGGGTCGCGGGATTGCCGTAGCTCACGAGATCGGGGGTCAGCTCGAGGCGCGAGGTGAAGCCGGTGTAGCTGAGCCGCTGCTCGAACAGCACCGAGCCGGCGGGGTGCCGCCAGGTGATGCCGAGGAGGCGATTGCCCCACGCGAATCCCAGATCGACCGGTGGCCGGCCCGTGGAGTCGGAGATGAGGTTGAGCCGCAACGCGTCCCCGCCCCAGTATCCCGTGATCGCCACATCGCCTGCCGCGCCGTAGGGATAGTCCAGCTTCCCGATGAGATCAGTGAAGGCGTAGGGCAGCTCCTCGCCCGTGAAGGCTTTCACCATCAGATCGGCGTAGGTGCGCCGGGCCCCGAAGAGCATGGACACGGGGCCCACCGGGGCTTCGAACAGTACCTTGCCAGCCAGCATCGACACCGCGGCGCTGCCGTGCACGCGCTCGTGATTGCCCGCGCGGATCGCCACGTCGAGCACGCTGCTCAGCCGGCCGCTGTACTCGGCCGGGAATCCCCCGGTGAGGAAGTCGGCGTGGTCGATCGCGTTCACGTCGAACGTGCTGAAGAGGCCGCCCAGGTGCGACGGGTTGAGGATCGTCATGCCATCGAGCCGGACCAGGTTCTGGTCGCTCTCGCCACCGCGCACGTTATAGCCGATGGAGTAGTCGTTGCGCGCGACGGTGCCGGGGAGGAGCTGGATGACGCGCATGACGTCGGCCTCGATGAGCCCCGGGGCATTCATCAGGTCGCGAGCGGAGAGCGTGAGCGTGCTGGTTTGTGCGACGGAGTCGAACCGGGAGCGCTCCGGGGTGCGGCCCTCCACACCGACCGGCGGCAGCTCGATGGCCAGTTTGCGCGCATACACCCGCACCGTGTCCACGTCGGCGGGAACGAGGACGGTGTCGGGC
>Ga0335084_10005880_pt1 | contig 12165 bp, 7 predicted proteins | sample Lox_Sample_44_FD_206721 | JGI IMG/M metagenome (GOLD analysis project Ga0335084, IMG submission 206721) | Soil microbial communities from Loxahatchee National Wildlife Refuge, Florida, United States - Lox_Sample_4.4 | ecosystem: Environmental > Terrestrial > Soil > Wetlands | place: USA: Florida...
CGAGTTCTCAACGACCTCGACGTGCAGACCGGAGCGCTCGGCGAACTGGCGCGCATACTGGGCGATGGCGGTCGCGAGCGGCAGGTGGGCGAGCGCACCGGGCCGCAGCGAGTTGGTCAGTTCGCGCAGGTCACCAATGCACTTGTCGATCGAGCGCGCGACGTCGTCGCAGGCCGCACCGATCCCGGCGTCGCCGGCCGCGTGCGCCCTCAGTCTGTTGAGATCGAGTGTCGCCGCAACCAGGTCCTGCGCCACTCCCTCGTGCAGCGCGTGCGCGACCGAGCGGCGCTCGTCCTCGCGAACCGTCTCGAGCCGCTGTGCGAGCTCGCGGATCCGCTCGTAGGAATTGCGCAGGTCCGTGATGTCCTCGATGGTGGTCAGGAAACGCCTGCGCTTCTCGCCGGGTGACGGCAGAGCCACCGGATGCGAGCGGACCCAGCGGATCTCGCCGCTCGGACGCCGCACGCGGAAGGTTCGGACCCCGGCGGCGGAGCCGCGCACCGCGTCGCGCCAGGCGCTGATCACAGCGGGGGTGTCCTCGGGCGAGAACGCTGCGCGCCAGCCATCGCCCAGCGTCGCGTCGCCGGGCAAACCCGTGATCTCGGTCCAGCGCGGATTGGCGTAGGTGCAGCGGCCGGCCGCATCGGTTACGAAGATGCCCACGCCGGCGGAGGTGGCGAGTTCGCGAAATTGCGCCTCGTTCACCTCGGCCCGGTGCTTCTCCGTCTCCAGGCTCGCGAGCAACCTGACGGCGACGGCGAGCACGAGCATTGGCGCACTGACCGCCGCCACGAGCAGGCTCGTGATCCAGGTCAGCGAGTTCAGTCCCTCGAGTTCCGGTGCGCCGTAGGCGTATTGCCATGGCGCAAGGGCGATGAACGACGCGCGCGCGCTGACGGCGAGGCCGTTGACGAGGCACGTCAGCGCGACGAGCCGCGCCACCGTGCGCCCGGCCCCGGCCGAGTTCCGCCAGGCGACCAGCGCACCGCCGCCGTAGCCGGCAACCATCACGATCGAGAGGGCGCCGATGCGAACGGCAGTACTTGGCCAGACGAAGGTGAAGACGAAGGTCGCGGCGATGCCGGTCGCGACCAGCAGTCCGACCGGCCGGTCGCGCGCGGTGCCGCCGTAGAAGCGCGACAGGCCGGCGAACAGCAGCACCGGTCCGATGGTGAATGGGATATTGAAGATCAGCGAAGCGATGCGCCAGTCCGCGATCGCCACCATGGCGCTGGAAAAGGACAGTGCCTGGCACGCGGCGGCGGCGGCCCAGAACGCCGGGCCCGGAATGCGCGGCGCGTAGCGCGCGAGTCCCGCGAAGACTGCTGCACCCGCCGCGCCGGAGACGGCGAGAACCGCGTACAGCGTCTCCTGGTCCAGCAGTACCATGATTCCGGTCCGTGCGTGCTTCTGATTGTCCGGCGACCCGGCGGGCCGCCCCCGAACGGTCACGAATGGTACCGCAGGGGGTGGCGCGGCCCACAGGCGGGAAGTCCCGGCTGGACGCGGCCGGCCCGGCGTGCACGTCGGCATCAGGGGGATCCCGTAGTGACATGCGTCCGGGCTGCAGCCTGGGCGCTGCCTGGAGCCGGTACCATAGGCGTCCCGCCGTTGCCGTTGCCGCTGCCGGAGCCACCCGCGATGCCGCTGCCTGCCGCCCTGAGCCGCCTGTCGCTGCCCGTCATCGGTGCGCCACTCTTCATTATCAGCAATCCGGCGCTCGTCATCGCGCAGTGCAGGGCGGGCATCGTCGGTTCGATGCCCGCGCTCAACGCACGCCCGGCGACACAGCTCGACGAGTGGCTCGCCGAGATCGCCGAGACGCTCGCCGCCCACGACCGGCAAAGCCCGGGGCGACCTGCGGCGGCGTTTGCGATCAACCAGATCGTGCACAAGAGCAACGACCGTCTCGAGCACGACATGGCGGTGTGCGCGAAGTACAAGGTGCCAATCATCATCACCTCGCTCGGTGCACGCACCGACGTCAACGCGGCCGTTCACGGCTGGGGTGGAATCGTGCTCCACGACGTGATCAACAACGCCTTCGCAAGAAAGGCGATTGAAAAGGGGGCCGACGGGCTCGTGCTCGTGGCGGCCGGCGCCGGCGGCCATGCGGGCGTCAAGAGCCCATTCGCGCTCGTGCAGGAGGTCCGCGAATGGTTCACGGGCCCAGTGGCGTTGTCGGGGGCGATCGCGACCGGCGGCGCGGTATTCGCCGCACAGGCCATGGGCGCCGACCTCGCGTACGTCGGCTCGGCCTTCATCGCCACCGACGAGGCGCGGGCCTCGGATGCCTACAAGCAGGCGATCGTCGCCGGCACCTCGGACGACATCGTCTACAGCAACTACTTCACGGGCGTGCACGGCAACTACCTCAGGCCCTCGATCGTCGCGGCCGGGCTCGATCCCGAGCACCTGCCGCAGAGCGATACCAGCAAGATGAACTTCGGCGGCGGCGGCGCGGCCAAGGCCTGGAAGGACATCTGGGGCTGCGGCCAGGGCATCGGTGCGGTCAAGCAGGTGCTGCCGGCGGCGGAGCTGGTGGCGCGCCTGAGGCGCGAGTACGACGCCGCCCGCGCGCGCCTGGCGCCCGCGTAAAGAACCCCGCCCGGCGCGTGGCGACGGAGCGTGATCCGCGGCGCCGGCCCGGCAGCGGCGCGCCGGCCGGCTGTCTCGCGGCCCGCCGCCGTTCCACGCCAGCGCGGGATGCCGGTATAGTCCACGCGCAATCCCGCAACGTTCACCGAACCGGGCGCTCGCCATGAAACGAGATACGTGGCTGATCTTCCTTGCGATCCTGCCGCTCGTGACGAGCGCTGGCGCCTGCCATGGCGATCGCAGCGCACCGCCAGCGCAGACCGAAAAGCCACGGGTGGCGGCGGTCGATGCCGCGCGGCTCGCGAAGGCGGCGACCGAGCCCGATCAGTGGCTCATGACGGGCCGGGACCCGGCCGGTACCTTTTTCAGCCCGCTCAGCGACATCAATCGCGGCAACGTCACCCGACTCGGCTTCGCGTGGGAGTACCGGCTCGGAACGCGCCGTGGCCTCGAGGCGACGCCGGTCGTCGTCGACGGCGCGCTCTATACGACCGGCAACTTCGGCTGGGTGTACGCACTCGACGCGACCAGCGGTCGCGAGCTGTGGAAGTACAACCCGGAGGTCGACGGCCAGTGGGGTCGCTACGCCTGCTGTGACGCAATCAACCGCGGCGTCGCCGTCTGGCAGGGGCGCGTGTACGTGGGCGCGCTCGACGGCTATTTGCACGCGATCGACGCCGCCACCGGCCAGCGACTCTGGAAGGTCGACACCTTGCCCGCGCGCGGGCCGAAGACGCCGTTCACGCTGTCGGCGACACCGGTCGTCGCCGGCGACGTGATCGTCGTCGGCAGCGCAGGTGCCGACTTCGCCGGCGGCCGCGGTTACGTCGCCGCCTACGATCTCGCCACCGGCGCATTCCGCTGGCGCTTCTACACCGTGCCGCGCGACCCAAAGCAGGGACCGCAGGACCAGGCGCACCTCGTCGAGGCGGTCAAGACCTGGGATCCGCGTCATCGCTGGGATGCGGGCAGCGGCGGCACGGCCTGGGATGGCATGAGCTACGACCCCGAGCTCAAGCTCGTCTACTTCGGCACCGGCAACGGTGCGCCGTACAACATCAGGGAGGGCGGTCGGACCGGCGGCGATGATCTGTACACGGCGGCGATCGTCGCCGTGCACGCCGACACCGGCGCGCTCGCGTGGTACTACCAGACGACGCCCGGCGATCGCTGGGACTACGACAGCACGCAAAAGCTGATCATCACCGACCTCGACCTGGGCGAGGGGCCGCGCAAGGTCCTGATGCAGGCGTCGAAGAACGGCTACTACTACGTGCTCGACCGCGCGACGGGCAAGCTGCTGTCGGCGAACAACTTCGCGTTCGTCAACTGGTCCAAGGGCATCGACCTGAAGTCCGGACGGCCGATTGTCTCCGACGCCGCCGAGTACGCGCAGGGGCCCAAACTGATGTTCCCGGCCAGCGCCGGCGCGCACAGCTGGCAGCCGATGTCGTTCGATCCGGCGACCAAGCTGACCTACATCCCGGTCATCGAATGGCCGATGATCTATCTGGACACGGCGCACCGGCGCGCTGGGCTGATTGAGGGCTTCTTCACGGTGCAGGGCTTCCTGCCGGACGACTACGATCCGAAGGCACTCGAGAGTCTGTACGGGCCGCTGCCGCCGCTCGCAGCCCTCAACCGGGGCCTGCCGCCGTCGCATGCGCGTGGTTTCCTGCGCGCCTGGGACCCGGTGCACCAGAAGCTCGCCTGGGAGGTGCCGACGGCGTCGCACTGGGACGGCGGCGTGCTGTCGACGGCCGGCGGCCTGGTGTTCCAGGGTGATGCCGCCGGCAATCTCAACGTCTACCAGGCGGAAGACGGCAAGCGGCTCACCAGCGTCGCACTCGGCACCGGGGTCATGGCGGCGCCCGCGACCTATCGCATCGGCGGCGTCCAGTACGTCGTCGTCATGGCCGGATTTGGCGGCAACTACGTCAACTACCCGCTGACGAAGGACATGGCCGCGTACCACCGCGACAACGAGGGCAGGGTCATCGCACTCAGGCTCGACGGCGGCGCGGTGCCGCTGCCGCCGGAACTGCCGGCCGAGCCGTTCCCGCAGCCGCCACTGCGCGAGGGCCCTGCGGCGAAGATCGCCGCCGGCGAAGTCCTCTACAACCGGTTCTGCGGGCGTTGCCACATGCTCGATCGCGGCGTGCTGCCGGACCTGCGACGCCTGACACCGGTCAAGCACGGCATGTTCTATGACATCGTGCTGAACGGGACGCTGGCGGGCGCCGGCATGGGGCGCTGGGACGACGTGCTGTCGCGCCAGGACGCCGAGGCGATCCACGCCTTCATCGTGAATGAGGCGTGGAAAGCCTACGAGTCGCAGCAGGGACGCTGATTGAGCGGCACGGCGGGCGGGGCCACGCCGGGTGCCGGCGGCGGCTAGCTTCGCGTGCGGATGCGCAGCGAGTCCCAGCTCGCATCCGAGCTCCAGCCACCATCGACCGGCAGGCTGACGCCGTTGACGAAGCTGCTTTTCTCGCCGTCGGCGAGGTAGACGATCGTCGCCGCTACATCCTCCGGCCTCGCGAAGCGCGCCATCGGCACGCGGTCGATGATGTCCTGGTCGGAGTAGGCGCCGCTGCCCTGGTCGGCCACGTCCATCTCGGTCTTGATCCAGCCGGGGCAGACGGCGTTGACGCGCACGCCGCGGCCACCCCACTCGGCGGCCAGCGTCCGCGTAAGCCCGATCAATCCGTGCTTGGACGCGTTGTAGGCGCTGCGATGGCTGACCGCCGCGAGGCCGGCGACGGAGGCGACATTGACGATGCTGCCGCGGCGCCGCGCCAGCATCGCGGCGCCGAGGTACTTGCTGAGCAGGAACGGACCGAGCAGGTTGATGCTCATGACCCGCTGCCACTGCGCCGCCGTCGTAGCCTCGGCGGCGCAGATCAGGCTGATGCCTGCGTTGTTGACGAGAACGTCGGCGGCGCCGTAATCGGCGCTGACGCGCTCGGCGAGTGACTGCACGAATGCCTCCGAGGCGACGTCGCCCACGACGCCGCGCACGCGCAGCGCCTCGCGCTGCAGGCGCTCGAGCGGTTCGTCGAGCGCCTGAACGTCGGTCAGGACGACCTCGTATCCGGTTCTTGCCAGCAGCGCGGCGGTGGCGAAACCGACACCCTGCGCGGCACCCGTGACGACGGCGATTCTTGGCATTCGCAAGTACTCCCGATGCAGGGCGGATGCCCCGGAGCCCGCGCGCTGCGGGCGGCGCACTATCGGCTGGCCGGGCGTGCGGAAGCAAGCGCCCCGGGCCGGAGCCGCGCGACGGTCACGGCGACGGTCAGTAGATCCGCGAGACCCAGCGCTGGCTCGACTTCTTCGGCCGCTTGTAGCCGGTGTCCGGCTGGCGCGGCGGCAGGTCGAGCTCGACCGGCAGCAGGTCCTTGTACGGGATCTGCCGCAGCAGGTGGGCGATGCAATTGAGTCGCGCCCGCTTCTTGTTGTCGGCATCGACGATGTGCCATGGCGTCCGCTTGCGGTCGGTGTGCTCCAGCATGACGTCCTTGGCGCGGGAGAACTCCACCCAGTGCTTGCGCGCCTCAAGATCCATGGGGCTCAGCTTCCAGCGCTTGATCGGGTTGCGCATGCGCTCGACGAAGCGCCGTTCCTGCTCCTCATCATTGACGGAGAACCAGTACTTGATCAGGTAGATCCCGGAGCGGACCAGCATTTCCTCGAACAGCGGGCAGGCACGCAGGAACTCGCGGTATTCCTCGACGCTGCAAAATTCCATCACGTGTTCCACACCGGCGCGGTTGTACCAGCTTCGGTCGAACAGCACGATCTCGCCGGCCGCCGGCAGGTGCTCGACGTAGCGCTGGAAGTACCACTGCGTGCGCTCGCGTTCGGTTGGCGTGCCGAGCGCGACGACCCGGCATACCCGGGGGTTCAGGCACTCGGTGATGCGCTTGATGACACCGCCCTTGCCGGCCGCGTCGCGGCCCTCGAAGAGCACGCAGACCTTCAGGCCCTGCAGCCGCACCCACTCCTGCATCTTGAGGAGCTCGAACTGCAGCCGTACGAGTTCGTCGAGATACTTGTAGTTCCCGGGCGAGCTCGTCGGCGGCTTGCCGTCGCCGATGATGCGCCAGCGCCCCTCGGCGGCGACCCGCTCTTCGGCGTTACGCCGCAGCTCGCCGTTCGTCGGTCGCACGGGGCCGGCCACGGGCCGTGCTCGCTTGGACTTGCTCATAGTGCTCCGATGATCTCGCGAACGATTCGCGTTATCCACCCTGCGGTGCGCCCGCCGATCATCATCGGCGGCCGCGCGCCGAACTGAAGGCCGGTTCCCGAAGCCGCTACTGGGGTTGCCGGGACCGGTCCGCACTTACCCCGATTGCCCCGCCGGGTTCGGCGGTCCAAGGTCAGCGCACGGTCGGTGTCGCCCGGACGGCCCGGCCAAGAAGGGGGTGCCCGTGCCAGCGCTGAGCGAGTCCGCCCTATTCGAGGTCGTTACCCGCCTGGATTTTTCGGATGTTACGTATCTTCTCGAGGTACGCCACCCGCAGATGGCACGGGCGGCGCGGGCCGGCCAGTTCGTTATCGTGATGGAGCACGAGCACGGCGAGCGCATCCCCCTGACGATCGCCGATTTCGACCGCGACCGCGGCACGATCACGCTCGTGATTCAGTCCGTCGGCAAGACGACCCGCGAGATGCAGCAGAACTGCCGCGTCGGGACCCGGCTGCACGCACTGGTCGGCCCGATGGGCATACCGAGCCATATCGGCGCCGCCAGGAAGGTGCTGTGCGTCGGCGGCGGGCTTGGCGTCGCACCCATCTACCCTCAGGCCCGTGCGTACAAGGAGAGCGGCGCCTTCGTCATCGGGGTAGTCGGATTTCGCAGCCGCGAACTGATGTTCTGGGAGGAGAAGTTCGGCGCCGTCTGCGACGAGCTGATCGTTTGCACCGACGATGGTTCCGCGGGCATCAAGGGCCTCGTCACCGAGGGGATCCGCCAGGCTGCGGCCCGGCACACTGACATCGACGAGTGCGTGGCCATCGGCCCGCCGGTCATGATGAAGGGCTGCGCCGAGGCGACGCGCCCGCTTGCTATTAGGACGGTGGTCAGCCTCAACCCGGTCATGGTCGACGGCACCGGCATGTGCGGTGGCTGCCGGGTCAAGGTCGGCGACAAGATCAGGTTCGCCTGTGTCGATGGACCCGACTTCGACGGTCATCTGGTTGACTTCGACGACCTGATGTTCCGGCTGAAGCGCTACAACGAGAGCGAGAAGCAGGCGAACGCGCGGTTCCAGGACAGCTGCCGGATGCGCGGGGCCGCCGATGCCGCCGCCGCGCCCGCCTCGCGTCCGGAGGCGTAGTTGCATGGCGCCCAAGAAGAAGACCATCCGCACGATCCCGCAGCAGCGCACGCCGCCGCGCGAGCAGGAAGCGCAGGTCCGTGCCCGGAATTTTGAGGAGGTGAACTGCGGCTACCGGCTCGAGGACGCGCTGCGCGAGGCCGATCGCTGCCTGTTGTGCCCGGATCAGCCCTGCGTCAGCGGCTGCCCGGTCGGCATCGACATTCCGCGCTTCATCGAACAGATCGCCGCGAAGAACTTCCGCGGCGCCTACGACATTATTACCAATACGAACCTGCTGCCCGCGGTCTGCGGCCGCGTCTGCCCGCAGGAGAGCCAGTGCGAGGGCGTGTGCACGGTCGGCGAGTCGCTGGAACCCGTGGCGATCGGTCGCCTGGAGCGCTTCGTCGGCGACATGGCGATCAGGGACGGCTGGGCCAACGTTCCCTACGTCGAGCCGAGCGGCTTTCGGGTCGGCATCGTCGGTTCCGGTCCCGCCGGGATGGCGTGCGCCGCCGACATGGCCAAGGCCGGCTGCGACGTCACCGTCTTCGAGGCGTTCCATCAGGCAGGCGGCGTGCTGAAGTACGGAATCCCGGATTTCCGTCTGCCGAACTCGGTGGTCGACGCCGAGATCGAGAAGCTCGCTCGACTCGGCATCAAGTTCGAATGCAATACCCTCGTCGGGCGCCTGTTCAGCATCGAGCAGATGATCGGCGAGATGGGCTTTCACGCCGTATTCATCGGCACCGGCGCCGGCTACCCGAGCTTCATGGGCATCCCGGGCGAATCGCTGAATGGCGTGCTGTCCGCCAACGAGCTCCTGACGCGCTGCAACCTCATGCACGCGCGCGACTTCCCCGCCTACGACACGCCGCTGCAGCCGGGCCGCCAGGTCGCCGTGATCGGGGCGGGTAACACCGCGATGGACGCGATGCGCGTGTGCCTGCGGCTCGGCGCCGACAAGGTGCACTGCATCTACCGCAGGTCCGAGGTCGAGGCCCCGGCCCGCGCCGAGGAGGTCCACCACGCGGCCGAGGAAGGCATCGAGTTCCACTGGCTGACCAGCCCGGTGGCGATCCTCGACGACGGCAAGCGCGGCGTGCGCGGCCTGCAGTGCATCCGCATGCAGCTCGGCGAGCCGGACGATTCCGGCCGGCGGCGGCCGGTGCCGGTGGCCGGCAGCGAATTCGAGTTCGCGGCCGACATGGTCGTCTTTGCGATCGGCACCAACGCCAACCCGATCATCGGCCAGACCTCGAAGCTCAGGCTCGACCGCCGCGGCTACATCGCGACCGACGACGGGCTGGCGACGTCGATCGCCGGCGTCTTCGCCGGTGGCGACATCGTGACCGGCGCGGCCACCGTCATCGAGGCGATGGGTGCCGGCCGGCGGGCGGCGCGCAGCATGAAGCATTACCTCGGGCTCCGTGACACCGACGTTGTATTCCGCGACGCCGCCGCCGAGCGGCCGACGCTGTTCGGCATCGATCTCGACGAGCACGATTTCGCGCTCGTACGCCTGCCACGGCCGCAGGCGCCGGCCGGCGGGCACCCGCCGGCGGCCGGAACCTGAAGCACGGCGACCACACCATGAACGCGAGTCTTGCACCACAGAAGCTTCCGACCGCCGCCGCACGGGGCGCGGCCTCGACGCGCGAGGCCGTGACGCTGACGGAGCACATCGTCGAGGTGGTCAGCGATGCCGGCGAGGGCGCGCAACGCTGCGGCCAGTCGCTGGGCGCGATCGCGGCCAAGATGGGCAACGGCGTCTGGAACGTCGAGATCATCCCGGCAGAGATTCAGCCGCCCGCGCGCAGCGTCGCGGGCGCGAGCGGCAACCGCATTCGCATCGGCGCGGGCACCATCACCAACGGCGGCGACGAGACCGACCTCGTGGTTGCGTTCAACGAGCAGGTCCTGCTCGGCAGGGTGCGAGAGGGCGAGCTCAGGGAAGGATGCATCATCCTGCTCGAGGCCATGTGGCGCGAGCACCGCGATCAGCAGATTGCCGCGATGTATGCCGAGACGGTCGCGCGGCTGCGCGCCGACGGCTACCGCGTCTATGAGATCCCCATGGAGCAGGAGTGCCGCCGGCTGATCGCCGACCCGCGCAAGGGCAAGAACATGTGGGTGCTCGGCATGCTCTGCAGCATCTACAGCCTCGACCTCGACCTCGGCCGCGAGCAGGTCGCGTATGCGCTGCGCAAGAAGGACGCGACGGTTGTCGCCACGAACCAGGCGCTGCTCGAGGCGGGCTGGCTGTGGGCCGAGGCGAATCTCGACCTCAAGTATCGCATTCCGGCGGTGCGCTCGACCGAGCCGCAGGTGGTCGTGACCGGCAATACGGCGCTCGCTCTTGGTGTGCTCGCCTCGGGCATGGAAATCTGCGCCATGTACCCGATCACCCCGGCGACCTCGGTGTCGCACTACCTGAGCGATGTCTTCGAGAAGGTGGGCGGCCTGGTGCACCAGGCGGAGGACGAAATCGCTGCCTGCACCTTCGCGCTCGGCGCGTCCTACTCGGGCAAGTGCGCGGTCACGGTGACGTCCGGTCCGGGCTATTCCCTCAAGCAGGAGGCGATCGGGCTTGCGGTGATGGCCGAGATACCGATGGTCATCATCAACGTGCAGCGCGGCGGCCCGAGCACCGGCCAGCCGACCAAGGCCGAGCAGGGTGACCTGCTGACCGCGTGCTTCGGCAGTCACGGCGACGCACCAAAGGTCGTCATGGCGGTCAGCAGCATCGAGGACTGCTTCTATTCGATCATTACCGCACGCAAGATCGCCGAGACCTTCAACATGGTCGTCGTCGTGCTGTCCGATGCAAGCCTTGCGACCGCTCAGCAGCCGATCCCGCGGCCGCGATTCAGCGAGGACTGGCTCGCGCCGCCGCTCGACCAGAGCCCGGTGCCGCCCGGTGCGCGGCCTTACGACTGGGACGGCGTGACCGGCCTCAGCCGACGTTTCGTGCCGGGCCAGCCCGGCGGCATGCACACGCTCACGGGCCTCGCCCACGACCGCGGCAGCAAGGTCGCCTACGACCCGACCAACAACGAGGACGGCCTGCACATGCGCAGCCTCAAGCTCGCCGCACTGCAGCGGACGCTGCGCCCCCCGCCGGTATTCGGCGACCCGGACGGCGACTTGCTGGTGATTGGCTGGGGCAGCACCAAGGGGGCCATCGAGGAAGCAGTCGGGCAGCTGCGCGCCGAGGGCCACCGCGTGTCGTCGCTACACCTGTCCTTCATCCAGCCGCTGCCGTCCGGAATCCGCGAGATTCTGCGTCGCTTCCGGCGTGTAATGACCATCGAGAGCAACTGGTCCGACCGGCCGCAGGACGAGATCATCGACGAGGACAACCGCCGCTATTCGGCGCTCGCGTGGCTGCTGCGCGCGCGCTTCCTGGTCGACATCGACTGCTGGAGCGAGGTCCGTGGCCGGCCCATCAAGCCGAGCACGATCCGCGACGCGATCCGCACCAGGCTGGCCGGGCCGGCGGGAGCAGGGCCATGAACGGCACTCACAGTTGCCTGGTGCGGCTGTACGACGAGCACCATCAGCTCGAGGACTACCAGGGCGGCGTGCCGCGCTGGTGCAACGGTTGCGGTGACAACGCCATCCTCGCCGCGGTCCAGCGGCTCTGCCGCGACGAAGGCCTCGCGCCCGAGCGCACCGTGTTCGTGTCGGGCATCGGCTGCTCGAGCCGCTTCCCGCACTACATGAAGACCTACGGCTTCCACGGAATTCATGGCCGTGCGCTGCCGATCGCGCAGGGCATCAAGATGTCGCGGCCCGACCTGCACGTCTTCGTCAACACCGGCGACGGCGACTGCTGCAGCATCGGCGCGGCGCACTGGATCCACGCGATCCGCTACAACATGAACATGACGATGCTGCTGCACGACAATCACATCTACGGACTGACCAAGAAGCAGGTGTCGCCGACCTCGCCGATCGGCACGAAGAGCAACACCACGCCGCGCGGCGCTTACCTCGACGCGCTCAATCCACTGACGGTCACGCTCGGCGTGCAGAACGCATCGTTCGTCGCGCAGGCGGTCGACTGGATCCCCGAGGTGCTCTACCAGGTGATCTCGGCGGCCTTTCACCACAAGGGCTTCTCGTTCGTGCGCATCATCCAGCGCTGCCCCGAGTTCCTGCCGCAGATGTTCGAGCCGTGGCTGCACGACCCGCAGCGCACGCTGCTGCTCACGCACGAGCACGGCGTTCAGCCGTCGGCGGG
>Ga0335084_10005883_pt1 | contig 12163 bp, 9 predicted proteins | sample Lox_Sample_44_FD_206721 | JGI IMG/M metagenome (GOLD analysis project Ga0335084, IMG submission 206721) | Soil microbial communities from Loxahatchee National Wildlife Refuge, Florida, United States - Lox_Sample_4.4 | ecosystem: Environmental > Terrestrial > Soil > Wetlands | place: USA: Florida...
CACCGTTTCAATGGCGCCCATCGGCGTGCCTCCACTCGACATGTCGAAAATGGCGGGCGCGCCGCCCCAGACGATGGGCGCTCCTGGGGCAGCGAGTTGATGGATGGCAAGCCCGCCGAGGGACTCCGCGGCGTGCTGTGCCACTGAGCCAATCAGAGTAACCGGAGCGGTTGCCCCTGCCAGCGGCATCGAAACCATCTCCGCCGGCACCCCGGCCCGGGCTAACTGCACCATGTTCTCGGATGCAAAGTCCGACCAGTTCAGCGGCGGCGAAGGACAAACATCGAACACAGCGCGCGGCTTCTTCCTGAGCCGTTCCGCGCCGCCAGCGTCGGCCACCAACAATTCGATCATCGCTTGCAGGGTCGGTCCACTGAATGCGCCCGTGACCACCGGCTTGTTCGAGTACCACAGCACGACGAAAAGCCGGTAAAAGTCCCCGATCTCCTGCGGCACGTCGCTGCACACCATCGCCGTCGACTGCGCCGAGTACTCCGGCAAAACCTCGGCAATCTTGACCAGTTGCGAGAGATCCGCCGCCTGGGCGAGCCGCGACCGGCCGCTTTCCGAATCCAGAATGTTCAGGCAGGAAGATCCGGGATCGAAGTGCACTGAATCGCCGCCGTAGCACACCGCCGGTTGACCATCGCGTGTGTAGAGCAAAAACTCTCGCGGAGCAGTACCGAGAGCGCGCCGAACGATCGCCTCGGGAATGTGCGCAATTCCATCCGATACACGCACCCCCGCGCTCCTAAGCAACTCGGCTGCGATGGGAGCTACGCGGACGCCCGGGCTTTCGATCAGTTCGAATGCTTCCGCGAGCACCTTTTCAACCGTAACGGAATCTAGTAGCTGGAGCGTATGCGTCATGCGGGCCTCAGACCGACGCGCCATGCTACCAGTCCCGGCGGCAGATTTCAGTAACTTGTCGAGGCGGTTTTCGTGCTGTTCAGCCAAAAGCAGCGGGTGGACCTTCTTAGGATAACGATTCGGCGAATGCGGTTTGCGCGTGCGGACCTGGTTCTGCAATCTGACTTCCGGCCTCTGACTTCTCGGCCGGCTGCCATACGCAACAGGGCTCTTCGGCAAAAGGGTCGCCGGTCATGGCGTAGGCGCGGGCGCGCGAACCTCCGCAGACCTCGCGAAATTCGCAGATGCCGCACTTCCCTTTCAGATTCTCGGTTTCGCGCAAGGAAACGAACAGTTGCGAGTTCCGGTAAATGTTGGTCAGCGACTGTTCACGGATGTTGCCTGCCTTCAGCGGCAGGAAGCCGCTGGGAAAAACATCTCCCTGATGCGAAATGAAGACAAATCCTTTGCCGTCGTTCAGACCCTTGGGGGCGCGGCCGACGCCATCGGGAGTAATGCCTCCGAACACCGGCTTCAGGCCGCAACCATGACCGGAGCGTTTCAACGCCGCGCGACGTTGCAGGACATAGCGGCGATAGTGCTGGGCCTCAGTGCTCTTGATGTCGAACGCCGCGTATTGTGAGGTCTCGTACATCTTCGCAAAGACCTGCTCAAATTCTTCCGCCGAGATCAGATCCGAGGCAGAGCCGCGTCCAGTAGGCACAAGAAAGAACACGCTCCATAGCGCGATCTTCAGCTCGTGCATAAGCGAGACCATGGCGTCGAAGTACTGAAGGTTATGCCGGGTGATCGTAGTGTTGATCTGCACCGGTAATTCCACCTCGTGTGCCCAGCGAACGGCACGCAGCGTCCAGTCATAGGAACCGCGCACCCGGCGAAACTGGTCGTGAATCTCAGCCGTCGGGCCGTCGAGGCTGATCGCCAGACGGGCCAGTCCGCGCCGTTTGAGTTCGCCAATCGCTTCCCTCGTCAGCAATGGCGTAGCGCTGGGAGTGAGCGAAATGCGAACTTTTTTCGAGGTAGCGTACTCTACGAGGTCGAATACGTCCGGACGCTTCAAAGGGTCTCCCCCCGTAAGCACGAACACCGGAGCTTCCAGAGCGGCTACCTCGTCGATCAACTGCCGTGCCTCTACGGTGGTCAACTCGAGAGAGTTACGGCTGGGTTGAGCGCAGGCCCGGCAGTGAACGCAGGCCAGATCGCAAGCCTGGGTCGTTTCCCAGATCACCAGGAACGGGCGTTGGTCAAAGTCAATAGTTGGCGGCACAGACATTATCTTCACCGCCATGAGTCTGGCAGTTGGTCAGCCGGTGTGCCGATGACAGAAGTCACGCCGGGCAAAACAAACTTCCTGTGAGGTTAATCACGCGGCGAAGTACGCCGGGTCACTGCATGGCGGTTGGAAAGGCCGCAAAATGGCCTCGCCGAACGAAGGCATACGTGTCGGCGGGAGCTACCCATGGCGAAGCCCAAAGTGGATACGCTGAGTTTGCTGAAACAGGAACTCGCCTTCCTTAACCGGGGCGGCTACGGCGGCAGACACCCATGGAGACCGGTGTCGCTCTTTCTGGACTCCCCGTCATGTCCAAATCGGCTGGACACAGAGCACGCCACGTCTTGCGCGGATTGCTGGCTGTATCAGTATGTCCCGGAGCAGTTTAATCAGGAACCGACGCCCTGCCACTTTATTGCTCTCAACCATGAAGGCGAGTCCGTCGATTCTATGAGCCGACAGTACACCTCCGGCGAGGTGGAAGATGCGCTGCGTGGCTGGCTTATCGGCGAGATTGCACGGCTGGAGTCGTTGGCGCGATCCGGCAAAGAGGATCTAGCCTCAGGAACGAACTGACCCTGGCAAAACCCGTAGCCCCGCACTAGTCCTTTTTCTCGGTCGGCCGCGATGTCAGATCATGCGGGAAGCTCTTGAGCGCGACCTCGCGAGAACGGGACGTAACTTTTTTCTCGGCATCGGTTGAATAGTGCACAAGCTTGCCCTTGAGCACATAAAAGGCTTCGTCCCCAGCTTGCTTCCCCTCGCCGCGTTCGATCGTTCCCTGAAACTCGAACCACTCACCGTGTACGGTCTCGGTTGTGAATGACAGCTTGCTGCCCTCGATCTGGCCCTGTTTGAAGAAGTGGGTCAGAAACTTAATGTCGCGATGGCTGTCGAGATCTTCATACCTTGAGATGAAGCCGCTGACGTGCCCCTTTTCTTCAACCGTGATCTGCAGGTACTCACCATCGCGGAGGAAGCTGTACATGCCGGAGTATTGCGAGCCAGGCAGAACCGGAGCTGAAGCCTTGCTTTCCTGCGCCGAAGACATCAGAGTCGTGACCAGCATAAAGCTGAGAACCGTGAATAAGTGAATGCGCATTGTGACCTCAGGAATGCGTCTGACCCGCCTCTACCGGGGATTGGCAGGCTTTTCGGTCAGTTATAATCTCCTATAGAGTAACCGTCCGGCGCTGGAGAGGAAAGCGTTCGGGCCCCGCCTCCCCGGGAGACGCCGCTGAAGGAGTTCGAGAACCGCATTTTGGAGCAGGAATGCAGTCCCCCAATCAGGATTCGATAAAACTACTCGTCGAACTGGAACCGCGTGGCCGTGCGTTCTGGAGCACGGTGAGCGCGGCCCTGCATCCTGTCGGAATGGCGAGCGAGGCCGAACTGGGCCAGTGGAGGGATGTGTTTGTCCATCGCCCCCTGCCCTGGCTGCAGATGCTGGAATCGGCCGGTCTTCACCTTGGTGTGGTCGCTCTGTTGTGGCTGGTATCGGTGTCGTGGCTGCGGCAGCAGAGAGTTTTGGCGCCTCCAGACTTTGACCGTTCATCGCTGGTGACCTATTCGCCCCAGGAGTATCTGCCTCCGCTCGACACGGGCATGCCTGCGCCTGCGCGGCAACAAAAGGGCGATCCGGTGTACGCGAGACAGCCAATCTTGTCGGTCCCGCGGGAAGCCGATAATCCGAGGCAAACGATCGTGACACCCCCAGATATTCGGTTAACCAAAGACGTGCCTTTGCCGAACATGGTTGCGATGGCCACGCCGGTTCCGGCGGTGCCGATTGACGCGCTTCAGTCGCCTGCAAGAAACCTCATCACGCCGGAAGCCGCGGTGATTGCGCCGGCGCCGGAACTGGCCTCTTCCCGCCGGTCAGTCCAGAACGCCCTTGGCTCTGACGTGATCGCGCCGCCACCCGAAGTCGCGTTGAATCACACGCAAGTACTGTCAGCCTCGGAGGTTGAGGTGGTTGCGCCAGCGCCAGAATTGCCCCGGTCGTCGGTTGGACGAATGGGTGACCTCAATGTGGGTCCAAGCGCAGTAGTTGCTCCGGCGCCGCAATTGACAGTAGCAGAACAACACACGCGCGTAGCGCGCGGAATGGGAAACACGCTGGGGGGAGGTGCGGAACCAGTGGCTCCGCCTCCCAGCCTCAATGGTGCGAGCGATGAGCATCCCAACGGAAGGCTCATTGCGCTCTCGGTTCAGCCGGCCGCGCTTAGCGGACCGATTACTCCTCCCGCAGGGAACCGCCGGGGTGCGTTTTCGGCAGGACCTCAGGGGAAACCCAGCGCCACGGGAACCCCAGAGCAAATGGGACCGCCATCGAGTGCGGCAAATGGATCCGAGCACGGGACGAACGGAGGCGGAGGCGGCGAACGGGGCCGAGCAAATGGTTCCCTCCCCGCCGGGCTGCATATCGGCGCCATGGATCCGGGATCGGGAACAGTGACTGGATCGGAGACCAAGCACGACCCACGGCTCATGGCCAGCGCAACGCCCCCACGCGTGACCTCAAGCGGCCACGTGGCGGCGCCGGTGACGTCTGACAAAGTGACCGAACTTGACCGGAAAGTCTTCGGTGAGAAGCGTTTTTACTCGATGACCTTGAACATGCCGAACTTGAATTCGGCGACTGGAAGCTGGGTAATCCGGTTCGCCGAACTGAAGGCCCCTCACCAGGAAGGGGACCTGATCGCACCCGATCCGACCCAGAAATCGGACCCGGGCTACCCGACGGAATTACGGCGCGAAAACGTTCAGGGCACGGTGACCTTGTACGCGGTCATCCATGCCGACGGTACGGTGGGAGAAATTCGCGTTCTCAACAGCCCCGACGAACGTCTGGATGCCTTCGCCAGCAGCGCTTTGGCGCGTTGGAGATTCCGTCCGGCCACGAAGAACGGCACGCCCGTGGACCTTGAAGCAGTCGTAAAGATTCCATTCTTGTTGAAGCGGAACTTCTAGAACACAATCACCGGCTGGCTTTGAACGCTTTCTCCAGCGCAGCGTAAACCTTCGGATTGGCGCAGACCTCAAAGTAGTAGCGGTCCGTCCAGTTCAGGATGGAAAAATCTCGGACGTCAACCTGAGGGATACGGTTCCTCCGAATGGCGATGCTGCGAAACTTGCCGTTTGCCAGCGGAACGGTGCCGACGAAGAACTGGCGGTCCGGGTCGAACCATAGCCCTTTGAAGTTGGTCGTCCACGCGGTAAGCGAGATTTCCTGCTGCAGTTTTCGGAATGCCCCCTCGCTTAAGCAAATACCTCCGACGTTGTAGTTGATGGTGATCTCGTCGGTGCCGCTTTCTTCAATGTTCTCGCTGCCGGCAATCTGAAAGGTATAGACCTGGAATGCCCCTGCTTCGGACGCAAGCTTCTTGCGGACCCGTTTGTTGCAGGAAGAGAGGCGGTCGCTCTCGTTAATGGCGTCCGAAATCATGATGCGGTGGTCGCCATCCATGAGGTAGAGCGGGGCAGCCTCCGAATAAGCGATGCCGAGACCGACCTCCATTTGCGGAAGGCCGGAGCGCTCCAGGAGTTCGTTGTAGCCGCGCAGCAGGCTCAGGATCTCCCACGCCAGGACGCACGCCCGGCTTACACCGAGTGAAGCTTCACCTTCGCGTTCCAGGAAGGCGACAATCATAGCGTCACCTTCAATAAAGACTTTTTCCGCGTTATATTTCGCCAGCAACTGGTTCACCGGTTCATAAAGATTCAGGCTGAAATAGGACGCGGGGTTCATTCCCTTTTCGACCAACGAGCGCGTGAGCCGCGAAGAATCGCGCACGTCGGCTTTCAGGATCACGTGGTGGAAGACCCGATCCTCAGCCGCCTTCTGATCTTCCGGTGGCAGGAACTCATAGAGCATGCCATTGACTGTCGAGAGTTCGCGGACTTTCTCGTTGCCAATCAGATTGACGCTGTCGAATCCGGTGTGGACCGCTTCCAAACCGCGCAGATCGCGGTGATAACAGAAGATGTCGCGCAGAAGCCGGGCGGCGATGCGTCCCCGTTCGGCGCCGCGACAGGAGGCGACGCGGCCGATGGCGGCAAACAGGCGGTCGGACGAAAGCCGCCCCTCGGCAATCATCTTCTCGACGCGCTCGCACTCTTCACGCGAAACCAATGCGTTCTTCAGTTGTTGCGGGTTAATGCGCGGCGCGTATTCATTCAGCAGGGCCGCGGTTTCATAGCCCGCGATCACCCAGTTGAGCACTCCTTCCTTCTGTAGTATCCGCGTCCAAAGTTCGAGGCGGTCGGCACGATCACGGCCCTCCGGGGTCGAATCATCACCGTGGCCCGTTCCAACCAACGAAGCAGCATTCTCCGGCACATTCAGCGTGTGGTCTAACTGGTGCCCGCCGACAGTTTCCGGGTAGCCCAGGCTGCGCAGGAATTCGAGAGTAAGGCGCTTAAGGTTGGAAAAACGATCCGGGTCTTTATCGAAGTTACCGCACATGTAGTACTGCTCGCCGCATAGGTAATCGTCGCGCCCATCGTCGGTAAAGATAAGCGGATTGAGGAACAGGCGATAACTATCGGACTCGGTGTCGCCGAAGAATGAGCGGCGCGTGCGGGCCAGCGTTTCCTTCTCAATTTCCCGCAGCAACCCGAGTACCTCCTGCCCAGTCTTGCGCAGGATGATCTTCTTCCGGGCCTGGAACGTTGCCACCATCCCCTGAATTTCAAACACCTTGAGCTGGCGGAAGCCTTCCATGGACTTCGCCTTGATCCGGCACTGTTCCAGAATCCTCCCAAACTGGAGTTGCAGTTCGGCGCGCAGGAACTTCAAAACCGCAAGCCGGCCCAGGATGTCGACTGATGGATTTTCCTCGGTCTTGGCGCGATTCAGGATTGCAAGATGCAGCGCGACGAGCACACCCTTGAAATCGGCGGGCGCATTCTTGGACGAATTCTCGGCGTTCGACGGCAAGAATCCGGCCCTGGCGTTCACTGGTACATCCAGCTCCAGTAGCGAATCCACCTCGCCGAAGCGGCAGATGTAGCGGGAAAGATTTGAGCGCAACTCTGCGATCACACGTTCCCCCAAGTGGACGTCGTAACGGAGATTGTCGACCCCGAGCTGCAGACCACTCATGGACAGAACAGGAGCGAAGAAAGCCAAGTCTGGACAACGCGCCGGTTTAGGAGAAAGAAACCGGAAGATCGGAAGCTTGGGCATGGGCTAGTTCTGTCTGCAGACACGATGAAGACAACGATGCCCGCGGTCGGAGGCGAAGGCGTGGCACACCGCTGCCCGCAAATCCATGAATCTGCAATACTAAGAGCAGCCTAGCATGCTCCGGAAGGAGGCTAAAGTTACTCAAGTTACGGCCCTAAACCGGCGGGTTTCAACGTCTTGAAGATTACTGACTCGCCAGCCGCGCCTTTTCGAACTCGTCTCCCTTTTTCCAGGCAACCGGGCGGGATTGCGAGGCCGCTTCCCATCCCAGGGCGAGGCCAAACCGCGCCATCGCTGCATCGGAGGTGTAGTCCATTCCGGGGCGATATTCGTCGCTCGGCTGATGGTAGCGGTTCTTGGTGTAGTCGGCGTCCTGCGCAAGTCCCCAAGCCTCGTCGTGATGTTTGAATTTCATCCCTTCGTTGATCGAAAACGCTGGGATTCCAACGCGTGCCAGACTGAAATGATCGGAGCGGTAGTAATGGCCCGCTTCGGGACGAGCGTCGGGACGGATGGTGAAGCGGAACTCGCTCGCGGTCGTTTGCACCACTGCGTAGAAATCGGTTCGTTCGGCCCCCGAAACCTCGACTTCTTCGGGCGCTCCCAGGGGCTTCACATCGTCATAGTTCAGATCGAGCGCAACCCTGGCGGCAGGAATCGGCGGATGCTTGCCCAGATATTCCGATCCCAGCAGTCCCTGTTCTTCCGCGGTGACCGAGGCAAAGATAATAGAACGGCGAGGCTTTCCGACAGACTCAGCGTAGGCACGCGCAATCTCCAGGAGAATTCCGCAGCCGGTGCCGTTATCCATCGCGCCGTTGTAGATGTTGTCGCCCGGCATGTCAGGACGAATGCCGAGATGATCGTAATGCGCGGTGTAGAGAACGGCTTCGTTGTTCTTGCGATCCGCACCCGGAAGAACGGCAATGACATTATTCGATTCAAATGGACGGATCTTGCTGGCCATGTGCGCCTGCAGTCGCACGCCCAGCGAAACCGGCTTGAAGTCGCGGGAGCGGGCGGCGGCCATCATCTTTTCGAGATTCATGCCCGCAGCCGACGCCAGCTTATCCGCGATCCCAAGCTGAACCCAGGCGGCCGTCTTGAGCCTGGGAGTGCCGTCGAGCCTCAAGTACGACTTCTCGCCCGAGTTCGAATTGCGCACAACCTCCCAGCCGTAACTGGCCATATCGGTCTTGTGAATGAGGATTGCGCCGGCCGCGCCCCTGCGCGCCGCTTCTTCGTACTTGTAGGTCCACCGCCCGTAGTAAGTGAGCGCCTTGCCGTGAAACAGCTTGGGATCGTCGGAGGGCTGGTTGACCAGCATCAACAGGACCTTGCCTTTGACGTCGACGCCCTTGTAATCGTCCCAGTTGTATTCTGGCGCCGTAATGCCGTAGCCGACGTACACGATCTCCGCGTCGATGTCGGAAGCGGGCTGCTGCGTCTGGTCGTAGGCAACGTAGTCGTCGAGCAGCTTCAGTTCCATCGGCTGGCCTTTGGAGGGAACCAGCGTAAAACGCGTGTCGGCGGCAGGCGTGATCCCAACGAGAGGGACCTTCTGCATATAAGTGCCGCGATCGCCAGAGGGCTTCAGACCGTAGAGCGCAAACTGCGTGGCCATGTACTCGGCGGCAAGATCGCCGCCGCGCTGCCCGGTGCCGCGCCCTTCGAGCAGGTCGTGCGAGAGAAAGCGCACGTGCGCTTCAATGTTCTCCGGCTTAATGGCCTGCATGGCCGCGATGGCGGCGGGTGCAAGGTGACTTGAAGTGGAGCGAGCGCGTGACGGTTTCTTTTGCGCCCCGACAGCGACCACCAGCAACATTGCGACAGCAAGCAAGGCAATTCTGCGAATCCTCATGCCGATTCCTCAAGATTCAGTTGTGACGAATGTGAGGTGATTGTAATGGAAAGGGAGCAGCGGAGGGTGTTACAAAGGTTTTTTGTGTGATCCTCTGGAGGCCTTGACGAATGAAGCGCAAAATCATGCTTGCTCTTGCATTGTCTCTGCTTTTCCTGGCGCCGGCGCGTATAGCAATCGCGCAAATGTGCGCTCCGCAGCCCCGTCAAATTTCAGCGACGGGAACATCGGAGATCAAAGTCGTTCCCGATCAAGTCGTCCTAAACCTCGGCGCGGAATCGCGCGACAAAGACTTGAGCGTAGCAAAGTCGCAAAATGACGCTCGTATCAAACGAATTCTTGACCTAGCTCGGAGTACCGGCATCGAGCCAAAAGACATACAGACCAGCACCCTTACGATGGAACCCGATTACTCGGATGAGAAAGTGCCGAAATTTCTAGGTTATGAAGTATCGCAAAACACCACGATCACACTGCGCGACCTATCCAAATACGAGTCGTTGATGACAAAACTCCTTGAAGCCGGGATGAATCGCGTCCACGGCATCTATTTCGGAGTCAGTGAAACGCGGAAGTACCGAGATGAAGCGCGCTCGAAAGCTATCCTCGCTGCCAAAGAGAAGGCAGTTGCGATGGCGGGCGTCCTGGGGCAGACCTTAGGAAAACCCTTGTCGATTTCCGAAGAAAGCGGATGGAATTCCTATCAGTTTATGGCGAATAGCAGCGCCGGGAAGTCGGAAAGTACCGGAGATGAGGCCACGTTGGCACCTGGGCAGACCACAATCCGGGCATCGGTAACCGTAAGCTTTCAGCTGGAGTAGAGTTACAAACTCATTGTTTCGTCCCGCGACCGCGGGATCAGTTCTTGCTGCCTCAACCAGCGCGGAAGTCGCTAACGTCCTCTCTCGGCTGGAACACCGGCTGTGGCGATACCTCTTGCGCCTCGGCCAGCTTCCGGTTGATGTCTTCGATTTCCGCTTTCACCCATCCCACGCTGGAGATTTCGATCTCTCCGTCCTGGCCGATCAGGAACAGTGTGGGGACATTTGTAAGCCCGTAAGCGTTTGAGACCGCGTAGCCGTTGGGATCGTCAAGTAGGTTCGGGAACGTCACGCCGTACTCTTTCATGAAGGAGGCAGTGTCGCGCGGGTCATTCTGTGAGACGCCAATGATGGTGATCTTCTTATCGCCATAAGCTTTATGCAGACGCTCGAGGAACGGAAACGTATATTGGCAAACCGGACACGACACTTTGTAGAACGCGGCCAGCACCGGCCCGCGTTTGAGCGCATCTTGCAATGAGAACTTGCCTCCCCCAAGAATGGGCAGAGAGATTTCCGGCGCTTGCTTGCCAGCCTTTAGTGCAGGCATATTGTCCGACCCTCCATGAGATCAGCTAGCAGACGGCAGCTTGCAGATAGCAGAAAAGACTAACCGAAGCGAGATAGATTCTCATGCCACCAGCGACCTGCCTGCTGCAACCTGTATTTAGATGATGCCATCGGCTTTCAGGATTTTGCGCGTCAGCCCGGTGATGGGCAGCCTCGGAATATCCGCGATGGCAATCCATTTGCCCCTTTGGAGGCGCCCCGCGTTGTGTCGACTCACGTTTACGGTGTAGTCCGTCACGGTGATGGAGTGGCGGAACGTTCGCCAACGTGTGGCGTCGGTAATCCTCCGCGGCACTTTCGGCAGGCGCGGCAGTTCCCACATCCCCGCCATCACAGATGCGCCGGCCGGACGCCGCACAAGCCGGACATGGCTATCGCGACGTTCCAGCGCATACCAGACTTCCTTCTTGATCTGCCGCGATGACGAGGCGCTCGTCTCGACTGTCCTGTGCTTCGATGGCGATCCTCGCTTCATCGAAACAGGCGTCCCCCGAATCTCCCCTTGCGCGGCGCACCACTTTCTTGCCGGACAGATCTCGCACCTTGGCTGACGCGGCAAGCAGATCGTAGCGCCCAGTTCCATCATCGCCTGGTTGTGATCTCCTGGGCGCACAACATTCAGGAGTTGCCGCGCGCCCTGCCAGGCGTCCTTCACCGACACACTTCGATTCACAAGACGCGCGAGAACGCGCTCGACATTGCCATCGACAACAGCTGCCGGTTCTCCGAAGGCAATGCTCGCGATGGCGGCCGCAGTGTAGCGTCCAATGCCGGGTAGAAATCCGAGTTGCTCCGAGGTGCGAGGGAACCGGCCGGCATGCTCGCTCACAATTTTCTGCGCGCATTGATGCAGCATGCGCGCCCGCCGATAGTAGCCAAGCCCGCTCCAGGCGGCGAGTACGTCACTTTCCGATGCGGCGGCGACAGCGCGGATATTGGGAAAACGTTTCAGAAAGAACCGATAGTGCTCCAGCACGGCGGCCACGCGCGTCTGCTGCAGCATGATCTCGGAAATCCAGATGCGATAAGGATCGCGCGACTTCCGCCAGGGTAGGTCGCGACGGTGTTTGTCGTACCAGGCGAGCAATCCGCGGCGGAAAGCAGGCAGCTCTTCACCGGTCACACCCATACCACGACGCTCAAGCATCAAGACAGGCATTGTACGATTCGTCGCCCTCGCTCTCCAACCATGCCCGTCCCACGCGAATCCTGAGAACTCGCCGCAACATCTATCCGTTATGAACCTGCAGCACTCCGCCATTCTCTCTTCTTCCGGCCCATTGTTGGGTGAGAACTCATCTGTCGAATCTCCGGCCGGCGATCACACTCAGGATTTCTCCCTGCTCGATGCCTACTCCGGCGCCGTCACAACCGCCGTTGAGAAGGTCGGCCCTTCAGTCGTCAACGTCGAGGTACACCAGTCCGGCGGGGGCACGCGCTCAGGCGAGCCTCGTGAGCGCCGCGGTGGAGGATCCGGATTCGTTTTCACTCCCGACGGCCTCATCCTCACCAACAGTCACGTGGTGCACGACGCCACACGCATTGAAGTCGCCCTCTCCGACGGACGCCGGGTTCCG
>Ga0335084_10005885_pt1 | contig 12162 bp, 13 predicted proteins | sample Lox_Sample_44_FD_206721 | JGI IMG/M metagenome (GOLD analysis project Ga0335084, IMG submission 206721) | Soil microbial communities from Loxahatchee National Wildlife Refuge, Florida, United States - Lox_Sample_4.4 | ecosystem: Environmental > Terrestrial > Soil > Wetlands | place: USA...
CGACGAAAGACAAGCCACGCGTGGCGAGCCGCCCGCGGTCTTGATCGTGTCGCATACCCCCTCCGGCTCGACGACCACTTGTAATGATGCAGATCAGATTAGCGCACGCTCAAGGCGATGGTCCCGATGATTCGCCGGAGCCTGTGAAATATTGGCTACGCTCGTGGACCGACTCCCTGGCGGTGCTCTGAGTCTGACGGCACCCACCCTGCTACGTTGACCCTGCGCAAGTGCCGCAGTGGTTCACGGCGCCTACCCTAACTCGCAGGGAATTACAGATGAGATACAGGTGCGGCCGTGGCGCTCCGGATGGGACGGAGGTAGCCTGAAAACGTATCGGGCGAACCTCTGGCGTTCGTCAAGGGGTAGCTCCAAACGTGTCCGAGTAGACGAGGACATTGCTTCTTGAACATCGAATTGAGGACGACCACTTCGGGTCGTCTCAATCCTTTGGGGTTAGACCTCAGTCCCACGGGAGACGGCGCAATCCGTACTCCTTCAGGGCGGGCACTTCCCCGAAGCGACTACGGAAAACTTCTACAGCCCTGAGCCGCTTTCCGCGAAACAGCGCCCGAGTCGGCCCCCTGGTTTGGTGCTCCACTCTCGCAAGCTTGCGAATCGCGAGTACAAGATGGAGTTGAGACATAGTCGCCCACCGGCTCGCCTGAAAGTACGGAGGCGACCGCTTAGCGCGCGGTCGCGGCTTCGGATGCTTGAGCTCATGAAACGGCGGGCGCCAGGACATATTGAGGTCAACGTCTTGGCAACGGCGGGCCTGTCCTGACGGCTGATAGGGCGCGGCGCTGACGGCCCGTCCGTTCGACCTAAGGTTAGGCGGGCACCTTGTTAAGCGTTCGCGTGCACTCTGTCAAGCTGCTTTGCGGCGGCGAGCAGCATTGGGCCAACAAAAAACGCCTTGCCGACAAAATACAATCCGATGCCCGTCGCCAGGGCTTTATCGGTTTTGAAACCCGCATGGAAAAGAATCCATACTCCGCCGAGTAAGCAGATGAGGAACGCAATAACCGCCGCAACTTGTAGCAACGCTCTTGTGGTCATGTTGATCCCTCCGTTGCATCACCGCTATTACAGGTCAAGCGCATCGTCCCGAAGCTGAGAACGAGCGAACTGCAGCGCATCTGCGTAGCCGCTAACGATTATTCACTACCTCTCGACAGGAGTGAAGTGCAGGCTTTCCACAATGGCTTCCGCTTCCCTGCGCGCGCTATCATCCACCGAGGATTCGGTGCCAAGTACCCTGCGTTCTGAATGTCCGACCTGCACCATGTAGTCGGGTGAGGTCGGGTGACGACACATCACGCCGTTGGCGATCAAGAGGAAGACGACGTTGGGGAACCTGGGATTGTTCCCTTCCTCGCTGCTTGAACTGTATCGGACGCAGTCCGTGCCTTGCATCTGGAAGAACGAATAGCGCTGCTCAAGAACCCGGAAGCGCTTCGGGTCCGACCCGCTCAGCAGGAATTCGACACCCTGCCTTAAGCCCTGCTCGGTTCTGAGATCGAAGTTCCGGACCTTCCCGAGGCGCCCGCTTTCTGCCGCCACGCCGAACGTGGCGGGCACGCTTGCTGGCTGCTGCGCTCGAAGGCGCTTTCCGAACGCCACAACGTTTGCCGGGGTTCCCGCCGCGATAAACCAGTCCGCTCCTTGGGGCGGGAGAACGGTGAATCCAACCCTCTGCACGGGCACAGCGGTGCCGGCGACGGGCTGAAAGTACCGGGGGGTCGTGCAGCCGCTCGCGAGCAGAAGCACGAGAGCGACACCCAGAGTCGATGGTCGCATCACGACATCCTCCAAATCGGCTTGCGTCGTGTCCACTAGGGACACAACACGCTGGCCGCCCGCATCGGTTCCCACAGCCTTGGATTATTCCTCGAACAACCGCGTGAACACCGGCTTCGCCTCGACCACCTTCGTCGACAGAAGCCTCTGGCAGCCCAGCTGATACCGGCTGTGGTCGTCAGTGACGGTCAACGGATAGCAATAGATCCCGTCGCCGGTCTTGAATTCGCCCTTGAAGTCCGCGCGCCACAGGTCGTTCGGCGCGAGAACCCGACTCGTCGGCCGGCCTGGATGACCGATCGCCCGTCGCCGGCGCTTCTTCGGCACCATCCCGTGGCGGTTCAGGATCTCGAACACCGTCGTTCGAGCAGGAAGGTCCCAGCTCGGGTGGGGCTTGCCCAACAGCGGGAGCAGCTTCTTCGCGCCCCAGCGTGGGTGACGCCGACGCAGCTCAAGCAACGCTTCGACGATGTGCGCAGCAGTCTCGTTCGGACTCGTGTGCGGTCGTCGCGATCGTGCTTCGAGTCCTGCAGGACCTTGTTCCAGGTAGCGCTCCACGAGCCGGTAGCCGGTCTCGCGGCTCACTCCGTAGCGCACGCAGAGCTCGGTGAACGAGAAGGTCTCGCGAAGGTAGTCGGCGATGAACTGCGTCTTCTGGTCCATAGGCGTGGTCTGACTCCATGGCATTGGGCACCCTCCTGCGGTGCCCAGAGTTTGGTCAAACTGTCAGCCATGTCCCTGGACTAAACTGTCAACGATGTCTCCGGACCGTACCCGAGTGACGCCCAACCCGTCGATAGACCGGACCCGCGACAGCGGGCTTCGCCCGCCCCCCGCGGGCCGGTGATCTCTAACGTTTGGCCTCACAATGTGGCCGTCGCTCTCAGTTCTCGCTTCCGTGTTGGGCGTCCTCCTCTCGGGTGTCATTGGCGGTCTCACCGTATGGATCACACTCCGTAAGCGCCTCGAGGAGGAGAGTCTTGGCAAGGCCACCCGAAGAACGACCGCACTACAGCTGCTATCTGACGAGGAGTTCACTATCGAGCAGGTTCGCGACGAATGCGTTGCGATCGAGACACTCGTGAACTTGCGCAGGGGCACGGCTCATCAAGCACATCTGCTAGGGGAGGCCGAACGAATACTCGGCGAAGCAACCGATATGCTTGCCGAAGCGCGCGCCCGTCGAAAAACTGTCGAGGCGACAATCGCTGAACTCGATGCGGCCAAGCTTGAGCCAGTCATTGCTCGCGCATACCATGGAAAGCGTCGTGCGGAATCCCAGCTGCGACGCACGCAGCTCTCGCGCACTGAGGTACTCAAGGCTTTCGACTCTGCAAATGAGGCCTAACCCTGCGTTCGAGCGGCCCGCCGCAAGCGCGCTTCGCTTGCTTGCAGTGCCCCCTCGCTTCGCCCGCCGCTCGACGCGAGCGTTGGCCCTAGACACTCATGCGACGGCTTAGCGCTCTGGTCGTCCTCATAGCCCTAGGCGCGGCAGCTTATGGGCAGACGTTTCCGGAGCCTCAAACGCTCAGGATCAACGAGAGGGTGTACGTGCTTCTGGGTCCGATCCAACACGCGAATCGTTTCAATCAAGGCTACATGATTAATTCGACGGTCATCGTGGGCGACAAAGGGGGGATCCTTGTCGACTCCGGAGGCTCGGACGAGGTGGGCCGGCACATCGCAACACCCGTGCGCCGAATCACGGATAAACCAGTCACGCACGTGGTGAATACGCACCACCACGGCGACCACTACCTGGGAAATGTAGCGTTCGAGGGGGCTATCTTCATCAGCTCCGAGATGTGCCGCAGAATGGTTCTCGAGACCGGACCCGAGTGGGTCGGGATCATGGAGCGCGATATCGGACGCGAGCTCCCCGGGACAAAGCCGCTGGCCGCTGCCGTCACCTATCGCGAGGGCACGAGGACGGAAACGCTCATCCACGGCGTGCGAGTTGTATTCTGGGTTCCTCGAGGGCCGCACACCATCGGTGATCTGCTGGTTCATCTACCTGACGACCAGGTTCTGGTTGCAGGTGACGTACTCGTCAGCCGAGTCGTCCCGACACTGCAGGACGGTTTCGTGAAGAACTGGCTCCAAACGCTCGACGAGATACAGGCACTCGGCGTCGCGCATTTCGTGCCGGGACACGGGGACCTCATGACTCTCCGCGAGGTCGCCGCCCTGCGCGACGCCATGCTTCGCTTCTATTCGGGCGTCAAGGAGGGTTTCCGAAGCGGCCAGAGCGAGGGCGATATCCGGAGGTCACTCGATCTTTCGATCTGGGACAATCTGGAACGCTCGTATGTCATCGGAAGAAACATCAACCGCGTGTACCTGGAGGTTGAGACTGACAGCTTTAACGAATGACCGCCACGCAAAGGTGGTCACGTCGACCCCCACCGAGGGCGCGACCATGTCTACGGCTAACCCCCGGCCTGCGGCGGACGCGCCGCGAGCGGCGCGCCGCTGAACGGAAACGTTACGGTTCGACCACACCCGAGCACCGAGAGGGAGCATGACAGACGATCCGATGTACCACGATGGGATGCGGCAGCTTCAGGACCTGCGCGAAACGAGGCGCCTCGCTGATCGCCTGGAGAAGACGATTGTTCGCACGGCGTTCACCGACGAGGATCGCGCGTTCATTCAACGTTGTTCGATGTTCTTTGTGGCAACCGCAGACGGCCACGGCCGTCCGGACTGTTCGTATAAAGGTGGATTGCCCGGATTCGTGCGCGTCCTCGACGGCCGGACTCTTGCCATTCCCGACTACGATGGCAACGGTATGTATCGAACCTGGGGAAACATTCTCGCCAATCCCCACTTGGGGTTACTGTTCATCGACTTCGAGAATCAAAAACGCCTTCGGGTCAACGCCACAGCGCAGATCAGCGCGGATGACCCTTTAGGCGCCGAATACCCCGGCTCGGTGTTCATTGTTCGCATGACGGCGCACAGAATCTTCCCGGTATGCCCTCGCTACATTCACAAGATGCAGCTTGTTGAACTCTCGGCGTACGTGCCGAAACCCGGTTACAAGCCACCGGTTCCTGCATGGAAGACTTTTGCCGAGTTTCGCGATGCACTACCAGCCCGTGACCGTGACGATGACAGTAATCAGGGAGCCAACAGCCAACCGACGAAGCCCTAACCCGCGGTTCGAGCCGACCCGTTCCGGCGGGCTTCGCCCGCCCACGCGAGTGGGTCGACCGCAACGTGGGGCGTAGCGCACGATGCGCACGGTTCCGGCCCGACTCCACGTGCTTCTTGCGAGAGAGGCATCGACGGCCGAGGTCGACGGGGGCGCCTCGTCTGGGCGCAAGGCGGCAAGCTGCTCTCTGGCCGCGTCGGTCCGCGCGGGTTGGGCAGTGTCAAGGAGCTCTATGACTTCAACTCGCTACGTTTCCAAAGGCTTGGTGCGCCTTACTAAAGACCACGCCCAACCAGCGGTTGCAGCGGACCCGCTCCGGCGGGTTTCGCCCGCCGCGGTCCGCTGAACGGCGACGTTGGGCACCTTACCAATGAAGCGGGGTCGCGGCGGGGTCGAATACGAGGACATCAAGCTCGGTGAGGGCGCAACCGCTGATCGAGGGGCGAAGGTCGAGGTCCGATACAACCTCTTCCTCAACCAGGGTCAGCAGATTCAAGAGAATCAGCACTACTCCTTCCGCGTTGGAAAGCGCCGCTCGATCCCTGGTCTGGAGTACGGAGTCGAGGGCATGCGTGTTGGCGGCGAACGACGCCTCCGTGTCCCCCCTCACCTCGCCTACCGAGATCAAGGCATTCCCGGACTTGTCCCCGAAAGAGCAGTCCTCGAGTTCTACGTCACGCTATTACGGGCGGAGCCTAGTGCTCAGGGTGAGTAAGGTGCTCAACCACGCGTTCGAGCGGCCCGCCCGCCAGCGTCGCTGGCGGGTGCCCTCGCCGCTTCGCGGCTCGACGGCAGCTCAACGCGAGCGTCGGGGTCCGCGCAAAGACGTGCGATGGACTCGGTAGGCCCGTATTTTCGGGAGGCAGGGATCGGACCCGCCGTGATATGCCTTCACGCAGGGTACGGTTCCTCCGGGCAATGGCGATCCTTGATGCAATCCCTCGCCGACAGGTTCCGTGTCATAGCTTGTGACATGTCGAGTTCCGGAAAGAGCCCTGCGACATCGCCCGGAGTCAAGTACACGTTGGATGAGGAGGTGGCCTTCCTCGGCCCCGTGTTTCATGCTGCGGGAGACTCCTTCCATCTCGTCGGGCACTCCTTTGGTGGAGCGGTGGCGCTGAAGGCAGCGCTTCGGCATAGGGGGCGAGTACAGTCGCTGACGCTTTTCGAGCCAACGCTGTTCGCCTTGCTTGTTTCGAGTGTTCCAGAGAGTGCCGCTACTCGCGAGATCCTTACCCACACGGAGAGCACATCCCGCTTGGCCGATATCGGGGGTCACAAGGCCGCGGCGGAGGAGTTCGTCGACTATTGGTTTGAAAGCGGCGCGTGGGCCGCGACGCGAGAAGAGCTTCGCGCGGATATCCTCGGGCGCATGGGCCTACTGAGGCAACGGTGGGATGCTCTCCTTCGCGATCCTGTCCTCCTTTCCGACGTCGCCTCGATCGACATTCCCATCCTGTACCTCACGGCGCAGAAGTCCAATCCACCCACGCGCACGCTCGGCCAGCTCTTGATGGGAGTTCTTCCCCGCGTTCGCACGGTCGACATAGACGGCGTCGGACACATGGCGCCGTTGAGCCACCCTGATCGAGTGAACCCGTTGATCGAGGCATTCTTGGAGGAGGTCTCACGCTCCTAGAGGACTCCTAGAGGCTCCTGGCCCAGCGCGGCATTGCCAGCCCCCGGCCCCTACCGGCGGCTGGAGCGGACCTTGCTCCGGCGGGCTACACTGATCTGCCGCATGGCAATGCGCTCCGTCGGCACCGCTTCCTCCGCAAAAAGCGCGGGAAGGTAGCCGCAAACGAATCGCCACGCCTCCGCTCGGCCCAGATTCCGACATCGTGACCGCCGGTTCCGACCACGCCGGAAAATCGGTCACGATCGATCGGAATCGCTGGTCACGATCCGTCGGAATCCCCGGTCACGTTCCGTCGGAATGGTCGGTCACGATGCGTCGGCCCCCCTGTGAAAGTACAGCGTAAGCTTGCGTTGGGGGGTGTGACGAGAGCGGACCAACCGCCGCCGACCAGACCGCTGCGGAAGCACGTTGCCTCACCTCTGGACGCAGCGGTTGGGCGTCGTTGATGTATTAAGGCAAGACCGAACGTACATGGGTACCGGCGATCTCTCAAAAATCGAAGCGCTCCGGTCGGCCCCGGTAAGCGAGGACTGTACTAGACCGTGTGGGTGGCGAATTCCTAGTATGAGCGAATCCGCCTGTGCGGTGCAGTCTTGCGTGAGACGGTGGCGATGTTACGGTTCGCCCCGTGCGAGATCTGCTCATCCTGGCCATCCACCTGCTCGTCACGTTCGCGAAGCTGCTCCGCCCAGGTGGCGTACGCGCCGTCGCCGCGGAATCTCTTCTCCTCAAACATCAGCTTCTGATCAGTAATCGATCCAGACAGAGAGCGCCGAATCTGACTACGCTCGATCGCGTCCTGATCGCGCTAGCCACGCTGTTCGTGAATCCCCAACGGATTCCAAAACTCGGCGCGCTCATCAAGCCTGCGACGCTGCTTAAGTTCCACAACGCACTGGTCGATCGCGAATATCGTCTGCTCTTTTCCTCCTCATCGCAACGCCGTAACCCCGGTCCAAAAGGACCATTTCCCGAGCTCATCGCGGCCATCGTCGAACTGAAGCGGCGCAATCCGCGTTTCGGTTGCGTGCGCATCGCTCAGCAGATCGCTCACGCCTTCGGCATCGAGATCGACAAGGATGTCGTGCGCCGCGTCCTTGCCAGGCACTACCGTCCAGGCGACTCCGGAAGCAATGGCCCCTCCTGGCTGACATTCATCGCCCAGACCAAGGACAGCCTGTGGAGCGCCGACATGTTCCGCTGCGAATCGATCCTGCTGCGCAGTCACTGGGTGCTGGTAGTCATGGACGTGTCCACCCGCCGCATCATAGGTTTTGGTGTCGAGCGTGAATGCATCGACGGCGTCTTGGTATGTCGGATGTTCAACCACGCCGTCTCGGGCCAACCCCTACCGAAACACGTCAGCACGGACCACGACCCGCTGTTTCGATTCCACCGCTGGCTCGCCAACCTGCGCGTGCTCAAGATCGATGAAATCAAGTCTGTTCCGTACGCTCCAGTCTCCCATCCCTTCGTTGAGCGCCTGATCGGCACGCTCTGGCGCGAGTACCTGGATCGGATGTTTTTCTGGAACGCGGTGGACCTGATACGTAAGCTGGGAGAGTTCCGAGAGTATTACAACGCCCATCGCGTTCATCGCGCGCTCGCCGGCTCCACACCAGCGCAACGCGCGGCCGCGCCCTCCCCCGCTCCTGCTGCGCTTGATCACTACGCTTGGCGGCAGCATTGTCGTGGGCTGTTTCAGACCCCGATCGCCGCTTGAACGCGAATTCGCCACCCACAGGCCACGCGAAGCTCAATTTCCCCGTCTCGATTGCACAGTTCAGCGACCAGCGGGCCCTGCGCAAATATGCACCTTGTAAAACCCGGCTCCAGGCCGGAAAGCCCATTCCAAGGCTCGATCGAAACGAAAAAGGTACCCTCCTCGCTAGGGCCACGACTTGGCGCTAGTTCAGGTAACCCAACGTTCACGCTTGTCGGGACGAGTGACGCGGCGTGGCCAACGTCGGGAAGTTCCTGTCGGCGTCTTTCAAGGAGCCGTTCAAGCGCGGCAACATTCAGCGTGCGCTCGAACATCTCGATCACCAGGACCGCGATCCAGGCGAGGGACGTGATTACGGCCGGTACGGAGGCGACCTCAATAGCGAGTGCGTCCACAAGCCCCGGCGGCCACCCAAACTCCTCCACCTGTGGCCACCCCAAATTCCTCCACCCTGAGCACGTGTAGAGACGCCTGATCCGGGCGTCGGACGGCGGGACGTACGCTCCCCCTCGAGCATCTCGAGGGAGGGAAGGAGTGAACGTCTTGAAGCCGCATCTACGCATCACTGTCGACACGCTGCTCCAGCGCGGCGCGACGCATCGGGAGATCGCACGGCGCACGGGGGTAGACCGCAAGACGATCCGCCACTACGCGCGGACGGCAAATTCCCCCGGGGTGGCCACCGGCTCGGAGGCCAACGGCAGCCAAATTCCCCCACCCCGGCCACCGGCTCTGGCGGACCCGGCAGCGACCACTTCCTCGGCGACCACTTCCTCGGCGACCACTTCCTCGGCGGCCACGCCCTCGGCGTGCGAGCCGCACCGCGCGTGGATCGAGGCGCAGGTGCAGCTCGGGCGAAACGCGGTGGCGATCTACCAGGACCTGGTCGAGGCCCACGGGTTCTCCCACCGGTACAACTCGGTCAAGCGCTTCGTCGCGAAGCTCAGGACGAGAGGGCCGCAGCGCTTCGACGTGCTGGAGTTCGCCCCCGGCGAGGAAGCGCAGGTTGACTATGGCCGCTCACGCTCTACAAGCCCGGTCGCTACAAGCGGCCGTGGCTGTTCGTGATGACGCTCAAGTACTCGGGCAAGAGCTTCCGCACGACGGTGTGGAAGACCGATCAGCAAGTCTGGGCGCGGCTGCACGAACAGGCCTTCCGCGCCTTTGGTGGCTGCCCGCAGTACGTGGTGCTCGATAACCTCAAGGAAGGGGTGCTGCGGCCCGACCTCTACGCCCCGGAGTTGAACCCGGTGTACGCAGCGATGCTCGCGCACTACGGGGTCGTGGCCGACCCGTGTCGGGTCGGCGATCCGAACCGCAAGGGCGCGGTCGAGAACGCGATCCAGCACACGCAGGCGACCGCGCTCAAGGGGCGCAGGTTCGATTCGATCGAGGCGCAGAACACGTGGCTCGCGCACTGGGAAGAGCGCTGGGCGAGCTTGCGCATCTACGGCCGCAAGAAGCGCCAGGTGCTCGAGATGTTCGGCCAGGAGCGCGCGCACCTTCGGCCGTTGCCGGCGCAGGGCGCTCGCTACTTCAAGCAGGCCACGCGCAGGGTCGACGACGCCGGGCTCGTCCAGGTCGAGGGCTCCTATTACGCGGCGCTTCCCGCCGCCCCCCACAGCGAAGTGGCCGTTCGCCTCTACGAGCGCGAGATCGAGATCCTCGATGACACGGGCCAGGTCCTTCGCCGACACGAGAAGTCGCCTCGCAAGGGCGCCTTCGTGATCGCCGGCGCCGATCGGCTGTTCAACCCCTCGCGCGAGACCACTCGGCTGCTCATGCGCGTGATGCGCATCGGCCCGTGCACCGCGGCCCTTGCCCGTGAGCTCTTCGCCCGCATGGGTCGCCCTGGACAGCGCGCGATCTACGGACTGGCGAACCTCCCGCGCCGCTATGCACGCGCCGACATCGAAGCGGTGTGCGCCCGGCTGCTCGAGGTGCAATGCTTCTCCTACGCCGCCGTCAAGCGCGCCCTCGAGCGCAAACAGGCCGCGCTCCTCCCCGCGCCCGCGCCCGCGCTCGCCCAGTCCGGGCCGGCCATCCGCGACATCACCGAGTACCAGTCGTTCTGGGAGACGCACTCTCAGACTCACCCACAGGAGGACAGCGATGCCGATGTCGATCACCGAGCTTGAACGCGCCCTACGCAGCCTGCGCCTCTCAGGCATGAGCGCAACGCTGCACGCGCGCGCGCTCCAGGTCGCCAGTCACGAGATGGAGTTCGTCGAAGCCTTCTCCTGGCTCGTGCAGGACGAGCTGGACCGGCGCCGCTCGCGGCTGCTCGATCGTCGTTACACGCTCTCGGGACTGCCCGAGCGCAAAGACCTCGCGAGCTTCGACTGGGGCTACAACCCCCGCTTGCCCAGGCGCGAAGTGCTCGAGCTGGCGACCCTCAAGTTCATCGACGCCCGCGAGGACGTGCTGTTCATCGGCCCGCCCGGTACCGGCAAGAGCCACGCCGCCAAGGCGCTCGCAAACCTCGCGGTCAGTCGCGGCTACAAGGTCTTCTATCGCGAGGCCCATCAGTTGATCGAAGACATCGCCGAAGCGCGCGAGTTGGGCGAGCTCCGGCGCCTGCGCGCCCAGCTCAAGGCCAGCGAATTGCTGCTCGTCGACGACCTGTTCCTGCGCAAGCTCCCCGCGCACGCCGGCGACGAGCTCGCCGAGGTGCTCATGAGCCGCTATGAGAAGGCCTCCACCATCATCACCTCCAACCGCCCGTTCGAGGACTGGACACGTCTGCTCGGCGACGTCGTGCTCGTCACGCCCCTGCTCGACCGGCTCATGCATCACGGCCATCTGCTCAAGTTCGAAGGCAAGAGCTGGCGGCTAAAGGAGGCCGCCGCGCGCATTGCCAATCGCGCCTCATCCGCGTAACGTCGCCTCGTCCCGTCGCCTGCCAGGTGGGGGAGTTTGACCCGGCCACAGGTGGAGGAATTTGAGGTGGCCACCGGGGCACAAGCCAGTTCGCGATCTGCGGCGCCTCATGCCCTGAGCCCATCTCACCCGCGACCGTACGGATTAGGGCGTCGGGGGTAACTCAGCCTCCTGACACAAACAGAGCTTGTCCGTCTTCGAGAAGGAAACGGATGCACACGGGCCGCGGAAATCGCTGGCGGACCGTATCCTGCCGGTCGAATAGGGAGAACGACGGACTGAAGCCCTTGCGCCAAGGAATGTGACGTATTGACTTCGCCCGGGTACTGGACTTCGATGTCATCGCGTACCCCGACGCGCTCAGCGACCCGCCACAACAACCCGTCAATACGCGAAACCCGGCAAACCAGAACGCGAAGTTCGGTCGCGAGGGTTCGCACATATCCGGAGTCGCCTTGTTCTAACCTCGTCAAAGACTCAAGCAAGAACGTGCCATGGTCCTCTAGCGCGACCATGTCGGAATGAAACCCTCTTTCGATGCGGGTATGCCTGTCAACAGCCACAGTCGCCGGCTTGAATCCAAAGTGACAACAAGACCATCATGAAAACGTCCTTGCTCGCGACGGACACATGCACGCGATCAGTGCATGCACGCCCAATTCTGCCAGATGGCCTGTACCGCGCTCGCCGAGGGTGTGCTACTTGCCCGAGCCAACGCGGTGCGGGCACCGACGACCAGTCGATCGCGAGAAGATAGGCGGGGGCAGTCGCCAGAAGCGGCGCCTGCTGGCTACCGGGCGGCGCGTCTGAACCCTTCGCGATTCTGTCCCTTCGTGAAGCGTTTCCGACGCGTCGAGTCCAATAAGGGGAAGTGAGCCGATCCCTACAGCCGAAGCGATCCGCGCTTAGCAATGTAGGCGCCCGCAATGCCGATGAGGAACGCGATGCCAACATTCCACACGG
>Ga0335084_10005886_pt1 | contig 12162 bp, 17 predicted proteins | sample Lox_Sample_44_FD_206721 | JGI IMG/M metagenome (GOLD analysis project Ga0335084, IMG submission 206721) | Soil microbial communities from Loxahatchee National Wildlife Refuge, Florida, United States - Lox_Sample_4.4 | ecosystem: Environmental > Terrestrial > Soil > Wetlands | place: USA...
TCGACGAGTCACTCGAGCGCGAGGTCGTGGAGCGCATCGTGCGGCCCACCTTCGCCGGCATGCGCGCCGAGGGCCGGCCGTTCCGCGGCATGCTGTTCGTGGGGCTCATGATCCAGAACGGGCGGCCGTACGTGATCGAGTACAACGCGCGCTTCGGCGACCCGGAGACACAGGTGCTGCTGATGCGGCTCGACTCCGACCTCGTGCCGCTGCTGGTCGGCGCGGCGGAGGGCCGGCTGCCGGAAGCGGGTGCAGCGCCGCGCCTGGCCGACGCCGCGGTGTGCGTGGTCGTGGCGAGCGGCGGCTACCCGCGCGAGTACGCCAAGGGCCGGCGCATCGAGGGCCTCGAGTCACTGTCCGGCCTGGCGGGCGTGAAGGCGTTCCACGCCGGCACGCGCCGCAGCGCCGACGGCGGCTGGGAGACCGCCGGCGGGCGGGTCGTGGGAGTCACTGCGCGCGGGCGCGACCTCGCGGACGCGCGCGCCCGCGCCTACGACGCCGTGCGCCGGGTCCGCTTCGAGGGCGCGTTCAGCCGCAGCGACGTCGCGCAGCCGCGCGGGTGATCGTCGCTCTGGAACAGGCCGTCGCGCGGCTCGCGCGCGGAGAGCTGGTGGCCTACCCGACCGAGACGGTCTACGCGCTGGGCGCCGACGCCTTCGCGCCGCACGCGCTCGAGTCACTCCTGGCCGCGAAGGGGCGCGCGGCGGACCGCGGCCTGTCGGTTCTGGTGCGCGACGCGGCAGCGCTGGCCGAGCACGCCCGCCCGCTGCCGGCCGCGGCGGCGCGGCTGGCCGCGCGCTTCTGGCCCGGGCCGCTCACGATCGTGGTGGCGGTTTCCGACCCGCGTTTCGCCGCGGTCGCGACCGAGCTCGGCGTCGGCTTCCGCTGCTCACCACAGCCCAGCGCCGCCGCCCTCGCGCGCGCCGCGCCGGCGCCCGTGGTGTCGACCAGCTGCAACCGAACGGGCGAGCCCCCGTGCACGAGCGGCGCCGAGGTGGAGGCGTGCTTCGGGCCCGACCTGGCGGTGCTGGGCGGCGAGCCGGCCACCGGCCTCGCGCCGTCGACGGTGGTCGCGGTCGCGGCCGATGGCGCGCTCCGGCTGCTGCGCGCCGGCGCGCTCGACTTCGCTCGCGTGCAGGAGGCCGTCCTCCGATAGGCAGGCATGAGGCTGCGGATCGGCGGGCGGGTCGAGCGCACGACCTGCGAGGGCCCGGGGGCGCGGTTCGCCCTGTGGGTCCAGGGCTGCCGCATCCGCTGCGCCGGCTGCTGCAACCCGCAGCTGTTCGCGGCCCGCGGCGGCCAGCGAGTCACGACCGACGCCCTGGCCGAGCGCCTGCGCGCGCTGGCCGGCGAGCTCGAGGGAGTCACCTTCCTCGGCGGCGAGCCGTTCGACCAGGCCGAGCCGCTGGCGGAGCTGGCGCGCGCGGCGCAGTCACTCGGGCTGTCGGTGATGGTCTTCAGCGGCTACGCGCTCGAGGAGCTCCGAACGCGGCCAGAAGCCCGCGCGCTGCTCGCCGCCACCGACCTGCTCGTCGACGGGCCGTACGACCGCACCCGTCCCGAGACGCAGCGGCGCTGGGTCGGGTCGACGAACCAGCGCTTTCACTTCCTGACGGCCCGATATCGGTCAGGAATCGAGTGTGTCGTCGTTCGTGAGGTAGGAGTCGAGATCGCGCCCGACGGGACGGTGCGCTTGCACGGCTGGCCGGAGCTTCTCGGCGCTTCGCGGGGCCGGGCATCTGCCCTTCCTCGCGGGTCCCTTCTCGTCGAAGACTCCTGCGAAACCCACTCGTCAGGGCAGATGCCCGGCCCCGCTCGCGAATGAGGGACTCTTTCTCCCCTTTTTTCCGGACGCGGCGAGCATCTGGCTGACTCATTCTGGTCGCCCGCGTTCGGTGCGGCTGCTGGCTCGGGCCGCATGCTGCTCGCGCCTGATCGATCTGCCTGCGCGGACGATGAGTTGGAGTCGGATCGATCGTCGACGTGGACTGCACTTAGCCCGGAGCGCGGCGCGTGGAGGCGCTCTTGACCTCTGCCTTCCCGTAGAACTCGCTCGTCTTCTCTCTCGAGCGCACGCTGCCCAGGGCTCTTTCGAGTGACTCGGTTTCGTGGAGGCAGGTTTCGCCTTTCAGGCCCTTGGTCTCGATGTGGACGGTGCCGTCGGGGTCGATCTGGATTTCGAGCTCTACCTTGGTCGCCACGTCAGGCTCCCCAGCGCGTGGCCACGAGGCGCACGGTGCCGTCGGGGGCTCGGCTCTCCTGGCCGAGGTCGTAGCCCTTGCGGCGCAGCTCGTCGGTGACTCGCGCGTAGGCGTAGCGCTGGGCGATGCGCTGCGCGAAGGCCTGGGCCTTCGAGCCGCAGCCTTCGGAGACCAGCACCGCTTGCTGGGTCCTGGGGTCGATGCGCACGCCGACCTCGGTTCCGTCCACGTCGGTCGCCACGCGGTCGACCGTGTGGCTGCGGCCGTCCCGGGTCCTGAGCTGCCGGCACTCTCGCAAGGTCGCGCCCAGCGACGCGATCGCGTCGGCCAGAAACTCGACGCTGGCCAGCACCAGGCTGATCTCGAGTGACTGCGACATCGGCTCACCACCACCAGCGGCGGTAGCGGCCGTAGCGCCCGTAGCCGTAGTAGCCGCCCACATAGCTGCCGCCGCCGAGCAGGATCCCGACCAGGATCAAGAGGCCGTAGCGGCCCGGGCTGCTGATGCCGTACAGCACGAGCGCGCCGACTCCGCCGATGATCGCGAGCTGCAGCACGAGCCGGATCCACGGGTCGGAGACCTGGCCCGTGGCGCGCCACAGCCAGGCGACGGGCACGTTGCTCTGGCCCGAGTCGACGTCCGAGGTCGGCGCCGACTTCTGCTCGAGCTGTGCCTTGTGCCGGGCGAGCTCGCGCTCGGCGTAGGCTTCGGCCTCGCGGCGGCGCGCCTCGCGCTGAGCGCTGGCGCGGCGCTGCTCGGCCGCGAAGCGCGCCTTCTCCTCGACGCGGTGCGCGCGCACCTCGGGCGTGTCGAGCTCGGCGCCGCAGTTGAAGCAGGCGGCGGCGCGCACCGGGTTCTCACCGCCGCACTTGGGGCAGCGCACCGGAGCGGCGTCCGACGCGTCGGGCGGCATGTCCGGCTGGCCGAAGCGCTCGGCGACACCGTCCGGTGTCGGCTCGGGCTCGGCTTCGCCCTCGCGCTCGGGCCGGGGCCGCTCGAGGTTGCGGAAGCGGTCGAAGGGTCCGGGCATGACTCAGCCGAAGCGCGACGCGAGCGGCGCGGGCCGCTCGCCCGGGCCGGCCGCAGAGGCGGCGCGCGTGCGCGTGCGCGCCCACTCGCGCAGGCGGTCGATGTCTTCCTTCATGGTCACGGCCAGCGGCAGGGTCTCGCCGATCGCGTCCATCAAGTGACTCTGCTGCAGGTCGACGCCGTCCGAGTAGGCGGTGAACAACGCCGCCACGATCGCCTGCTCGATCTCGGCCCCGCTGAAGCTCGCGGCGGTCTTGGCCAGCGCGGCCAGGTCGAAGGCCTTCGGGTCGCGCTTGTAGCGCGCGAGCTGGATCGCGAAGATCTGGCGCCGCTCGGAGTCACTCGGCAGGTCGATGAAGAAGATCTCGTCGAAGCGGCCCTTGCGCAGGAGCTCCGGCGGCAGCGCGTCGATCTTGTTCGCGGTCGCGACCACGAACACGGGCGCGGTCTTCTCCTGCAGCCAGGTCAGGAAGCAGCCGAACACGCGCGCGGAGACACCGCTGTCGCCGTTCGCGGAGCCGCCCAGTCCGGCCAGCCCCTTCTCGAGCTCGTCGACCCACAGCACCGCAGGCGCGACGCCTTCGGCCACGCGCGTGGCGCGGCGCATGTTCTCTTCCGACGACCCGACCAGGCCGCTGAAGATCCGGCCCATGTCGAGGCGCAGGAGGGGCAGCTGCCAGGTCGCCGCGATCGCCTTCGCGGTCAGGCTCTTGCCGCAGCCCTGGACGCCCAAGAGCAAGAGACCCTTGGGCGCGGGCAGCCCGAAGGCGCGCGCCTTGTCGCCGAAGGCGTTCGCGCGCCGGCCGAGCCAGGTCTTCAGGTTCTCGAGCCCGCCCACGGTGGCGAGACTCTCGTCGGAGCCGCAGAACTCGAGCAGCCCGCTCTTGCGGATCACCTGGCGCTTCTCGGCCAGGATCACCGACACGTCGTCGGGCGCGAGTCTCTGGTCCTGGGCGATCGCCTTGGCGAAGGCGTTCTCGGCCTCCGACAGCGTGAGTCCCAGCGCCGCCTTGAGCAGCGGCTCGACCGTCTCCGAAGTGAGCTCGACGGTGGCGCGCTTGCCTTCGCGCACCACGCGCACGATGTCGCGCAAGAGCACGCCCAGGTCGTGAGTCGACGGCAGCGGCACGTCGAGCACGCACACGTCCTTCTCGAGCTCGGTCGGGATGTTCACGACCGGAGACACGAGGATCAGCGTGGTGTAGGAGCTCTTGAGCTGCTGCGCGAGCTCGCGCAGCGCGCGCACGACCGTGGGGTCGTTGAGATACGGGTGAAAGTCCTTGAACACCACCAGGCTCGGGTCGGTGAGCTGGCCGACCGCGGTCAGCGCCTCGGTCGGGTCCTTCGGACCATCGGACATGCCGCCCGTGCCCGCGCGCGGGTCACGGCGGCGCAGGCCCTGGGTGATCGACCAGGTCACGAGTGTCTTGCCGTGGGTCTCGGCGAGCTTCGCCAGCACGTCGTCGAGCCGCTGCTCCTCCCAGGTCGAGAGGTAGAGCAGCGGGTAGCGGGCGCGCACGTGCAGGTCGAGCTCTTCGACGAACCCGGCGAGGGGCGAGTGACTCGGCTTCGCGCTCATCCGAGCCCGGGTCGGCGGCCGGCGCGCACGGCTTGAGCCTTGCCTGCCGGCGCCGGCCGATAATAGAATCAGGTTCTAGTTCTAGTTGGTGCGGTGACCATGGCCAACTCATTGAAATTGCTGAGCTCCATCTCGCCGACCAAGCAGGCGCGCAGCGAGGAGACGGCCCGGCGCATCCTCGATGCCGCCCAGGCCACGATCGAGCGCGAGGGCCTGGCGAGCCTGTCGATCCCCGAGGTGGTGCGCCGCGCGCGCTCCTCGACCGGCAGCTTCTACGCGCGCTTCAAGGACAAGAACGCGCTGCTCGCGGCGCTGGAGGAGCGCTTTTTCGCCGACATGCACCGCGTGCTCGACGAGCTGGCCGACCCCGCGCGCTGGAGCGGCCGGCCCACGCGCGAGCTGATCGAGGCCTGCAACCGCGAGATGCTGCGCCGGCTGCGCCAGCACGCCCGCCTGGTGTGCGCGTTCGTGTTCCGCTCCGCGCACCAGGCGAGCCTCGCCACGCGCGTGCAGCGCTTCCACGAGCGACTCACCGACCGCATGCGCGCGCTGTTCCTGGCGCGCCGCGCCGAGATGACCCACCCCGAGCCCGAGCTCGCGGTCGCGCTCGCGCTCGAGTTCGCGTTCGCGTTCATCCAGGCGCGCGTCCTGTTCGCCGCGCAGGAAGGCGCGGTGGCCGCGCTCGACGACGACCGGCTCGCGGCGGAGCTCACCCGCATGTTCCTCGCCTACGCGGGCATCGCGCCCGAGTGACTCGCGAGCAGGAGAGACCGATGGAGCAGCCCAAGCGCCCCGCCGTGTTCGGCATCGCCGACGACGCGTTCCGCGCGAACCCGTACCCCGTGCTCAACATGCTGCGCGAGGCGCAGCCGCTGGTGAAGACTCCGCTGGGACTGTGGGGCCTGGCGCGCTACGACGACGTGGGGCGGCTCCTGCGCGACGTGCGCTGCGGCATGCGCAAGCGCGACGGCACGCCCTTCGTGATTCCCGACGTCGGCCCGGGCGAGCGCTTCGACCCCAACGCGTTCATGCTCTTGCAGGACGGCGCGCCGCACACGCGGCTGCGCAAGCTCGTCGCGAAGGCGTTCACCCCGCGCATGGTCGAGCGGCTGCGGCCCGAGGTGCAGGCGGTGTGCGACGCGTGCGTCGAGCGCGTGCTCGCCAAGGGCACGCTCGACGTGGCCGAGGACGTGGCGCGCATCGTGCCCTCGACGGTGATCTGTCTCATGCTCGGCGTGCCGCTCGCCGACCGGCCGCGCTTCACCGAGTGGACCGCGAACGCGACGCACGCGCTGGTGGTGCAGTTCGCGCCCACCGAGGCCATGGCGCGCGCGCGGCCCGCGCTGGAGAAGCTGGTCGAGTATTTCGAGGCCATGATCGAGGCGCGGCGCAAGAACCTGGGCGAGGACCTGGTCTCGGAGCTGATCCGCGCCGAGGAGGACGGCGACCGACTCACCAGCGCCGAGCTGCTCGTGCAGTCGGTCGGGCTGCTCGCCGCCGGCTTCGAGACCACGATCGGGCTGATCAGCCTGGGCATGCGCCAGCTCCTGCTCCATCCCGACCAGCTCGCGAAGCTGCGCGCCGATCCCGGCCTGATCGGGAGCGCCGTCGAGGAGTGTCTGCGCTTCGACCCGCCGATCCTCGCCACGCTGCGGGTGCTCCACGAAGACGTGGAGTGGCACGGCCAGACACTCCCGGCAGACACACCGATCCTGGCCATGCTGGGCGCCGCGAACCGCGACCCGCGCGCCTTCGAAGACCCCGAGCGCTTCGACATCGCGCGCCGCGGCGCGCCGCACTGGGGCTTCGGCGGTGGCGCGCACTTCTGCCTGGGCGCGCACCTCGCCCGGCTCGAGACCCAGGCCGCGATCGGCACGCTGGTGCGCCGGCTGCCGAGCCTTTCGCTCGGCGACGAGCCGCTGAAGTGGAGTGACTCGCTGTTCCGCGTCCCGGCTTCTCTGCCAGTGCGCTTCGAGGCCCCCTAGAGCGGTCCGATCCGCAGCCGGAGCTGCGCGGGTGCCTGGTCGCCGAGCACGGCGCGCAGGCGCGCGAAGATGCGCGGCTTCTCGAGCTGGATGCGCTGCATCCAGGCCGAGTCGCGCACGCGCGCCTGGATCACGCCGTTGCGCACCCCGTCGGGCCGGCAGTGCGCGCGGAGCTCGGGGCCGAGCGCCTCGTCCCAGGCCCGGATCACCGCCACCGCTCCGGCCGTCGCCCCCAGCCCGACCTCGTCGAGCAGCTTGGGCAGGAGCGACCCCAGGGACTCGGTCGAGCTGCGGCGCCGCCCCGGCGCGCTGCGCGGCGGGGTGGGATTCGCGTGGCGGGGCGGGCGCGTCTCCACGGCCGCATCGTAACCGACGTGGTACGCTCCGCGCCGAAATGCCGACCCGAAAACCCCAGTCCCTGCGCTGTGACTTCTGCGGCGCCGAGAGCGAGCGCGTGCGGCGGGTCGCGCTCGACCAGGGGTATGACCGGCTCGGCCAGCGCCACGTCGTCCGCTACGCGTGCGAGGACTGCTCGCGCCGTAAGGAGGAGTCGCGCACAAACGTTGACGCCAAGCGCGACCCCTTATAGCTTCGCGCCCTCGCTCGCCGGGCCGTCAGAGCGCCCCGGCGGAAGGATCCCCATATGGTCAAAGTCCGCCTCTATCGCACCGGCGCGCGCGGCAAGCCGTCCTACCGCATCGTCGTGATGGACCAGCGCAAGAAGCGCCAGGGCCGGGTGCTCGAGCTGCTCGGCACCTACGAGCCACGCAGCTCCGGCGGCATCCAGTATTCCGAGGCGGCGCTCGCCAAGTGGATCGAGCGCGGGGCGCAGCTCTCCGACACCGTTCGCACGCTCGTCACGCGCCACAAGCGCGCGGCCGCGGCGTCGCCGAGCGCGTAGGGCCGCCATGAAGGAGCTCGTCGAGTTCATCGCCAAGACGCTCGCCGACGAGCCGGGCCAGATCGAGGTCTACGCGGCCGACGACAAGGTCGTCGAGCTGCGGCTCGCTCCGGACGACGTGGGCAAGATCATCGGCCGGCGAGGCAAGACCGCCAAGGCCATCCGCACGCTGCTCGCCGCGGCGGGCGGCGGCTGGGACGTCGACATCGCCGGTCACGGCGAAGACGAAGAAGACGAAGAGTTCGAGGACGACTACGAGGACGACCAGGAGTGAGACGTGGCGTCGAGTCGAAGCGCGAACTCCACCGCAGCGCCGCAAGGCCGAGCGGTTCGAGACTGGGTCGAGCTCGGCCGGGTGCTGCGTTCCCACGGCCTCGACGGCTCGCTGCTCGTCGCGCTCCATAGCGACGACCCGACCAACCTGATCGCGGCGCGCGAGCTCCGGCTCGCGGGCGAGCCCGGCACGATCCCGTTCCGTGTGGTGCATGCGGAGTCTGCGGGCCAGGGCCCGGGGGGCCGTGCGCGCGTGCGCCTGGAGCTGGCGGGCCTCGAGAATCGCGAGCGCGCCCAGCTGTTCGCCGGCGCGGCGGTGCTGGTGGCCGAAGCCGGCCTGCAGCCGCTCCCCGAGGGCGAGTTCTACTGGCGCGACCTGCTCGGGCTGCGGGCGCTGGGCCGCGACGGCGCCGAGCTCGGTACTCTGGTCGAGATCGTGCCGACCGCGGGCGCCGACGTGTTCGTGCTCCGCCGGCCGAGCGGCCCGGACCTGCTCTTGCCCGCGACCGACGCGCTCATCCTGAAGGTCGACCGCGAGCGCAGCGAGCTCTGGCTCGATCCGCCTGCCGAGCTCCTGGCGGAGGGCGGGCGATGAGCGCCGGGCCGCGCATCGACATCGTCACCATCTTCCCGGAGCTCGTGGAGCACTTCCTCTCGGGCTCGCTGCTGGGTGCGGCGCGCCAGGAGGGCCTGCTCGACGTGCGGGTCACCGACCTGCGCGACTTCACCCTGGACCGGCACCACAGCGTGGACGACACGCCCTACGGCGGCGGCGACGGCATGGTCCTGCGCCCGGAGCCCGTGGTGGCGGCGGTCGAGGCGCTGGCCGGGCCCGCTGCCCGCGTCTTCGCGCTCTGCCCGCGCGGCCGGCGCTTCGACCAGACGCTCGCGCGCGAGCTCGCCGGCGCGCCGCAGATCGTCCTCCTGGCCGGGCGCTACGCCGGCTTCGACGAGCGAATCTTCGCCCTGACGGGTGCGGAGCCGCTCTCGATCGGAGACTATGTGCTGGCGGGGGGTGAGGCCGCGGCCTTGGTCGTGACGGAAGCCGTGACCCGTCTGGTTCCGGGGGTGTTGGGGAATCCGGTCTCGGCCGAGGCGGATTCGTTCTCGGCGTGCGCGCTGGAGCACCCGTTGTTCACCCGGCCGCGGGAGTTCCGCGGCCTGGCCGTCCCCGAAGTCTTGTTGTCGGGCAATCACGCCGAGATCGCGCGCTGGCGCGCGCGCGAAGGCGAGCGAGTCACTCGCGAGCGGCGGCCCGATCTTCTCGTGTCGAATGGAGCCAAGCGATGAGACAGTTCAAGGAGCTCGAGACCCCCGAACGCGACCTGCCGGACTTCCGGGCCGGTGACACCGTGCGCGTGCACGTGCGCATCGTGGAAGGCGACAAGGAACGCGTGCAGGTGTTCGAAGGCATCGTCCTGCAGCGGAGGCGCGCCGGCGCGTCGTCGAGCTTCGTGGTGCGGAAGATCTCGTACGGCGTCGGCGTCGAGCGCATCTTCCCGCTGCACTCGCCCTCGATCGCCAAGATCGAGCTGAAGTCCCGCGGCCGCGTGCGGCGCGCGCGACTCACGTATCTGCGCGACCTGTCCGGCAAGGCGGCGCGCATCAAGGAGCGCGAGACCTTCGCCGTCGAGGACGTGGCACCGGCCGGCGCGGCGGAACCCCCCAAGGAGACGCCCTCCGACGCATGAGGATCCACGGGATCCACCTTCGCGGCCTTTCGGCACCGGCGGGGGATCATCCGCTCGGCCTCGACCCCGGCTACACCGCCGTGCGTTTCCGAGACGCCGGCGCGGCGCGGCGCTTCATCGAGCTGCTGCAGGCGCTGTTGTATCCGGCCAGCGACGAGATCGCGCGGCGTGACTCGCGCGGCCGCGCGGTGCTGTCACTCGCGTTGCGCAGCGACGCCTACGTGATCGCCGCCGACTTCGCGCGCCAGCGCATCAGCCTCGGCCGACAGGACGCGAAGGACGGCGGCTACCAGGCGCTGTCGAGCGACCCGCGCGAGATCGAAGAGTACGCGCTCGCGGTGGGGCTGCCGCCGCCCGAGGACTTCCGCCGCCTGCACACCGCCGGCATGACGGCCGGCAGCGGCGACGAGCTCCTGCCCATGCGCCGCGCCAAGCCCCAGCCGGCGCCGCGCGCGGCGCCCAGAGTGACTCCCGACTCCGACGCGCTGGCGCGCGCGGCGGAGCGCGCGAGGCTGTTGGCCGAGCACGAGGAGCGCACGCTCGCGCTGGCCCAGGAGCGCGCGCGGCGCGAGACCGCTCTCGAGCACGCGCTGGCCGCGGCGCGCAGCGGCCGCGTGCGCAGCGAGGAGCGCCTGCAGCAGCTGCGCTCCGCCGACGCGGAGTATGTCCGCCTGCAACGCGAGCACGAGAGCACGCTCTCGGAGCTCGAGAAGCATGCCGCGCTGGCCGAGGTGGTCGACGACTTCGACGCGCGCCTGACTCACTTCCGCGCGCTGGCCGCGAGCCGCGACACCGAGCGCAAGGCGATCGACGAGACGCGCGCCGAGGTGCTGGCCGAGCGCGCGCGCCTGCGCGGCACGCCGCGCCGACAGCTGGTGCCGATCGGCCTGGGGCTCGCGCTCGGGGCCGCGGGCGCCGCCGCCGGCGCGGTCGGCTATCCGGTCGGCTACCTGCTCGCGGCGCTCGGGCTGGTGGCGCTGTGCGGGGCGCTGCTCATGGCGCGCGCGGCGCGTTCCCAGCTGGGCCGCACCGAGGCGCTGCTCGCGGCGCTGCGCGTGCGCGAGCGCGGCTCGGAGCGCCGCTTCGAGACCGAGGGCGCGCAGATCCGCGGCCTGTTGATCGCGCTGGGCATGGACTCGGTCGAGTCACTTGCCGCGGCCGTGACCCGCTACGGCGAGCTCGTGGGCCGCGCCGAGCGCGAGAAGCAGCGCATGGCCGAGCTCGGCGCGAAGCATCCGACCGAGGCGCGCGACGAGCTGGCCGCCCTCGAGCGCGAGCGCGGCCAGGGCGAGGCCGTGCAGGCGGTGCGCGCCGCGCGCGACGCGCTGCTCGCGCTGCCGGCCGAGATTCCGATGCCCGAGCTTCCGCCGCTGCCGGCTGCCCCGCCGAGCGCTGCCGCCGAGCCCGAAGTCCCGCACCCGCTTCCGTTCGAGGACGACCCTGGAGAAGCCACGCCGCTCGAGCCGGTCACCGTGCCGCGGCCCAGCGGACCGGGGGCGCTGGTCGAGTCGGCGGCGCGCCTGCTGGGGCGCAGCGAGGCCGAGATCCGCGCGCGCGTGGCGCCGGCGCTCACCGTGTATCTGCGCGCGCTCACGGCCGGCACGTTCACCGCGGCCCGCCGTGCCGACGACGGCAGCTGGGTGTTCCGCGGCGCCGCGCGCGACGAGCAGCCGTACCTGGCGCTGCCCGACCGCGAGCGTGCGCTGGTGTGTCTTGCGCTCCAGCTCGCGCTGCTGGAAGCACTGTCCGGCGAGCGCAGGGTGCCGCTCCTGCTCGGGCCCGAGCTGCCGATCCGCGGCGAGGTCGAGGCGCGCGCGCGGGGGGGCGCGCTGAAGCGTCTGTCGGCCGTGATCCAGGTCGTGCACGCCTCCGCGGGCGACGCGCCGTTCGCCGAGCACGCGGCGAAGTGTCTCGATCTCTGAGCCCCGGCGACTCACTGCGCCCAGAACGCGTCGCGCAGGTGCGTCAGGCGCGGCGGATCGTGCGCCGAGTCGATCGCGATCACGTCGAAGCGATAGCGCGCGGCGCGCGGCAGCTCCCCGCGCGCGAGCGCGGCGCTGGCCGCCGCCGTGAGCCGGCGGCGCTTGCGCGCGTCGACCGACTCCGCGGCGCTGCCGTAGCGGTCGCCGCGGCGCAGCCGCACCTCGACGAACACCAGCGTGGCGCCGTCGAGCGCGACCAGGTCGAGCTCGGCGTGGCGCAGGTGCAGGTTGCGCGCCACGATGCGGAAGCCCGCGCGCTCGAGATACTCCCGCGCCAGCTCCTCGCCGGCGCGTCCGGCAGCGCGCCGGTCCCGTGGCTCCATCTCGCGGCCTCTCGTGTGCGGGGTGAGGCGCGTGAGCATGGGTAGGGTGCCCATGCGATCATGGGAAACTGAGCCGACGATAGGCGACGCGCACGGCACCGTCTACGTGGTCGCGACGCCGATCGGCAACCTCGAGGACCTCTCGCCGCGCGCGCAGCGCGTGCTGCGCGAGGTCGAGGTGATCGCCTGCGAGGACA
>Ga0335084_10005887_pt1 | contig 12162 bp, 13 predicted proteins | sample Lox_Sample_44_FD_206721 | JGI IMG/M metagenome (GOLD analysis project Ga0335084, IMG submission 206721) | Soil microbial communities from Loxahatchee National Wildlife Refuge, Florida, United States - Lox_Sample_4.4 | ecosystem: Environmental > Terrestrial > Soil > Wetlands | place: USA...
TTCGGAACGCTATCGCCTGTATCGCATTTCCAAGTAGATTCGCCTCCTTGAACACCACCCCGCCCGTCGAATGCCCGTCGTGGGCGCGGCTCGCGCACCACGCCGAGAGCTGGCGCGAGGTGCGCCTGAAGGACCTGTTCGCGAGCGACCTCGCGCGCGGCACGCAGCTCGTCGCCGGGGCGCCCGGCGTGCGCTACGACTATTCGCGTCAGCGCCTGGGCGTGATGACGCTGCGCCTCCTCGCCAACCTCGCCACCGAGCGCGGCCTGCCCGAATGGCGCGACGCGCTGCTGTCGGGGAAGGAAGTCAACACCAGCGAGAAGCGCGCGGCGTGGCATACGGCTCTTAGAAGCAATTCCCCTGCGGAGGTCCTCCAGACGCTGCAGAGGATGAAGGCACTGGTCTCGAGCATTCGTGGGGAAAGAAGATTCAGGAGAGTCGTGAACCTCGGCACCGGCGGATCCGACCTCGGGCCGCGGCTGCTCGCCGATGCATGCGGCGACGGCGCGCTCGACGTGCGCTTCGCGGCGAACGTCGACCCGCACGACCTCGGCCGCGCGCTGGAGGGCGCGGAGCCGGAGAGCACGCTCTTCATCGTCGTGTCGAAGACCTTCACCACGCAGGAAACGATGGCCAACGCCGCCGCCGCGAAAGCCTGGGGCGGGCGCCATTTCATCGCCGTGTCGTCGAACGTCGAGGAGGCGAGGAAGTTCGGCGCTTCCGAAGTCCTGCCGACGTGGGACTGGGTCGGCGGCCGGTATTCGGTCTGGTCGGCGGTCGGCCTGGCCGCCGCGTGCGCGATGGGTTTCGAGAACTTCGAAGGTTTTCTGTCCGGCGGAAAAGAAATTGACGATCACTTCGCCGATAGTCCACTGCAAAAGAACATTCCGGCGCTCATGGCGCTGTGCGGCGTCTGGAACACCAACTTCCTCGGCTGCGCGACGCACGCCGTGCTGCCCTACTCCAACGCGCTGCGGCTGCTGCCGGCGTACCTGCAGCAGCTCGAGATGGAGTCGAACGGCAAGCGCGTCGACCGCGCGGGGAACGCGGTGAGCTACGCGACCTGCCCGGTCGTCTGGGGTGCTGAAGGCACGCCTAGCCAGCACTCCTTTCACCAGCTCCTCCACCAGGGCACGCAAGTCGTGCCGTGCGACTTCATCGACATCGGTACGAACGAGGTCCTCGGCGCCAACGCGCGCGCGCAGGCCGACGCCCTGGCCTTTGGCTCGGAAGACGGTCGGTATCCCGGCAACCGCCCTTCGGGTTTTCTGTCTCTTGAAGGGGTGAATCCCAGAAATCTGGGCAGGCTACTTGCCGTGTACGAGCACAAGGTCTTTGTGCAAGGCATCATCTGGAATCTCAACAGCTTCGACCAGCCCGGCGTCGAGCTGGGGAAACTGATGGCCAAGAAGATCCTTTCCGGAGGCAACTGATGGACCAGGAAACGTTCAACCTCAGCATCCGCAAGTTCCTCAAGATGGTGGGGGTCAACTCGCAGCGCGAGATCGAGCAGGCGGTGCAGAAGGCGATCGAAGCGGGCAAGCTGAAGGGCATCGAGACCGTCCCGGTCAAGGTGATGCTGGAGATTCCTCAGCTTGGCGTCAGGGTCCCCTTCGAGGGCGAGATCAAACTAAAATAGCTTGGTGAACAAGGCGCGCGAGTTCGATCAGTCGGTCCTGGCGGAGCTGAAAGCCCTGCTCGGCGAGCGCGTGTCGACCTCGGCGGCGGTGCGCGAGCACCATGGCAAGGACGAGTCGTACTTTCCCTACGCCCTGCCGGACGCCGTGGTCTTCGCCGAGTCGACGGACGAAGTGCGCGACGTGGTGAACATCTGCCGCCGCCATCGCGTGCCGATGATCCCCTTCGGCGTGGGCACGTCGCTCGAAGGCCACATCCTCGCCGTGCGGGGCGGCGTGTCGATCGACCTGTCGCGCATGAACCAGGTGCTCGCGGTGCACGAGGCCGACCTCGACGCGGTGGTGCAGGCCGGCGTGACGCGCAAGCAGCTCAACGAGTTCATCAAGCACACGGGCCTGTTCTTCCCGGTGGACCCGGGCGCCGACGCCACCCTCGGCGGCATGGCGGCGACGCGCGCCTCGGGGACGAACGCGGTGCGCTACGGCACGATGCGCGAGAACGTGCTCTCGCTCAAGGTGGTCCTCGCCGACGGCCGGGTCATCCAGACCTCGCGCCGCGCGAAGAAGTCGGCGGCGGGCTACGACCTGACGCGCCTGTTCGTCGGCTCCGAGGGCACGCTCGGCATCATCACCGAGGTGACGGTGCGGCTCTACCCGGTGCAGGAAGCGATGTCGGCGGCGGTGTGCGCCTTCGACACGGTCGACGGCTGCACCAACACCGTGATCCAGACCATCCAGTCGGGCATCCCGATCGCGCGCTGCGACATCGTCTGCGAGAAGACGGTCGCCGCGATCAACAAGTTCAAGAAGACCAATTACCGCGCCGCCCCCACCGTCTTTTTCGAATTTCATGGCAGCAAATCATCCGTAGTGGAACAGGCGGAAGCCGTGCAAGCCATCGCAAAGGAGCACGGCGGCATGGACTTCGTCTGGGCGACGAAGCCGGAGGAGCGCACACAGCTCTGGCAGGCGCGCCACGACGCCTACTTCGCCTGCCTGCAGATCCGGCCCGGCTCGCGCGCGGTGTCGACCGACGTCTGCGTGCCGATCTCGCGCCTCGCCGAGTGCGTGCGCGAGACCATGCAGGACGTGAAAGACTACATCGCGCCGGTGCCGCTGCTCGGCCACATCGGCGACGGCAACTTCCACCTCATGTTCCTGGTCGACCCGGCGCAGCCGCAGGAGACCGAGCTCGCCAAGGCGTTCAATCGGCGGCTGGTCGAGCGCGCGCTCAGGATGGAGGGCACCTGCACCGGCGAGCACGGCATCGGCCTGGGCAAGATGGGCTCGATGCAGATGGAGCTCGGCGAGGACGTGATCGACGTGATGCGCGACATCAAGCGGGTCTTCGATCCGGACAACCTGATGAACCCGGGCAAGGTGGTGCCCCTGTCATGAGGAATTTCTCGCCGGCCGGCGCCCTCCTCCTGCTCGCCTGCGCGGCGGCGGCGGCGCAGACGCCGGCCCCTTCGACGAACCCGCCCGCGGCCCCCGCGGCGGCTGCGCCCGCGCAGAAGCCGGCCGAGCCGCGCAAGCCGCTGATCCTGCGCCTCGACGAGATCGAGGGCCCGCGCATGCACTTCGGCGCGTCGCCCGACGAGAAGTACCAGCCCGCCGAGCTGCCCTCGCTCGGCGGCGATACGCGCTCGCTGGAGAACGCGCGCTCCATCGACAAGAATCGCGCTTCGCCGTACCCGTCCAACTCCGGCAGCGACGCCTACTAGCCGTCGCCGGCAAGCCGGATGAGCGAAAAGCGCCTGAAGGAGCTCGGCATCGACCTCGGCACGGTTTCCGCGCCGGTCGCGAACTACGTCAACGCGGTGCGCACCGGCAACCTGCTGTTCCTCGCCGGCAAGGGCCCGCGCGCCGGCGCCGACGGCAGGCGCCCGAGCGGCAAGGTGGGCCGCGACTTCACCGTCGAGCAGGCCTACCAGCACGCGCGCAGCGTCGGGCTCGATCTCCTCGCCGTGATGCGCCAGGAGCTCGGCAGCCTCGACCGCGTGAAGCGCGTGGTGAAGGTGCTCGGCATGGTGAACGCGGTGCCCGAGTTCGCCGACCACCCGAAGGTGATCAACGGCTGCTCCGACCTGTTCGTCGAGGTGCTCGGCGAGCGCGGCAGGCACGCGCGCTCGGCGGTCGGCATGGGCTCGCTGCCGATGCAGATCCCGGTGGAGATCGAGGCGATCGTCGAGGTCGACGACTAGATCGTCATCACCGCCTTGCGGTAGAACTTCAGCTCCTCGATCGACTCGAGGATGTCGGCGAGCGCCTCGTGCTTGCCTTCCTTGGTGAAACCCTTCGCCGCCTCCGGCTTCCAGCGCCGCACCAGCTCCTTCAGCGTCGACACGTCCAGGTTGCGGTAGTGGAACCATGCCTCCAGGCGCGGCATCCAGCGGGCGAGGAAGCGGCGGTCCTGGCAGATCGAGTTGCCGCACATCGGCGACACGCCCGAGGGCACGTGCTCGCGCAGGAAACCGAGCGCCTGCGCCTCGGCCTCGGCCTCCGAGAGCCGCGAGGCGCGCACGCGGTCGACCAGGCCGCTCTTCTTGTGCGTGCCCTTGTTCCAGGCGTCCATCGCGTCGAGCACCGCGTCGGGCTGGTGGATCACCAGCACCGGCCCCTCGGCCACCATGCGCAGCTCCGAGTCGGTCACGCACACCGCCATCTCGATGATGCGGTCGCTGTCCGGCGTCAGCCCGGTCATCTCCATGTCGATCCAGATGAGGTTGTTGGCGTCGGCGGGCATGGCTTATTCTCTCACGCATGACATACGCGTCCGCCGAGGCGTTTACGTGGATCTTCCTTGCCGCGCTCGCCGCGTACACGGCAACGCGCCTGTGGCTCGCGCGGCGGCAGATCCGCCACGTCCTCGCGCACCGCGAGGCCGTGCCGCCGAGCTTCGCCGCCTCGATCCCGCTCGCCGCGCACCAGAAGGCGGCCGACTACACCGTGGCGAAGGTGAAGCTCGGCATGACCGGCGCCGCGCTCGACGCCGCGGTGCTCCTCGCGCTCACCCTCGGCGGGCTGCTGCAGTGGCTCGCCGAGCGCTGGGCGGCGGCGCTGCCGCTCGGCACGCTCTGGCACGGCGCCGTGCTGATCGTCAGCGTGCTCGCGCTGCGCGCGCTGATCGGCCTGCCGCTCACGCTGTACCGCATCTTCGGCATCGAGGAGCGCTTCGGCTTCAACAAGATGACGCCGAAGCTGTTCGTCATCGACGCGCTCAAGGTAATCGCGCTCGCGGCGGTGATCGGCGTGCCGCTGCTCGTCCTCGTGCTCTGGCTGATGGCGGGCGCCGGGCGTTACTGGTGGCTCTACGTCTGGGGCGTGCTGGTGGTGTTCTCGATCGTCATGCAGGTCCTCGTGCCGGCGTTCATCCTGCCCTGGTTCTACAAGCTCTCGCCGCTCGAGGACCCGGCGCTCGCCGCTCGCGTGGAGCGGCTGCTCGGGCGCTGCGGCTTCCGCTCGCGCGGCCTCTACGTGATGGACGGCTCGAAGCGCTCCGCGCACGGCAACGCCTTCTTCGCCGGCGTCGGCGCGGCGAAGCGCATCGTGCTGTTCGACACGCTGGTCGAGCGGCTCGCCCCGGGCGAGGTGGAGGCGGTGCTCGCGCACGAGCTCGGCCACTACAAGCTGAACCACATCAAGAAGAACCTGGCGATCGGCTTCGCCACCACGCTCGCCGGCCTCTGCGTGCTCGGCCTGCTGGTCGGCGAGCCGTGGTTCTACGCGGGCCTCGGCGTGCACGCGCAAACGCTCGCCGTCGCGCTGCTGCTCTTCCTGCTCGTCACGCCGGTGTTCACCTTCTTCCTCGACCCGCTCGCGGCGCTGCTCTCGCGCAAATACGAATTCGAGGCCGACGCCTACGCGGTGGGGCATTCCGCCGCCGAAGACCTGGTGCACGCCCTGGTCAAGCTCTACAAGGACAACTCCTCCACCCTGACGCCGGACCCGCTGCACTCGGCGTTCTACGACTCGCACCCGCCGGCGGCGACGCGCATCGCGCGGCTGCGCGCGGCGTGAACGAAAGGCTGCCGATGACCGAGCTCGCCAAGAGGAAGTGCAAGCCCTGCGAGGGCGGCGTGCCGCCCTACAACGCGCAGCAGACGAAGGAGATGCTGAAGAGCCTGAAAGGCTGGATCGTCGAGGACGGCAGGCTGGTGAAGGTCTATCCCTTCACCAACTACTACCAGACCATGGCCTTCGTCAACGCACTCGCCTGGATCTCGCACCGCGAGGACCACCACCCCGACCTGCTCGTCGGCTACAACAAGTGCCGCGTCGAGTACGTCACCCACGCCATCGGCGGGTTGTCGGAGAACGACTTCATCTGCGCGGCGAAGGCCGACGCGCTGTTCGACCTTTGACGAGCGCGACCGCCGCGGCGGCGAGCGGCGCGACGAGCAGCAGCCAGTGCCAGGCGTGCGAGGCGCTCTGGCGCAGCGCGCGTAGATACGCGCCGTCCTCCTCGCGCCCCTGGCGCAGCTCCCAGTCGGCGAGGTAGCCGATCACGGAGGTGAAGTTGTCGAGCAGCGCGACGCCGAGCACCGCGACCACGATCCAGGCGGTGACGGGCACCGCGCGAGCGCTGAGGAGCAGCGCGGCGCAAAACGAGGCGAGCACCGACGGCAAGACGAAGATCGAGGCGCGCGGAAACAGGGCGTAGGCGGGCGTGGTCACCACGACGACGTACGCGAAGAAAGGCAGGTAGCAGAGCAGCGTCGCGCCGAGCGCGAGCCGCGTACGCGCCGTCACAGGAGCCGCACCACGGTCAGCACGCCGAGCACGAGCACCCACACCACCAGAGCCCGCCAGAGCAGACCGACGGCGCTGTCGAGGAACGGCCCGTCGGCGGCCTCGCCCACGCCGAGCTCGATGCGCGGCACCATGCCCTCCATCTCGTGCACCGGCATGCCCAGGCGTACGCCCATCGCGCCGGCGCCGGCCGCGAGGACGATGCCGGCCTCGGGGTCGGGCCAGGCGTGCGCCTGGGTGCGCCAGCAGTAGATCGTGTCCTCGAAATCGCCGACCACCGCGAACGAGGCCGCGGTGGCGCGCACCGCCGGCCACTCCAGCACGCGGAACGCCCGCTGCGCGAAGCGGCCGAAGGCGCCGAGCGCGCGCCAGCGCGCGGCGAGCAGCGCCGCCAGGCGATAGAGGATCGCGCCGCTCGGCCCGGGCAGCACGATGTACCAGAGCAGCACGCCGAAGACGTGGCGGTGCGCGGCGAGCAGCGCCTCCTCGATGGCGAGGCGGATCACCTCCTCGCGCGAGCGGACCACGCCCGAGGCGCCGCGCCAGGCGTCGAGCAGCGCGCGGGCGCGCTCGATGTCGCCCGACTTGACGGCGAGCTGCAGCTCGGTGAAGTGATGGCTGCGCTGGCGGAAGCCGAGCGTCAGGTACAGCACGCCGACGTGCAGCGCGAGAGAGAGGAGCGGGCTCGCGGCGTAGAGCAGCCAGTCGAGCGCGATCGCCGCCGCCACCGGCGGCACTACCGCGACCAGCCACGCCACCATGCCGTGGCGTTCCTCGCCGCCGTTGAAGCCCTGCTCGAGCCAGCCGAGCCAGGCGCCGACCGCCGACTGCAAGCCGGCGCGGGCGGCGAGCGGCCGCCACTGCTCGATCAGCAGCGCGAGGACGATCGAGATGACCCCCATGCGGCCGATTCTATTCGGCTAGAGCCCGGCCGAGGTTCACGATCATGCCGGCAGTCGCGCCCCATATGTACCGATCTCCATAGGGCATCTCGTAAAAACCCACTGTCCGTCCCTGATAGTCGCGCGTCTGTCGCTTGTGGTTGCGAGCGTCCAGCAGGAACGCGAGCGGCACCTCGAACACCGCCTCCACCTCGCACGGGTCGGGCGAGAGGTCGAGCGGCGGCCGGACCAGGCCGACGACCGGCGTCACGCGGTAGCCGGTGCGCGTGTGGTAGTCGGGCAGGCGGGCGAGGAGCTCCACGCTCGCCGGCGCGAGGCCGATCTCCTCCCTCGTCTCGCGCAGCGCGGTCGCCTCCGGCGAGGCGTCGTGCGGCTCGGCGCGACCGCCCGGGAAAGCGACCTGGCCGGAGTGGCGCCGCAGGTGCACGGTACGCTGCGTGAAGAGGACCGTGAGCGCCGCCGGATGGGCGACGATCGGCACCAGCACCGCGGCGGCGACGAGCGCGGCAGCGTCGCGCCCCACGCCGTCGTCGCCGTAGACCGAGGAAGCCGGCAGCGCGCGGGCGAGGCGCCGCCTGAGCTCGGCGATGTCGAGCTCGATCAACCCGGCGCTACGGGATCAGCACGACCGACCCCGTCGTCTTCCTTCCTTCGAGGTCGCGGTGCGCCTGCGCGGCGTCGGCGAGCGCGTAGCGCGCCGTGGTCTCGATCTTCACCTTCTTCGACTTCACCGCGTTGAACAGGTCGTTCGAGCGCTTGACCAGGTCGGCGCGCGCGGCGATGTAGGTCGCGAGCGTCGGCCGCGTCAGGTAGAGCGAGCCTTTCTGCTGCAGGATGCCGATGTTCACCGGCGCCACCGCGCCCGAGGCGTTGCCGAAGGACACCATCAGCCCGCGCGGCTGCAGGCAGTCGAGCGAGCCTTCCCAGGTCGACTTGCCGACCGCGTCGTAGACGACGGGAAGCTTCTTCCCTTTGCTGATCTCCTTCACCCGCTCGACGAAGTTCTCGGTGCTGTAGTTGATGACGTGCTTCCAGCCGTGCGCCCTGGCGAGCTTCGCCTTCTCGTCGGAGCCGACCGTGCCGATGCCGACGACGCCGAGCTTCTTCAGCCACTGGCCGGCGATCAGGCCGACGCCGCCGGCGGCGGCGTGCCACAGCACCATGTCGCCCTTCTTCACCTTGTAGGTGGAGAAGATCAGGTAGTGCACCGTCATGCCCTTCAGCATCATCGACGCCGCCTGCTCGTCGCTGATGCCCTTCGGGATCTTCACCATGCGATCGGCCGGCACGATGCGCAGGTCGCAGTACGAGCCCGGCAACCCGGTGTAGGCGACGCGATCGCCCTTCTTCAGGTCCTTCACGCCCGGCCCGACCGCGTCGACCACGCCGGCGGCCTCGTTGCCGCCGACGCCCGGCAACTGCACCGGATACAGGCCCGAGCGCTGGTAGACGTCGACGAAATTGACCCCGATGGCGGTGTGGCGGACGCGAACCTGGCCCTGGCCGGGCTCGCCCACGGTCACCTCGTCGAGCTGCAGCACTTCCGGCCCGCCCTGCTTGTGGTACCTGACGGCTCTTGGCATGACTGATCCCTTCGTGTCGGAGTTCTTCGGAGAGGACGAATCCTACCAGCGCGAGCTGGACCACTTCGCTTCTTCGTTTATTTCGTTCACTCCTTCCTGGGTTCGCCGCCGCCGCGCATGGCGAGCAGCGCAGCCTTCTGCACCTCCAGCCCCTGGATCGAGAACTTCACCATGTTGAGGTTCATGGTGAGCCAGCCCTCGACCGAGCGCAGCTCGGCGATCCGCTTCTCGATCTCGGCCGGGTCGAGCGTGGGCATCGCCATCCCCGGCAGCGGCACGCCGAGCGGCCCCCACAGCCGGCGAAACAGCTCGAAGGGGTCCTGCGGCGGCGTGGAGTCGGTCATGGCAGGCTTCCTTGGTCGGGATCGGCCTCGAACAGGTCCTTCACCTCGGCGGCGCGGCTCACCGTGTCCTGGTAGCCCAGGTCGATCAGCGCGCGGCAGAACGCCTCCTCGAACAGCAGGTAGCTCGCAAGGTTCGAGCCGGAGCGGTTGAGGGCGCCGGTCGGGCGCAGGATGAAACGCACGGTGCGCGGCAGCTCGTGGATGAAGCGCGCGGCGATGCGCTCGATCGGCTGCGAGGGCGTGATGAACAGCACCTTCACCGGCCGCAGCGCCACGCCCGACTCGGCCATGCGCTCCGGCGGGATCAGGCTCACCGTCCGGTTGATGCGCTGCAGGCGCTCGATGTCCACCATCAGGCTGTCGAGGAAGATGCTGTTCAGGGCGTGGCCGGCGATCTGCGCGAGCGAGGGGTAGACGTTCGAGCGCATGCGCGACTCGCCCTCCGCCTGCCGGCCGGTGCCGACGATCAGCACGCGGTCGGCGCCGAGGTGCAGCGCCGGGCTGACCGGGGCGATCTGGCGCATCGAGCCGTCGCCGAAGTACTCGCGGTTGAACTTGACCGCGGGGAAGATGAAGGGCAGCGCGGAGGAGGCGAGCAGCAGCTCGAGGTTGATCGGCACCGCCGCGCCGATGCGCTGGTTGCGCTCCCAGCCCTCCAGGCCGCTGCCGCCCTGGAAGAACGACACGCTCTGCCCGGAGGTGTAGCCCGAGGCGGTGACGCAGACGGCATAGAGCGCGCCGGCGTCGATGTTCGATTGAATGCGCTCGAACTCGAGGCTGTTCTTCAGCATGTCGCGCAGCGGCGCGTTGTCGAGCAGCGAGACCGGGTTGCGGCGCGAGATCAGCATCAGCGCCGACAGCCAGCGCGCGCCGCTGCGCATGATCTGCCAGGCGCCGGTGCGGTAGATGTTCTCGCAGCGCATGTGCTCCCAGACCTCGAGCAGGTTCGCCACGGCGCGCGTGAAGTCGTCGGCGTAGACGGCGAGCGTGGCCGCGTTGATGGCGCCGGCCGAGGTGCCGCACAGGATCGGGAACGGATTGCGCGTCGGGTTGCCGAGGATGTCGCGCACCGCCTTGACCACGCCCACCTGGTAGGCGGCGCGCGCCCCGCCGCCGGTCAGCACCAGCCCCGCCCTCGGCTTCGTCCGGCTCACCGGGAAAGGGGCGACGTTGCCGGCGATCGCCGCCATGGCTAGAACAGGCTCTGTTCCTGGCCGCGCGGCGCGTTCGCGTCGGCCACGGTGAGCGCGGTCATGTTGACGATCCGCCGCACCGTCGCCGACGGCGTGAGGATGTGCACCGGCCGCGCCGCGCCGAGCAGGATCGGGCCGATGGTGACGCCGCCGCCGGCGGCGGTCTTCAGCAGGTTGAAGGCGATGTTGGCGGCGTCGAGCGTGGGCATGACCAGCAGGTTCGCCTCGCCGCGCAGCCTGGAGTTCGGGAACACCCTGAGGCGGATCTCCTCCGAGATGGCGGCGTCGCCGTGCATCTCGCCCTCGATCTCCAGCTCGGGCGCGCGCTCGGAGACGAGCTGCAGCGCGCGGCGCATCTTGGCGCTGGAGGGCGTGTCGACCGAGCCGAAGTTCGACGCCGAAAGCAGCGCCACCTTCGCCTGCAGGCCGAAACGGCGCAGCTCCTCGGCGGCCAGCAGCGTCATCTCGGCGATGTGCTCGGCGTCGGGATCGGGTGTGACGTAGGTGTCGCAGATGAACACCGTGCGATTGGGCAGGATCACCGCGTTCATCGCCGCGTAATGCCTCACCCCGGCCCGCCGCCCGATCACCTGGTCGACGTAGTGCAGGTGCAGCGCGTGCGTGCCGAACGTGCCGCAGATCATGCCGTCGGCCTCGCCCTTGTGGATCATCATGGCGCCGATCAGCGTCTGGCGGCGGCGCATCTCGACGCGCGCGTACTCGGGCGAGACGCCCATGCGCTCGGTCATCCTGTGATACGTCGTCCAGTAGTCGCGGTAGCGCGGGTCGAACTCCGGGTTCACCAGCTCGACTTCCTTGCCGGGACGCACGCGCAGCCCGAGCTTCTCCAGGCGCTGCTCGATCACCTGCGGCCGCCCGACGAGGATCGGCCGCGCGAGCCCTTCGTCGAAGACGATCTGCGTCGCGCGCAGCACGCGCTCGTCCTCGCCCTCCGCATAGACCACGCGCCGCGGCGCGGCCTTGGCCGCCGTGAACAGCGGCTTCATGATCAGGCCCGAGTGGTAGACGAACTGTGTGAGCGACTGGCGGTACGCCTCCATGTCGGCGATCGGGCGCGTCGCCACGCCCGACTCCATCGCAGCCTGCGCCACCGCCGGGGCGATGCGCGCGATGAGGCGCGGGTCGAAGGGCTTCGGAATGATGTAGTCGGCGCCGAAGCTGATCGACTCGATGCCGTAGGCGAGCGCCACCTGCTCGGAAGTCTCCGCCTGCGCGAGCTCGGCGATGGCGCGCGCCGCGGCGAGCTCCATTTCCGTCGTGATCGTGGTCGCACCGCAATCGAGCGCACCGCGGAAGATGAACGGGAAGCAGAGGACGTTGTTCACCTGGTTCGGATAGTCGGAGCGGCCGGTGGCGATGACGCAGTCGGGGCGCGCCTCCTTGGCGAGTTCGGGCCGGATCTCCGGCTCGGGGTTGGCGAGCGCGAGGATCAGCGGCCGCTCGGCCATCTTCCGCACCATCGCCGGCTTGAGCACGCCGCCGGCGGACAGGCCGAGGAACACGTCGGCGCCGGCGATCACCTCGTCGAGCGTGCGCGCGCGCGTTTCCTTCGCGAAGCGCTCCTTGTCGGGGTCCATCTCCTCGCGCCGGCCCTTGTACACCACGCCCTTGATGTCGGTTACCAGGATGTTGGCCATCGGCAGGCCCATCTTCACCAGCAGCTCGAGGCAGGCGAGCGCCGCGGCGCCGGCGCCGGACGAGACCAGCTTCACTTCGGTTATCTTCTTATT
>Ga0335084_10005888_pt1 | contig 12157 bp, 15 predicted proteins | sample Lox_Sample_44_FD_206721 | JGI IMG/M metagenome (GOLD analysis project Ga0335084, IMG submission 206721) | Soil microbial communities from Loxahatchee National Wildlife Refuge, Florida, United States - Lox_Sample_4.4 | ecosystem: Environmental > Terrestrial > Soil > Wetlands | place: USA...
ATCAGGTCGGAGCGCGCTATGCCTTCGTACCGGAACGCGTCGACGCCTTTGCCAGCTACGGCGACCAGTTCGCCAGCGGCAGCGAGGACTGGTGGGCGACGGTCGGCATCCGCATCAACACGGCAGTTTTTCTACCCTGAGGCTTCACCCTTTGTCGCGCAGGCTTCTGCGCACGATAAGGGTCCCGTCATCTTCCTCGCGCAGCACGGAAAATCCCGCGGCCAGGTACATCGCCAGCGGGCCCAGGTGATTCGCTGCGGAGCCTTTCGCTGATTTCAGTGGTCGCGCCTGCACGTCCCTCAGGCCCAGGGTTTGCAGCATGCGGCAGGCTGCGTCGAGCAGGCCACGCGCGACCCCTTGGCCGCGCCACTCGGGCGCGACGATGAAGCAGAAGATCGCGCCGAGCGATTCGGCGTCGGGCGCGTCGACGTCGCGCAGCATCGGGTATTGCGACCACGGGCCGGCATTGCACCAGCCGACGACCTTGCCGGAGTGGTACGCGAGCACGCCGCGCGCGGAGCCGTCGGCGATGCATGCAGACACGGCGGTGCGATTCTCCTCGGTGCCGCGTGCCTCCCAGCGCACGTGCGCGGGATCGTGCAGCGGAAAGTAGCAGTAGCAACCCGCCCAGCGCGGGTTGTCCGTGAAGGCGCGCGTATCGAAGAACTCGAGGTAGTCGGCGCGGCGTTCCGGAGTCAGTGGTGTGAAGGTGAGCATCGGGTCCGGTGGAAAGGCGCGCGCGGATCGTGGAGCGCGCGAGGAAGGCGCGCGGATCGCGTCGATCGCATCACTGGAAGGTCACTCGTTGCGGCTTCGAAGGATGCCGGCCGTCCGTGAGCCGGTGGATGGCGGGCCCCATGCGATCCCGGCGGCGATGCGCCGCTACTTCGCAGCGCGCTCGAGCGCCTCGATATCGTCCATGACCCGCTCCATACGGCGCAGCAGTGCCTGGTAGGGCGCGGGCTGGGCAAGGTCGACGCCGGCGCGCCGGTAGATCTCGTACGGAAAGTCCGAGCCCCCGGCCTTCAGCATCGTGACGAAGCGGTCGCGCGCCCCGGTGCCCTTGCCGGACTGGATCTCTTCCGCGAACTGCGCGGCTCCGGCCATCGACGTCGCATACTGCCAGACGTAGTAGCCGAAGTAGAAGTGCGGAACATAGGCCCATTCGACGCAGTACTGCGGGTCGATCTTCATCACGCCCTGTGATTCGCCGTAGTAGCGCTTCAGCAGCGCGCAGTAGCTTTCGGTGAGCGACGCACCCGACAGCGGCTCGCCCCGCTCGCGCACTTCGTGCATCTGCAGCTGGAACTCGGCGAACTGCACCTGGCGGAAGAAAGTGGTGCGGATCGACTCGAGTTGCTGGCCGAGATAGAAGAGTTTCTCCTCGCGCGTCTTCGATGTTCGCACCAGGTAGTCGCTCAGCAGCAGTTCGTTGGCAATCGAGGCCGATTCGGCGATGAAGGTCGAGTAACCGAACTTCTCGTACGGCTGATTCGCCTGGGCGAGCATCGTGTGCACGGCGTGTCCCCACTCGTGCGCGTAGGTCGTGAGGGACTCGAAGTCGTCGTTGTGGTTCAGCAGCACATACGGATGCACGTCGTACGCGCTGCCACTGACATAGGCGCCCGAGCGTTTGCCGGGCCGCGGATAGGGATCCGACCAGGACGCACCGAAGCCACGCTTCAACATCGCCAGGTAGTCGTCACCCATCGGTGCCAGCGCCTCGAGCGTGATCCGCTGCGAATCGGCCAGCGTGAACCGCGCCTGCGCGGGCGTCCCGAACAGCGGCGGGTAGTTGTCGTAGTAGGCGAGCTCGTCCTGGATGCCGAGGAGCCGCTTGCGCAGCCGCAGATAGCGGTGCAGCGTCGGCAGCCCCGCGTTGGCCTGCGCCACCAGGGTGCGATAGACCTGCTCCGGCATGTTGTCGTCGAACAGCGCATGCTGCAGGGAAGTGTCGAAGCGGCGCGCGCGGGCCGAGAACACGTCGCCCATGACCTGCGTGGTCAGGTTCGATCCCAGCGACCCCTGGTAACTCATGAAGGTCGCCCAGAAGGCGTCGAATACTGCCTTGCGCGTGGCGCGGTCGTCGACGCTGCGGTACTTCTCATACTCCGACTGCGTCAGCCGGACCTTCGTGCCGGCGATCTCGATGGTCGGATAAGGGAACTCGGCATCAACCAGCTGCGAAAAGACGTTGTAGGGCTGGCCGAGCACGTCACCGGTGCGGGCGAGCACCGATTCGGCTTCGAGGCCCAGGGTATGCGGGGCGGCGCGGAGGGTCTCGGTCAGGAAGAAATCGAAGCGCTGGCGCAGCACGGGCGACTGCGCGACAAACGACCGGACCCGGGCATCGCCGATGGCCTGCACTTCGGGCGCGAGCCATGCCGTCTTCTCCGCCAGCTCAGTGGAGAGGGTGCCTGCCTGCTGCCGTCGTTCCACGTTCGATGCGTCGCGCAGGTCTTCGTCCGACCTGAGCGATGCATAGACGAAGAGACGCGCCGTCTCGCGGCGCGCGTCGCTGAGACTGATCAGCGCGGCGAGCATCGCCTCGGCGCTGCCGCCGAGAGTGCCCTTGTAGCGGTCGAGCGCAGCCACCGTAGCACGCGTCCGCTGGAAAGCCTCGTTCCAGGCCTGCGGCGTCGGGTACAGGTCCTTCAGGTCCCACTGCGCGACGCCTTCGGCTGCGCGGGCCCCGCTGGCGATGCCCACGGCTGCGAAGAGCAGGGTCGCGCACGCCTGTCGCAGATCGATGCCCACGGCGGTCCTTTCGAACTCGTAGACGGCGCGCTTCGTGCGCCGAGGCTGGCGATTCTGGAGCCACGGGAGCAAGCGCGCAATCGGAGCCGTCTGCCAGAGCGAACTCTGTTGCAGTCGGCGCGCTCGGCGCTCAGAATTGCCGGACGTGGCCTGGCCGGCACGGGGGGCGAGGTCACCGGAAAGCGAGGGAACCATGGATCGCAATTCGCCGCTGCCCACGAAACGACTGGAACCGGGAACCGTTCTTGCTCAAGCGCGCGACTGGCAGACCGACCCGGTGTCGGTGGACTCGCCTGCGCTCGACGTGATGACCGACCTGACCCAGGTGAAGGCCGCCACCGCGAGCCCGGCGACGACGTTGCGCCAGGCCGAGCAGACCATGATCTACCAGGGCGTGCGCATGCTGTTCGTCGTCAGTGACATGCCGTCGGTGGAGGGGCTGGTCACATCGAACGACCTGCACGGCGATGCGCAGATGCGCCTCGTGCAGCAGCGCGGCGTCCGTTATGACGAACTGACGGTTTCGGACGTGATGTCCGGGCTGTCCGAGCTCGATGCGATCGACTTCGAGGTCATGAAGCAGGCGACGGTCGGCAACCTGATCGCGACGCTGCGCCGCTACGGCAGGAACCACCTGCTGGTGGTCGAAGGTCTTCAGTCGGGTGGCCGGGGCCGCGTCCGGGGTATCGTCTCGCGTGCGCAGATCGAGCGTCAGCTTGGCTCTCCGGTGGCGGTTACCGAGGTTGCGAATTCGTTTGCGGAAGTGGTGAAGATGTTGTCCTGAGACGGTAGGCGGTCACGCAGTTGGCCCGGGAGGGCGCTGCCCGACCGACCGCTGCCCTCTCGCGGTGAATTTCGGAGGCTTGATGACGGACCAGAGGCTCAAGGAGCTGGTGTCAGTGTGCACTGCTCCAGCAGACAAAGACGGGAAGGTCAAAGTTGATCCCGCCTGCGTGATGGAACTGGTGAGCGAGCTGCGCGAGTTGCGCAAGCATGCGGCCGACCTGAGAGTGCACCAGGGTGCCATCGCCAACCTGCACCAGGTCCTGCTCAACTTCTGCTCGTACGCGGAGGGGCCGATCGAAGGGGGAGAAGGAAGCGGGCGCATCGCGATCCAGGATCCAGGCCGCTAGGGCAGACCGTACATCGCGGGGCGGCGCAGCGGTCGCGTTCGGAAATTCGGGTCTGGCCTGTTGTGCCGCTCTATGCACGTCGATAAACTCGACCATGTGGTCGGCAGTTCACCCAGGCGTCGCCGCGTGAGCAATCGCGAGCTAAACCTGCCAATCCCAGTTCGGATCCTCTGAAGCCATTGCACTTGCGGTAGCGGCTCGGACCCGGCAAGACGGCGACCCCCGGCATCGCGCGCATCAGCGATGCATCCGAGCGGCTGCCCAGATTGAGGAGCCGTGACATGGCGCGAGAAACCACCCAGCTGGTCGTTCCCGACCTTTCCACTTTCACCCGCAACCTCGGCCGCGCGCTGAACGTGCAGAATGCCCGCTCTGCCGAGCCGATGGGTCATCTGCATTTGCAGAACCTCATCGCCCGGGCCGCGGGCTATCGGAATTTGCAGGCGTTGAAGGCCGCCGCGCCCCTTGCGCCGCCAGCCCATGCCACTGCACAACTGTCCGCCAACGCGAAGAGAGCGCTGGCGCAGTTCGACCGGAACGGTCGGCTGCTGCGCTGGCCGACGAAGTTCAGTGTTCAGCGCCTGGCCATGTGGCTGCTGTGGACGCGCTTCGAGGGCAGGCGGATCTACACCGAGCGCGAGGTCAATGAGGTGCTGAAAGGCGCAAACGCCTTCGGTGACCATGTGACGCTCCGGCGCGAGCTCGTCAATCACCGCCTGCTGACTCGCAAGAGCGATTGCTCCGAGTACCGGAAGGTCGCGGCGCAACCCGATGGCGAAGTGAAGCCTCTCCTCTCGGTCTGGCGGGCGCTGTCGACTCCACCGCTGGGGCGGTGAAGTCGCGCCGGCGATGCGCTGCCAGGCTGACCTGCTCGCTGCCGGCTAAGCTCGGCCGCCATGAGAAAACTGCTGATCGTCATCGCCTTGACGCTGGCCGCCGCGGGCGCCGGCGGCAGGGAGCGTGTCTCGGCACAGAACGTCGACGCGTGGGTCGGCTCCTACTACATGGCGCCGCGCCCGGATGACGTAGCCGACGCGCTGGCCGCGCTCGCAGCCAGAGGTCTGCTCGATAGCAGCCAGGCCGAGGCCTCGCTCTCGGGTTTCTTCGCAGAGGTGTTCCGCGCAAATCCCGGCCGCGTCGAGGGCTGGATCCAGCCCTATGTCGGCGTGCCCAGGCGGTATGTCATTTACACCGCGCTGTGGATGGCCCATTCCCGGGAGAGCATGGCCGCGCTGCAAAGGATCTCGGACATGGCGCCGATGGAGGAGGGCGCGGCACTGCGGGTCCTTCGCGGCACGCTGCCGCCGTCGGTTGAATCCATCCCGATCGAGAGCCCGGCGACGCTCGATTTTCTCTGGGGCTCCTTCTACGCGTCCGGATCGGAGGTGCCCGTCCTTCGGATCATCGATCAGATGAAGCTCGCCAGCCGGCGTGGCGATCCAAGCGCCGTGCTGATCGGAGAAACTGCGCAGCGGTCCATCGCCGCCAATGCCCGGCAACACGATAAAGTGCTGGCCATCGTGAAGGAACGCGCCAGGGTCGCAGATCCGGAGACCCGGGCCCGGCTCGAAGAGATCGCGTCCGCGGTAGAAGCGGAGCGGGCTAGAAAGTAGCTCAACACCGCTGCTGTCGCTCGTGCGTGAAGATCAAGCCGATCTCAACGGACCCGCCGTAAGCGCCCGCGCGTCGAACCGTGCCTCCGACGACCTTCAATTCCCTGGTATCGCGAGCAACTACTGAGCTAGATCATCCGGCGCTGATCGAGGGATGAATACGATGATCTGTCACGTTTGCGGGTCGGGAATGCAAGATGAGCCCCTGGCGCAAGATTGTCCGAAGCAAACTCGGCACGAATGATCGCGTGGTGGCGCACATCCTCGACCCGATCACGGGCTACGCGAACCGCGAAATGCTGGTGGGAAAGGACATCGACCCGGACACCGTCCGGCGCCTCGGCGATGACGGAGACGTGTTTGTCGTTGTCGACTACCAGGGCGGGGTGCCCACGGCAACCGTCTGCAGGCGGGATCAATGGCTGCGTGTCCGCGCGAAGCAGGACGCCACGCACGAGGACGCCGACGTAGCGGTCTGGCGCAAGCGGGAAGAACTCCAGATCGGTTAGGCAATCCGCTGCGAATCCGGGAGACCGCTTCGGGCGCGGCGAAGCGCCGCGCCCTCGATCAGTCATCGGGCGCGCGAACGAGCGAAGCTAAGCTCGCGACTTCACCTTGATCACGCCGAATGCACCTCCCGGCACGATGAACCACCGCTTCTGCGGGATCTCCGCGCCACGGGCAGTCCGGTAAGCCGCGGTCGCGAGCTTCGCCGACGGACCGATAACGTCCTCGATGCGCCCCCGCACGGCCTGGCCGTCGCTGAATTCCACCAGGACGCCATCTCCTGCACGGAGGGTCAGGTCGCTCGGCTCCTCTAGGCACCGCAGCCTGGCTCCCGGATAAAGATGCGTATGCGATGCGGCCAGCCGCCAGAGCCCGGGTTCAGACATGGTCCTCGAGCGCGGCCGCGACGATCTGCATCGTCGCCTCGATGTGCTGGCGCGCGCACTGCTCGGCCGCGTCGGCATCGCGGTCCTTGAGCGCCTTCAGGATGGCCTTGTGCTGGCGCGTGGTCGCAGCCAGCTGGTCCTTCATGAAGATCACCGGGAGTCGCAGGTTCCAGTAGCGGAACTGGGTTCGCTCATGCAGCTCGGCGAAGCCCAGATTGCCCGACATGTCGACAATGCGGCGGTGGAACTGCTGGTTCAACCGATTGACTTCGCTGCGAGGCATGTCTTCGGCGCGATTGAGTTTCGCGAGCAACGCGCCGAGTTCGGCCAGATCTTTTGGCGTCGCGCGCTCGGCGGCCAACCGGGTCGCGTAGCCCTCGATGGCCATGCGCATCTCGAAGAGGCTGCGGAAGTTTGCGGGATCAGTCGCATGCACCACCCAGCCCCGATCCCGATTCACCAGGCCTTCGCCTTCGAGTCGGAGCAGCGCTTCGCGGACAGGCGTGCGGCCGGCCTGCAGCAAATCGCACACTTCGTCCTCGACGAGCCGCGCACCGGGCTTGATCTCGAGAGCCAGGATCTTCGACCGGAGTCGCTGGAACACGTCCGCGGCCGGCGGCTCCCCGGCGCGCCTCCTGCTCGCAGCCCCTGTGTCAGCCATGTGCCGGTGCCGTCTTGCGGATCTCGAGGACAACGCCGGCGTAATCCGCGGTGTCGAAGTAGGCGAAACCGGACGCGTCGGCCCGTTTGCCGTGGGCCACGACATCGAGGCCCAGCGCCTTTCCCGCGGCGATTCCTTCGTCGATGTCCCCGACTTCGAACCCGAGGTGGTACACGCCCTCGCCGTGTTCGTCGAGAAAGCGGCGCTGCGGACTGTCGGCGCGTGGCGGCTGGCAGAGCTGGATCTGCACGTTGTCGAGATCGAGGCACTTGTAACGCATAGCATCCGAAGCCGCCCGGTTCGGCACTTCGAGTACGACGAAGGGCTGGCCCTTGGGATAGTCGTACCAGGGGCCGAAGCCGAGCGATTCGTAGTAGCGCACGCTGCGGTCGAGATCATGGACGACGATGCACACGTGGTGCAGGTGGCGGAACAGCGGCTTGCTCATGTGCCTGCTTCCTCGGTTTGAACGGCGCCGAGCCCAAGCCGCGACAGGAACTGTCGCGCGCGGTCGTGCCTTGGTGCAGCAAAGAACTCCCGCGCCGGGCGATCCTCGACCAGTTCGCCATCGACCAGGAACAGCACGCGATCGGCGAAGTCGCGCGCCAGCTCCATCTCGTGAGTTGCGATCATCATCGTGATGCCGTCTTCGGCCAGACGACGTATCGCGGCTATGACTTCCTGCGAGAGCTCGGGGTCGAGCGCACTTGTAGGTTCGTCGAGCAGCATCACCGAGGGCTGCATCGCAAGCGCCCGTGCAATGGCAACCCGCTGCTGCTGCCCTCCGGAAAGCTGGTTCGGATACGAACTGGCCTTATCTGCGAGTCCAACGCGCTCCAGCAGCTCGCGCGCCCGCCGCTCTGCCGCTGCGCGCTGCTGGCCCAGCACGATCAGGGGGCCGGCCAATACGTTTTCGAGCGCCGTGACATGCCGGAAAAGATTGAAGCTCTGGAACACCATGCCGATGCCCTGCCGCTGGCGGCTCGTCGCGGCGTCCGCGAGTTCGTAGAGCGCGCCGTCGCGTTCTTCATAGCCGACCAGCCGGCCTTCGACGAATATCTGCCCGGCGTCGATCGTGTCAAGGTGGTTGATGCAGCGGAGCAGCGTCGACTTGCCGGCGCCGGACGGCCCGATGACCGCGACGATCTGCCCGCGCGGTACCGCGAAGCTGACATCACGGAGTACTCGGTTGGTGCCGCGCAGCTTGGTCACTGTGCGCACGTCGATCATCGGTGAATCGATGCCGGGGGTCATCGGTGCGGGTAGCGCTTCTCGAGAGTGGTCTGCAGCGCCGTGGCGATGCCGGTCATCACCAGGTACCAGAAACCCGCAACGGCCAGCAGCTCGACGACGTGGAAGTTGGCGGCGTAGATGTCCGTAGTGATCCGCAGCAGTTCGAGATAGCCGATCGCCGAGGCCAGCGAGGTCGACTTCAGCAGCATGATGTACTGGTTGCCCGTGGCCGGAACGATGATGCGGGCGGCCTGCGGGATCACGATGTTGCGCATCACCTGGCCGCTTCGCATGCCGAGCGCGCGCGCCGCATCGCGCTGGCCCTGATCGACCGCGAGAAATCCGCCACGAATGATTTCCGCCATGTATCCGCCTTCTGCGAGCGCCAGTCCTGCGAGCGCGGCCGCATACGGGGTGATCAGGCGCGTCATCGGCATGCTGACAAGGACCGTATCCGTGAACGGGACGGCCAGGTGCAGGTGCGGGAACATGATCGGGAACGCGTTGAACCAGAAGATCAGCTGGATCAGCATCGGCGTGCCGCGGAACAGGTAGACGTAAGCGGCCGAGAACGCGACGAGAATCGGGTTGCCGCTGACCCGCATCAGCGCGACGACGAGCCCCACCGCGATCGCGATCAGCAACGCGACCGTTCCGAGCGCCAGGGAGTTGCGCGCACCAGTCACGATCTGGCTGCTGAAGACGTAGTCCAGGAAGATCCCGACGTTCAGCACCCGGGCATTGATCCCGGCACGGATCACCAGCAATACGGCGAGCAGGACGAGGGTACCGAATACCCACGCACCCCAGGCGCGGCGGTGAACGACCCGGCGTGCAACTCCAATGGCCGGCAACCTCGCGGGGTCGGTGGCCAAGGTCATTCAGGTCTCGGGGCCCGCTGTACCGGCACCCGAGGCTACTTGCGCTTGCTGGCGGGCAGGTTGACCGTGATGGCAGGCAGCGCTCCGCCGCCGAGATTCCACTTGTCGAGAATCTTCTTGTACGTCCCGTCCTTGAGCATCGACTCGGTTGCCTTCTGCACCGCATCGCGCAGGCCGGGCTTGTTCTTGCCGAAGCCCCAAGACGTGATGTAAGTCGTGAGCATGTAGTTGCCGCCGACGATCTTGTATTTGCCAGGGAACTGCGTGCTCATGTAGGCAAGCGCCGGATAGTCGCCGATGTAGCCGTCAACCCGTTTGAGGTCCACCTGCATCCGCGCGTCAGGCGCGCTGGGCAGTTGCTCGGCGCGAATCGGCTGCTTGCCGGCCTTGGTGCAACGCTCCGAGGCCGCCTCGACGGCACCCATCAGGACGCGACTGCCGAGCATGGTCGCAATCGCCTTGCCGCAGAAATCGTCGATGTTGTTGAGGGTGTCGGGGTTGTTCGACAGCACGAGGATGCTGCCGCCCGAGACCATGTAGTTCACGAAGTCGAGTTTCTGCTCGCGTTCCTCGGTGTCGCTGATGCCGCCGGACGCCACGTCGAACCGGTCCGCCTCGACGCCTGAAATCAGAGCCGCGTACTCGGACTGGGTGTACTCGAGCTTCAGTCCGAGCCGGGCGGCGATCTCGGCCAGCAGGTCGGCGCTGGCTCCGGTCACCTCGGTCTTGCCAGGCTCACGGAACTCCACCGGCGGGAACGTCTGCTGCGAGCCCACCCGGAGCGCGCCACGGTCGCGCACGTCCTGCGGCACGAGGTTCGTCACATCGGACGGCAGGCGGGGGGACTGCGCCAGCGCCGCCATCGGCGCCGCCACTGCGAGGGCGAGGATCAACCGGTGTACTGAATGCATGGTCTCGGGCATGGTCGAGCTCCAGAAGCAGGGTGGTCGTGCAAGTGGCGGTCAGCGCGTTGCGGCTGACTTGCCAGGGATGGCCGAGGGGTTCGGACGGTCAGCGCGAGGACACGGCGCCGCAGCGTCGTACATCGCCTGAACCTTTGCGATGTACTCCGGCGGAAAGCGGTGGGCCTTGAGTCCGTCCGGGATGTGCTGCCAGTAGAAATTGGGAGGCCTCATCGGCATTCCCGGGTCGGTCATCCGGTAGGTCCAGCAGTCGTAGGCCTTGCCGTCGTCGCCGTGGACCGTGATTGCAAATCGTTCGAAGTCATCGTAGTCGTCGACCAGCCCGTCATCCTCGAACACGAGTCCCAGGCACTTTTCTCCCCAGGCGTCCGGCAGGCCGTTGAGGTGACACCACCCGCGGTCGTCGCGGCCCGCTGCCGCGTGGAACTGCAGTCGATGATTTGCGGCGTAACCCTTGGTCACCAGCCTGGACTTCGGCATGTAACGGCGGATTTCCGGGTCGTTAAGCCAGGTGCAGTACGCGAAGTAGTGCATCGATGTAGCCTCCTCGTATACGGCACGATATACGGAACCGTATATGAGCGCTAGAGCCTGCCGAGGTCGACGGGGGTTGTCGAGCGCCCCGGGGCGCCGGCAGTCGGCCGGTTCGAAGCAGGTTGCTTGTTTCCGGGCCGGGGGCCCGGGGTCTCGGCGCTACGGCGATTGCGGTGTGGCGCCCGCCGAGCGGTAGTAGGCCTCCACCTTGCCTTTGAGCGTGATCAGCAGCGGCCGACCCTTGCGGTCGAGCGTCTTGCCGGCGGCGACCTTGATCCAGCCCTCGCTGATGCAGTACTCCTCGACGTCCGAACGGTCCCGCTCATTGAAGCGGACGCCGATATCGTGTTCGAGCACCGCGGCGACGTAGTGGGGACTGCGGGCATCGGTCGAAAGCCGGTCAGGCAATGGCGGCCGGTCGGGGGCCTGGGTCATGGCGGAAGCCTCAAGATGGACTGATGGTGCGGGACCGAACTGTACAGACGCTGCTTTCCGCGCGCCCGAGCGTAGGGGTGCGCAGGACGTCGGTCACCCGTGCAGCGACTGGCGGTCTGGCGCCAGCGCCGCACGCGAAACGCCGAGGTCTTCGATATCCGCCGGCAGCGCGTGGTCCAGCACCAGCGCCGCGGCCGTTCGCGCCACTGCAGCTGCGGTCTGGATGCCGTAACCGCCCTGGCCCGCGAGCCAGAAAAATTGCGGCACCTGCGGGTCGAATCCGGCAACGATGGTTTTGTCCACGACGAACGAGCGCAGTCCGGCCCAGCGCGAACGGATCCGGGGCACCGTCAGCGTCGTGGCCTCGGTGAGGCGCGCGACCAGCACGGCGATGTCGTAGTCATCGGGCTGGGCATCGCACGGAGGCGAGGGCGTCTCATCGGCCGGCGACGCGAGGATGCGACCGGCGTCGGGCTTGAAGTACCAGCTCTCGTTGACCTCGATCACGGCGGGCCAGCGGTGCACATCGGTGGCGCCCGGTGCGTCGAAGGTGATCGCGGTGCGCCGTTTCGGGACGAGCCCGATGCCGCGTGCGCCCGCAAGCTTGCCCACAACATCGGCCCACGCACCCGCTGCGTTGACGACATGGTCGGCCGTGTATGCCTGCGTTGGCGTCTCGATGCGCCAGCGTCCGGCGTCGCGTTCGAGGGCGACGACCCCGGCTCCGCGCACCAGCGTCCCGCCGCGCGCGCTCATGCGACGAAGGAAGCCCTGATGAAGCGCATGCACGTCGATATCCATCGCATCGGGTTCGAGCAGGCCGCCCGCGACCTGCGCGGCGGTGAAGCAGGGCACGCGTTCGCGCACGGCTGCGCTATCGAGCCGCACAAGATTGGCGACGAGAGCGCGACACTCTTCCTCGATCGCGCCGAGTTTCACCAGATCCTGCGGCGCCGCGACGAGCAGGGTGCCGCGCGGCGTGAGCAGGGACGCCGAGGCGAAACCCGCCGGCGGATCCTGCAGGAATGACTTGCTTGCGCGCGTCAGGGCGCGCATCACGGCGTTGCCATAGGTTTCCGTGAAGAGCGCCGCCG
>Ga0335084_10005889_pt1 | contig 12157 bp, 9 predicted proteins | sample Lox_Sample_44_FD_206721 | JGI IMG/M metagenome (GOLD analysis project Ga0335084, IMG submission 206721) | Soil microbial communities from Loxahatchee National Wildlife Refuge, Florida, United States - Lox_Sample_4.4 | ecosystem: Environmental > Terrestrial > Soil > Wetlands | place: USA: Florida...
CGACTTCAACTCATCAAGTGGATTTTCTTCAGAGTGTCAGCCAAAAAAAGAAAAAGAGGTTACCTATTTTAGGATAACCCCTTATTTTTCTGGCGCGCCCTTCTGGGCTCAATCTTGGGATCTTAACACGATAGGGGACCGTCATGCACATATGCGATTCCACGAAACCACTTGCAGATTCATCTCCGGGACGATCTTTCCTGCCGCGCTTGACAGACCGACTCAGCCCGCGGTGCCTCGGTTCACTGGATAATCATCGGCGTGAACGGCCGCTCTCACATTGATTGCCCTGGGCCCGTACTGACTTTCCTGGACATCTAAGCTCACTCTTGTGCCTTCTCGAATCAAACTTGGGTCGGTCTCCTCGACGGAACTGTGGAGAAACAGCACACTCTTGCCATCGTCCGTCCTGATAAATCCGGCTCCGATCGACTGGTTGAACCACCTCACCGTACCATTTAACATGGTCCTGGACCTCCATGTTATTCACCCCATGCATGTCTTCAATGAAGAGGTTTTTAGAAATTCAGATTGCGTGCATGAGATCAGAATAGTTGAAATGCATAATCTGCGCCCGAGGAAATAGCGAAAAATTAATAAAGGCGTGCCTTCCCTGATCTTTTTGAATAACTCCTTTTATTACCAATTGAAAAACCCCGGTAAGCCATTCCAGGAACTGACCAGGCAGTAGAATGGCCCTGCATTTTTTGCTGGTTCTTGCACAAAGTCTGTAGCCGCAGGAACAGGGGCTGGTTTTTTTATTCTATGCTGTTTATATTTTCGCAGTAGGGGCTGGGATGCGGTTGGCAGAGGCGCGCCCTATGGCCGCTTTCCGGTAAAGGTCAGGCCAGGAAGTCCTCATGGCGATCCGCTTTTGGGAGAGGTCGAAAGGAAAGAAGGGGCTGCAGCCATAAGCTGCAACCCCTTCTTGTTTTTATGGCGCGCCCTCTAGGGCTCGAACCTAGGACCTTTGGATTCGTAGTCCAACGCTCTATCCAACTGAGCTAAGGGCGCGCTTATCCGGATATGCAAATGGCGGAGAGAGGGGGATTCGAACCCCCGGTACACCTTTAAAGGGCGTACATTCGCTTAGCAGGCGAACCCATTCGGCCACTCTGGCATCTCTCCGTGAGTCGGCCTTCAAATCCCCCCTTGCCCCCCTTTATGAAAGAGGGGAACCACTGCCCCTTTTCTAAGGAGGGAGGGAAGCAGTTTTTCTATTCTGGCGGAGGGAGCAGGATTCGAACCCGCGAACCTTTCGGTCAACGGTTTTCAAGACCGCCGCCTTAGACCACTCGGCCATCCCTCCGGTGCTAACCAGTTACTGCGGCCGGAACGGGCCGGCAGGGCATCCAATTTAAAATTCCTCGTGCCAAGGCGCTAGGAATTTAGAAACTTAAGGAAGTGGATTGGCTGTTATTATGCTCGCTGACCCCGCAGCAAGCTGCGGGGACCGGGGGCGCATCCCGTCAGGGCGCACAATCCTGTTTGGTTCTTACATTGCCGGGAAGCCCCGCGAAGCGGTATTAGGCTTCAATGCGCGTGCAATCGTTTTCGAAGATGCGAATCTTACCCGCCTGCGGGTATTCTGTCAATCCCTTTCATGTAGGGCCGCAGGGGCTCGGGGATGACGACGCTGCCGTCCTTCTGCTGGTAGTTTTCCAGGATCGCCACCACCGTGCGTCCCACTGCAAGACCCGAGCCGTTGAGGGTGTGGACGAACTCCACCTTGCCGGAGGCCTCGCGGCGGAACCGGATTGAGGCGCGGCGCGCCTGGAAATCCTCGAAGTTGCTGCACGAGGAGATCTCGCGGTAGACGTTCTGGCCCGGCAGCCAGACCTCCAGATCGTAGGTCTTCGACGAGGAGAACCCCAGGTCGGCCGTGCAGAGGCTCACCGTGCGGAAGTGAAGCCCCAGGGTTTTCAGGATGTCTTCGGCATCGAGGGTGAGCTTCTCCAGCTCGTCGTAGGAGGTCTCGGGGGCCGAGAACTTCACGAGCTCCACCTTGTTGAACTGGTGCTGGCGTATGAGGCCGCGGGTGTCCTTCCCGTAGGAGCCCGCCTCGCTGCGGAAGCACGGCGAGTAGGCCACGTAGTAAACCGGCAGATCCTTTTCGCTGAGGATCTCGTCGCGGTGGATGTTCGTGACGGGGACCTCGGCCGTGGGGATCATGTAGTAATCCATGCCTTCGATTTTGAAGAGATCCTCGGCGAACTTCGGCAGCTGTCCCGTGCCGGTCATGCTTTCCTTGTTCACCATGAAGGGCGTGAGGACCTCCAGGTAGGTGTGCTGGAAGGTGTGCAGGTCGAGCATGTAGTTGATGAGGGCCCGCTCGAGCTTTGCGCCCCAGCCGCGGTAGAGGGTGAAGCGCGCCCCGGTGATCTTCGCCCCGCAGGCGAAATCGAGGATCTTCAGATTTTCGCCGATGTCCCAGTGGGGCTTGGGCTCGAAGTCCATGACGGGCTTCTCACCCCAGGTGCGCACCACGACGTTTTCCTCGGAGCTTGTGCCGTACTCGACGGATTCGTGCTGGACGTTGGGGATGACCATGATGAAGCTCTGGATGTCCGCCTCCGCCTGGGCCAGCTCCGCATCGAGCGCCTTGATCCGGTCGGAGATGGACGCCATCTTCGCCACGAGCTCCGAGGCGTCTTTCTTCTCTTTCTTGAGGGTCCCGATCTCCTTGGAGGCCTTGTTGCGCTCGCCTCGAAGGGCTTCGACCTCCTGGAGGATGTCACGGCGGCGCTTCTCGGAATTGATGAAGGGCGAAAAGTCGATCTCCTGCCCTCTTTCCAGCATCTTGCGGCGGACGAGTTCCGTGTTTTCCCTTAAAAACTTGACGTCCAGCATGATTTTTCTCCTCTGTGGACTTGAAGGCTGTGATAAAGCGTCCGGCGGGGAAAGAACCAAACTTGATTGCAGCACGAGCCCCGCCTGCGAGGCAGGCCTGCGGGACACGCTCCCAGTCGAATTCCCTTATCACTTCAGTACGTTAACGTCAATCATTTTATCCGGGATTGCAGGCGCTGTGCGCTCTAGCGGCGGCCGAGCTTGCGGCGGATCAGGGAGAGGAGCGTCGTCGTTTCGGGGCACCGCAGGGCAAAGGCGGATACGGCGAAGACGGAAACCCCCGCGGCAACCCCGGCCGCCAGGACCGTCAGGCGGTGAGGGAAGGGCGCTGCCACGTCCCAGCCGAGGGCGTGTGTCATAAGGGCAACTGCGACCCACATGAGGATCGAGGCCGCCATGACGCGGGCAACGGAGCGCCAGAAGTCGGCATCGAGGAACCCCCCGATGCGCTTGCGCAGGAGAAAGCCCAGGGTGAGTACGTTCACGGCCGAGGCGATGGAGGTGGCCAGCGCCAGGCCGTTGTGCTTCATGGGGAACATGAGGGCGGCACTGAAGACGGTGTTGACGATGAGTGCCGCCACGGCGATCCGGACGGGGGTTTTGGTGTCCTGCAGGGAGTAGTAGGCCGCCACGATCACCCGGATGGTCGAGAAGGCCCAGAGCCCCACCGTGTAGCAGAGCAGGGCCTGCGCCGTGAGCACAGACGAGCGCGGGTCGAACTCGCCGCGCTGGAAAAGAACCGAGATGATGGGCTCCCTGAGGGCGATGATCCCGATCATGGCGGGGATGGTGATGAAGAGCATGAGGCGGAGCGAAAACCGGATCGTTCGCTTCATCTCGTCGAAATGGCCGTGCGCCACCTGCTCGGAGAAACTCGGGAGGGCCGCCGTGCCGATGGCGATGGCGAAGACCCCCAGCGGAAGCTCGACGATGCGGTCGGCATAGTAGAGAAATGAAACGCTCCCCTCCGGCAGGAAGGAGGCGAGCAGCGTGCTGATGAAGATGTTGATCTGGTAGACGGCGGCGCCGAAGGCGGCCGGGAGCATGAGGGTGCCGATCCGCCGCACGCCCGGGTGCCCGAACTGGAAATCCGGCTTCAGGGTGACACCCATCTTGAAAAGGTACGGGAGCTGGGCCGCCAGCTGCAACAGTCCCCCGATCATGACGCCCACGGCCAGGGCAAGGATGGGCTCGGCGAAATAATCTTTCAACAGAAGCGTTGCTGCGATCATGCAGATGTTCAGAATGACCGGCGAGAGGGCCGGGGTGGCGAAGTGTCGAAGCGAGTTGAGAATGCCCATGCACAGGGCCACAAGGGAAATGAAGAAGATGTAGGGGAACATGATCCGGGTGAGCAGCACCGTGAGGTCGTACTTGTCCGGGGTGGCCCGGAAGCCCGGGGCCATGACCGTGACGATGGCGGGCGAAAAAATGACGCCCGCAATCGAGATGACCACGAGGATGACGGAAAGGAGCGTGAAGGTCACGCGGGCCAGCTCGAAGGCATCCTCCCGGGATTTTGTCTTAAGGTACTCCGTGAAGACAGGCACGAAGGCGATCGTGAGCGAACCCTCGGCAAAGAGGCGCCGAAGCAGGTTCGGGATGCGGAAGGCGACAAAGAAGGCGTCCGTGGCAAGTCCCGCGCCGAAGTAGCGGGCCACGACGACATCGCGGATGAAGCCGAAAATGCGCGAAAGCATCGTCGCGAGCCCCACCACGCCCGCCGCCTTGGCGACGCGGCGGTTCTCGGTTTCGCGGACAGGCTGATTGATTTCCATGGTCATCGGGGACCCATTATAGAAGGACCCTCACCGGCGTCAAGCACTGGATGAGGGCCTTTACATTTTCCTGTTTGCTGTCTGCAGGACAAATCAGGGCGCCAGGATGTCTTTCAGGCGGAGCTCCAGTTCGCTGCGGCCAATGCCGTCGACGGTGACGGTCTTTTTCCGGGATTTCCCGCCCGAGACAATGGCAAGGGCCGAGCGGCGCATACCGAGCAGGCGGGCCAGGAAATCGACGCAGGCCTTGTTCGCCTTGCCCTCGACGGGCGGGGCCGTGAGCTTGATCTTCAGCGCGCCTTCCTGGATGCCCGCGACCTCGTTTTTGGAGGCCCCCGGAATCACGCGTACCGCGAACTGAACGCCCCCGGCTTTTTCTTTAATCTCGATCATGCCTGTCCTGCCTGGCAGTTGGGATTTTGGCCGGTGACTGCGGAGAATTGATCAGGAGAGAGTGTCTGAGTGCCTGAGTGCGGGAGTGTCTGAGTGAAGGAATGAAAGACTGTTCTTCACCCGGTCACCGGTCACTGATCACCGGTCACTGCTTCACTGCGCCTCGTCCCATTCGGCGGCCCCCTTCTTCATCGCCTCCAGCAGCTTCTGGTTGAAGTCCATGAAGGACTCGAAGTACTTCTCGAGCTGGTTCTTGATGTTGGAGAGTTTCTTGATCTCGCCGCGGAGGTTGTCCACTTCCGAACGGCCGCTGGTCACTGGAATGGGGATGTCGAGACCTTTCTTCCAGGTTTCGAGCAGTTCCAGGTTGAAGCTGAGGAACGAGAAGAAGTCCTTCTCGTGCCAGGCCTTGAGATTCTTGAGTTTCTCGATCTCCTCGGTGAGGATCTCCACCTCGTTTCGCAGGGCCTGCAGGTTCTGTCCCGCGGCCTGGCCCTCGGCGGCCTTTTTTGCCTTGTCATCGTCGGCATCCGCCATGGTTTTCTTCAGGTACTCTTCGGCCTTTGCCTTCGCTTCAGCGAGCATCCGTTCCTGCTCCTTGCGGGTTTCCTCGGCTAACTTGGTCTTGATCGCGGCTGCCTGGCCCTCTGCTTCCTTGATCAACTTGTCCGCCCTGGCCTTGGCGTCTGCCAATGCTGCGTCAAGGGCCTTCTTGCTTTCCTCTTCGCTTTTACCCTTGCTGGAGGATGCCTGGGCGGCCGCATCCTTCAGGATCTTCTCGGCCTGTGCCTTCGCCTCTGCGATGACCCCTTTCCCCTGGTTTTCGGCATCCTTGACGGCGTCTTCCTTCCACTTCCCCGCCTGTTTTTCCGCCTCGGCCCTGGCTGCGGAAAGGAGCTGCTCGGACTGGGCCTCCGCCTGGGCGAGCAGTTCCTTTGCCTTCTTCTCTGCTTCCCGGGTGAGTATTTCCTTTTGCTTCTCGCGATGATTTTCCGCCTCGATCATGGCGTGGTTGATGATGTCATTGGCTTTCTGCTTCGCCTCGGCCAGCATCTCCTCGGCTTTCTTCTCCGCCTCGTGCCGAGCCTTGCCTTTTTCCTTGCCCTTCGTCTCGATGACAGCTTCGGCGTTCTTGAGCAGGGCCTCGGCCTCGGCCCTGGCCTTTTCAAGGAGTGCCTTGTATTCCTTGTCCGCCGCGGCCATCGCGTCCGTCGTCATCTTCGCGCGGATCGTCTCGGCTTCCTTGCGGGCCTCGATGACGGCCCTCTCGGCCTCTTTCCGGGCTTCACGGAAGAGCTCCTGGCGCTTCTCCTCGAAGTTCTTCTCCAGGATCTCCTGCTGCCGGGTCTGGATTTCAGCCGCCTGAGCCTCGGCGTCCTTGACGATCTGCTCGGCCTGGGCCTGCGCCTTGGTGAGAAGGGCCTTTGCCCTGGGCTCGACTTCCTTTGCGACGGTGGCCTGCTGTTTTCCGCTCAGTTCGGAAGCCTCTTCCCGCGCCTTCTTGAGGATGGCTTCCGTCTCGGTCCTGGCCTGGGTGATCATTTCCTGGCGCTTCCGCTCGAGGTCCTTGATCAGGGCTTCTTCCTGCCGGGCTTTGAGTTCCGACACCTGTGCCTCGGTATCCCTGACAATCTGCTCGGCCCGGGCCTGGGCCCTGGCGAGAAGTTCCTTTGCCTTTGGCTCCGCATCTTTTGCAAAAGCCGCCTGTGCTTCGGCGTCCTTGAGGATCTGCTCGGCCTGGGCCTTTGCCGTGGCGAGAAGTTCCTTTGCCTTCGGCTCCGCATCTTTTACGAGCGCTGCCTGTTTATCGATCAGGGCGGAAGCCTCTTCGCGAGCCTTCTTGAGGATGGCTTCCGCCTCGGCTTTGGCTCGATCGACTTCCTTCAGCGCGGCCTTCATCTCTTTGGCCGCAAGGCTCTCGGCTTCTTCGCGGGCCGTCTTCACGATTTCCTCGGCCCGGGTCTTGGCGTGGGCCACGATGTCGCTTGCCTGATCTTCGGAGGCCTGACTGCCTGCCGAGGGTCCCATGGCGCTTGCCTCTTGCCGCGCCTTTTCCAGGATCTCTTCGGCCCTGGCCCTTGTCTCGGCCATGAGCTTTTCGGCCTCGGAGCGGTATTCCTCGCGGATCCGGGCCGCCAGCTCGTCTCGCTTCGCAGCGCTTTCCCGCAGGATCTCCTCGGCCTTGGCCTTTGCCTGGGCGACGGAGTTGTTGTAGTTTTCCTCGGCCTGGAGCTGCAGCAGCTGGGTCTTCAGCTGGTGGGCCCGCGCCTCCTCGAGCATCTGGCCATACTGTTTTTCGAATTCCTTGGCGGATTCTTCCTTGGTTTTCGCGCGGAGCGCGTCCGTCTCGGCCTTGGCCGTGCTGAGGATCTCCCCGGCCTTGGCCTTCGCCTCGGCGAGGATCTGCTCCACGTCCTTCTTGACCTCCGGGGGAGCGTCGTCGCTCTTCTCCTTGCCGCCGAAGATCTTCTTGACCTTCAGGACGGTGAGTTTCTTCTCCAGGTCGGCGATCAGCTCGGAGAGACGGGCATTCTGCTCGATCTGGCGCTCCAACTCCGTCGCGACGGCCTTCAAGTATGAGCCGACCTCGTCGGGGTCGAATCCCGTGAAGCCTTTTTTAAACTGACGCTGCCTGACGTCTTTCGGGGAAATCTTCACGAACGCCTTCCATCAGGACCGGAGCTTGAATGCAAGCTGGATCAGGCTCGGGACCAGGAAATATTGTAAAAACATGATCGCCAGTATGACGATTACGGGTGACAGGTCGATGCCGAAGTTTCGCAGGGGGATCCACCGCCGGATCGGCCGCAGGACCGGCTCCGTTGCCCGGTACAGGAACTGGACAATGGGGTTGTATGGATCGGGATTCACCCAGGAAAGAAGGGCCCGGATGATGATAACCCAGGTATAGAGACTCAGCGCGACGTCAAGGATCTTGGCCAGTGCCTCTATTAAATTGGCCACAAGGAACATTGCATACCCTTCGTAAAAAACAGAAGATCGAAAATAAAAGTTGAGTTCGTAAATGTCAAGGCTTATATTCTGGCGGAAACCCGCATCCGGTGCGGGATTTCCCGGAGGTGGCCTCCGCGGGCCTTTTTCCAGTCACCCGCCCGCACCTGGCGGGCGATCCGGTGCCACAGGGATTTGATAACAAGATTCATGCCAGCCGGGGGTCATTTTACGGCCGGGGCAAAAAAAGAGGAGGGAGGGCATCATGAAGGGAAAGAAGATAGCGATCATCGGCGGCGGCAAGATGGGCGAAGTCATTGCCCATGGCATCATTTCCGCCGGCCTGACCCAGCCGGGCAAAGTGACCGTGACCGACATCATCCCGGAGAGGCTGAGCCATCTGAAGGGGAAACATGGCGTTGTGACTTCGGACGACAACCGCAAGGCCGCCCGGGATGCCGATGTCATCATCCTGGCAGTGAAACCCCAGGGGATGGACGAGGTTCTCAAGGAGCTCTCCGCCGTCATCGACCGCAAGAAACTGGTTATCTCGATTGCCGCGGGCATTCCCATCGGGTTCATCGCGGCGCGCCTCAAGAAAGGCGTCCCCATTGTCCGGGTCATGCCCAACACCCCGGCCCTTGTGAGGGAGGGGGCCGCGGCGCTGGCAGCAGGGGAAAATGCCTCAGGGGCCGACCTGGCCGCGGCCCGGGAGATCTTCGACGCCGTGGGCTTGACGGTCGTCGTCAAGGAAGACCTCATGGATGCCGTGACGGGTTTGAGCGGGAGCGGTCCCGCCTACGGATTCATCATGATAGATGCCCTTTCCGACGGCGGGGTTCTCATGGGCCTTCCCCGCGACGTGGCCTTGAAGCTGGCGGCCCAGACGCTCCTGGGGACGGCAAAGCTCTACCTCGACAGCTTGAAGCACCCCGGAGAACTGCGGGACATGGTGACCTCCCCGGGAGGTACGACGATCGCCGGCATCCATGCCCTCGAAAGAGGCGGTCTGCGATCGGCCCTCATCCACGCCGTCGAGGCAGCCACACTGCGCTCGAAGGAGCTGGGGAAGGGGAAATAAAAGTGACCGGTGACCGGTGACCAGTGGGCAAGAAGGGGACGAGGGACAAGGGTGTAGGGACGGAAGAAGAGCAAACAGCAGACAGCCAACTGCCGACAGCAAACAGAATACAGAAAAATCCCCCTCTTTCCCCCTTTGATCAAGGGGGAGGAAAGGGGGATTTTCTTTTCCTCGGTCCTCGAACCTCGGACCTCGTTCCTGATTCTAGCCGGCTTGCCGGCTAGAATTTGAAGATATCGTAAATCCTCGTGATGATCCCCCCGCCGGGTTTCTTTTCGTCAGGTGTTTCCTGCTGTGCGGGTTCCTCCTGCCTCTGCTCGCTGGGGACCTGCGGCTCCGACGGCGCCTGGCCTGCTTCCTGGAAGGGTTCGTGGTTCCTCTCTCCAGGCTTGCGACGACCGCGGCGCGAGCGTTTTTTCCGAGGCCCGCGGCTTCCTTCCCCCGGGGCCCCGTTGGCTCTTGCCTCTTCCGCTTTCCCCTCTTCCGCGTCGGGGGCCGGCAGCGGGATCGCTTCCCGCTCGACGAATTCGAATTTTGCCTCGTCCCAGAGCATGTCCGGGTCGCCGGAGATATGGATCGACACACTGTGAACGCCTTCCAGTTCGACGATGTCGCTTCGCTTCTGGTTCAGCAGGTAGTTTGCGATCTCGTGGGGCAGCGTGATCCGGACACTCGCATAGTGCCCCCTCAGGACGTTGAGCCGGATCTTGCGGAAGGTGCTGAGGGCCGCGTACTCGAGGGATGGCCGCATGCCTGCTCCCTTGCAGTGCGGGCAGGTCACGTGGCTGATCTCCTGGATGTTCGATTTCTTGCGCTGGCGCGACAGCTCCATCATCCCGAACTTGGAAATGCGCGAAACCTGCGTCCGGGACCGGTCGAGGCTGAGCGCTTTCTTGAATGTCTTCTCGATCTCGGCGATGTGCTTGCGGTCCTTCATGTCGATGAAGTCGATGACGATGAGCCCCCCGAGATCCCGCAGCCGCAGCTGCCGTGCGATTTCCTCGGCCGCCTCGAGGTTTGCCCGGAAGGCCGTTTCCTCCACGTCGCGGCGATCCGAGGCCCTGCCCGAGTTGACGTCGATGGTGATCATCGCCTCCGTGGGGTTGATGATGAGGTAGCCGCCGCTCTTGAGCTCCGCCCTCTCTTTGTAGATGGCGTCGATCTGGGGTTCCAGGTGGTAGCGGTCAAACAGCGGGGTCTTGTCCTGGTAGAGCTTGATCATCTTCACGTTTCGCGGTGCGACCGTGTTGATGTAGGCGCGCATTTTCCGGAAGGTCTCGATCTCGTCCACCCAGATCTCCAGGATCTCCGTCGTGAAGTAGTCCCTCAGGGAGCGGACGCCGAAGTCGCCTTCCTGGTGCAGCAGGGCCGGGGCTGAGACGCCCTTGGCCTTGTTCTCGATCTCGCGCCAGAGCTTGAGCAGGACATAGTAGTCGCGCGAGAGCTCCTGCTTGGTGCGATTCATCCCCGCGGTGCGGACGATGAAGCCCACCCGTTCCTCGCCGGAGATCTGCTCCATGAGCTCCATCAGGCTCTTGCGGTCTTCGTCGTCTTCGATCTTTCGGGAAATCCCCGCGCTCTGGCGGTTCGGCATGAGGACGACGTACCGGCCGGGGAGCGATATGTAGGTCGTCAGCATGGCGCCCTTGTGGTCTTTCTCGTCCCGGACGACCTGGACGAGAAGCTCCTGGCCGTTCTTGAGGTAGGATCTGCCCCGGTGCTCGCCCTCCTCGCTGGTGCGGAAGTACTCGGGGCTCACGTCGTGCAGGGGCAGAAACCCGTGCTTTTTGACGCCGTAGTCGACGAAGGCCGCCTGGAGTCCCCGCTCCACCTTGAGGACGACCCCCTTGTAGATGTTTCCCGTGATCGGCTCCCGGGCCGACATCTGGATGTTGTACTCCACGAGCTTGCCGCTCTCCAGGACGGCCATCCGGCTCAGTTCCTGGTCCACGGCATTGACGAGCATGATCTTTTTCATTCAATTTCCCTCGCTGTCCCCCACCCGGTTAAACGGGCATCACTGGAACTCGCTCACGTCGCCCTTGCCGGCGCGTATCACCTCGGGAACGTCGTCCACGAGGCTGATGACGCTGGACATCTCCGATGTCAGGATGCCCCCGTCGAGAATCAGTTCCACGGCATGCCCGTAGCGATTCCGGATCTCCTCCGGATCGCTCAGGATTTCATCTTTGTCCGTCGAGGCGCTGGTGCTGATGATGGGGTGGCCCAGCTCGCGCACAAGCGACAGACATATCTCGTTCGCAGGGACCCGGATTCCCGTGGTCTGACGTTTCGTCATCAGGATCTTGGGGACGAGACGCGACGCGGGGAGGATGAACGTGTAGGGCCCCGGCAATAACCTCTTCATGGTCTTATAGGCGTAATTGGAGACAATGGCGTACTGGCTGATGTCCCTCAGATCGGCACAGATGAAGCTGAAGGGCTGCTTCTGGCTCCGGTGCTTGATCTCGTGGATTTTCTCGATTGCCCGCTTGTTGAACAGATCACAACCGATGCCGTAAACCGTATCTGTGGGATAGATGATGATCCCCCCGTTTCGCAGCGCTTCGACTGCTTTCCGGATCAGCCGCATCTGCGGGTTCTTCTCGTTGATGGACAGGAGCATACGTTTCAGCCATGTCTCAATATCAATTTTGTAAGTTATCAGGAAAACAGTTATTTATCAATAAAATAAGCCTATTCTGACGCTTTGTCTTTGCGGAGACGAAGCACGTGAGTCCGCCTGAACGCCTGAAAAGGCTGCCCCGATAGGCTTGCAGGAGAGAGGCCGCCCTTCGCGAGTTTGACTTGACAGGGGAAAAAGCCTGTGCTAATGGGCTGGCAGGTAACGAGTATGAACAAGCTTTTCGCAATCAACACGTTCGGCTGGTGGTGGCAGGGCGACAGGACCCTGCCCACGGGGCCCTCTTATTGACATAAGGGGCTGTGGGTGAGGAAGATCACCCATGGCTCAGCCGGATATTGAAAAGCCATGGGAAGCATCCCCATGGCTTTTTTGTTTTATGGCGGGTGAACAGATCTTTTCGAGGCAGGTTCAAGGTTAAAGGAAAAAGGTTAAAGGTAGAAGGGTCAAGACGATTGC
>Ga0335084_10005892_pt1 | contig 12153 bp, 12 predicted proteins | sample Lox_Sample_44_FD_206721 | JGI IMG/M metagenome (GOLD analysis project Ga0335084, IMG submission 206721) | Soil microbial communities from Loxahatchee National Wildlife Refuge, Florida, United States - Lox_Sample_4.4 | ecosystem: Environmental > Terrestrial > Soil > Wetlands | place: USA...
TGTCGCTCGCGTCGACGCTCCTGTTCGGCTCGATTACGGCGCTCAAGCATGCACTGCACGTCGACGCCCGAGTGACGAGCGCCGCTCGCGGCGCGAGCGCGACCCGCGAGCGGAGCGGGACGCGCAGCGCGTTGGTCGTGGTGCAAGTGGCGCTCGCGCTCGTGTTGGTCGTGAGCGCGGCGCTCATGATCCGCACGTTCGAAGCGCTGCGCGACGTCGATCCTGGGTTCTCGGACCCGGCGACGATCCAGACGGCGCGGATTTGGAACGCGCCGTTCTATTCCGATCCCGAGCGCTACACCCGCATGGAGCACGAGATCCTCGACAAGATCGCGGCGCTGCCGGGCGTTTCGTCCGCCGCCTTCGCGAGCGCGGTCCCGCTGGACGGAAACCAGCAGACCTCGCCGATATTCGTCGCAGGACAGAGAACGGAAGACGTGCCGCCGTCACGCAAGAACAAGCTCGTGTCGCCGGGGTACTTCGAAGCCATGGGCACGCGGATCATCGCGGGACGCGACGTGACGTGGAGAGACATCGAGACGGGCGGTCGCGTGGCCCTGATCTCGGAGGATTTCGCGCGCGAGCTCGCGCCGGAGCCCGCCGGCGCGCTCGGCAAACGTATCCGCACGGCCGCGGCTACGGATGCGTGGCGCGAGGTGATCGGCGTGGTGCAGAGCGTCCACGAGAGTGGGCTCGGCAACGATGCGCCGAGCCTCGTGTACTGGCCCGCGCTCGTGCAGCAGATGTATGGTGGGCCCGTCTTCGGAACGCCGGCACCGGTGTTCGTCATCCGCAGCGCGCGCGCGGGTACGGAGAGCCTGATCGCGGACGTCCGTCGGGCGATAGGCTCGGTCGACGGAAGTTTGCCGATCGCCGAAGAGCGCACGATGCGGGATCTCTACTCCGCCTCGCTGGCCCGCACCTCGTTCGCACTCGTGCTGCTCGCGATCGCGGGCGGCATGGCGCTCGCGCTCGGCGTGATCGGGATCTACGGCGTGATCGCCTATGTCGTCGCGCAGCGGACTCGCGAGATCGGCATCCGGGCCGCGCTCGGCGCCGAGCCGCGGCAGCTCGCGCGGACGTTCCTGCTGCACGGGCTCGCGCTCAGCGGCATCGGCGCGGCCATGGGTCTGGTCGCGGCCGCCGCGCTGGGACGGTTGATGTCGTCGCTGCTGTTCGGCATCAGCCCGGCGGATCCGGCGGCCTTTGTCTCGGTGCTCGTCGTCGTCCTCGCGGCCGCGGCGCTCGCAAGCTACCTGCCCGCGCGTCGCGCGGCGACGATCGATCCGATCGAGACACTGAAAGCAGAGTGACGCCGCGGCAGGTCGTGCCCACGGCCGACCTCCGCTTTGCGAACGCGGGGCGAGTGTCTGGTTCTCGCAATCGGCATAGAATCCGGTGATCGCCGCACCACAACGGGGGAACAATGATCGCCAAGAAGCCGCGAATACTCTCCGCCGCTGCGCTCGCCGCCGTCGCCGCCTTGTCGCTAAGCGCGTGCGGCAAGCCTTCCGAGCCCGCAGCCGCGGCGGCCAAGCCGGCCGCCGCATCCATCGCGTGCAACCGCCAATGCCTCATCGACGCCACCGACGCCTACGTGGCTGCGATGGTGGCCCACGACGTCGCGAAGGCGCCGCTCTCGGACGAGATCGTCTTCGTCGAGAACATCACGAAGATGAAGCCGGGCGAAGGGCTCTGGAAGAGCATCGTGAAGGGGCCGAGCACCTTCGCGATCCACGTGCCGGACGAGGTCAACCAGACGGCCGGACTCCTCGCGATGATGACGTACATGGCGCCGCCGCCGGCGCCGCCGGGCTCCACTCCCGAGCAGCGGACCGAGCTCGCCAAGGCGCCGCCGGTCGAGCAGCCGGTGATCGTGGCGATCAGGCTCAAGTTCGATCCCAAGGGCAGGATCGTGCAGGCCGAGCATCTGCTCTCCGGCGTGCGCGAGGCGCAGATGGTGAATCTGCAATCGCCGCGGCCGGGCATCTTCACCGAGATTCCGGCGGCGGAGCGCAAGTCCCACGACGAGCTGATCAAGATCGGCGCGTCCTACTACGACGCGCTCGACGACAACAACGGCGAGCTCGCGCCTTTCGCGCCCGACTGCGAGCGCCATGAGAACGGCATGATCACCGCGAGCGGCCAGCCCTCCACCGCGCCGGCGATTCCCGGTGCGGCCGCGACTCCTCAAGTGGCTCGCGACTGCCGTGGGCAGCTCAACAGCAATTCGTTCCAGTACATCGACAGGATCGAGAACCGCCGGGTGTTTGCCGCGGATCCGCAAGTTGGCCTCGTGATGGGCCTCTCGCACTTTCGTCATCCGATGAACAACCTGCCGTACAAGGTGAAGGCGCTCGACGGATCCGAGATCGAGCGCAGCAAGGACAACATGCCGTTTGCGCCGTTCGACTTGCCGGCCGCGCACATCTTCAAGGTCGGCCCGGACGGGCAAATTCACGAGATCGAAGCGATGGGCTTCACCGCGCCGCTCAACTCGCCGACGGGGTGGGAATAGCGAATGTCGGGGGACGATTCCGCGGAATCGTCGATTTCCTCAGAAGCTCAGCTCCGGCACGCGCTTGAGTATCCGTTCTCGATCCGGCGTTGCACGGAGTCTTCGCAGTCGCGCAGCTTCGCGATCACGGACCCGGCTCTGTCGCCGAGCGCGCGCTCGAGCACGCTCGGCCCGTTGAACTCGGCGAACGTCGGCAGCGGGCGCACGATCACGTACTCGTTCGTCGCACCGATCAGCGTTTGGAACACCGTGTACTGCTTCAGCGGAACTCTAGCCCGGTCGCGCCGATTGCACCAAGCGCCGCGGCCGGTGCATCCTGGCGCGACCCAGGGGAGGTGCGATATGCGGATCAACATTGCCGCGCGCTCGCGACTCGGGCCCGCGGTGCTCGTCGCTTCGCTCGCGTGGGCCGGCGCCGCCGGCGCGGGCGGGCTCGGTTCCGTCGCGCTCGCGGGCGCGGAGGGGTTGACGCTCGAGGCGCGCGTGCGCCAGCTCGAGGACGAGGCGACGCCGAAGCAGTAGCTGACGGAAGGGATTGGGCAATGGCCAAGAAAAAAGTCGAGAAGAAGAGCGAGAAGATCGATTGGATGATCAGAGGCGTGTGGTTCACGACCTGCAACTGCGTGGTCGGCTGCCCGTGCCAGTTCAATCAGCTGCCGTCGCACGGCTACTGCCGCGCGGCCGTCGGCTGCGAGATCGAGAAGGGCCACTTCGGCAAGGTCAAGCTCGACGGCGTCCGCTTCGCGGGGATGTTCGGGTTTCCGGGACCGATCCACAAAGGCGGCGGCGAGGTCCAGGACGTCGTCGACGTGTCGGCCACGCCCGCGCAGCGCGAGGCGGTCCTCGCGATCATGAGGGGCGAGGAGACCGAGCCCGGCGCGACGATCTTCAACGTGTTCGCGCCGATGGTCGTGAAGCGCCACGAGCCGCTGTGCGCGCCGATCGAGTTCGACGCCAGCGTCGACGAGCGTGTGGGCAGCCTCCGAGTGCCCGGCGTGCTCGAGATCACGAGCGAGCCGATCCGCAACCCGGTCACCGGCGCGGAGCAACGCGTGCGTCTCGACATGCCGAACGGCTTCGAGTTCACGATCGCCGAAGTCGCGACGGCCACAACGAAGACGCTCAAGGGCGCGAAAGTTCCGCTCGCCTGGACCGGCGCGCACGCGCACTTCGTCGACTTGCACTGGACGCGCAACGGCGTCGTGCGCTGAAACGCCCCCCCGGCGGAGTCGCACGGGCGTCGAAATGGCAACGCTCGATCTCAAACCCCCGACGCCGCTCGAGCGCTTGCTCGATCGTGACCGTTGGCTGACCGCGGCGAGCCTCGCGGCGCTGGTCGTGCTGGCCTGGGCCTACCTCGCCGTGATGGCCGCGCAGATGGCGCGGGGCGACATGCGCCTCGTCGGTCTGAGCGACATGTCGGGCATGCTCGGCATGGCGATGCCGCCCGAGCCGTGGACGGCCGCGACGTTCGTGCTGATGTCGCTGATGTGGTGGGTCATGATGATCGGGATGATGCTCCCGAGTGCGGCGCCGATGATCCTGCTGTTCGGCGGCGTGCAGCGGCGGCAATTGCCCGACGAGCGCCCCGCACTGCGCGTCGCGCTGTTCGTCGCCGGCTATCTCGCGATCTGGGCCGCGTTCAGCGCATTCGCGGCCGGCGTCCAGTGGGGGCTCACGTCGACCGGGCTCGTGTCGTCGATGGACATCACGGCCACGCGCAGGGTCGGCGCGGTGTTCGTCGCGATCGCCGGCGTCTATCAGCTCGCGCCGCTCAAGAACCTGTGCTTGCGGCATTGCCGCTCGCCGGCCGAGTTCCTTTCGGCGCATTGGCGCGCGGGCTCCGCGGGGGCATGGCGGATGGGAATCGAGCACGGCGCGTTCTGCGTCGGCTGCTGTTGGCTGCTGATGGGCCTCTTGTTCTTCGCGGGCGTGATGAACCTGCTCTGGGTCGCGGCGCTCGGCGTGTTCGTGCTGGTCGAGAAGCTCGTGCCGCGGGGCGAGTGGCTCGCGCGCGCGAGCGGCGTGCTGCTGATCGCGTTCGCGGCTTACTTGTTGGCGACGAGCGTGCCGGCGGGCGGCTAGTTCTTCTTCGCGCTCGCCGTCTCGTCGAGCAGCTTCATCCAGATGCCCTCGGTGCAACCGTCCTCGAGCATCACTTGCTTGTCGAGCTTGCGGTACAGCGTCGTGACCTTGTAACTTGTTTTTGTACTCGGTGTTCTCCCGATGGTCGCCGAGATCGGTTGAATCGTAATTCGATGAGTGTGCAGTTAGCACGAACTTCAATTTCCGAGCGCCGGTACTTCATCGGGTCTGCTCTCATCGTTCTGGCGCTGACATTTGCCGGCTTCGCGAAAACCTACTACCTCCGAAAATTATTCGAATCCGCCCCCTTATCGACGTTCCTTCATGTCCACGGCATCGTTATGACTGCGTGGCTTGTAATATTGTTCGCTCAGGTCGTACTGATCGCTGCGGGTAAGACGAGATGGCATCGGCGACTTGGCGTGATCGGCATTGGGTCGGCTGGTCTTGTTGTGTTGTTCGGTTGCATGGCAACGCTTCGCGCTGCAGCGCGCGAAGTTGCAGGCCATACTGCACAGGCTCCGTCTCAGCTTACGGTGCTCGGTCTTGAGCTGACACAAATGCTTCTCTTCGCTGCACTGGTCACCGCCGGAATATTGTTGCGTCACCGCGCCGACTTCCACAAGCGGCTCATGTTGCTGGCGACAGCGTGCATGTTGCCCAATCCGATTTCTCGACTGCCGATGAGCTTTCAAAGCAACCTTGTCATCCTGTTGATCTTTGATGGGTTGCTGATCGCGGCGGTAGCGACCGATACGTTTAGAAAACGCCGCTTACATCCATCATTTCTATGGGGAGGGATGCTCGTAATCGTTGCGATCCAAGGCGGCTTCATGTTCGCGTACTCAAGTTCATGGCACACATTTGCGGCCTCGCTGGTATCTTGACGTCGGCGTTCCGCCCGTAACGTTCTTCGCCCTATCTTCCTTCTGACACAACACCTGAACGGCTAACTGATAGTCCATGCGATCCCCGCGCCAGGAAGCTGGCACGAGTGAATAGTGAATAGTGATTGGTGATTGGTGAATGGGAAGTGAGAGATTTGGTACCGAGCTTGAACTTTGGGAGATTTGACGCAGGAATTGAAATGTCCAGAAAGTCAGGTCCGGTACCCATATTAAGTTGTTTCAATCATCTGACCCGCGATGAGATCGGATGTCTTTCAACGAGCCTGCGTCGGCCGCTGTTGGCTGCTGATGGGCCTCTTGTTCTTCGCGGGGGTGATGAACCTGCTCTGGGTCGCGGCGCTCGGCGTGTTCGTGCTGCTCGAGAAACTCGTGCCGCGGGGCGAGTGGCTCGCGCGCGCGAGCGGCGTGCTGCTCATCGTGTTCGCGGCTTACTTGTTGGCGACGAGCGTGCCGGCGGGCGGCTAGTTCTTCTTCGCGCTCGCCGTCTCGTCGAGCAACTTCATCCAGACGCCCTCGGTGCAGCCGTCCTCGAGCATCACTTGCTTGTCGAGCTTGCGGTACAGCGTCGTGACCTTGTAATCCTTGTCCGCGTACATCACGGGGTCGTTGATCGTCATCTCGTTGACGAGGATCTGGCCCGTGATCTTCGGCGGCCGGTCGGGACGCAGGCCCGTGATCTTGAACTTGCTCGCGTCCTGGAGCGACCAGCGCTCGACGATTCGCATCTCGCCGCTGTGCGGCCAGCGCGGCGCGTGCCATTCGGTGATCTTGCGCGTCTCGATCACGAGCGTGTCGCCTTCCCAGTGGCCGATCGAGTAGCCGACGCGTTGGTCCGGAACGTCGTCGGGGAAGCTGCGCCCGTCCAGGAAAATCCGCCGCGATTGGTTCGCGAGCTCCGATAGCAAGGTGACTCGCTTCGGCTGCTGGACGATCTCCATCGCGGCGCCGCCGATGCCCCACATCACGGTGGGCATGCCGGGCTCGACGCAGTGTCCGTTCGCCTCGAGCTCGCCGCGCACGTCGCCCTTCAAGGCGTACTTGGTCGCGAACTCCGTCGTGATCCGCTTGCCTTCGTCGGTGTACTTCGGCTCGATGGGGATGAAGAACGGCGCGCCGAGGCGATCGTGCTGGATCATGCCCCAGACGCCTTCGAGGTTCGGCGGCGAGTCCGCAGCGAGCGCCCGCGCGCAACCGAGCACGAGGAACAAGCCTCCGACCGCAAGACGCCGCATACGGGCCTCCGTCGAGAACGCTTCTGCCGAAGCGGAGAGACTGCGGAAAGGTGGTGGTGATGGGTGGGATCGAACCACCGACCTGCGGGTTATGAATCCGCCGCTCTAACCATCTGAGCTACATCACCACGGGAAACAAAGAGTTGCGAACAGATCAGGTGTGCAAGTCCGGTCCTCGGACGGCGCGAATTCTATCGCAAGCCGTTGATCCCACATAGTTGCGGTCTGCGGATCAGGTTCCCGCAGGTCAGGCCACCAATCTCGTAGGTTCGCGCAATTTCTCGATGACGGCGTGCGCGCTGGCCAGCGTAGCGTGAGCGGTTCAATCCGTCGCAGGGATGCGAGTCCATGGCGAGCGAGCGGGTCGCACGCTCGCGCGCACCACCGTTCATCGATCCACCCGGGTACGCGCGCCACCGACCCGAGGAGACGCTGCTCTACCAGCTCATCGAGCGGCACTACCCTGAGCTCGTCGCCGCGCGCGAAGGCGCAGGTCGATCGCTGCCGAGGTACGTGCAAGCGGAATCGCGGCGTACCTGAAATGCGGGCGCCTCGAGCACGGCTTTCTGCGTGTGCGCTGCGAGGCCTGCCACGCCGAGAAGCTCGTCGCGTTCAGCTGCAAACGCCGGGGCTTCTGCCCGAGCTCCGGAGCGCGGCGGATGACGGACAGCGCGGCACTGCTGGCATGTTCCGGCGCATTGCGCCGCCGGGCGAGGCCGAGTTGCAGGCGCTCGTCTATCCGCTATCCGCGCCGCGCGCCCGCCGTGTTCCTTAGCCGCCAATGAAGCCGACGATCTGCCGCACGAGCTCCGGCGCGATCGGCAGTGCGGGATCGCCGTACGAGCTGAGCTGTTGTCGCGCGTCGCCGGAGGCGAGCTTCAGCACGTGGTTCATCCCGTCGATCACGACCGTGCGTGCCGACGGCAGCGCGGCGGCCAACAAGCGGCCCTCGGACGCGGGGACCTGGAGGTCCGTCGAGCCGTACACGAGCAGCACCGGCACGCGCACGCGCGCGATTTCGGCGGCCGGGTCGTAGCGAAACCACGAGATCAGATACGGCTGCACGCTCGGGCGAAACAACGCGGCGAGCTCGGGCGGCGGCGAGGCGACCGTGCGCCCGGCGGCGAGCTCCGCGACCGCCTTCTCGGCCTCGGCGAACAGCGGCGGCGGCAGTTGCGCGCGGAGCTGGTCGAGGAGCAGCGCGGTCGCGCGCCGTCCGGGTCCTGCGAGCGAGATCAAGGCGGCGGCCGGGACGCGCTCGGCCAGCAGGATCCCGATCAAGGACCCCTCGCTGTGCCCGACGATATACACGGGCACGCCGACACGCCGGTGCAGCTCCTCGAACCAGAGCTTCGCGTCGTCGACGTACGTGTCGAAGCGCAGATCTTGCTCCGTGAGCGACTGCCGAGCGCTCGCGCCGATCAGCCGCTTGTCGAAACGCAACGACGCGATGCCCGCGGCGCGTAGCGCGGCCGCGAGGTACTTGTAGCTGTTGTTCGGCCCGGGCAGCCCGGGGTTGTTGCCGTCGCGGTCCGTTGGGCCTGAGCCCGCGATGATCAGCGCGGCCGCGCGCGGCCGTGTGCCGTCCGGGCTCTCGAGCGTCCCCGCGAGCGGGCCGTGCGGCGTGTCGAGCCGGACGTCTTCGGCGGCCGCGTGCGCGAGCCACGGCGCGAGCGCGAGCAGCGCCGCCCAGCGGGCGGCCGAGCGGAGAACGTCTGCGTCAACCCGGCCTGTCGTGAAACCCATGGAGCCGCCTATAGACGATGAACGAGTACGCCACGGATACGACGGCCGCCGCGCCGATCGCCCAGAGCAGCACGAGCAGAAATAGTCGCGGCGGCGCCGCCGCGCTCGCCATGATCGCGATGCCCGCGAGCACGAACAGCCACGCGCCGACGCGATGCGTGCGGAGCCACACCTCGTCGCTCGCGAGCGTCCACGGCGTGCGAATGCCGATGAAGAAGTTGCGGCGCACCTTCCCCAAGTAGTTGCCGAGCACGACGAACATCGCGCCGAGCAGAAGCGGCAGCAGCACCTTCCTCGGCACCTCGTTCCCGCCCGCGGAGAGCAGCACGATCGCGCCGACGCCGGAGAGCGTCGCCGTGACCGTGAGCACGATCGCGTCGGCGACGTGCTGGAACTGGTCCATCCGAAAACCGCGCGGCGAGACGCGCTGCAGGATCGTGAGCAGCACGAACGTCACGAGCGGCGCCGCGAGCGCGGCGAGGACGGCATTGCGCTTGCTCAGCGTACCGTCGAGGTTGCCGGCGAGGTTCCAGTGCGCCGGCACACGGTGCGGCAGGTCGGGATACAAGTAGAGGGCGAGCGCCGCGAGCGCGGCGATCGACGCGACGCTGAGCGAATTGCAGACGTTCAGCCTCATCGCGTGTCCTTGAGCTCCTGGCGCCGCGCGGCCTTGGGCCGCGCCTCGAATATGCCGAGCACGGCGGCCGTGATGTCCTCGACGATCGACGTGTTCAACGAGTAGACGATGGTCTGGCCGCGACGCTCGGCGCGCACGAGATCCGCTGCTTTGAGCACGTTGAAGTGATGCGACAGCGACGCACGCGACGTCGGGAACAGCGCCGCGAGCTCGCCGGCCGTCATCGAGCCGCGGCTCAACCGGCTCAGGATCTCGCGCCGGGTCGGGTCGGCCAGCGCCTTGAATACGTTCTGCACGTTTTATTTAGATAGTTAAAAACCTATCTAAATACTAGGAGCCGCGACCGTCGCAGTCAAATGGGCGTGCCGGCGCGGGCCTTTGCCTTAGAGTACCGGTCGGTCATCGTCGCGAATGACCTTGCGGCACCAAGGCCTTGAGGAGAGCCGGGATGACGGAGTTCTTGACCGCCGAGCAAATCCTCGCCAACGCGCGCGCGCTGGCTCCAGAGATCGCCGCGCGCGCGCCCGAGTGCGCGGCGCTCCGGCACCTGCCGCGCGACTTGGTCGACAAGCTCAAGGCGGCGGGCTGCTTCCGCGTGATGTTTCCGAAGAGCTGGGGCGGGCCGGAGATGCCGCTGCCGATGCAGCTCGAGATGATCGAGGTGCTAGCGCGCGCAGACGCATCGGTGGCCTGGTGCGTGAAGATCGGCTCCGACAGCGGGCTCTTCGCCGCCTGGCTCGAGGAGAGCGCCGCGCGCGAGCTCTACGCCGACCTCGACTTCGTGACCGCGGGGCAGGCGCCGCCGAACGGAGCCGCGCTCGAGGTCGACGGCGGCTACCGCGTGAGCGGCCGCTGGGGATTCGGCTCGGGCTGCACACACGCGGACGTGATGATCGGCGGTTGCGTCGTCGACAGAGGCCGTGCAGCGGGCCAAGCCGCAGTGCCCGAGGTCATTCACGTTCTGGCGCCCGTTGCCGACTGGCACATCGAGGACACCTGGTTCGCGACCGGTCTCGCGGGCAGCGGAAGTCATCACTACTCCGCAAAGGCTCTCTTCGTGCCGGACGGTCACGTCCTCGATCTCTTCGCGCCGTCCGGGCGCGACGAGCCGCTCTATCGATTGCCGATCACCGCGTCCGTGTCGATACCGATGGCCGGCACACCGCTCGGGCTGGCGCGCCGCGCGATCGACGAGCTCTGCGCCCTGGCCGGCAAGAAGATCGTGGCGATACCGCCGCCGCCCGCGCTGCTCAAGAACCTGCCGCGCGTGCGCCTCGTGGTCGCGCGCGCGGAGAGCTTGCTCGGCGCCGCACGCGCCTATGTATATGAGACCGTCGGGCGACTTTGGGAGGAGGTCGAGGGGCGCGGCGCCGCATCGATGAAGGCGCGTCGCGACGTCGGCCTCGCGCGGATCCACGCGCATCGGATGGCCTGCGAGGTCGCTCAGCTCGCTTTCGACACGGCCGGCCCGGCGGCCGTCTACGCGAGCTCGCCGCTCGACCGGCTGCTGCGCGATGCCGTCACGATCAATCAGCACCTCCTGTTCAACGACGGGGTGCTCGAGGAGCTCGGCGCGATGGCGTTGGGAGACGAGGTCGCGACGAGGTTCGTCTAGGCGGCGCCGGCGGGCCGACCCGGGCGTCACTACTCGTCGTGCGCCGTCGCGACCAGCGGGTTCGGGAATTACGAACTGTTCTCGGGCAGGCAGGAGTTTACTTTCTCAACACTGCTGCCGCGTGGGAGGTAAACGATGGGCGACGCTGCACTCGCGAAGCGGCTCGGCGAGAGCGGTTTCTTCGCCGGGCTCGCGCCGGACTTCCGTGACTTCCTCGCGGCGAACGCACGAGTGCGTCGCGTGCGGGATGGCGAGGTCGTGTTCCGCTTCGGCGAACCGGCCCGTAGCTTCTATCTCGTCGTCGACGGGCACGTCGCGGTCGAGGTCGCGGCGATCGAAGGCCCGGCGCTCCAACTCCAGGACCTGGGCCCAGGCATGGTGCTCGGCTGGTCGTGGTTGATCCCGCCGCATCGCTGGAACTTTCAGGCGCGCGCCAAGATGTCGTCGGAGATCGTCGAGTTCGACGGCGGCGCCGTGCTCGCGCAGTGCGAGGCGAACCCGAGGTTCGGCTACGAGCTCCTGAAACGGTTCTCGGCGCTGATGTCCGAGAGGCTGAGCTTCGCGCGGCAACGGATGATCGAGGAGTGGCGGCCCGAAGGGTTCGCTTGAGCGTCGCGGCTATCACGGTGCCTGCGCGGGAGGAGGAGCTAAGGAAAGGCGTGGCGCAGTACACGGGGTTTTCGCTGCATGCGGGGATTGGCGTGGAAGCCGAGAAGTGACGTTCTTCGTTGCCGGCCTCGAGCGGCACCGCTAACGCGCGGGCCACGAACGTGCTATACCCACTATGCACGCTTCTGGAGACGCCCATGGCTTCGAAACGTCCGGCATCTCACGACCTCGGCAGGCGGCGCGTGCTGATCGCCGCGTCCTCGTGTGCGCTGACGCTCGGGCTGCCGCGCGCGTTCGCGCAGGCTCCGAGCTGCACGGTCACCCCCGACTCGGGCGACGGCCCGTTCTACTTCGATCCCATGCTCGTGCGCTCCGACGTCGCGAGCGGGCGGCCCGGCGTGCCGCTCGCGGTGGCGCTGCAAATCACGCGCGGGCGCGACTGCGCGCCGCTGCCCGGCGCGCGGCTCGACCTGTGGCAGGCCGACGCGCTCGGCCTCTACTCGGGCTACGAGCGCCAGGACGGCGTCGGCGGCATCTCGACCGCACCCGCCGTGGGGGCCACGTTCCTGCGCGGCACGCAGCTCGCGGACGCCGACGGCTGGGTGCGGTTCAAGACCGTGTACCCGAGCTGGTACGGCGGCCGCACGCCGCACATTCACTTCAAGGTCTTCGTCGCGGCGCGTCAGCGCCTCGCGGGCCAGGCGTTCTTCGAGGACGAGGTGAATGCCGAGATCTTCGAGAATCAGGATCCGTATCGGGAGCACTTCCGCAAGCGCAAGGCGTTCAACAATAACGACCCGTTC